>JAABUY010006039.1_pt1 | contig 11950 bp, 10 predicted proteins | sample 5560271 | NCBI WGS metagenome assembly JAABUY01 (sample SAMN10711886, study PRJNA513374) | rock metagenome | isolation source: Antarctica rocks | place: Antarctica: Victoria Land, University Valley
GGGGTATAAAAATTTTGCTTTCTGTTATTCTTTTTTCTTACAACAAAGAGAAGACTATAAGAAAGGTGATATATGGATGCAGCTACATATCAATGGACGTTGATGGTTCAGATGTATTCACCGCCTGCAGCAGAGCACACATACGCATGGTTGTCAAGCACATGTGGACGGGATACAAAGATGGGAGAAAATTCTGTCATTGTCTATTGACTGTACCTTGCTCTGCACTTTTAAAATGATGCTAGTTGCAATGCATTGTGGACTAGAAACAAACTAGGCTGCTTCCTAGGCCAGATTACTGAAACTGAAGAAACTCTGTTGTGCATCTGCCTGTTGCAAGTTAAAGACATTAGCTGGCTGGGAAGGCATGGTGAAGGGTTTAGAGCACGGTTGTTGTAGCAACATGCATGACAGATATTAGTGGTTCTTACCTGAGCAGGAAAATAAAACAGCATGGAAAGACCAAACTGGAGGTGTAGCAAGATGACTAGTAGTGGCAGAGAAGCTGTGGAGAAGGCAATGATCAGGAATGGTTTGCGCCCATACTTGTCACTCCAGCTGCCGATCATAGGTGCCTATACATGACAGATGGTTGATGCAGGAAACAACAGACTCAATGCAACAGCATGCATGTGTTTGTGTAGCAGTCTTATTGCTCATGAACGCATCTGAAACGGATCAGGGCCATGCCGCACTCTGCTGCAGATGCTAGCAAGCGATGATACAGAAATACTGTTATTGATGAGCATGCAGCTTGCATGCAGGTGTGATGTGCATGCTGTGCTGAAAGCAACACCTGAACACAGCATGCATTGCATATACATGTTGCATGTAAGACATGTGCATATTGCATGCACTGGTAACAATGCTAGTCATGCTCGCTGTTGATCAGGCATGCATGCCCTGTTGATGATTCAAGGGTGTCTCAATAAGGTAAGGCAACGCAAGTCTCACCAAAGCAAAGCTGAGAACAGAATTTGAGATGAACGAGCTAGCAGATGACCAGCTGACAGCATCTGAATGAGCGTCCCGACATGAAGGAGGGGCCTTTTGTGAGGTGTAGTCTTCGCAGTGTATGTACACGTCTGAGCGGCGAGAGGCAAAGAAATCTGTCATAAGTGTTGGGGTCACAGGGACAATGACTCCATATCCTGTGTTACAGACAAATGCCTTGGTCTCTGGGCTAACTTCAGCTGTGGACGGTGACAGCTGTGGACGGTGACCTGTAACGCCGGACGGGTGCACGTAGGACCATGCTATCGTCAGCACTGACCTGTAATGTACAGAAGTAGTAGTGGAAACAGCTTCCACACTCCGGACTGCCATAGCTCTTTTATCAAGCCTGAAGTGTCGCTCTTCCGCTCTGAACTCGATGCAGTGTCTGGCATCGAGCCCTTAAGGAGGCTACGCGCAGCTACGACTGGCGTGCCCTAACAGCTCGGCATGCACTCTGATCTGCGTAATACCAAGTCTCGAGTCTGCGAGGGCTTTATCTGCAGCAACGGGCGCACGTTCAAATCAAAACAATCACATACAGCGGCGTGTGACAAGGCCAGGTTACGCAAGCCTGGTCGCGATGAGCTTACTACTTCGTCTTCGACACTGTCGTGGGCCACAACATCACATCCACGTGCTTCCGCACGTGCGCTAGCGTCACAACTGCAGAGGTCCAGACAGAAGACCAGTCCTGTCTGAAGATGTGAAAGCCCTCTTTTCCTATTGACCTCAAACCATCCCTCCAACCTAGCTGGGGTGGCACAACTCGCACAGTTAGATGCAAACACCACCCGTTCATGTGCATACACTTACGCGACAAATCTTGCACCCACGCAATGGTACAAGCCGCCTCAGTGCCTGAATTCGCGAGGCTGGACGCTAAAAACTTCACAGCGCCTGCTTGACCAAGCTCGCAGCTACGGAGCAAGCATCACACACAACGAAGACTAGCCTTGTCAGTAGCTCGCAGGTACAAGACAGTGAAGAGCTTTCAAATGCTGTGTGCAAATAGGGAAAACGTGATCTCGTATATGTGGCCTCCCTCAGGAGAGGGGTGAAGCTGTCTTCTATGCCGAGATCAGCACAAGGTGGTGTCTGGAGCCCTTGGTAAAGAGGCCACAACTCAGTTGTGCAGATTTGCGGGTGAGCATTGTGCTCCCTTTGTGCGGTAGGGACACATTTGAAGCCAACTTTGAAGATCCTACACAATATATTACGATATATAGTCAAAATGCACGAAAGAATATCAATTTATAATATATTTGCATTGTGTTGTGTGTACACACGTATCCTGTGAAATATGAGATATAATATTAGTATAACATTAGAATACTTTGCAGATGATGACACCGCTGGGCTACCATGCTGCCCCTTTGCTGCGCGTCACTATGCTCACTCAGAAGGGCACCAAAAGGCCAGACGCCTGAATGGAGTGGTTACAGTAGTGCTAGAGGATAGTGTGTTTCTTGAGACAGAGGAGAAGTTGTGGCAAGAGGGGAGTGGATGGCTTGACAAGCCAACAACGCAAGTATCTTGAGCAAATATTATGTAACACATGATTACCATATGTATAATACTATGTCACTATATATACGATAGAGTAATGTATCTCAGATGCTTGCTGTGCCCCCGAGGCTGCCTTTGGCTCCCTTTGCATCTGTGTCTAGCTGTATCTCAGGACTTTTGTCTGGTGGTACAATTTTGGCTGGCGACAGCGCCCACAAGGCTCTTGTACTGTGATGCAATACAGTCATGCAGAATGTGGCAGCATTGTTTTATCTGTTGCGGTGTCAGCCACACATGTATGACACATGTTACTACAGTCATCGTCTATTGCAGGTGGTAGTGTTGGTCAAGGTTGTGGATGAGCCACAACCAAATCCTTCAGATGAGCCAAATCCTCCATATGACTGTTCCAGGGTTCTGGCTGCTGTTTGCATGAAACAGAGCATGGAAGCAAGGATTTATCAGAGTTGACTGTCACAGATTGGCAAATGTGTCCTTGGGGCAGGAGGGGCCCGCAGGATTGCAAGCATGCCATTCCATGGGCAGCACTTTTTCATGGCTTTTAGGATCCTGTGTCGCAGAATTGTTTAGCAACTTCATGTTGGAGCTGTATTATATATGGGAAGAAGTCCAAGAGGCGCATCAGGTAAGTGCAACACCATGCTCAGCTTCAGCGCAAAATTCATGCTTCAGGGTTGCTTCACGACACTCAAACCCAAATTTGCACCATATGTTTATTGCATTGCTTTGCATTGCATTGAATTGGATGGGTGTATGCTGACTGTACACATAAGAATGATTGGCAACATGCATCAATTATGTACGCATGTCTTGGCATGCATCTTTTTTGCATTGCTTACACTATATGCCCATGGTGTATGAGACAAGGCTTTGCAATGCCAAAGATGCACAGCTGGCTGCAAGCCAAGCACAGGCATCCAGCCCTTTGTCCTGAAACGGCAGCATTGTCTTTGAGGGATGTATCGCTGACGGTGTCAAGAGGCACAGGTGAGAATTGAAGGGCCTGCTCTTGCTTTTGGGGACTTACGGCTTGACTGTTCAGAGTGTTGTCTGTAGTTTGTGAGCCAGTCAAATTGTTGACATGCAGTAGCAAGCACTGGCCTCTAATCTGCTCTTGCATGGTGTTACTGGTGCAGCTGCAAGCTGGTTGCTCAGACTATGTATGTAATGTTTTGTTATGGTCTTGCCTGTAACTATGCATCACATACTAAATCTTGCTAACTGGTGGGTAAAGCCACTGCTTGACCCCACTGCATATTGCAGGGCTGTGACCCCGAATATGCTTATGCCGCCATGTTTATGTTATACTATTTTGTCTGTACTTACACTGGGTCTTGCCAACCACAGTGCATCTTTGCGCTTCCATGAAGGACTATGACTCTTAAGTTGATACAGTTTAGGCAGACACAAACTATAACTGATGATCGACATCAGCAGACAATGTGCTCCATCCTCATCCACTAGCTTTGAATTTCCCCGCCGCTCTGGCTTCCTCATGGCTACCATGACAAAGAAGGTTTAGGGATTTTTTAGGGCCTAAAACCCAGACTCTGGCTATCATGTTGCTTACTTGCTATAGTATCATTTGGCGAGCAGCAACTAGCTGGCATATAGGCAGAAGGCCCCTGGCTGAGCAGCATGCATGCTTGCAGCCTTGTACATCTATTCTTTGTTTGAGCAGCTCTAATTATGTTTTATGCAAGTGAGCTTCACTGTTGGAATCGTAGTGAGCAGGCAGTTTTTCTTTCTTTCTCTGCTATACAAGAGAAGACAGTGGAAGTACTATTACTACCGCTGAAGAAGTAGTAAATTAAGATTGATGTTTTTATGGCCTTTGCAACACCTCCTGATGACATGGCTGTAATGAAATGTGTGAGCATGAGCAGGGACAGGTTGAGACGTGACTAAAAATGATTGCAAGAAATCATCGTTTGACCTTCAGGGGCCTCCAACCCAAAAGACCCACCTGAGACACAAGTTGCTTCAGCGATTTGTGATATGTACAGCAATTACAGCCTTGCCCATCTTGAGGTCTTTCAGCATTACACAGTTTTGTGAACATGTCTTTTGGACTGTTGCGCTCAAGAGTATTTTGGCCATTTACATTCAAGTTTGTAGGCTAATCGTATGTATATTGCTGTGAGGCCTTGAGCATGCTTCTGCTGTAAGACTGTATAGATGGCAGATGCATACGTAATGGTCCTTTTGCAAGCCTGAACTGCTATGCCTGCTGAGCGAATGGCATCCAGTCTTCTTGATCAGGCAATCCCTTAGAGTCTGTTACTCGATGGTCTGCATATGTGATGTCACCTGCATGGCACATATACATCGTCATCAGAGAGTAAGTCATGCTGTCATCATTGTATATGGTTCCACCTGCGTGTGATACCAGAAGGTTGTTGCACTCTGAGCTCAGGAACATGCAAGCAAGCAAAAAATGAAACATGATGAGCTTATGTCTATGGAGTCGTTGATGATGGGTGGTGACTGGGCAGGCTGGGCTGACTGGCTGTGACAGGCTGTGACAATGTTCATTGACTTATTCATTCACACAATAAACATGGCTCTTCCCCTGGGGTCAGGTATGTACAGTCCTAGGCAGCTCCGTGTACGACGTCCTGTTTTGGCAAGTCAACATGCCAACAGCAGCATGTGCTGGTGTGACATTGTTGCATGCACTGAAAGCATGCACAAGTGCTTCACAGGTTCCAGCAAACATTGCTGCAGGCCAACATACACAAACTTGTGTGCAGTACTGCTTGTGCCACAGTGCCAGAGTGCACAAATAAAGAAAACTCAGACATTAGGGTTGCGCAGGGCACAATTGGATGCAAAGATCGATTCAAAAGCCCCGTGTGTGTGGATGAAGAGGAACAGGTGACTGTCAGCATGAGGCATCACACAGATTTGACAGTCACATTTCCACCTTGATGTGACTGAGAGGGATGAGTAAACACATGCTGAGCCGTGCCTCCAGGGCATTTAAACAGGACAAGTCTGTTGAGTCATCTGGGAGTAAAAATGAGGCAAGCGACCGTCATACACATCCCAAAACCAGAGGCAGCATAATTTGCGTTTGTTGTTCAAGTTTATTTGTCATTTGTCACTTAGGTTTAGGGTTTATCACACACATGCAATATATGTGGGCGCCTATGTGGGTGTTTGTATCTGGGATCAATGCTATGAAGAGAACTGCATCAATTTGCAAAAAATGGGGCTTTTGCTGTCTGATTTAGACAAGAATTACTATCTGATTTAGACATGAATTACCTTAAGCAGGAGGCAGGCCAAACCAGCCACCATGAAGCTCTGCCTCAAACTGATCAGGTGTTTCAGGCTCCAGCAAATCAGCCAGTGCACAATTGAGCAAGTCAACTTTGCGCTCTGACTTTCCAGCCAGGATGCCCTGCAGCTGTGCCTGGCAGCCATGAGCTGACAGGGGCTGTGCCTGGTAGCCCTGAGCCGTCTGAGGCTGTGTCTGGCTGTCCTGAAATGGCCAGGGGCTCATTTGAATGCCCTGCATTGCCTGGGGCTGTGCCTGGTAAGCCCCAAGGGGGCATGGCTGTGCTTGAAAGCCCTCTGAAGGCATTGAGGTTTGAAAGTCCCAGGGACTTGGGATGAAGTCGTTGTTGATGTTGCCTGCAGCACGGATGCACACTCAGACTACAGTCAAGAGATCACTCATCTCACCGGCAGCCGACTCCCCTCAGTGACTGATTTTGCTAATTTGCTCTTGGGCAGCTTCTTACTCATGTCCTTCTGACTGAAGGTTCAGTGGGCATACAGACAGCATTGACTGGGCTGGGCAAGTTAAGCCATTCAAATCGGCTACAGCTCAAGAAAGAAGTCACGCTGGAGTGTTGATAGCTGCTGCAGCGTAAAGAAGCACATTGAGCATGCTGTCTTGGGGGTCATGGGGTGGGAGGCGGGGGGGCATGTGGTCATGCTGTCATTGCATGCTCAGAGCTGCCAGTTTGGGATGATGGGCATGCAGAGATCTCAAAAACAATACACACTCAGCAAAATGACCAGCATGCATTTACATAGGACTTGTGTAAGGGTGTCACAGCGACCTGAAGAGCAACGGATCTTACCAAAATCAGATGAATCCAGGGCGTCACCGGCATCCATCATGATCTGGTCTTGTCTGTGTGTGTGACTGTGCACGGTTGAGGAGGGGTTGCCTGCAAGTGGAAAGGGACATGAGGCACTGGTGAAAGGAAATTTCATAGTTATGAAAGGCAGCAGAGGAGTCAGGGGGACAAAATGCAGGGGTTTAGGGTTAGGGTATAGGGTCAGCAAGGAGGTGGCTGCAGGAATGCTGTCAATGAAAGACAACGTATGTGAATGATGGGCAGACTGAAGGCAAAAGCTACCTGTGTGGTTTGCAGGGACTTGGCTGCAGAGAAATCAATGAAAGGCAACGCATGTGAATGAAAGGCAGACTGAAAGGCATGGGCTATGAGCGAAAGGCAACATGTGCATATGTGAAACATGATTGCAGTAGGACAGCAGGTTTCACACGTATTGTATTTTGATAAACTATGCATTTGACCATGCCAGACAGGGACTCAAAAGAACAGCCAAGAATACAGATGAGAAATTTAGCGTACTGTAAATGTAGTCACCTGATGTTGAGTTGAATGGCACACTGCCAATCATAGCTACGTTGTTTGCCAAATCCCCACAGACTGTAGTACAGTCCCCAACATGCTTGCTTGAGTCCCCAACCCGGCTCACTGCGCCGCTTGATGGCTGACCAACCCCAAAGCACATCTTCTTCTTCTCAGGTCTGGGTAACTCTACATCTGCTGCTGCTGAGTTGACATTTGTCGCCTCCTGGCATGGTGAGGTCATGTGGGGACCCATGTGGGCAGACTCGAGGCTCAGATCAATAGGATCATCCTCCCTTGGTCTCTTGGGGCATTTGCTTGAGGGCATAGGGCCAGGCTTTGAAACCGTGGCAGTGCTGCTTGAGATGTCCTTTGCAGTGCTTTCTGGCTGAGTCAGTCTGCTCAGCTCATCACTGAGCGCACTCGTGAAGGTCGAGTCATCTGACAGCATTCTCGCCCCCGAGCTGACTGTAGATCCACTCATGGTCATGTCTGTCGCCTCCAGCAGTGCGTCTGTATACTGCTTGTTGGTAGGCTTAGCTTGGCACTCCTTCAGGACAACTGACAGCACAGCTGCGTCCACGGACTCAGTCTTGCGTCTGTGCAGAATTTTAGCGCCCCTTGCATGCAGTACGGCAGCTGCGTGCACAGCCACAGGGTTGACTAAACCCTTTGAGACTCGCTGTAAAGCTTGAGCAATGCTTGACAGGCGTTCTGGGGGGTCCCTACAGGCGTAGGGCTGAAGGAAGTTCACCAGGGGCAACTGCAGTTGCAGGGGGTTAGGCAGGTGGTGAGCTGCCTGCTTAGGGGGGGGTGGACCTGTGGGGCGGGGGGGGGGGGGGCTTGGCAGGGTCAAGCCTGCCTGGAAGCCTCTTCACCTCCTCACGCCCTTGCTCGAGCAACTGGGACTGGAACTCTGCCAGCTCCTTGGGCGTCAGATTCTTGCCGGAATGATCGCCAGTCCTGTTTGACAGGATCTGGGCCATGAGCGCATCTGCCTTCTGCTTGTGAAGATCATGCCACTCCTGTACCTGCTTGTCACTATCACAGCAGGCAGGTGCTTCAGTTGCAGGTGGAAGCTGCGATGGAAGCTGCGATGGAAGCTTTGAGGAGGAGCGGGAAGCAATGGCATTGGCAGGTAGCTCTTGAGCACAGGCAGTGGGAGGGTGAGTCACAGCTGGAGGGTGAGTCACAGACTGCTTGAGGGGAAGCTCTGAGGGAAGCTGGTCAAGGTTGGGTGGTGAAAGCCCATGTGAAAGGTTCATTTGAGATGCTAAATGGGGAGAGGCAGAATGGATTGCTGCCGGCATTGAAGAAGATGACTTGGGTGGAGGAAGGTCTGTCAGTGAGTCACGCCCTGTCTGAGGCCCAGTGATGCAAGTCTGCTCAGGCACTGCACCTGAAACAAAACAAAATAAAGTCAGCACTGGTGTCGGCAAAGTTTTGAAGATTGCCAATTGCTGCTTGCACAGCACAGCACAGCACCATGACTACAGGTCATATGGTGCGCTGTTTCAAATTCTAAGCTTTCGGCAGCAACTTGATCATCTTCGCTATTGCCGAAAGCTGGACCAGAAACCATGACCTGTAGCTGCAGGACTTTCACTCAGTCCGGCACATTTGAACTGGTCAAGCCAACAACCTTCAGTAACAGGGCAGCATACAACATTGTCAAGGTGAACGCAGACACACACACTGCATTATTATTACTAAAAAGCAGATCAAAGCTTGTACGACAGAATGTCACAAGCAGCATGTCAACAGAATCTTTACTTGGGCAACACAGCATATGAGATGGTGCCTGCCAGGCTTCACACTGGTGAACAAAATGGAGGCCCCTTGTGAAGCGACAGTTACAAACTCAGGCGTATATGGATTTGCAAGATACACAAGTTACCAAGGTACAGGTTTTTCCATGAGCTACACAAGTTATCAAGGTGAAGGTTTTTCCATACATTTTGTGTACTCTACAACTAGGACTCTATGGCAACAAACCTACAACTGTACATCTGTGCATGTCAGGACTTCAGTCACACCCACAAACAGATTGCAAAGAAATTGGCAGCATTGCCTGCCAAGCCGTCATATACACACATAAACTTAGTAAACATAGTGGTGGGAAAATAACCAGACCCTGGCGCCAGCAAAAGCTAGGTAGGTGCGACGCCAATCTTGTCAGGGTTTAGGGTTCAGCGTTAACCCACCCTGAATCCTTGTCACATGCTGCATTATCACAAGCTATGTAACTCTCAGAAATGCAAATCGTAAGCTGCATCGATTGCGACAGGCTGTTGCTCACCAGTCTTTGCAACTTTGTCCTGCTGAACAACACCAGTGCCTTTAGCCCCCTTAGCACCCCTGGGACCCCCCAGGGTTTTAGACAACCCCCCGGCTCTGCCCCCCTTATTGACGCCCCACGGCTTACTGCAGGCCCTCATGAAGGACGGCACAGCTGCCTTGCCAGTGGGAAGAAGAGGAGCAGTGGCAGCTGCCTTGCCAGTGGGAAGAAGAGGAGCAGTGGCAGCTGCCTTGCCAGTGGGAAGAAGAGGAGCAGTGGCAGCTGCCTTGTCAGTGGGAAGAAGAGGAGCGGTGGCAGCTGCAGTGACAGCCTTGCCAGCAGGAAGAAGAGGAGTAGCCATGGCTGCAGTTGTGGCAATGCCATTTGTGACAGGAGCGGCATTAACTGCCGTTGCAGCCGCTTGGCCAGTGGGAAGAAGAGGAGCAGGGACAGCTCCTGCCAGAGCTTCACCAGCAGAAAGAAGAGGAGCAGTAATTGCCTCAGGACCTGGTGCTGCTGCAGTTGCTTTGCCAATGGGAAGATGAGGAGGTGGGGCAACTCCTGCAACAGCTTTACAAGCAGGAAGAAGAGCAGTGGCTGCCCCAGCACCTGTTGCTGCTGCCTTGCCAGGTGAAAGAAGAGGAACGGTGACTTCCTCACCTGCTGCCTTTCCAGTGAGAGGAAGAGGCTCACCGACTGCCGCAGCACCGCATGGAGGAAGAGCAGCAGAGACTGGGCCAGTTGCAGCCTTGCTGTCAGGAAGAGGAGCAGAAAGTGATGCAGAGCCTGCTGCTGGCGGCTGCTGGGCAGCAGAGCCAAAGCTTGCTTTGCCATTTTTGCCTAGCTCACTCAGTTGAACTGGAGCTGGTCTGCTGCGCCGACTGGTGGCAGGAATGCTGACCTGGCGTGGAACAGCCTTAATAATTTGAGGGGCACTCCTGAAGAGGGCATTGGGGATGCGAGTGGCAACAGCAGGCCTGCTGATGGCATCATCAGCTGGCTTCTTGTTTTGGGGGTTACCCCTGTCAGGGGAAAGGGGGGTGTGACTGCTGTCAGCAGCTGGCTTGCTGGTTTGGGGGCCATCCCCGGCAGGGGTTGGGCGGATGGGGTTGACCCCAGAGGGCTTGCCTGTCCCAGCAGGGCCTTGCCAGTCACCAGCCCCAGCAGATAAAGGATCAGCAGAGTCATGCAACAGCCTCTGCACAACAGCGCTGTCACCAGCCTTTGGGTCACCACCAGCAAGGGGTGGGGGATTGCAGCTCACTCGGGCCTGCGCTGACTTGCCGCTTGCATGCTGTGCTTCTGACTGAGCCATGTGTGCAACACCACCAGGCAGATTTGTCTGAAGACCAGTGTGTTCTGATGCATGTTGTGCGTCAGGCCGACACAGGTATGCTGTAAGGGCATCGGCCCAGGGCGCATTGGCCCATCTGCTAGAGAGCATGTCCCGTGCAAACTGATGTGCTTGCTCACGCTGTGCTAGCCCATGCTGTGCCTGCTCACGCTGTGCTGGCTTACCCTGTGCTGGTGGCTGGTGCCTGCTAGGGCCAGCTGGCAGACCATGTGACTCTGCTCCCCGCAAGCGTGACTCAGCACTGACTTCTGCTCCGAGCTGTGCTGGTGGCTGCTGGCTGCTGTCAGCTGACAGAGCATGTGATGGAGCTTTCTCAGCACCTGACTTGACACTGACTGTGGCCTCAAGCTGCGCTACTGACTGAAGACTGCTGCTGTCTGCTGTCACAGCATACGCCCCACCAAGTTTGGGTGCTGTGTATCTCTTTGACACCAGGCCAGTGTGCACAGCAGCTGTAGGCACATGAGGCATGATACCTGCTGGAAAGGAGACATCCTGCCTTGGGGATAGTCTTGCTGCTGGCTGGCCAATACCTTTCGCGTCTGCCTCTGCCCTTGCTGCTGCCTCAGTCAGGTATGTGGCTGCCTTTGGGGGGGACTGTCGACTGGGAATGGAGGGTGGGAACAGGTTTGCCATGCTGACCTGCTCTAAAGACTCTGATGCAGCAATGTGCAGCACGTGGGTGAGTTCTGCTTTAGCTGTTTTGTCCTGCAAGCATTCATTTGTTCATTAGATTGCAAGGTCATTGGGGCCAACAATGACCAATTGACCAAAAGACTGAGATGTCAAACAAAGTCTTGCATCATAAGCAAGGTGAGGTGACTAATGTGAAAACTTGGGCAGAACATGCTTGTGAGACAGCATACAAGACAGAGAGCTGCAGGGAAATGCAGCCCCAGCAAAACACTGGTGCCTGAGTGATGACCTTTCGTGTAGCAGCAGTCTGTTGTACGTCTATCGTGGCAGGGCCTGAGTGGCAACAAACCCTTTTGACGGCACCTGTTGTGCCACACACAGAAGGTGATGTCGTACCAGTTCAGCAACCTTCTCAGGTTTTGTGTCTGGCTGATCTTTCTCCATTGGGTTCAATCAGCCCGAAGTTTCTGTGAAGGGCTTAGTACAAGAGGCTGATGCCTTCTGGGACTTTATGCCTGCACAGAAGAAAGGCCTTGAGAGGAGAAA
>JAABUY010006043.1_pt1 | contig 11946 bp, 16 predicted proteins | sample 5560271 | NCBI WGS metagenome assembly JAABUY01 (sample SAMN10711886, study PRJNA513374) | rock metagenome | isolation source: Antarctica rocks | place: Antarctica: Victoria Land, University Valley
GGGCCGCCCTGGCGCACGCGCCAGCGCGACTCAGCACACACAGCATGAGCGCTTGTGTTCACAGGCGCGACGTGCCGCGCCAGGCACGGCCAAGCAGCAAATGCTCGAGCGCTTGGGCGCGGCATGATTGGCTGCCAAAGGCTTGCACTTGGCGCACCATTCCTACCCATCAGTCCTGGCCAAGCAGAGACCGTGCAGAGCAGGCGGGGCGCCGCGGCGGCAAGGAGCGCACCGCAGCAGTGGCGGCCATCTGCTGCGGCCCGTACGCGGAGTAGTACGCAACAGAGAAGTTGTCAAACTTGTCTGGCTTGCCACCGCCCTGGACCGACCCCCCCGGACCGCCCGCGCCGCCCGGCCAGAAGGCCCCGGGCGCCTGGCCGGGTGCGGCGCGCGGCAGCGCGCCATACGCTGGCGGCGGCATGCCTGCGAGCACAAACGAGCTCTTCAATCAGTTGCACGCCTTGCCGCTGCTGAGGTCTATGACGAACAACCATGAACCAAGGTGCCTGCTCGAACACTCGACCATACGCTCAACGCCAAACAGTGGCGCACCAACTGCATTGCCGGGAGGCCCCAATCATCAGGAGGGGGCTAGGGTGTAGGACAGGGCACGCACCATACTGCGGGAAGAAGCCAGGCGGAGCCCCATACGGGCCCGCCGACAGCGCCGGCGCCTGGTGCGCGCCCGGCGCCGCTGCCGCGCCGGCCGGCTGCCAGCCTGGCGCGCCGTTCGCGGGGTACGGCGCCGTGCCGGCGCCCCCGCCCCGCGCCAGCCCGCCGCCGCCGGCCAGCCCGCCGCTGCTGCCGCTGGTCAGCATGCCGCTGCCGGACGCCAGGCGGCACTCGGCGCCCTGCGGCAGGCCCGGGGTGGGCGCGCTGGGCGCCATGCGCGTGTCCTCGCTCGCCGCCGTCGGCAGCGAGCCCGCCGCCGCTGCGCTGGTGAAGCCCGCGGGGCTCTGCACGCGCGGCGCCCAGCGGTCGGCACAGCGCAGCCGCAAGCAGTCGATGTAACACAAGTCACACACTTTGCACCGCACTTGCAGAGCGACACTCGCACAGCACACAGCCCTTTGTAAACAAGCAGTTCGAACAATTGGCGCTCGCACGAGCACAAGATGCAGGCCGCCTCATCATGAGTGCGCTGCAAGCACTTACCAAGCTAATATATGAGCAAGCAAACACTCTGTCTCGTCACAAGCCGCGCGGGCCACGCACCTCGAGCCCGTCGCCGCGCAGCGCGCCGGAGGCGGTGCGCCCGGATAGCCCCAGGCTGGCAGCGCGCGCCGCGGGCGGCTCCTGCCCGACGCCGCCGTCAGGCGCCTTGCGCTTCAGGCCCGCCAGCGCGCCGGCCTCGCGCGCGGGGCTGATGTAAGCGCGGAAGCCCGCCGCGTCACCATGCAACGCCGCGTGGATCGCTGCGCGCCGCGGCGTCGTTAGCTAAGCGCATTGTGAGCTTGTATAAATGCAAAACAAACATCGCAACCTACAGCCTGCCGACGCCGCGGCGCTTTTGCGCTACCAGAGCCAAGCTGACAACACGCCAAGAGAAAAAAAATCACTGAAGGACGCGCACGTGTGGGCCGGGTGATCGTGTGCACGTCGCCATGCGGCGCAGGCTGGCCCACAACGCCCCCGCCCGCTGCGGCGCCCGCTGCTGCGGCGCCCGCGTGCCCCTGCGAGCGGTGCGACGAAGACGCGCCGTTGCGGCCACCGCGCGCCGCCGCCGCGCCATTGCCCGCGCTGCCGTCGCCGCCACTGCCATCCACGGTCGCTGTCGCGCCGCTAGTGCCAGCCGCGTCCGCGCTGACACCCCGGCCGACCGGCCCGGCCACGCCGCCGGCGCCCCGCTCGGCGGCCGCCGCGGCCGCCTTGCGAAAGGCGCTGCCCAGCGCGGCGGGCGCCTGCGGCCCGGTCCCGAGCGCGACGCCACCCGCGGGCGGCCGCCCAGTCGCGGACGTGCCCGCGCCCGCGGGCCCGGCGCTGCCGGGGTCGCCACCGCCGGCGCCGCGCGGCGCGCGAGCGCTGCCGGGCGCGGACGCCTGCGCGCTGCCGCGGGGCGCGCCGGCGCCCGGCCCACCGGTGCGCTTGCCCTCGGCGGTGCCGCGCAGCGCGGCCGCGCCCTCCTGGCCGGAGGTGGACAGGTCGTTGCCCGAATTGCCATTGCCGCCACCGTCCGCCTTTGTGGCGGAGTCACCATTGTTGCGCCCGGAGTCGCCCTGCGCCGCGATCAGACAGCGCCTGAGCCAAGACAGGGGCCTGGCGCGCCGCCCAGCTGCAGCCGAACGGGCGCGCGGCTGCGACGCCCTTGATGCCCTGCTCACCCTACCCAGACAGTCTGCGATAACTTGCACGGCTGCCTGCAGAAATGAAAATCTGCCTGCCAGGATCGTGCAGCCGGTTGCGCCGCGCAGCACCAGGCCTGCGCTCGGGGGCTGCGCGCCTGCGGCTGGTTGCTGCCCTGGCACTGCGCGCCGGCCTTGGTCGCCGAGTCGCCCGCGCCCGCCGCCGCCGCGCTGCTGCCGTTGGCGCCCTTGGAGCCGCCGTCGTGCCCCAGGTTGCGGCTGCCGCTGCCGTTCGGCGCACTGCCCTCCCCGCTGCGCTCTGCCTCCACCGCCACGGCCTCCTTGGGTTTGTCCTCGCCGCTGGCGCAGCGCATAAAGCGCCAGTCAGCCGCTGCCCGGGCCCCAAATTCATTTTCCACCAGTCAGCCTCCGCCCAAGCCCCCTATTTCATCTCACCAGACCGTCTCCACACAAGCCAGCCAGAGCGCGACATTCCGAGGGCATGCCCGCAAAGGTCACTTTTTCCAGCGCGTCGCCACGCGGGCCTATGAGGCTTCTCTCTGCGGTCCGGGAGTGGCGGGCGCGCGGGCCGCACCGCTTCGTCTCCTCCGACTCGCCAGAGTTCTGCGTCAGGTTGGGGTAGTAGTGCAGCTTCAGCCCCGGCACCTGGTCCGCCGTGGCGCCCAGCGCCGCGGCCGCCTGCTGCTGCAGGTAGAATGCCTGCGCGCGGGCGCGAGACCCTGGGCGTCAGCGCAGGCGGGGGCGCCGCGCGCGGCAGATGTCTGGCGCGGGTGCCGCCGCGCCCGCGCGCGCATGCGGACGGATTTCACAAGCGCTTGCAGCACCCTGGCGCGCCGCGGCAGCGGCGCACGGCCGAGACGGCGGTGAGGCTGCATCAGATACTTCCAGGTTCCGCTCGATATTTCGCCAACACCCAACCGCTCGCGCGCTTTTCGGCACCAGCCGCGCGCGCCGCCCGCGCCGCCGGCAGGGCGCCGCTGCGCTGACAGGCCTGCTGCGGTGATGCAGCACGCCCCCGCGCCCGACGCCGCGCGGGCGCGTCTCCACCACGTGCTCATGGGGGTCGCACCCGGCGCCACCAGTACACGCGCGCCCACAGGTTGCGCAGCTCGTTGGCCCGCAGCGGCTTGATGAGGAAGTCCGCGGCGCCCAGGTGCAGGCAGGTCGCCATCACGTGGCGATCCTCGCTGCTGCTCACGACGACTGCATGCCCCGGCCACGCGGCGTCAGCTGCGCGCCAGTTTGCGCGAGGGGCACCGGGCCGGCACGGCAGCACCGCACGCACCGATGGGCACCGTCTTTAGCGTCTCGTCCTCCACCAGCCGGCGGAGCAGGCGGCATGCGTTCGCGGCCGGCGGGTCGTGGTCCTTCAGAATCAGGTCGAACCCGGGCGCGCCGTCGCGCGCCTGCTGCTCCTTGAGCAGGTGCAGGGCGGCCGTGGTCGTCGGCACCGCCGTGACCTGCGGCCGGGTCGAGGCCTCATGCCGCCGCTGGGCCTGCCATGCCACAAAAGCCCTGGCAGCCAGGCACGCGGGCGCACCTCATACGTGCACTGCTGCAGCAGCGCTGTGAGCGCGTTCCGGCTGGCAGCGGACGCGTCGACCAGGAGCAGGCGCAGGTTGGTCGGCGCCAGGCTGAGCGTGTCCGGCTGCGCCTCGTCGCCCGCGCTGCCTGCCTGGGCCATGTCTGTCAGGCTGCGTGCATTCCCAGGGCCACCTGCGACGCTGATCCCAGGATGCACTCGCTAAGAAGATCTGTGGTGCTCCAGGAAGCCATATATTTGCGTATCTTGGGAGCCAGCAGGGTTGTTAGGTCTGGACCGCACGCCCGGCGCTGTCCTCACTTTTTTATCCACTCCAGAGCCAACCAGGCTGACAGACAGGGCTGGTCGGCAAGGACAGCTCTCCTGTGTGTCCTCCCGCCCCTCTGCATGCAAGGACGGTGCGTGCGCTGCAACGCATGCAAGCGCGCTTCAGCATGGATGTGCGTGAATGCGCAAGGAGCCACGCGTCAGGGCAGCAAGCCTGCTGTCTGAGTCCGTTGATATGCCCGGCCAGCGGTCAGCCAAGGGTGTGGGGGCGGGGCATAACGTGCGTGAAGTGGGCAGTGCACACGCGCAGCAGGTGCCCGTTGCGACTGGGGAGCTTGCGCAGCAGGGCGGACTCCCGCGCGACTTGTCCAGGCCGTGCTCGTCAGCACGCGGCTCCGCAGAAGGTCAGCTGAGCAAACCTGGCAAGCTCGTGCGCAACAGCCGTGTGCCCCACTGACTGAGAGGGGAAGCGTGACCATAGTCACTGTCTGGGGCCGTGTCCTTGGGCAGCTAGTGCTCCCTTCCCTGCTCCTGCTCGACGGCAAGCCAGAGTTGCTGTGTGCATGGGGAGGCCCCAAGCGGGCACTTTCTTTTCCCGCCAGCGCGAAAGGCACACACTCTGCACCCATCGTGCTATGGCCCGAGCGCCCCCTGGCTGCTGGCCAGTGTGCGTGGTTGTTCGGAGCGGTGAACCTATTGAACAAGTGCTGGACTTGCAGACAGCAAGGGCAGCTGGGATGGCACCACCGCTCCGTACTGCTTCACAGGTATATACAGGCCTGCTAGCTAGCCTTGGCTCCGCAGCCGGCGTGGGAAGATGCCCCTCTCAACCCCGCGGCGGTGTTGCGTAATAGTTCTGGCTAGCCAGCAACTGTAGTCTGTATGTAGGACCAGCCGATGCTAGCTAGCTGGGGACCATACGCTGGCACTGTAGGTCAGGGGCAGGCACCGGTCTCCGCCTGCCAGGAGACAGGGTCTGCCACAGGCGCCTGTCCCTGTCCTACGTGCCAGCATGTAGTCCCACGCTTGGCTGGCTAGGGACTGTGGTCTGTCTCAAATGGGACGTCGGGTTTGCTGTGGGCCTCTTCTTGCGTCGGCAGTGCAGCGAATATGGCTAGATAATTTGTTTCTCTACAGCAGCGGTGAGATGCACAGGAGCCTGATGCGCGCGCTGTGACGCTCAGCTTCAAGCACTGCATGTTGTGAGCCTGGCCAAAGTCCTGCATGTAATCTACAATGGAAAAACACCTTTGCGCTCTAACGCTCTCAGGAGGCTGCTGCTGGCCAGGGCAGGGAGAGTACTATGGTACTATCGCCTGTCAATACTTGACAGGCGCACAGGTGCGTGGATTTGCCCGCGTAGGCTTGAATTCGAGGGCCATACGGTGTGGCGCATACCCCCATACTGCGTGCTCAGCACAGCCTGCCGTGCTGTGTGCGTGTCCAGAGAGCGTGGGCGTTACACGGGGTTTGAACGGCAGGCGCCTGTCTGCATGGCCCATGGTCAGCGTCACTCCCTGCATTTTCCTGTTGCGCACAGCGATCTGGCAGGCGCCAAGTAAGTCTGGCAGAGCGTTACTGCTGGAACTTGCTGTCAAGGGTAGGGTGCTGTGGCATCCTCAAGCAGCCTGCTTTAAGGAGCCCTGCACAGCCGCATTCCACACAGCATCAAGCAGAGCACCGGGCCGGAGACTTGTTAGCAATGCGGTCCACTCTGCAGGCCGGCGGCAGAGCTCTGTCTGCAGCAGACTGCAGGCCAGCATGCAGCGCTCCGCCGCGGTCCGGCTGGCAGTGCGGACGGGCGCCCAGCGCTGCGCGGGGTGCGCGAGTGTCCCCCTGTCCGGTGCACGGCTCGGCTGCCTCAGGCTGCGCAGGAAGGTTCTGGACGTGCGGCGCACCGCCGGGCTGCGCGGCGGCGGTGCTCACGCGCCGTGTGTCGGCGCCATGCAGGCCTGCGGCGAGCGGCGGGCCGTAGCGCGAGGTTGGTACCCGCAGCCGTCGCGGTGGCAGCGGAGCGGGATGCCTCCCTGGACGTGAGCAAGGTGCGGCCGCCGCTGGCGCAGTGCGCTGCGCGTGCTCAGCAGCTGTGCACGTCCTGACTGGGCGCGCCCCGCTGGGCGACTCGCGGGGAGAGTCAACTTATGCTCATGCTACTCGGAGGGAGGGCCATGCTGCACGCGAGCGCTCTCTCCTCCAAAGTGCAAGACCAGCGCGTCAACGACCTGAGGCCGTGGGTGTGGGGGTGTGCAGATGGAGCCGCTGGGCGACCGCGTGCTGGTGAAGCCGTTTGAGGAGGAGAAGGTGCCGCCCTAGCGCTCTGCATCGCGGGCGCATGCGGTGCTTGTGTCTGCTGCCTGTGCGCCGCCAGCGCTGCGTGTCTCCGCACCCGGTCTGCAGCACTCTTGCCGTGGGCGTGCTTCCCCTGCCGGTCAAGGGGAGTGCGGCCCCCTGCTGCTCTGACCCCGCCAGCGCAGTGCCGAGTGGCGCTCTGCCCGCCCCGTTCGTCATCCCAGTGCACCTTGCATGCAGGCTGCGACGGGGTTGCTGACAGCGGACCCCAAAGGGTGTGCAATAGCAGTGCTGAATCTCTATGTCGAAACTTTTAATGATGGCGACACTGGCGCCGGGGGCACGCAGGTGACCCAGAGCGGGCTGCTGCTGGCGGGCGGCGGCCGGGACGCGATGCAGGACGCGCAGCTGGGCGAGGTGCTGGCGGTGGGCGCCGACGTGGACGTGGGCGTGTCGGCCGGCGACCGCGTCGTCTTCTCCAAATACTCGGCCTCAGACGTCAAGCTGCCCGGCGGCGGTGAGGTGTGCTTTGTCGCGCAGAAGAGCATCCTGGCGACGCTCTCGTGAGGGCGCCGTGCTGGACCTCTCGGGCAGCCGCGTGCGCTACGGCAACGCGGCCTGCCTGCCGCCTGGCGCGCGCCCGGCCGTGCTCGCCATGCCCAACAGCAGGATGGGGTTTGGGCGCGGCGCGCGGCGGCCGGCGCCGCGCCGCGCTTGTGCCGTGCCGGGGCCTGCCTTGTGCGTTGCGGGCGGGCGAGCCTGTGCCATCGCGAGCAAGGCTGGTCTGCCGCCAGGCCTGTCGTGGCACCCGATGCAGTCGTGTGCACCACGGTCCGTGTCGCATTTGCCGAACCGCTGGAAGCCTAGTGCTGGGAGCCCAGGTCGGTGCGGTCGGGCAAGTGATGTTGCGTGGGCGGGTGTCTTGCCGGGCGCTGCATAGGGTCCTGCAGTGCACCTTGTTCGAACAACTCACAACTGTCCGGTGTACAAGTGCTCCAGGCACTGCTGGCCTGCACAGCGTGTCCATGGGAGGAACAATGTGGTGCAGAGAAAGAAGAGGTGCATTACAGGCATTGCTCCCACACTGACTTAGGGTGAGGGTTCGGCCTCCCAGCCGAAGGCAAGACTGCACGCATTTCAGCCCTCAGGTGCCTGATGGTATTATATAAAGTGCTGGGGCCAAAGACAGTGCTGAACAGAGGCAATCAGGACGGGCCTCCGCGCTCTGTGTACCTCAATGCTGCACAGCTCGGCGAGCTTCTTAAATGCTGCCCACCGCCTCTTGGTCCAACCAACACCCAGGCAGTTGGGCATGCGGGAGTGGGTGGGGCAGCGCGCGCAAGGGTGCACACCAGACCGGTGGCTGCGCGCGCCCGCACTCCCGCTCGGCTCTGGGCAAGGCACGCTCCTCCTAGTATAAACGCCGCACGTGGGCCTGACATGTTGCGAGACAAAGGCCAGCCAAGCCAGACACGCGCAAGCCAGGCCCCAGAGGATGAGGCCATGGGCCTCAGGTTATACGCCGCAGCGCGCACGCTACGGCCCATTGCATAAGACAGGCGGGAGGGGGGGGACAAGTTCGCGGAGCTCAACGGCCAAAACAGGGCCTTGAGCTCCGAGTCAGCCAGGCTGCCGCGCAGGCGCCGGCTGCAGCCCCCTCCAGTTAATTCAGGCCCCGGGTATACTGGCGCATGTGTGCTGTTATTGCGCTGCAGCCCATGCAGCACTGTGACAGGGAATTTATTTGGGTTCCGCGGCGCCCCCCTGCTAAGGCCAAGTGCCGCACCAAAGCAGCGTGCCGGCCCCGGTTCGTTTCCGCGAGCGACGCATTCGCTGCCGCTGACACTAGACACCAGCGCCCTCCAGGGTGCCCTACTTATTGCTACCAACTCAGCCGGGCCTTTCTCCCCGCTGCTGACCTCACCCCAGGGGCCCACCTACAGCCACCGACCGGTCAGATGTCCCTGATCATTCTCTAAGTCATTCCTGCGCTAGCGCATGACAGTGCGCCAGCAGCCTCGTGCTGGGCCTGATATTGGCCAAATAGGTTTCTAATTAAAGATACATGCGGTCATGTGCACTCTGGGCTGGCACTGCAAGCCAGACCAGCGGCCTCCTGCTGCTCCCCGCAAGAAAAACTTGATGAGCCTGCCTGTGTTATTTGCCCACATCAGCAGCCACCCCCGGCCTATGCCTCATGGCACGCAAGGCGGCGTATCTGCTGGCCCATGGACCCGCCACGACCATGGGCGGCACACGCGGCTTGCCGCAGTCGGCCGCGGCGCAGCTGCGGCGCGGCTGCGCGGGCGCGCCCCGCGCGCGCGCCGGGAGCACAGGCTCGCACCTCAAGGCGGCGCAGGCTCTGGTCCCGGCGCCCCGCGCGCCGCAGCGGCGCGCATGCGGCGCGCTCCTGGTTACGGAGGGTTAGGGCAGGGTCGGGTCAAGGCAGCACGTTGAAGCAGGCGGACGCGTTGCTGGGCGCCTGCGCCTCGGGCTGGATCGCGTAGCGGTACATGCGCGCGTCGAACGCGCCGCCGGTGTTGGCGGCGCCGTCCGCGCGGCCCAGGAACCAGGCCGTGTAGTGGCTCAGGTGCGGCTCGCCCACGTGCCAGCTGCGCGCGCGGCGCTGGTGCTCGAGACCAGAGACTTTGCCGGCCACGTCTAAAAGGGATCTAATAATTGCAAGTTGATTTGATGAGATTCGGGTGCCACACGCGCGCGCGCTCACGCCGGGCGCCGCGGGGCGCTCTCCGACTGCGCTGGGCAGGTGCACTCCAAGCTGGCACCAGGCGGGCAGGGCCGCCGTCATAGGACTGGGCTGCCAGGATGGGTGCACTTTGGGGGCTGCTCATGCGCGCGCGCGCGGGCGTGCGCCACGAGGAGGGCGTTCGGCTCGCGCGCTGCGCCGTTAAGGTTTGGGGTAGGGTGTCGCGCCTGGCCTTGACAAACATGGTCTCGAAGGGGTGCATGGAGATGCGGTCGTAGGTGCCGTGGCGCGACGGGTGCGCGTTGTCGTTGCAGTGCCAGTGCGCGCGGTCGCGCCAGTCGACGCCCGGCGCGTAGCGCGCCATCAGCGTCGCCAGGTTGTACCCCGCGCCGAGCAGCACCTCGGACAGCCCGTACTCGCCTTTCACCTGCGCGGACGCGCCCGCGCGGCGGCTGCGCGTCATGCGTGGGCAGCCCCGGAGGCATGCTCGCGAACTGGCAATGTGCATGACAGACCGGCTCCACCATGCTGTGCTCTCTGCCCAGGTTCATTCAGATTGTACTACCCGCTTCATTTAGACCTACTACCCAAGTGCAGAGCGCATGCGCGGAGCAAAGGCTACAGGCAGGCGGGGAGCGCGCGGCGCGTGGCAACGGTGCGCTGCCCGGCTAGTGGGCTGCAGCGCTGACACAGAGAGGAACACATGGCCGAGGCGCTGGGCGCGCGCCACGATGCCGTCGTCGCAGAGCTTGCAGGTGCGCAGGTTGAACACGCCAGCGCTTGTCAGCAGCTCCAGGCCGGGGGCGTCCAACGCAAAGGCCCACGACTCCACCTGCCCGCGCAAGCCCGGCCTCACCAGCCTCATTAGGCGGTGCTTCTGCGGCGCTCGCGCTCCCGGTCGGCGGCATAACCAGCCCACCCTCACACCCCGTACGCTGGCCGCAAAGCATGTGGCTGCTGCAGCGACGACAGTGCGCAGAGGCGGCCAGGCAACCTGCGCCAGTCCCTCTCAGGTCTGGGGCGATCCTGCTGCTGGCGCAGCACGCGATGCAGCCTACCCACGCAGGTGCAACAACAGGCTGTGGCTATCCAGGCCGCAGCGCAGGCAGTCGCGCCCCTGAGAGCGCGCGGCCGGCGCTCGCGAGCGGGCCGCCGCGCGCCTTGGGCCCGAAGCCGCCGGCGTCCACGTCGGGCAGGCACACAATGGACGCCGCGGCGACCTTGACGTCGGCGCTGAGGAGGTCGGTGAACGCGCGCGGCCACTGCCAGCCCGCCGGCTGGTAGCTGGGGAAGAAAGGCCCGCGCACGGACGAGTTGAGGAACAGGAAAAAGCGGTAGCGACGCGCCAGCCGCTTGCGGCGCACCCACTCGATGGTGACCTGCCGCGCGCGCGAGGCGTCAGCGTGCGCCCCTGGCGCCAGCGCGGGCCGACAGCGGCGCGCGCGCCGGTTGCGACGGGAGCCCCGCAGGCGCCAGACTATGGATCAAGATGGGGCCGCACGTTGTGCGCGGCAAAGTCCATGCCCTCGTTCTCGCTGCGCATCAGCAGCGCGAGGCCCTCGCCGGACCAGCCGCTGTGCAGCTGCGGCATCTGCGCCGCGGCGGCATCCGTGCGCAGGTGCGGCCGCAGCGCCTGGCAGGGCGCGCACGCATCGCCGTTGACCACCAGCGCAAAGTCGGTGGCCGCGGGCGGCTCAAAGCCGCTGGAGATGCCCTGCGGCGCGCCGGATCGCCGTCAGAGCGCTGCCGGGGCGAGTCAACGCGGCGGCCGCGCGCGGGCCGCGCCGCGCGTCCCCGGCCGAGCAGGAAACCCGCGCGCACCATCCCCACGGCCATGAAGAACTCGAGGTTGGCGCGCTGGATGGCGTCCTTCTCGAAATACGAGTAGGACACCAGCGTGCGGCCCGGCGGCGCCAGCTCCTTCAGGGACCATGCGCTGGCTGCGGCCCGGGGCGCGTCCCAGCTGATCTCCAGCCGGAGCAGCGTGGCCAGCAGCGCCACGCAGCACAGGCCCAGCAGCGCGTGCACCCAGCCCTGCGAGAGCAGCGGCACGGACCGCAGGCCGCCCCTGGCCGGGCCCATCGCCACCTTTGGCCTTCACCCTCCTCCTCTTGGCCCCTGCCTGCAGGCAGCTGCAGTCCATCTTCGATGGGCAAGGGGCTCCTCAGGGGCCTGTTTAGGCTATGCCGCTCTTTGAGCTGAAGGCCGCTCTGGGAAAGAAGCCTTGGCCCAGGACAGGCTGTGCTGTGGGAGCTGTGCATGAGACTGCAAGAAGTGACACTGCGAGAGGTGGAGCTCAGTCCGTCCCGCGTCCTGAGGATCTTCGAGCACACTGAACTCGCGGACTGCGCCGGTGCGCTCCGCCAATCCAAGGCACGTGCGCACGCAGTCGCTGTTACAGCACTTCTGACAGCACTTCTGACACGCTGCGGTGCAGGAGCGGTGGTGTGGGACGCCGCATTGGTGCTGGTGCACTACCTGGCGAGGACTGCGCAAGGTACGCGCGCTGTGTCCTGCACTGCAGCTTGCATTCTGGGAGGAGATTGGCGGCAGTGGTTCGCACTCGGCATCCTCCATGTGTGCAGCTGCAGGCGCATACTGGACGCGTTGCAGTGACATGCTCAGCGATGGGTGCTCGTGGCAGGCGAGCACAGCCTGCTGCGGGGCAAACGGGTGCTAGACCTCGGCGCTGGAACCGGCGTCGCGGGGCTGGCAGCAGCGCTGCTCGGGGCCCCCACGGTGCTTCTCACGGACCTGCCGCACCTGCTCCCGGGCCTCGAACGCAACATCGAGGTGCGCAGCAGCTGCCGGCCCCGGCCTGCCCCTGCTCGCGCGGG
>JAABUY010006044.1_pt1 | contig 11944 bp, 9 predicted proteins | sample 5560271 | NCBI WGS metagenome assembly JAABUY01 (sample SAMN10711886, study PRJNA513374) | rock metagenome | isolation source: Antarctica rocks | place: Antarctica: Victoria Land, University Valley
AGTCCTCGCTCCCCCCGTCGGTCTTCGACCAGTCCTTAGGAGAACGGCTCGTGCTGATCACCTGCGGAGGCCGGTTCGACCGGCGCACCGCTCACTACAACGACAACGTCGTTCTGTACGCCGCACCGGTTGCTGGCCGCGGATGACCGGACCCTGGGCATCGCTGGGGGTGCTGACGGCGTGCGCGCTGCTTCTGGTGGGTTGCGGCGGCGGTGGCTCTCCGTCGAAGGCGGCCGGGCAACCGACCCCGTCCGCTGCGCTGCCGGACGCGGTGGGGACGCCCTCGCCGTCTGTGGCCCGACCCACGGCGTCACAGACCCATACGGCAGCACCGAAGTTGTTGGGCGCGGCCCCCAAAGCGGTGGCGCTGGCCCCGCTCGTCGTGAAGATCCGCAACTATGCGTTCCTGCCCCAGAACCCCGTTGTGGCAAGGGGACAGGGAGTCGTCATCGTCAATAATGACAGCGTCGCCCACACCTGGACGGCGGCGCTGCACTCGGGTTGGTCCTACGATTCAGGCAACATCCCGCCGGGGGGCCGGGCCACCTTCCCGGGCTTGCCTCGGGCCGGCAGGTATCCCGTGCTGTGCCAATACCACGCTGAGATGCTCGCGATGACAGGAACGGTCACCGTGCACTAACGAGCCGGAACATTCTAGGTAGAGGATGTCCCGAGTTCCGGGGAACTTCGGTGGTGGCCCGTTGATCGTTAGGCCACGCTGACCAGGTCATGATGGCAGGTGGCTCCGACAGTCTCGGCGGCCTCGCGTTCGAGCGCCGGCACAGGTGCAGGTGGCCGTTGCCGCGACGGAACTGCTTGCCGGCTTCGACCATCCCCCCGATCATGGACTCGATGGCGGTGGTCGATCTCAGCGTGCGCGCCAACGTGGGCGGCACTCCGAGCCGCAGCACGGTCAGGGTCTCAGCCAGGCCTTCGCGCAGGCTGGCGGCGACCCGCGGGTGGGTCTTGTCCAGCTCGCGGGCCAGGGCCTGAAGCTTGGCCTCGGCGAGCAGCGCACTGTCGGCGTGGTAGGCGCGCGCATCTTGGTGCCGACCGGCCCGCGCAGGTGCCGCGGGAGCTTGTCCTGGACGTTCCTGATCTTGTGCAGTTGGCGCCGAGCGATGATCGGGTGGTCAAAGACGTCCACGACGGCCGCTTGATGCCGTCGGCTGGTGCTGAGAGCCGCCGCCGGCGCTGCCGCTACCGAGCTGCCCGCCGCCGGCACCCTGCCTGGAAGTCCTGGTGGGGCTGCTGGCGGCCGGCCCGGCCCGGGCCGCACCGCGCCGTTTGGCTCGACCTGCAACACGCCCTCACCCGCGCCCTGCAGCTACCGGAGAGCGCGGCAACCAGCTTGACCGCGGGTCCGGCACGGCGCTGAGCCCGGGCCGCTGGCGGCAGGTGCGGCGGCCGGCCGGGCAGGCTGCCCGGGCCGGCGGAGCGCCGCCGGTGCTGCTGCGGGCCCGCGGCGATGTCGGCTGCCCTGCGTGGGCTGTCCGACCAGGCCAGCGCGCAGCTGCTCGCCCTGGCCCACATCGCGCTGCTGCAGCACGGCGAGCCGACCTCAGCGGGGCGCTGCGCACCGTCGGGACGAGTCGCGCACGACGCCGCCCCAGCCACTGCCGTTGCTGCACACAAGCACGCGCTCTGCTCCCACGGCTACAGATAGGACGCGCTCGGCGGCGACCAGCGGTGTGCAGGTCAGGAATGCGCGGCCGCTGCTTTGCGCCGACGCACCAGGATGGACGTGCCGGACAGTGCGGCCAGGGCCAACCCGCCGGCGACGCCGAACGTCCACGGGTTGCTGGAGTCGCTGCTGGTGGTGGCCTGTCCGCCGGTGCCGGCCGCGACCGAGGTCGGGAGCTGGCCGCCGCGAGCGGTGGTGCGTGCGGCGCTGGTTGGCGGGGTGTTCAGCCGGCTGTTGGTGTATGGGGCAAGGAGCTGCTGTTCGGTGAACAGCTGTCCGTTCTGCATGACGTAGACGTCGTTGGTGATGGCGTTGATGTCGGCGAGGGGATTGCCCCGGATGATGTCCATGTCGGCGAGCATTCCGGGTTGGATAGTGCCCAGCTGGTCGGCGACGCCCATGACTTTGGCTGGGCTGACGGTGGCGGACTGCAGGACCTGGTAGTTGGTCAGCCCGGTGTGCGCCATCACGCTCATCGCGACGACCTGGCCGAAGTCCCCGAGTCCCAGCGATGCGTCGGTGCCGGCGAGGACGGTGCCACCTGCTTTGAGGATCTTCGCGTCGGCCTGGCCCCAGCCTCGTTGAAGGGCCAGCCCGGCGGGGGTCTCCGGACCGGCTGCGTACTGCTTCTCGGCGTTGGCGTACTGCCACGGGGACAGCAGGGTCTTGAGCCGGGGGTCGTTGAGCAGTCCTGGCACGAACTGCACACCCGAGAACGGCGTGTTGGTGATAGCCATGCCGGACCGGGCGTAGAGCGCGATGGTGTCGTTGTAGGCGATGGTGTCGTTGGAGACGGCGTTCTGGTAGGCCCGCTGGGTGGCCCAGTGCGAGGTCCCGTCCTGGCCAAACGCCAGCGCCGGCCAGAAGTAGTGGGAGAACGACGGGATGCCCAGCTGGTGGCCGGCGGCGATGGCTTGGGCTTCCATGGTGTTGGGCAACCGGACGTAGGTCTTCAACACGTCCGGTTTGAGCTGGGCCAGCCGTGACAATTCCCGTTGGAGGGCGGTCTGGTCGGGGGTGGCGCGCATAAAGTTGTAATAGATCCGTCGGCCGTCGACCGGTTCGGCGGCCCAGAAGTAGCGCGGCCCGAGCCTCGCTCCGGACTGTTGGGACTGGGTCTCCTCTAGTGCCGGGTAGGCGGCGTCGCCCATCGACATGACACTGGTGATGCCGAAGGAGAGCTCGAGGCGGTTGCTGCGACCTCCGGCGTAGGGCTGGTCGAGCTGCTCGTGTCGGTGGGCGTCCCACAGTCCGGGGATGACGGTCAGCTTGGCGGCGTCGACGTAGCGGACCTCGGGTCCGTAGTTCCGGCGGGGGCGCGCTGGACCGACGCTGACGATCCGGTTGTTCTGGACGGCGATGTCGACGTTGTGCTGCAGAGAGTCGCTGGTCCCGGCCCAGAGGGATCCGGCGTGGATCACTTCCCGGGTGGTCGGAACCGTCTGGCGCCAGGCGAGGCGGACCGGGACGGCGACGGAATGGGCGACGCTGCGCCCGGATGCGACGGTGACGAGCCGAAGCTGGCCGGCTGAGTCGTAGAGGATGTGCCGGGAGTCCTTGGACCAGCTGATCTGGTCGGCGACGTCGGCGGTGACCTGCCGGGCGGGGCCGGCGGGGGCTCCGGTCGGCGTCACCGGCAAAAGCCAGAGCACGTCGTCGAGGACGTAGGCCATGTATCGACCGTCGGGGGACCAGACCGGACCGTCGCCGTCGACCCGGTTGGTGATCGTCTGGTACGGATACGGGTCGTACCACCGGGTGACGCCGGTGTTCACGTTGACCGTGCGAACCAGGCTGACACCTTCCCGGAAGCGGTTGGAGTACGGCTTCCAGGCGGCCAGCGCCAGCGTCGTGCTGTCGGGACTCCAGGTGGGCCGGCCGGGTTCGAACTGGGCGGCCAGGACCAGCCGGATCTGCCCGGTCGCGACGTTCGCGACCCAGGTGCCTGCCTTCGGCTCGTTGTCGACGGCGGACTGGAAGGCGATCTCGCGACCGTCGGGAGACCAAGCCATCGCCGCCTGGGAGAGGGTAGAGGCCCCGGCCGGGGGGGTCAGCTTCCGCACCTGCCCGGTGCGTAGATCCCGGATGTAGATCGCCATCGGCCCGTTCCGGTCGGTGGCGTAGGCCAGGTACCTGCCGTCGGGGGACCAGGTCGGGTCAGCCTTGTAGTACCCGTCGCTGGTCAGCCGTCGCGGGGACTGGCCGACGGTCATCTCCCACAGCTGGTTCAACGCGACGAAAGCGACGTGCCGGCCGTCCGGTGACAGCGCCGGCGCGACGACGCCAGTCGTCGGCTGCGCCGACGTCGAGGCAAAGTCGTGCTGCTTCATCGGATACGACGGCCTGTTGAACGGAACCTTCGCCGTGAACGGGACGGTCGTCACGGTGGCGGCGCCGACGTCGCGCCGCAGGATGTGGCCGTCCGCCGCGTAGAGAAGGGCGCCGGTGGAGATCCAGCGGGCCGGGAAGGTGAAGACGTCCTCGTTCCCGGAGACCGGGACACCGTTCACCATCAGTCTCGTCGCCGGAGCGGGCAGATCGGTCCGCTCGGTGTAGGCGAGGCTCTTGCCGTCGGGGGACCAGGTCGGGGAGTAGAAGGTGGCTGCCGGGCTGGCGTAGAGGACGCGGCTGACGCCCGGGCCGGCTACCGTGACCGCGTCGATCTCGTGAAAGGTGTTGACGAAGGCGATCTGCCGGCCGTCCGGTGACCAGGTCGGGTAGTAGTCGGAGTGCGCCCGCGCCGCGTGGGTGACCTGCGTCAGCTCACCAGTCGCCAAGGTCAACGTCCAGACGTTGTACGAGCCGCCCATCGTTCCCGGCGCCGACCCGGCTGGCGGCCGGTCCGACGAGAAGGCGATCTTCGTGCCGTCCGGTGAGTACGCCGGTTCCCGGTCGTCGTAGAAGCCGCCGGTCAGCTCGCGGACTTTAGAACCATTCGGGTTCATCGCCCAGATGTGGAAGGTGCCAGTCCGGTAGGACTCGAACGCGACCGTGCTCCCGTCCGGCGACCAGTCGGGATTACCGGTGTCCTGGACAAGGCTGGTCACCCGGGTCGCGGTGCCCCCCGAGGCAGGCAAAGTCCACAGGCTGTCGAGGAAGTTCAGGACGACGTGGCGATGGTCCGGAGACACAGCAAGAGCCAGAGCCGACGCCTCATGCAGGTCGAGGACCGCCGAGGTACCGCCACCCAGAGCCGGCGACCCGCTGGCGGCGGCCCCCGAACTCGGCGCCAGAACGGCGGCGACCACCGTCGTCCCGGCAAGCAACGCCAACGCCGTCACGCCTCGACGATTCAAGAGCACAAGGCCTCCTCGGCCGCCGCCGTGGCATCAGCGCCCCGATATCAGAGGATGCTGCGTCCCGCCACGACCGACTGTCAAGCCCCTGGACGGCGCGGCGGGGCGTTCACCCGGACCTATAGCAGGGACGATGACGGGGCTGACCCGCTGCTGCGGGACCGACTCATTCACGGGCTCGGACAGCAGCAGGCTGTCCTGGCCTGGATCGTCGAGGGAACCCAGATCTGGTACGAGGCCGGTTGTGCCCTGCCGGACATGCCCGCGGCTGTTAGCACCGCGACCCAGGAGTGGCGCAAGGGCTGCTGCGATGTCATCTTCGACTTCGTGGCCGACACACTGTGCTCGAAGCCGACCGGCTTCGTGGAGTCCGAGGACCTCCGGCAAAGTTCAACAACGAGTGGATCAGCCTGGATGCACCGTGAAAATAGGCGCTTGAGCGCGGGTCGTAACCCACGAATGCCCTTCTGACCTGGGAGAATGTGGCTTGTGAAGGGTTACAACTCATCAAGTGGAAGGGCATCCGCAGGATGGGCGTTTCGCACGCTTTGGCCGAGGTGTCGGCGGTGTTCGACGATCCGAACTTGGTGTCGTGCACCGGGTTGGCTCCGGTGCTGGCGTTGGCGCAGCGGTGCCGGCTGGCCGAGCTGGTCGGCAGCGAACTCACCCTGACCCCCAAGGGCGGGGGTGAACGCGCCGGTGAAGGTGCCGCCGTACGGGTCCGACCCCACCTTCGGGCGGTGGCGCTGCGCTCAATGTGGGCCCGTGCGGCAGCCGGGCGCCGCGGTAGGGGCGCTCGGAGGTCCTTGGCGCCGATACTCACGTCGTGGGCACCGTGCCCGAGGGAGACCCGCATGACGTCGCTGATCACCACCACGTTCGGGGCAGGCAGCACGGCCGCCGAGGTCGCCCGGGCAGTGGAGCTGAACGGACGGCAGGCGATCGTGACCGGCGGGTCCTCCGGCCTGGGCGCCGAGACAGCCCGCGTGCTGGCAGCCGCCGGGGCGACGGTGACTCTCGCTGTGCGGGATGCCGCCGCTGGAGCTGTCGTGGCCGAGCGGATCGCGGCGGCGACCGGTCGACAAGCGCCACACGTCGAAAGCTTGGACCTGGCCGACCCCGCCAGCGTCGCCCGGTTCGTGGCTCGGTGGAACGAGCCCCTGGACATCCTGGTCACCAACGCCGGCCTCGTCACGTCGGGGCTGCAGCGCACCGGCCAGGGCCGGGAGCTGCAGTTCGCAACGAACCACCTCGGGCACTTCGCGCTGGCTCTGGGCCTGCACTGGCATCTGGCGGCGGCGGCCGCCGCGCACGGTGGCGCCCGGGTCGTCGCCCTGTCGTCCACCGCCCACATGCGCGCCCCGGTCGACTTCGACGACGTCGACTTCCAGCGCCGGGCCTACGACCCGCAGACCGCGTACGCACAGTCCAAGACCGCGAACTCGCTGTTCGCGGTCGGAGCAACCAGGCGCTGGCAGGACGACGGGATAGTCGCCAACGCCGTGAACCCCGGCGGCGTGGCGACGGGGCTGCAGCGCAACTTCTCCGCCGGCCAGCGCGAGTCCCTGGCCGCGGCCGAAGCCGCCGGGGTGTTCGCGTACAAGACCATCCCGCAGGGCGCGGCGACCACTCTGGTGGCCGCCGTCGCCCCGGAGTTCGCGACCGTAGGGGGCCGGTACCTCGATGACTGCCAGGAGGCGTACACCGTCCCGGACGACGCCGCGCTAGCCGACCACCCGCACGGCGTGAAGCACTGGGCGCTGGACCCGGGGACAGCCGAACGGCTGTGGGAGCTCTCCGTTCGCCTCGCCTGCTGACCGCCCGGCGCCTGGTCGCACGTCCGCGGGTCGGCACTGTGCCAGTTGATGGCGGTGTTGAACTCGACGATCGTGAACGTTTGGTTTCAGCGCGCGAACTGACGCCCCACGACCCCGAGCAGCTCGAGGCGCTCGGCGGCGTTGGTTCCGGGCGAAGGGGTCAGCACGAGTAGCCGCTGCCCGCGGTCCTCGGTGTGGAGGACTTGGCAGTCGAGCTCGATCTCGCCGAGCTCGGCATGGACGAGCGTCTTGCGTTGCTCCTCATGTGCGGCGACGTCGTGACGGGACCAGACGTCGGCGAACTCCGGGCTTGCCGCGAGGAGCTCGGTGACGAGCTCCTCGGCGCCCGGGGTGCCGCGGCTCGTCGTCGCCCGCAGGTCCGCTGCCCACAGCCTGCTCTGCGCCTCGTGCTCTCGGTCCACCCGCAGCGCCCGCTCGACCGGGTCGTGGCGGAACCAGCGGTAGTAGGCGCTGCGCGCCGGCCCTGCATAGGTTGTCTGGTCACCGAGTAGCGCGGCAGCAAGCCGGTTCTGCACCAGCGTGACGCCCAGGTCGGTCACGACCTGCGCGGGCGTGTCTTCGAGCCGGTCGAGCACGCGCAGGATTCCTGGCCGGACGTGCTCGGAGCGCCGCACTCGGCTGGGTGCGCCGTGACCGCCGAGCCGGAACAGATGGTCGCGTTCGTCGAGCGTCAGCCGCAGCCCGCGCGCTAAAGCGGTGAGCATCTGCTCGGACGGCTGCGGGCCTCGTCGCTGTTCCAGCCGCGTGTAGTAGTCGGTCGACATGCCGGTCAGGGCAGCCACCTCTTCCCGGCGCAGCCCCGCCGTGCGACGGCGCAACCCGACCGGTAGTCCCACGTCGCCGGGCTGCAGGGCCTCCCGGCGGCGGCGCAGGAAGTCGGCCAGCGAAACACGGTCCATCAGGCGATTGTGCTGTCGGCCGCAGGCACGGTCCAGGGACCGCCGGTCCCTGGACAACGGGTCCTCCCCGCCCGGCCCCGGACCGGCGCAGGATCTGTGCATGCCTTTCACCGCTGACAGCAAGATCGCCCTGATCACCGGCGGGAGCCGCGGCCTGGGCCGCAGCACCGCCCTGCACCTCGCCCGCGCCGGCGTCGGCGTCGTCGCGACCTACCTCGCCGCCAAGGATGCCGCTGAGTCCCTGGTAGAGGAGGTGCAGGCCGCGGGCAGCAAGGCCGTGGTGCTGCCGCTCGACGTCGCGGACTCGGCGTCGTTCCCGGCGTTCGTGGAGCAGCTGCGAAGCGCAGTCCGGGAGGAGTTCGGGCGCGACACGATTGACTTCCTGGTCAACAACGCCGGCACGTCGCTGCACGAGTCGTTCGCGACGACGACAGAGAAGCAGTTCGACGACATCGTCAACGTGCACCTCAAAGGACCGTTCTTCCTCACCCAGGCGTTGCTACCGGTCCTGGCCGACGGGGGCCGGATCGTCAACATCTCCACCGGCCTGGTCCGGATCACCATGCCCGGTTCAGCCGCGTACGCCGCAGCGAAGGGGGCCGTGGAGGTGCTCACCCGCTACCAGGCGCAGGAACTCGGCGGCCGTGGCATCCGGGTCAACGTCGTCGCGCCCGGCGCGGTCGCGACCGACTTCTCCGGCGGCATGGTCCGCGACAACCCGCAGGTCGGCGAGATGGTCCGGGGCGTGACCGCGCTCGGGCGCCTGGCCGAGCCCGACGACATCGGCGCAGCCATTGCGCTGCTGCTGGCCGACGGCTTCGGCTGGGCCAGCGGCGCGAAGATCGAGCTGACCGGCGGGCAGCGCCTCTGACCTTCGGCCGAGCACCAGGTCCGGCTGAGACCACGGACGCCGTCTGGGCCGAAGTACAGAACCACCGCAGCGGCCCACAACGCTGGCGCCCACCGGCGCACGGGCGACTACCCATAGTGTGTGCGTGCGCAACAAGGCGCGCTGGTTGAGGAGATGCTGTGCCGACGACGGACTCACGTGACCTGGGACTACTCGCTCTGCGACTGGGAGTCGGCGCAACACTGGTCGCGCACGGCACCCAGAAACTGTTCGGGTGGTTCGGCGGCCACGGCCTGGCCGGCACCGCCGGCTTCTTCGAGTCCATCGGGTTCACCCCCGGCCGGGCCAACGCGCTGCTGGCTGGGGCCGGCGAGGCCGGCGGAGGCAGCCTGCTGGCCCTGGGGCTGGCCACCCCCGCCGCCGGAGCCGCAGTCGCCGGGACGATGGCCGTGGCAGCCTCCATGCACAAAGACAACGGCTTCTTCGCCCAGGACGGCGGCCTGGAGTACCCCGCTGTGCTGGCCCTGACCGCCGGGGCGATCGCGCTCAGCGGCCCCGGCCGACTCAGCCTGGACGCCGCGTTCGGCCACCGCGCCAACCGGCACTGGATGCGCGCAGTTGGGCTGGCCAGCGTGCCCGTCGCTGTCGCCCTGGTCACCCGGCGCCGCCGGACAGCGCTCGCCGTGATCGCCGCAGGCACCTCACCGACCTCCAGCACCGAGACCACCAGCAGCGAGCTGCCCCTTGAGACCAACCCCACCGGCTAAGGGCAGCAGAAGGCCAGGGGAAGGGGGGAAGCCTGATCGGTGGTCGCTCGGCGCTGCGCACCTCGCCGCCGGCCAGGTTCGAGGTCTTGTTGTTCCGCAGCTGCTCCGGCCGACTGCGCGAGCTCTGCGCCGGCCGCTTTCCCTGCAAGGCAGTTACGTGGACGCGCGGTTCGCTTTAGCGGTGGGCGGCCGTGTCATCGGCCTGCGGCTGTCCCGCCAGTAGCGAATCGCAATGGTTCGCGCCCGGGTCGACGCCTCAGGCCGGACCGTCGCCGCGACGGCCTGATGACCGGCCTGGCCGCCCGCGGCACACCCCTGTTCGCCGCCCGCGCCTCGATCGAACTCACGGTGCTGGTCATCGGCTGGGCTCTTGGCGGCTCCGTCGGCGGCGGAACGGTGCTGTTCGCCGCGGCCATCGGCCCGCTGTTGGGCTACGCCCTGCCTCGGCTCGCGATCGCCCCGGACCGTGTGTGGTGTCCGGCTGACGACGTTGTGGACTGATGGCAGTTGGCCGGCTGCGGGGCCCTCAAACAGGCCGCCCGGCCCTCAAGGCAGCGACGGCCTGCCTCGGCCCTTTGGAGAGTGCGCCTCAGGGCCGGGCCGCCACTGGTCATGCGCCAGCCACGGGTCCCGTCACCCGCGCAACCCGTCGAGCGCGGCCTGGAGAATCGGTTCGACGTAGGCAGGTGTACCCGGGATCGTTGTGGCGGCGAGGACGAGGTCGAGCACCTGGTCGAGCGTGAGATCGGCGCGGACCTCGTGTGCCTGCTGCGCTGCTACGAGCAGCGGTCGCCCGGCAGCCAGGACGCGGTCACGGCTGCTGCCGAAGACGAGATCGGCTGCATCGGTGTGCCGAAGCAGCTCGGCCGCGATCGGGTGCTTGCTCTCGTGGAACACCGCGAAGCGTCGCAGCCAGGCGACGAGCACCTCCCCGGGCGGCCCGGACACCTGCTCGGCCGCCTGGCACAGCTCGTCGACCTCCTCCGCGAACAGCGCCTCGAGCAGCTCGCGCCTGCCCGGGAAGTTCCGGTAAAGGGTGGCCATGCCGACTGCGGCCCGTCGGGCCACCTCCGCCATCGACACCTCGGCGGCGCGGTCCGCCAGCACCTCACGGGCCGCCACGAGGATCCGATCGCGGTTTCGCTCGGCGTCGGATCGCCTGCGCTGCGGCTCCGCGGACGACGAGGGCATAGTGGACAGGCTATCCGTTCCGTCGTACGGTCGAAGTGGATATGCTCTCCGCCTAGTGGTGGGAGCGTCTGCGACCGCCGGGAACGGCGAAGGAAGGACCCCGCGATGGAGTACCGAGCTCTGGGCCGTACTGGGATCAGTGTCAGCCACCTCACCCTCGGCGCCATGATGCTCGGCGCGATGGGCAACCAGGACCGCGAGGAGTGCGTCAGCATCGTGCACCGGGCGCTTGAGGCGGGCATCACGAGCATCAACACCGCGGACGGCTACTCCGCCGGTGAGTCCGAGGAGATTCTCGGCGAAGCGCTGACCGGTGGCCGGCGCGAAGAGGTCGTGCTCTCTGTGAAGTTCGGGGTGAAGCTCGACGGCAACCCCAATCATGGCGGCGGCTCCCGCCGATGGATCATGCAGGCGATCGAGGGCTCGCTGCGCCGCTTGAAGACCGACTACCTCGACGTCTACGAGCTCGGGGCTCCCGACCCGCAGACCGACCTGGACGAAACGCTCGACGCTCTCACCGACCTCGTCGCCGCCGGCAAGATCCGCTCGTTGGGCACCTCGAAGATGCCGCCCTCACAGATCGCGCAGGCCCGCGCCCTCGCTGAGCGCCGCGGGCACGGCGTGTTCCGCACCGAGGAGGCGCCGTACTCGATCCTGAACCGCGTGGTGGAGTACGACCTGCTCCCGGTCTGCCAGCGACTCGGTATCGGCGTGCTCGCCTTCGGCGCCCTTGCGGGCGGGTGGCTGTCCGGGCGGTACCGCAACGGCCAGCAGGTCGCCCTGTCCGGACCCCGGTCCCACCGCCCCCAGATGGACCCTGCCGCGCCGGCCAACGCGAGCAAGTTCGCCGCTGCGGACGCGCTCGGAGCGCTCGCTGACGAAACTGGACTCACTCTCGTGCAGCTCGCCACCGCGTGGGCGGCCTGTCATCCGGCGGTCAGCAGCGTCGTCATCGGCCCGCGGACCATGCAGCAGCTCGACGGCTACCTCGCAGCACACAACACCAACCTGAGCGAGGACGTGCTCGACCGCGTCGACACGGTCGTGCCGCCCGGCGTCACGCTCGACTCGGCCGACAGCATGTGGGTGCACGGCACTCGCGCGCTCGATGCAAACCAGCGGCGGCGCTGAGCATCCCATCGTGCCGGTCACGAGGCCGAACGCGATTCCGGCCGTGACGCGACCGTGCGAGCAGCACTGTAGGTAGAGCCGTCTGGCATGGAGTCCCGCTCCGTGATCCATTCGGCACATGATCGTCGTCCCACTTCTTTGGTTCGAGACGTGCCACGACCGTCTCTGCCTGCGCGGACGGAGGCGTCGTCGGTGACGTCGAGCGCGATGGCGCGTGCACCGATCGGTTCGGCCACCCCTTTACTGGCGGAGCTTCGACCGCACGGGCAGAAGTGATCAAGCGTTGAC
>JAABUY010006045.1_pt1 | contig 11943 bp, 7 predicted proteins | sample 5560271 | NCBI WGS metagenome assembly JAABUY01 (sample SAMN10711886, study PRJNA513374) | rock metagenome | isolation source: Antarctica rocks | place: Antarctica: Victoria Land, University Valley
ATTAAACATCCCAGTAACCAAAACTTCCATTAAACTGGAATTTGAAAAACATCCCCAGCAACATAGCTTGTTGGCAATCAATGATGTGTTAAACACATTCGGTATCAATAATGCTGCATACGAAATAGAGACGAAGCAATTAGACAACGAGTTTTGTCCCTTTATTGCACATCTGTCAAGAAATAATGGGGAATTTGTAATAGTCAAACATTTATCAGCAGACAAAGTATTGGTATCCGGGCAAAATCGAAAAATCGAACAATTGCCGAGGGCTGATTTTGATGCTGCTTATGACGGGTCTATTTTAATTGCAGAGGCAGAAGACGTTTCAGGGGAAGTTGATTATCAGCAAAACAGGCGGAAAGAAATCATCGGATCGTTAAAGGCACCCTTTATTGCCGCTTCCCTTTTAGCTGTTTTCTTTCTTTATATTTTACAGAACCAGGACCGGATCAGTTCCCTAAGCTGGACGGTTGTGATTTGGGGGATCTTAAAAAGCATCGGGCTTTTGATCAGCATTTTATTGTTGGTTCAAAGTTTAGATGCCAATAACAGCTTTATCCAGCGCTTATGCACAAGCGGGAAGAACTTGAATTGTAATGCTATCCTAAAATCCAAGGCTGCAAAAGTAACAGAAGGGTTAAGCTGGTCTGAAGTCGGGTTTTTTTATTTTTCCTCTACCGCATTGATATTGCTATTTTATGGCGGTTCCCTCTCCGTATTGCAGTCTTTGGCGCTATTCAATTTGCTTTGTTTGCCTTATACTTTTTATTCCGTTTACTACCAATACAAGGTAGCTAAACAATGGTGCCTATTCTGCAGCGGTATCCAAGCTTTGTTCTGGCTGGAGTTTTTTACTTCTTTTCACCTGTTGCTGATGCCGGTAATTTGGCCATCATTTACCCAAATAGCCGGAATGTTGATCCTGTTTATCTTGCCGGTTGCTACATGGGTCTTTCTGAAGCCCTTTTTAAAAGCCAAGCAAGAGGCTGAATCAGCAAGGCAACAATTAAACATTTATAAAAACAATGCGGAATTATTTAACAAGGTGCTTGTTTCGCAAAAGCAACAGGAACAATTGGATGATGATTTTGCTATAGTGATAGGAAATAGAGAACCCAAAAAAATAATTACCATTGTTTCCAGTCCAACCTGCCCTCCCTGTTCTAAAGCACACCAATTGTTGGAAAACTGGCTGAATAAAGATGAAAGCCTGCAGTTAAGGGTGATATTTTCTGTGTTGCCGGCTGAGCAGGAAAGTGTAAAATACAAAGTTATCCGGCATTTGCTGGCACTTAAATCAGCACCGGGGCAAATGCTTAAACAAGCTATGCATACCTGGTATGGGCAAAAAGAAGAAAATGTAGAATCCTGGATAGCGAAGTTCCCGGCCCCGCAGGAACAGGAACCGGATGGGATTTTAGCAAAGCAGCAGCAATGGTGCGATTCAGTCGGGATCAATTTTACCCCAACCGTATTTATAAACGGGTATAAGCTCCCCGATCCGTACCACTTAGAAGACATTAAATATTTTATATAGCAAAAACATTGTTTGGCCAACAAGGAAGATGCCTGCCTTCGGTAACACAGGATAGGGAAAAGCTTAACCCGATTAAAAGAGGCACAAATTTATTAAATTATAATGAAAAAGTTAAATTTAAAGCTGGGCGGCATTAAAGAAATGCTGAGCAGGGAACAAATGAAAAAAGTTGTAGGTGGTGATGGGTATGGTTATGCCGCAAATACTTGCGGTGTTAATTACTTGCACAATGGTGTAAGAGTGGATGCATCGCGAGATATGTCAAAAAGTGATTCACAGAGTACAGCATCATATTATAGTTCTCAGATGGCGGGAACCGGTTATACCGCATTATGGTGTTGCGATTCTTGTAGTTAACACCTTGTATAAGTACCTGCTATAATAGCAGGTACTTATTAAAAAAACGACCTATGTTAAAATTAATTTATCCTTTTTTGTTGATTATAAGTTTAATTGCAATCAGTTGCAGTAATAATACAAATACTGATTTACATCAATCCGGCAGGGTTTTGAAGGAGGACAGCAACATAAACATTAATGTAAACACATCACTAAATAAATCACGCTCCTTTCATTATATAGATATTTTTGATGATTTAATTTCAGTTAACTTAAATAAAACCGACTCAGGAAATCATTTTAACATAAGTACAATTGCTCCGTTTATATTATTGTCAGAAGAGCATAATCACTGTCTTTTTTATATACGAAATCATGAAAAGCTAAATTTAAAAGCTAACGGAGTGAATGATTTGTCTTTTGAATCAGGAAACAAGGTTCGAAATAATGAATTAAGCTTTTTTGTTGAATATATTAAACAATTGCCCAAGACCAGCCAATTCTATACTTTGATCCCTAAATATATTAGGCTGATTAAAAATCCGCATCTAAAAGACTCTTTGGAAAGTGATTATAAACAGCAGATAAAGTATTTGAATAATTATAAAAAAACAAATAACATTTCTGCTGAATTTGAAAATTACTGTCGAAACTATTTTTATTATAACTTTTTGAACGAGAGTTTCAGCAGTGATATTTTTAATCAAAACTTCAAAAGTACTGTTGATTATAAGAATTTTTTTATGGTTGATTCTTTATGCGATAACCTTAATTACCGAAAAGCCGCAGTTTCTTTAAACAATCTTCTAACAGGTTTACCTATTCAAAAATTTATCGTGCAAAAAGGAGGCGTATATAGTACACCTGTTTTTAAGGCATTATTTAACACAGCAAAAAACAATTTTAAAGGCAGAACGAGGGATTATCTGCTGTTTCAATTGTTAAAGTTTAATATGCAAAACCCGTTTAAAGGATTTGAAAACTATCTTCATGATTTCTACAAAACCAATTCCATAAAGCAATACGAAAACTATTTAAAGGAAAATTATATATTATTGAATGAAAATTTAATTTCAGAAGCGTTTAAAACCTCTTTACTGCTTAACTACAAGAATGAAAAGGTAAAATGGGAAGAAGTTATAAAGCCGGGAAAGGTAATTTACGTTGATTTTTGGGCAAGTTGGTGTACCCCTTGTATAGAAGAGATCCCAATTTCAAATAAACTTAATACATCTTTTAATAACAACAAAGTAGAATTTGTATATATATCCTTGGATAAAAATAAGGTAGCTTATGAAAATAGCATGAAAGAATTAGGGTTAAACCCTAGGAATTGTTATTTATTGATCAATGATTTTAAATCTCCTGTAGCTAAGAAGTTTACTATAAAAACAATTCCAAGATATTTCTTGATTGATCAGAAAGGGAAATATATCAATACAGATGCTTTCAGACCAAGCAGCATTGGATTTAAAGAAAAGATAAATAAATTATTAAATTGATTAGGGCTTGTTTAAATCTGACACAGTAGATTATTCATGCTTCTTTTATTACATAAAACTGCTAAAACTTTCTATAATTTGAAAAGATACAATATGTAAACACTAAATTTTTATAAGGTAAAAGAAGCATAGGATTTATGTTTTATTAACGGGTTCAAGCTTCCCAGCCTGTACCGTTTGGAAGACATCCGGTACTTTATATAAAATACAAAGAAATTGTCTCGCGAACAATGAAGATGCCTGTCTTCGGTAAAACAGGATAGGGAAAGCCGAACCCGATGAATAGAGGCATTAAAACAAACAACAAACATAATGAAAAAATTAAATTTAAAGCTGGGCGGCATCAAAGAAATGCTGAGCAGGGAACAAATGAAAAAAGTTGTAGGTGGAGATGGTTATGGTTACTACGATTCCAATAGTAAGAGTTATCGTTGCTGCCCAGGAGCTTTTGCTATAAACATACAATGTAGTGAATGTGTCACTGTTCCGGCCGGCTATACTGCTAGTTGTACAATGGGTAATTTAACTGCTTGTTAACTACCAAACAATTTAAACAGCAGAAAATTTTTTAAATTATTCTGCTGTTTATTTCTAACACGAAATACTTCCAAATTTAAGTTTTTAATATGAAAAAAATATTTGTTATAGTTTTGCTTTTTATGTGTAGCGTTGCACAGGCACATGAAGAAAAAGGCATTAAATTTCAGCACCAACTTACTTGGTCGCAACTTAAAGAAAAAGCCAAAAAGGAAAACAAGTATATTTTTTTAGATGCGTATACAACGTGGTGCATCCCATGCCGATTAATGGAAAATGATATCTTTCCTCAACCAAGTATTGCAGATTTTTTCAACCAGAATTTTATTAATGTAAAAGTTCAGTTTGACGTTACAAAGAATGACAACGCAGAGGTAAAAAGTTGGTATAAAGATGCCAAAGCTTTTACAGAAACCTATAAAATCAATAGTTACCCTACTTATCTTTTTTTTAACTCAAGCGGTGAATTGGTACACACGATATTAGGGTCTTCGCCCAATGCCGAAGTTTTTATTGCAAAAGCAAAAGATGCCTTAAACCCGGCAACACAATACAACCATCTTAAACGCCAGTTTGAAGAAGGGAACAAAAACTCGGAACTTTTGCTGGCGTTAATAAAAGCTGCTCAACAGGCTAACGAAACCCAATTTATTCCCGTGGCCATGAACGCTTACCTGGCTACCCAGACTAACCTTTTAGAAACTCAAAATTTAAAGTTCATTAGTATTGCAACTTCAAAAAGCACTGATCCGGGTTTTAGTATTTTACAAAATCATGGAAATAAATTAGACTCGGTTGCAGGCAAAGGAAAGAGTGCCGAGATGATTAAAACTATAGCGTTTGACGAAATTGTTATTCCATATTTGAGAATTGGAGGTGCAAAAATTGACCATGGCAATGGAATGGTCGAATATTCCGGGGAACTGAATAAAAATGTTGACTGGTCTGTAGTTAAAGCAAAATTAGACTCAAAATATGCCCGCATATCAGATGAAATAATAACAATGACCGCAAAGCCTATGTATTACCGATGGTTGGACGATTGGCCGCAGTTTAGTAAAGCCGTCTCGGCTTATGCTTCCAGATATGGCAATACATTAAACAATAACCTATTGAACATTTATGCCTGGGATATATTTGGTTCTAGTAATGATGTAAAATGCTTAGAAGCAGCTTTGGAATGGTCAAAAAAAACTTTATCAGGCACGAACGAAAAAAATTTGAATTACTTATATACTTATAGCAATTTGCTTTACAAAGCCGGTAAAAAAGAACAGGCAATTGCCAGTGTAGAGCATATGATCAAGCTTTCTGGAGAAGTAGACGGACAACTGGCCAATCTGGTCAGCAAGATGAAAAAAGGGAAAAAACCTGGTGAATTACTTGACCTAAAGATGTCGTCTTATAAAACTATGTTCTGAATTCTCGTTTGATTTTTGATTTAAATTTTATGAAAATATTTTTGTTTTCTATTTGTAATTTATTTTAAAGAAAGATATATTCCTGATTTAAATATAAAACAGTTATGTTTTATAAACAAGTATAAGCTTCCCGATCCGTACCTTATTTCAGTTTTAATAAAATATTAATAAAGAAATTTATTGGGTTGTGTTTCTAAATGTATGATGGCTTTAGTTTAGTTGAAAAAGCAGATAAATCAGAATGAATATTTTCATTTTTTATAGCTAAATACAGCTTGTTATTTTAAAGAATATATCGGCTTTTATAGTCATCATACATTTAGAAACAGTACTGAAAAATATATTCCATAAAAACCTAAAGTTATGCTCAATGAGTTTTAACATTTACAAGCAACATGATCAAATGGACTGCGGCCCTACCTGCTTGCGTATGGTGGCAAAACATTATGGCCGTAATTATACCTTGCAAAAATTGCGCGAGCTGTGCCAGATCAGCCGGGAGGGTGTATCGTTGCTGGGCATTAGTGAGGCAGCGGAAAACATAGGTTTCCGTTCGCTTGGGGCCAAGTTAACGGTAGATCAGCTTAAAGAAGCACAACTCCCCTGCGTTTTGCATTGGCGGCAGAACCATTTTGTGGTGTTGTACAAAGTAAAAAGAGGAAGCTATTATATTGCCGACCCGGCTAAAGGGCTGCTGGTGTATTCTACTGCAGAGTTTATACAGAACTGGCTGACCAGCCGGGAGCTAAACGATGGCATATCCTTATTGATAAGTCCTACACCTGCCTTTTATGACCAGGAAGGGGAAAAGGTCAGTAAGTTAAGCTGGTCATTCCTGTTGCGCTATCTTACAGCCTACCGCCAGCTCATTCTGCAGCTTATTTTTGGTTTGTGCATTGGCTCCATGCTGCAATTGATCACCCCTTTTCTAACGCAATCTGTTGTGGATATCGGGATCAATACCCGAAATTTAAATTTTGTATATGTGATCCTGATTGCGCAGGTCATGCTTTTTTTAGGGAGCACGAGCGTGGATTTTATCCGTTCCTGGATATTGCTGCATATCAGCACGCGGATTAATGTATCCATACTCACCGATTTTCTGATCAAGCTGATGCGTTTGCCCATGAGCTTTTTCGATGCTAAAATGACGGGGGATATCATGCAGCGGATGAGCGATCAAAGCAGGATACAAAGTTTCCTGACCGGCTCGACCTTGAACATTATTTTTTCCCTTTTCAATTTTGTCATTTTTGCCTTTGTCCTGGCTTATTATAATACCAGTATCTTTTTTGTCTTTGCCGTAAGCAGTGTGCTGTACACCGGCTGGATATTAATGTTCCTTAAGACCAGGCGCGATCTGGACTTTAAACGGTTCGACCTTTCCTCTAAAAACCAGAGCGCTATTGTACAATTGATCGGCGGCATGCAGGAAATTAAACTGAACAACTGCGAACAGCAAAAACGATGGGACTGGGAACATATCCAGGCCAGCTTGTTCCGTTTTAGTGTAAAAGGGCTGGCCTTGGGGCAATATCAGCAGGCGGGCTCCTTCTTTATCAACCAGGGAAAGAACATTATCATTACCTTTTTGAGTGCCAAAGCTGTTATCGAAGGGCATATTACCCTGGGCGGAATGATGGCGGTGCAATATATTGTAGGCCAGTTAAACAGTCCTGTGGAGCAGTTCCTGGGATTTATACAAAGTTTCCAGGATGCCCGTATCAGCCTGGAGCGCCTGAACGAGATCCACCAGATGGAAGACGAAGAACCGGCGGACCAGCATTACCAGCCGGAGCTTCCCTTTAATAAGAGCATCACGATCCGTAACCTCACTTTCCGTTATCCGGGCGCTGGCAATGACCCGGTACTGGAAAACATTGACCTGCATATCCCGGAAGGAAAAACTACGGCTATTGTTGGGATGAGTGGGAGCGGTAAAACCACCATTTTAAAATTACTGCTGCGGTTTTACCGCTGGGAAAAAGGGGAAATAGAAGTTGGCGACAGCAAACTAAAGCAGATCAGTATCAAATCATGGCGCAAGAGCTGTGGGACTGTTATGCAGGACGGCTTTATTTTTTCGGACACGATCACCAACAATATTGCCGTTGGCGAAGAAACCCCGGATAAAAAGCGGCTGCACCATGCCGTAAAAGTGGCCAATATCCAGGAGTTTGTAGAAAACCTGCCTAATGGGTTTAATACTAAAATTGGCGCTGAGGGCAACGGCATCAGCCAGGGACAACGGCAACGGGTACTGATTGCCCGGGCTGTTTATAAAAACCCTGATTATATGTTTTTTGATGAAGCAACAAATGCACTGGATGCCAATAATGAACGTGTGATCATGAATAATTTGCAAGAGTTTTTCCGCGGACGCACAGTTGTTATCGTTGCACATCGGTTAAGTACCGTAAGCAATGCAGATAACATCATTATGCTGCATAAAGGTAAGATCATTGAACAGGGAAATCATTACGAACTGACCGGTTTAAAAGGCGAATACTACAACCTGGTAAAGAACCAGTTGGAATTGGGCGTTTAATCATTATAATCTTTCTTTAGCTATGCCGTCTTTATATCAAACAGATTCTGTTTATCATACCGAGGAGATGCAGGATATCATCACTGCACCTCCATCATGGCTGTTAAAATGGGGGATCTCCCTTTTCTTTGCCATCCTTCTGGGTATTATCCTTTTATCTTCCCTGATCCATTACCCTGACCTGGTAAAAACCCAATTGGTCATCAGCTCTTTAAACACACCTAAGCCAATTGTGGCCAAAGTTTCGGGAAGATTGATTAAGATTTTAATTAATGATAACCAAATGGTCAACAAGGATCAGCCTTTAGCCTATTTAGAGAGCACGGCAGATCATGGACATGTCTTGAAGTTACTGGCTGATTTGAAAATTTTACAGCATACGCTGCAACCAGCATCTGTTGCCGAACTGAAATGGATCAACTCTCCATCATCTATGCAATTGGGCGAGCTGCAATCTGCTTATGAGAATTTTTACCAAGCTTACTTATTATTCAAAGCCTCCTCGGCACAAGGGTTCAACCTTAAGAAAAAGGAGTTTTTCTCACAGGACCTGAAATCAATAAATTTACAAAGAAAGCAATTGATGACCCAAAAGGCATTACAGGATAAAGACTATGACCTGGCCAACAAAGAATACAATATGCACGAGGAACTAAACCATCAAAAGGTTGAAACCACGGTGGAACTGAGAAGGGAAGAAAGTAAACTGATTGCTAAGAAGTTCCCGCTGGAACAAACAGAAGCTGCACTTTTAACAAATTCTACCGCTTATCAGAATAAAGAAAAAGACCTGCTTGAACTGGACAACCTGATCCAGGAACAAAGGTTCAAATTTACACAATCGTTGAACAGTATGATCAGTATAACGGAGGAGTGGAAAAATAAGTATGTATTAAGTGCTTCCCAATCCGGCAAAGTTGTTTTTTCAGGTATTATACAAGAGAACCAGTTTGTCAATGCCAACCAGGAACTTTTCTATATAAATTCAGGCAACGGGACTTTTTTTGGGGAGATGGCCATACCGCAGTATAATATGGGTAAAATAAAACTGGGGCAAAAGGTATTGGTGAAACTTAAAAGTTATCCGTTTGAAGAATATGGTGCGATGGAGGGCCGCGTCAGTAAAATTGCCGATGTCCCGATGAAAGATAGTGTTTTTAGTGCCCGGGTAAACTTTGCAAGCAGCCGGTATTCTGAAATGAAACGGCCGGTCAGCCTCAAGAATGGTATGCTTGCAGACGCAGACGTCATCACAGAAGATGCTTCACTGATCCAACGCTTGTCCAGGTCTTTAATTAAAATGTTACATTAAATTCTTACTATCGCTATGAATAATAACCTACAGGGCATATCTGTACTGATGCCAACGTACAACCAGGGATCTTTTATCTCAAGGGCTATTGCCAGTTTACAGCTTCAAACATTTCAAAACTGGGAGCTCATTATTATCAATGACAGTTCTTCAGATTATACTGTAGAAGTAGTAAAAGACTATTTAAAAGATGAAAGGATCAGGTATTATGAAAACGCGCAGAATAAAGGCTTGGGCGTTTGTTTAAATATGGGGATTGAGCACTCGAAGTATAATTTGATCGCTTATTTGCCATCTGATGATATTTACTTTGCCGATCACTTAGATTCCTTGTACGAAACTATTCAGAGCGATAAAGGCACCATTCTGGCTTATGCAGGGGTACAATACAACTATGAAGATAATCCTACTGCAAGTGCTGCTGAATTGGCCATTGGAAAGATAGCAGGTTATTCTTTGCAATTGGTGCAGGTGCTGCACCGTAAAACCTTGGATCGTTGGATAGAACGTGAAGAATTGGTTACCGATAATTTAGATAGGATGTTTTGGGATAAGCTGTCTGAACAAGGAAAGCAAACTAATACAAAGAAAATTAGCTGTGAATGGGTAAGCCATCCGGAACAAAGGCATAAGATCATACAGGAAACAAGCGGAGGGGGAATTTATGCTTACAAACAATATTACCAGGTCAATCAACCTCTGATCTATCATTCTACCAAGGGCAACTACATCAATGAATTTAACAGTTACACCCGTTTCAGGAAACCCACCGAAAAGATTTCGGGAAAATTAAAGATTTTATTGGTAGGCGAACTTGCTTATAATCCCGAGCGGATATGTGCATTGGAAGAACAGGGACATCAATTGTATGGTTTATGGATGAGCTCGCCGGATTGCTACAATACCACCGGACCTTTGCCATTTGGCAACGTGATTGATCTTTCGCTTGATACCTGGGTAGAAGCTGTAAAAGAGATCAAACCTGATATAATTTATGCATTACTAAACCATCAGGCCGTGCCTTTTGCACATTACATCATGCTTACCAATCCTGGAATTCCTTTTGTATGGCATTTTAAGGAAGGACCTTTTTATTGCAGGCAAAATGGAACATGGAAAGAACTGATGGAACTGTACGTAAATTCTGACGGACAGATATACACCAACCCGGAAACAAAAAAATGGTTCGGACAGTTTATATCCCAAGAAGAACAATTAACCCTGATCCTTGATGGCGACCTGCCTAAAGCAGATTGGTTTGATGGAAAACCTTCCCGCTTACTCTCAGCAGATGATGGTCAAATCCATACGGTAGTTCCGGGAAGGCCACTTGGCTTGCATCCATCCAATATAAAGGAGTTAGCTTTGCAAGGCGTTCACCTTCACATATATGGAGACATTCAACAAGTTTACTGGGGAGGATGGATAGCGCAGGCAAATGCGTTGGCACCTGGTTATATACATAGTCATCCGCATTGTAATCCCGATCAATGGGTAAGCGAGTTTTCCAAATATGATGCCGGATGGCTACATGTGTTTGATTGTGGAAATCAGGGTGAAATGATGAAAGCTTCCTGGCTTGAGGTAAATTACCCGGCAAGGATGACGACACTTGCTGCAGCCGGTTTACCCATGATACAAAAAGACAATACCGGGCATATTGCGGCTACGCAGTCTTTGATCAATGATTTAGATATGGGAATATTTTTTCGGTCTATGGATGAGCTGGGCGAAAAACTGAAGGACAAGCACCGGATGCAGGAAATAAGGAACAATGCAATAAAAAACAAAATGTTTTTTTCATTCGATAACCATGTAAATGATTTGGTCGCTTTTTTTGAAAAAGTTATACAAAAGAAAAAAGGGAATATACAATTTCAGCCTAACGACAGCACAACAACAAGCATGATAGCATAACTTGTACTTGTTTTATTTAAAGTTATTGGGTGTTTTTAGATTTTACTTTTGATACTTCTTCAAATTTTATCAACTCTTATCATGCTTCTTTTATCACCTAAAAATCAATATACTTTCTGTGATTTTCCACGATGCTGGCTCCCTCTCCTGTGGAGAGGGCTGGGGTGAGGCTACAAACACCAATTTTATAGTGATAAAAGATGCATGAATACCTTACATAAATAAACCCTAAACTACTGCTGTTAAAAAATATAGTTTCTGATTCATCCAATTATAAATACTTCTTATGATCCCGTTTGAAAACCGTGCTGTGCTCCTCTTGGCTTCGTATGATTTCGAATCATTGCAATTAACCTTGCTTTCTTTAGATCATACTGTTTCAAAAGAAGAGACAGTAGTGATCCTTTTAAACGGAAAAAAAACCTATGCAGCAGATTTAGTAGAACGGGTAGCCCGCGGCTGGGCAGCAGAAAATACTGATAAAAGGCATGTAGTTAGGCCGCTTGGTGCCGGAGAAGGGGGATATACGGCAATAACAGAAATTTTGAACGAATACGGACCTTTAAAAGCAACAGAATTTATCTGCAAAATTGATGATGACATCATTCCACTTAATAAGTCCTGGGTGGATACCTTAGCCAACCAGTTTGAGTTGCTTTCAAAATTTAGCCCTGTTGGTTTTGTTACCGGCCTTATTAACAACAATTCATGGGGATTTAATGAGCTGCTCGATATTTTTAATAAACGAAACGAATATGAGCAATTGATGGATTATCCTTCTGTTGCAGGATATACAGGTTCAAGAATTGTTGAACCGGGCAAAGTAG
>JAABUY010006049.1_pt1 | contig 11939 bp, 14 predicted proteins | sample 5560271 | NCBI WGS metagenome assembly JAABUY01 (sample SAMN10711886, study PRJNA513374) | rock metagenome | isolation source: Antarctica rocks | place: Antarctica: Victoria Land, University Valley
CGCTGCGCGCGGGCGCGCCGGCCGCCGGCGCCGACCCGCTGGCGGCCGACACGGACGCGCTGCCGCTCGGGCCCGTGCCGCACATGGTCCGCGGCCGCCTGGGCGGCGGCATGCAGCAGGCGCGGCCCGTGGCGGCCCATCATGGGGTCGCGTTAGGGTTTCAGGTCCAGTGACAGTAGCCTGGCTGTGCCCCGCTCCGGGTGGCGGCCTGCAACAGGCGAGGCTTCTTGGCCGTCTCGAACAGGGTCATCGAGGGTATGGGCGTGGGTCAGCAGGGCGCTTCCTGCGCCGCTGCCGCCCGTGCGGCCACGCTCACTGTGCGGCTGCGGCCGCGCAGATGCAGCAGACCACAGCACGCCGTAGGGCCTGCCTGCGCTCATTGTCACACGCATTGTCACGAAATGGGTGTCCCGTAGCCGCCATGCGGCCACGCTCACTGCGCGGCTGCGGCCGCGCCACGCTCACTGCGCAGCTGCGGCCGCGCCTCCGTGCTGTAGTTTGCTGCAGAGGCGCGGCCGCAGCTGCGCAGTGAGCATGGCCATATGGGCGGCAGCGGCGCATTTCTTTCGCGATGATGCATGTGAGAATGAGCCCTGCAGGCCCTGCGGCGTGCTGTGGTTTGCTGCAGGTCTGCGGCAGGGTGTGCGCGCGCCGCACACGCCATGTGCGAGGGACCGTGCAGTGCATGCTGCTGTTTACACCTTTGGCCCAGGTTCGGGGCTGTCGGGCCCCGCATCTAAGCTGCAAGGCAGCCACCCTGCTGGAGCCTGAAACGCACACCGGTCGACTGGCTCGTACAGCAGGAGCCAGGGCCAGCGCCTGTTTGGGAGCGCCACCGTGCAGCTGTGCCACCGCTGACGCTCGCCGCGCCCGCGCAGGCGTGCATGACGGGGCAGGCATTCCGGCAGTGCACCGCTTGCTCGCCAGCGGTCGTAGGGGCCTACCGCGCGCGCGGCTGGGACTTCATCCGCGAGGCGCTGGAGGCGCGGGCCCCGCCGCGCGGCACGCCTTGCGCAGCGACGCCGTTGCGGGCGGTCTGCTGTCTTGTGCTTGTGCATGAGGCGGCCGAGCCTGTCAGAGCTGCCGGCGCAGTCGGCCAGGCAAGCTCTTGCGCGCCGCGGCTGGCACGCCGCGCGAGGCTGCCCGGCACGACGGCCGGCCACACTGCTCTGTCGGGTCCTGCTGCGGACGGCCCTGAGCGCGGCGGCGCAACCCTGTACCCTACTTCAAACCACGGGGCCATAACGCCCCCTGCGCCGCGCAGGACCCGCGGCGCCTGGAGGACCTGACCGGCCTAACCGAGCTGCACAGCAGCGCGGCGGCGCTCGCGGCCGAATTTGACGACGACCAGGCCAGCGACGACGACGGCACCCTCCTGTAGAGTGCCGACACCGCACCTGATATTTGTGCTTGACGCGGCGCCTGACGCTTTGCGCACCTTGGGCAGCTGTCTACACCGATTCGCTGGGTTCAGACTCATGATCTATGAGTGTTCGGGAACAGGAAGGCATTGTGCATACCAGCAGCGCGAGGCATGCCGGAATGTGTGTGCGCTCTGTTCCATGGCCGCGGCAAGGCAGCGCTGCTGAGCCTTGCTCCCAGGAGCAAACGATGCACGACTCTGTTTCAGGGGCGCCTGACCTGCACTGAACTGCGTCGGTCTGCTGCGCGTGCTCGGGCCTGCTGTGCGTCCTGATCAGCGCACCGTACCAGTGAGGGACATGCCCGGCGTTGACCACATTGGCCCGCAACGGGTTTGGACTGTTTGAAGCTGGCTGTGAATGACCTAATCTCAGTCCAAGTCCCACCCTGCACACACGTGGCATCAAACACCCGTCAGTTGGACAGGCTGGCGCTGGCGGTCTTGCGCTTGCCCGAGGGCAGCCCTGCCCCGTCTGGGCGCCTGGCGCGCGGCTGGGCGGGCGCGGCGGCCCGCAAAAGCCGACAGGGCGGCCGCCTTGCTGCCGCTGTAGCCCCAGCTGGGGCTGCGCGCTCGGGGCTCTCCAGCAGGATGCTGAATCCGTTGAGCAGCTCCTGCGCCCGTGAAGGCTCCTGGAGAGAGACCTTATGACATGTGCGGTTCCGGGGGTTTCCGCAGACAGCTTCAGGCGGGTTCTGGCGTGGTGGCCCAACTCAGAGGCTTAACTGCCTGGCGAACGTGCCCACAAGGCGCTGCGGGTGCCTGCGTGCAGCTGCTGGTGTGTACGCGCACAGGCTCTGCAGCACGTGGGCATGCGTTGAGCGTGAGCGCAGGGCTACGGCAGTGAGTCCCCGCAGTCAGGCGGCATCCCAAGACAATGCCCGCGTGCGATGGAAAGAGAGCAGATACGTCGCACTCGGTGGGGGTTCATTTATACAATTTTTTATTTCCGGCAGCGGGCGGGCGCGGGCGCGCCGGCAGCGCCGCGCCAGGCGGCGGCGGGAAGCAGGGGTCCACGCAGCGCTGCACGACCTCCTCGACCACCGGCGGCAGCAGCGCCGCCAGCAGCGCGCAGCAGCGGTAGAGCGCGGGCGACGTGTTGACCTCGATCAGGTACACCTGCGCGCCGCGCGCGCGCGCGCGGCGGCTGGGCGGCCCGCCCCTGCTCACGCATCAATGCAGCCGGCCCCATCCGCCCGTCATGGCGGAGGGAACCAGAGCCCCGCAGCGGCTGCATGCGATGCACGCCCGCTGAGCCGAAGCTGAGCGGTCACTGGGCATGGTCAGTCCGAGCTCTGCGTTTTCTGTTTAAATCTGCGTTTTTCATGCATACATGTTGGGGACGCGCCCGCAGCTCCGCGTCCACCATGAAGTCCAGGCCGAACAGTTCGAAGCAGTGGCGGTGGCGGGCGGGGTTGAGCCGGCCGCCCACCGCCGCAAATGCGACGCGCGCCGCCGCCCACATCTTGGGCACCAGGTCGCCCTCCACGTCAGCCTGCGCGGCGCGCCGCGGCCGCTGGCCTAATCTACCCTGATGCGTGCATAGGCTTAGGGTTGACCAGCTACTGGCCTCCCCAATAGCCTACCCTACCCTGATGCATGGAGTGCCTCGGGCCGCTGGCTGCGCACGTGCCCAGCCGGCTCCCCACACATAGCGGGCTCCGCGCGTCACCCGGCGCCATAGCATGCATGGCCTGCTTCAGATCAGGTGCTTGCCCAACTCGGGCAGATTCACAAGCGTGCTTTGGCGTTGCGCGGTCGGTCGCTCCCCTGCCAGGGCGCATGCACACGGAGCACCCTTTTCTCGAAGCTCTGCTGCCACCACCCGTCTGACCCGCTCGCACGGACGCGCACCCGCTCTGCCAGCGCGGCCTGCAGCTGCGCCATGCTGAGCTTGTTGGCCTCCTCAAAGGCGCCGTAGCCGGGCCCGGTCTTCTGGATCGCATCGTTAGTCAGGTGGACTGCCCTGCGCCCGCGACCCGACTCTCTTGACCCGCGCTGCCGCCCAGCACGCAGCGCCGCGCCGCCATATATGTGCTTTGAGCACAGCGCAGCGGCGCTCTCGACCACGCACACCTATGGGCGCCAAGAGAGCGCAGGCAGAGCTCACCAAGGGCATGCCCGAAGCAGTACTAGAAATGTTTACTGTAATTTATCAGACCCTACCCTATCGCCGCCCTATGTTGCGCAATACGCAGCTGCAGCAGCGCATTGGCGCACTTGTCGCCCAGGTCGGCCAGCCCAAACGCGCAGCTGCTGGTGCGCACGTAGCAGGCGCGGTGCATGTAGATGCGGCCGTCGGGCGCCGCCAGCGCGTAGGCGCGGATATCGAACTTGCGCCCGCTTAGAAGCAATGGTTTTTCTATGTACTTCTGGACGACCCACTGCGCGCCTGGCCTGCGCCGCACCAAACGCTGAGCTTGCGCTGCCGGCTGCGCGCGCGTCGGCCAGCCGGTCGCGCGACTTTTGTATGATGACAACTCAGCCAGCCACATGATGTCGCATCTGGGCGCCTGGCAGGCACTTTGGTAGGGTAGGGTCAGGATACGATAGGATAGGGCTTGAGTCTGCCATCATGCAACCTCGTCACAGGCCGCATGATGGTGGCAGTGTGACGAGTGCTCCTCGCTTTGTGGGCACACTGTCCGAGCCCGCCACCGGCGGCACCCTGCACAGGCTGGTCATGGCAGGGGCGCGCGCCGCTGGGCGGCCAGGTGGCGCTCGATGTCGCGCATGCTGTCAAACACCTCGATGCCCTTGCCGCGGTTGCGGCTGCCAGGCTTCATTATCCACACCCGCTCTGGCTCGCCCCCAGTCCTCTGGTTAACTCAGTGTCAGGCTCTTGCTGCCGCACAGGAGCATTTAAGACATTGATGTATTGTCCACTGTCAGGTGCAGCCAGTCCTACCATTTAGCAAGCAATACTGCACAAGCACCAGCCCGAACATGTGCCGCCTTCTCACGGATGTCCTGCCTCTTCACAAGAATCACGGCCCGGAACGAGAATGCAGGCAATGCGCGCGGTGCGCAGGACACGCGCGCGCCAGCAGGGGCGCGCGCCGTCGCTCTCGGCCGCGCGCTGCACGGCGCGCCGCAGGCGCGCGAGCTGGCGCGCGCCGGCGGGCCCCGCATGTACCACATGCGTGGCCGGCACCCAGCTGCAGGCCAGCTTGTGCGCCGCCGCGTACGCCTGCGCGCCCGGCGCGCGCCGCTTGGCACAGGCCCTGGCGCTGGAGGTCTGGCAGGGCTGCCATCTCTCAGGACAAGGCACGCATGCTTTCTGTCACCTGGTGCAACGGAGTCACTGGCTGGGCCTGCTGCCCTGCTAGAGACCCGCTGGTGACACCCACCGTGCGCTGCGTGCACACTCTACCAGAGGGGCCCCGCAGAGTAGCTTGCAGGGTTAGGGCCCCGCGCCGGCCGCTACCTGCACATTGATGGCCAGGCGGTGCTTGGACGTCAGCTCCGCGTGGCCCTGCAGCTGGCTGGCCACCAGCCGCGGCGGCCCGCCTGCGGGCAGCCGTACGCTGTTCAGGCCGGGCGGATCAACAGGCGGTGTGTCTTCAGGAGCAGAGGAGACCTCCCGAAGCACGTTCCCTCTGAGCTGGGGCCCTGTGCAGTGCCAACATGCTGCAGGGGCTGCACGGGCTGGGCTCGGCCTCCGAGGGCTGCCAGAGTGGCCTGCACACAAGAGAGAATTGCATAGGTTTGAACCAAGCTACTATAGTGTCTTGGATAGCTTGACCAACGTCACTACCGATAGCTGGGCCGGCACCGCCGCGGAAGATGGTCACGGGAAAGCGCTGCGCGTTGCCGCCCCACCACAGCTCAAAGCGGCCGACGGCCACGGCGGCGGGCTCGGCCGGTCGCCACCAGCGCCGCCGCGCGAGCGCCTCCTCCATCAGCGACGCCTCGTTGCCAGGCAGGATGCAGTGCGCGTAGGGCGCCGCCGAGCATCGCGCGTCCGACGCCGCGGCGCACGCGGGAGCCTGCGCAGGCAGCCGGTGGTCAGCTGCGGAGGCGGTCCTGCTCGCGGCTGGGCAGGGCGCCGCGCCCGTCCGGCAGCGGGTGGCGCTGAGACGTGCATGGAGGCCTGCACAAGGGAGGCGAGTGGATACAGACTCGCAGTCTTGTGCCTGCTGCTCTGTGGGTAGGCACCTGAGGACCCCACGCACAGCGCTGCCTTGGGACTATGTTGTGCGCCGCACCTGCTCTGCGGCGACTATGGAGGGCATGTCGTTCTGTGTATTGCGCGGATGCTGGTCTATCGCTCAGTGCGTTGGATATCCTGCAGTGTAATTCACGGAAACTCGGAAACTCGCGCTCGGACAGTCCTCGACAGCTCCAACGAACTGTACCCTAATGTAATAGTCTCTTGTCACAGTGTAATTTGCAGTGTGGCTTCACAAGTTGTTACCGGTCGGCTGCGTGTTCTACAGGCGTGGCAGCGCTGGCTGCACAGCTTCACATGCGAGCACCTCCGGCACCCGCCTCAGCTATTTGACAAAGCTCGCGGAGCACAGAATTGCCGTTTGACCCTATTCACGCCAGCGGCTGGAGCAAGAAATACAGCGCCGCGCCAGCGCCTGGAGCAAATAATAAGAGCGCCGCGTCACAGGCGCGGCAGGCCGAGCGCGGGCTGCGCGGCCAGGCGCGCGAGCACCTCGCCCGCGCGCGCCTCGACCTTGAGCTCCGCCAGGTCGTCGGCGCGCGTGGGGCCGGCCGTCAGGATGGCCAGCCGCGCGCCGGCGGCGCGCGCGGCCTTGGCCAGCCGGAACGCCGACCAGACCATCAGGCTGGAGCCGACCACGAGCAGCGCGTCGCAGCCGCCCGCCGCCTCCAGCGCCCTGCGCGCCCGCCGCATAGCGCGAGCGGCTCAGGCTGAGCAGATCACACAGCACGACCGCGCCTCAGCCGACCGCCCGCAGCAGGCCGGGCCGAGCAGCTCACCACAGCACGAGCGGGCCGCCAGCCGACCTGCGCGGCCTGCAGCGCCCCGCCCGCACGGGCCAGGCTCTGCAGCGCCGCTGCCAAACCCGCTCCGCTGGCATTTCAGGGAGCCGCTGTCAACGTCGGCGGCGGCATGCGCTGCTGCATGCGCCGCCGTCCCACAGGGGGGGGCGCGTGCGGGCGCGCACCGCGCGGCGCGCTCCTGCGGGATCGCGTCGCCAAAGAAGACAACATTGGGCTTGAGCACGCCGCCGCAGCTGTCGCACGGCGGCACCACGAAGCCCGCGCCGCCGCCCGGCAGCTCCAGGTCGCCGTCGGGCCGGCGCGACACCTCCGCGTCGCCGTCCGGCCGCCGCTCCGCCTGCCGCGCAGACAGGCGCGGCGCTCGCCCCGCAGCGCCGGCTGGCGCGCACGGGGGCGGCATGCGGTTAGGACACACACTACCAGGCTCAGGCAGCGCGACCAGTGTCGGGCGCCGCCCCTGATTGGCAAGCCGACAGCCTGCCCAGCACGTGACGCGATGAGCCACCGCGACGCTGAGGGCTTGGCCCCAGAACCCTGCGCCGGGCGGCGCGCGCGGGCGGCGCGCCTGCAGGCCGCCGTCCTCGCCGGGATCGACCAGGCGCGCGGCGGCGTCGCTGCCGACGGCCGCACGCGCGACCGCGGCCGCCGCCACCGGGTTGAGCTCCGCCAGGCGCTGCTGGAACGGCTCGCGCGGCGTCACCTCGCCGCAGCCCATGCACACCACCCTGCGCCCCGCCGCACGGACCGCTCAGCGGTGTAACCCTAAACAGAACCCTAAGCAACCACCGCCCAGCGGCCGCCGCAGATCCCAACGCCCAGGCTGCATGTCGTGGGCCGGTGCATCCCGACCTGGCAGGCCCAAGGCATCTACAATGTGGTTGGACCTCACCACCACCCTATGCACACTCATCACAGGCACGCCAGACCGCGCCGCGCTCGCGCCGGCCACCCGGGCCTGCCGCTGCACGCGCAGGGCACCGCGCTCCGCACTGTCAGGCGGCCAGGCCCGCTGCGCGCAGCGCGCGGGGCGCGCACTCGTGCGTGGTGCCGTGGATCTCGAGCACGTCCGCGGTGCCGGCCTTCTGGTGCAGGCGGTCGACGTTCTGCGTGATGAAGCCGCCGGCGGCCCAGTTGGACCGCTGCAGCCGCGCAAGCGCCTCGTGCGCCGCATTGGGCCGCACGCCGGCAAACTGGCGCCAGCCCGCAAAGCTCCGCGACCTGCGGGCGTAGCGTCTAGGGTTGGGTCTAGGAGGCGCGCTTTGCGTGACCGCCTGTGCATGACCGCCTCACAGCATGCAAAGGCTGCCCTGCATGCACGTGCTGCGAGCCATGCATTGGTCACTGTACCTCCTGCATAAAACCATCATCGTCGCAAGCCCACAATATGAGGGAGAGACGCTGGCGAAACAGCACCGCATGCCCGGCAGGCGGGCACGCGCTGCGCAGGGCGCCGCGGCTGAGGCGGGCCGCCGGCCAGGGGGCGCGCGCCAGTAGCGGGTCTGCTGCGCGGCGCCGCTCATAAACAGCTGGTGCGTCATGGGCTTAAAGCCGCGGCTGTAAGCGCCGCTGGGCGAGCGGTAATCCGGCAGGTTGGACTCCGTGGAGCACCCCGCGCCCGTCAGCACCAGCAGCCGCCTGCGCGCATCACCGCCCAGCTCGCCGCGGCCCCGCTGCATCACACAGGCACGCGCGTCCGGCTGGACTCGCGCAGTCTGCGACAGTGCAGCTAGCCAGGCGTAGCCCTGCAGCCTGGGGGTGGCAAGGGCCGTGAAAGGCGCAGGCGGGCAGGCTGTCTTGCGGCACTGTGTGGAGGAGAGGCGGGGCTGCTTTGGGCCGGCCGACACATGGCACAGCGGCGTCCCCACGCACTGGCTGCCATGCACAAAGTCGACCAGCTGCTCCAGCTGCGCGGCCGAGACGGGCGGCGCCGGCGGCGCCAGGCCGACGGGCGCGCCGCGCGGCGCAGGCGCGGCCGGCGCGGGGCGCTGCGTCAGGCGCAGGCCGCCCGGCGACAGCGAGCCGTCTGAGCGGATGCGGTCCTGCGCGCGCGGAGCCAGTGCAGTGAGCGCACCGTGTGTCCAGACCTTCGAAGGGGGCTGGCAGGCGGGGGCGCAGCGTGCACATCTTGAACTGCTGGATTCCTATACTGACCGCCCGGGAAGCCTGGCCCACGTGCTCAGCGCAAAACGGCACGCGCAGGACGCGAGCGTTGCAATGGCCAGGCACGCGCGAACCTGGTAAAACTTTGCATCCGCATCTGTGCGCTCGAGCACCGGCTCAAATGTGGCTCTCGCAACGCCGCTGCTGTACCTGCTTGCGCCATCTGCTGCTGAACGCTTCCTGAGCGATGTCACCTGCGGGCCGCGCCAGCCTCTGCGTCAGGACTGTGACACAACGCAAGGCGTGCAAACGGCAGATGCCTAAACGGTGCTCAAACCAGCAGCCTCAGTGCGCGGCCAGCGCGCACGTGTGTGTGCAGCAGCCAGAACTGCCTACTCAAGGCTTGGTGTTCAGTGAAAGGGGCGTGCGCGCTCCGCTGCAGCAGTCTGTGCATCGCCGACTGCGGAGCTCAGTGTGCTACTTCAAAGTACGAGCGTGAGGCCTACAACCAGTGCTCCTGGCCGCTACACCGTCGATCGCGAGCTCTTCCTCGCGAGGGGTGTTGGCGGGCTAAAAACCTACGCAAGCGCTGGTGCTCAAGGTGCTCAGCGTGCTCAGCAGCGGCTAGCTCGAGCACCAGCCGTGCCGCAAAGCGCAATTATATTTCTAATCAGGTACTTGTGCAAGTACTGCAAGCAGCTCAACAGTGCTCTGGGCTCTGTCCCAGTCAATGCCTGCCTGCTGCCACATTGCACAGCGTTTGAGCACCGCAGGAGTTTCTACTGGCATACAGCGTGTCTGTGCAAGATGCCAGACGACAACACAAGCGGCTTATTAATGTATGACCTGGACGTTGGTGCCGGGCGCACACTAAAAATTATATCAGACCCGTGCCACACGCAACATCCATACTGCTGTGGCAACGGCCTATGGACGGCCTGCGTCGAGCTCATCGCCGTGCTTGCCGGTGCAGACCCGGGCTGCTCTGCAAAGCGCATGCGCTCGCAACGCAAAGCCTGCGGGCCTTGACGTGCGCGCCCTCGACAGGGCTACCGGACGATTGGGTGAAGGGCAAGCGCGTGCTGGAGCTTGGCGCTGGCCTGGGCGCTCCAGGGCAGGCACGCCCGGTCAGGGAACATAAAAAGATGCTGCACCAACGCAATGTCATCATGTTGCACTACTAGCATGTGTCTCGTGCGGCCATGCGCTTATGACTCTTGAGTTTGGCAGACGTCTTCAGCAGCACTCAGCTCTTTCCCCTGCAGCTGACCGGAGCAGTGTAGGGTCGCAGGCGCTCGCGCTGCGCGGCGCCGCGGTGACGCTGACGGACTGCGCCTTGATGCTCCCGCTGCTGCAGCGCAACGTGGCCGCCAACTTTGCAGGTGGAGGCGCACGGCATGGTGCGCCGTGGCAGCCCCGGTGTTCCCCGGCTCGGAGACAGCGCCTGCAGGGCTGCGCAAACTGCGCAAAGTCAGAGTGCGCTGTCACAAAGGACTCCGACAGCACCCCTGAGGTGCAGCCGCGGTGGTGCGCTACCAGTCGGGTCGAGCAGTTCAAGGGGCGGCGACAGACGGCGCGGCGCGGCCCGCGGTGCACGCGCACGCCTGGGGCGCCAGCATGGCGGGCACGCCGCTGGACCCGCGGCGCGCCACCTACGACCTGCTCATCGGCTCCGACCTGTGCTACGATGAGGTGCCCCCCCGCCGCCCTGCGGGCGCGCGCGCACGTGGCGCCGCCGGTGTCGGGGATCTTCCTGCATGCATGCGTGCGCTCACAATGTGCACGCCCCTGGGCGCAGGACCAGTTCGATGCCCTGCTCGGCACGGTCCTGGAGTGCCTGGCAGCGAACCCGGACATGCAGGCGCGGCCCTGCGCGGTATTTCACCTAACACACATGGGGCTTTTACCTAACACAGGCGCCGATGGGCGCGCCCACTCAAAGCGTTTCCTTGCTTCCTGTGCTGCTGCGAGGCCCCTGCTGCGGGGCTGCGCCTAGGAACACCTGGCGCGCGGCGGCCCCACATGCGGGGCAGCGCAGCGCGCATGCTGCAAGGCTGCAGCTGAAGCACCCTAGCTCCCCTGGTGGCTGCCGCACGCCTGCATGCAAACGCGCCTGCATGGACCCGCCCGGCTGTCCGAGCCTGCAGAGCTGAGGCCGAACCGACCTGCCGCATAACACCCCAAAAGGGTTACGGTGGGGTGGCGCGGCTCGCCTGGCGCGCGGCCGGCAAGCCGCGCCCGACCTAGCAGCGGCCCTGCAGGTCGTCCTCGCCGTGCCGGACCGCCCGGAGAGCCGCGGCCTCTTCGAGCGCGCGGCGGCCGTCGGGCTGGCCTGGCGCTTCCTGCGGCGGTGCGCCGCGCGGCCGGACCTGCCAACGGCCGTCTCGATCTGCCAGCTCGCGCGCTGGGCGGGGCCGGCCGCCGGCGACGGCGGCGCCGCCGCGCGGGGCGCGCCGGGCCCGGTGCGCGCACGGGCGCGGGCTGTGAGTCGGGCCGGCTGAGAGCGCGCGCGGGTGGCGCCCGCGCGGCGCGGCGCGGCGCGGCGCGGCGCGCAGAGGCGCCGAGCCCAGCATGTTGGTGTGCGTGCTGCGTGGGCTTGTTGCACCTGGGATGGTAGTCCACCGATCTTGCACATACAGGACAAGATCAAATCGTCCATGCAGCAGTGCCCTCACAGGCATAGACCAGCAAGCAGGCTTGCTGAGCTTGGCGCGCGCCTGCATGCCGCGCCGCCTGAGCAGGCGGCCTGCCAGTCCGTGCTCTCAGCGCGCGACGAGCGCCCTGCCCGACGGCCGCCATGTCGCAGGAGCCGGCGCGGACGCTGTTCGTCTGCGACTTTGACTGGTCGCTGATCGAGGTGCGCTGGCAGCGTTGGCCTTCCCGTGCGCTTGTCGAAGAGCAGGAGTAGCTCGAGAATGTGAGCGTGCGCGTGTGCTCTGCGACAGGAGAACAGCGACACGTTTGTGCTGCGGGAGCTGGGCGCCTGGCCCGCCTTTGAGCGCCTGCAGGTGCGCGCGGGTCGTGGGGCGCGCTGCGCCGAGCATTTACGCCTGTGACCCGCATCGTTGCGGCCACATGCGGCGAGGTCACGTGGCCGGTCGCAGGCGTATATTGTCCAGTGTATACAAGTCTTTGGCAAGGCCATGCATGCACGCCGCGTCTGCTGTCTGCGGAAACAATGTGCACGACTCCAGGCAGCGCTGCACAGGTCCCTCGCGCCAGGCCGTGCGCAGGCCGGATAGACTCCGCAGCCCAGAGCGCCGCCGCTGAGCCCCAGGACGGCCCGGCCGCGCAGGCGCAGGGCCTGCCCTGGACGGCGCTTATGGACGCAAGCCTGGCTGCCGCGGCGGCCGAGGCCGGCGCCACGCCCGCCGACGTGCTCGCCGCCTGCCGCCGTGTGCCCTTTGATGCGGCCATGCGCGAGGTGCGCTCCCGCCGGTTCATC
>JAABUY010006050.1_pt1 | contig 11938 bp, 8 predicted proteins | sample 5560271 | NCBI WGS metagenome assembly JAABUY01 (sample SAMN10711886, study PRJNA513374) | rock metagenome | isolation source: Antarctica rocks | place: Antarctica: Victoria Land, University Valley
AGTACCAGCGTGCCGGCTCGATCTTGATGTGCTTGCGGATGGTGTTGAATCCCAGATCCTTGGTCTTCTGGATGTCGAACTTCAGGGCAGCGTCGGTGGGCGCCGTATAGATGCCGTCCGGCCAGTAACCCTGATCAAGCGTCCCGAGCAGAAACGTCGGCTTGCCGTTGAGCGTGATGCGCTGCTTGCCATTGACGTTCGTTACCGCGATCGACCGGAGTCCGGCGTAGCTCTCGACCACATCGGTCCCATGGCCGGAAAGCCTGGCCTTGAAGGTGTAGAGGAACGGATCGGTCGGGCTCCACAGGTGCGGTCTGGGCACCGTGACCCTCGACGATCCTCCCGCCGCGCCCCTAACGCTGGCGACCCTCCTGGTGCCTGCGTACACGTCGACCGCGAGGCGCTCATTGGTCGGATCGCCGTTGAGCGTCGCCTGGAAGGTGAACGACGAACTCGACACATCCGGTGTCGCCGTGAAGGAGGCGATACTCGTGGCCGCGACCGGCTCGAGCCAGACCGACTGCCAGATTCCGGAAGCAGCGGTGTAGAAGATACCGCCCGGTGCGAGGCGCTGCTTTCCGACCGGAATGGTCGCGCTGTCCACCGGGGAATGCACCGCCACCACGATCTCCTGCGGGCCCCTGGACCGCAGGGCACTGGTGATGTCGACGCTGAAGGCGTCGTAGGCGCCGGTGTGGCGAGCCAGTTCCGTGCCGTTCACATAGACGGTGGCGTCGTAGTTGACCGCCCCGAAGTTGAGCCGCAGGTGCTGGCCGCCGCTGGTGAAGTTGCGCGGTACGTCCACCGTGCGTCGATAAAACATGTAGTCGGAATGCTTCTGCACACCAGAGAGAACCGACTCGGCCGGATACGGCACGAGAATCTGGCCGGCCAGGTCGGTGCCGAAGGGCGGGGGGCTGAAGCCGTCGGTCTCGGCGTACTGCCAGAGTCCGTTCAGGCTTTTCCACTTCGGTGCTGCCACCGACGGCCGGGCCAACTGCGGCCGCGGATAGTCCGGAAGCGCGTTCGTCGGCGAAACGGCGGCGGTCCACGGGGTTGCCAGCGGAGCAGTCAAACCGCTCCAGGTGTCCCCGGTGGCCGCGGCCTGCGCGCTTGCCGGGGCTGCGATCAGCCCGATACTGCAGACGGCGGCCAACGCGACGCTAAGCCACCTCTTGCGCAAATCTGTCATTCAGGACCAACTTCCTTGTAGGTCGGATCGAAACGCCCGGAATCGGCGGGGACGCTGGCCACGCCGAAAATGACCGTGTCGACGCAGGTCAGACCAGATGGCACTGACGTCAACGTCGATGCCACAATCGAACCAAAGCATCCCTGCGTGGTCAATACCTGTCAGAAAGTAACACCTGATCGGCGCAAGCAGATCAGGACCGATCACCGCCGGACGCGGCGACCACTCGTCGCGGTCCGACCCGTCCGGTCGACGTCGAAGCTGCTACCAACCGCTAACCGGCAACTACGTCACTGGACGCGGGGGGTAGGGGCGCGGTGTGGACCTGCACCCCCGCAGCGCCCATAGCGGCGAGCAGGGCCGGCTCACCGTCGTCGTCGGTGACCAGATGAGCGATCCGAGCCGTCGGCACCGTCTGGAACATGGTGTCCACACCCAACTTCGTGTGATCAGCCAGCACCACAACCTCCCCGGCGGCAGCAGCGATCGCCTGATCCACCCCCGCCACATGCATGTTCGGCGTCGACAAGCCCCGCTCGACGGTTAACCCGTTCCCGGACAGGAACGCCCGCCGCACCCGCAACTGGGCGAACGAATGCTCAGCCGCCCCACCCACCAACGCATACGTCGACCCGCGCAGAGAACCACCGGTCATCACCACCTCAACAGCGGTACGCGCAAGAACCTGCGCGACCAAAAGGGAGTTCGTCACGACCGTCAGGTCCTTCATCCGGACCAACCGCCGGGCGAACTCCTCGGTGGTAGTGCCGGCGCCGATGACGATCGCGTCACCTTCCTCGACCAAACTGGCTGCAACGTCAGCGATACCGGCCTTCTCAGCCGCTGCCACCAAACTCTTCTGTCGGTAACTCTGCTCGTGGGAAAGTCCGCCCCGCAGCGCCGCTCCCCCACGCCGACGATCCACCAGCCCGTCGCACTCCAACGCCTGAACGTCCCGCCGCACCGTCACCTCAGAACTGTGAACCGCCACCGCAAGGTCACGCAGCGAAACCACCCCACGGCTACGGACCAGATCCAAAATGGCCTGCCTACGCTCAGCTGCGAACATGATCTCACGCGTCCTCTCACCCCAACGGGGCAGCGCATCACCGTCCGACCGGAACGCCGCAATTGAAATCAGGCAACAACGATTGATGCGGCATCTTCACCGGTCGGTCAGCGATCGTTGCAGACACACCCAAACCATGACCAAATCTATCAGTATCGAACAGCCAATTCCGGGCTCCGTTCGCCTTTTCTCAGGGACGGACGATTAGCTCTTCTAGCACCTCGGCGAGGCGGACCAGCTGGGTGCGCCTCGACCTCACTTCAACCCGGCCGCGATCTCGGTGTGTTGGCAACGCAGCGTGGCGAGCTGTTCTGCCAACCGTGGGAGCACCTGCGAAGCACCAGCCGTGCCGGTGACGACCATGCTCGCCGCGAGCGACCAGCACGGCGCCAGGTGTCGTCCCAAACCGCGGGCGTTTTACCGCCCACCGGCGTTGGTGAAAGCTCGGAGCCATCAATGGCCTGCGGTGGTCGGCGAACCGCACGATCTGCAAAACGCAGCCACGGTCGGTGAGTGAACTCATCCGAGGCCTGGGCCGTGTTAGTTCCCTTTTGGGGATCCACCCTCGATGATCACCACGAAGTACGGTTTCTTTCATCCGACAGCCTGATTGTTGGCGCAGCCGACACGCCGACTACTTCAAGGTCTGTCGAACGATCAGTCCTCCGCCCCGTAGGACCGCCATCGTGCCACTACCCGACCAGCAAATCCCGGCGGAGTCAAATCGAAAGCAGCATGGTGATTCACCATCGGTGTCGACCAGGGTCACGACGCAACGGTAAGCAGATGTACACCGAGCCGCAGGTCTACAAGTTGGCGATTCACACGACGGGGGCACACCCCAACCCCATCTGAGCAACAACAATAACCGTTGCAAACTGTTGACAGAATCGGTTGAACTATTGACAAATTAGGAGCACTATTAGATCGTTAGCCTTATGAACCAGGTCACACCAGCGTTCCTCCTTCGCCCGCGCTACCCCCTCCGGTAGCACCGCCTGCTTCGGTTCGTTTCGCTGACATCGCCGTCCGCCATCCCCGTTGAAAGGTGTCACCCATGCTTGAGCGCGACCCCCAGGAAACTCCCGCAGTATCGGGTCAGATCGAGTCGGCGGGCACTTCCCGTCGACGGTTTCTGCAGTGGTCGGCGGTCGCCGGCGCTGTGGGTGCGACCACCACTTTGGGTGCCACGTCGGCTCTTGCTGATCCGGCCCCGCAGTCGCGGGGTCACGCCGGTCACGCCGGTCACGCCGGTTCCACCGATCTGCAGTTCGATCCGCTGCGACCGCCGGCCGTTCCGTTGGCGGTGCGCTCCCCGTACCTGAGCACCTGGCTGCAGACCAGCAGCCTGCCGGGCACCTGGCCGACGGTCTGGTTCGGTGCGATCACGGCGATGGCCGGGCTGGCCCGGATCGATGGCACCACCTACGTCTTCATGGGCAGGCCGGCGCTGCCCAACAGCGCTCCGCTGCCGACCATGCGGCAGACGGCGTTCGAGCTGACGTCCACCTCCTCGCGATTCACGTTGGAGCAGGATGGCGTGGAGCTCACCGTCACGTTCCTCTCCCCCGTCGAGCCTGGTGACCTTCGGCGCCAGTCGATTCCGTTGAGCTACGTCACTTTGAGCGCCCGCAGCACTGACCGCAAAGCCCACGACGTCAGCTTGTACATGGACATCTCCGGGGAATGGGCTCTGCCTGACCATCCGGACAATCCGATCACCTGGAAGAAGCAGGCGATCACCGGGAACGGCCAGCAGCTGACAAATCTGAACTACCAGCTGGTCAACCAGAACCCGCTGAACGCCGGAACCCCGGATGACGACGCCCGGTGGGGCACCATGGTGTGGTCGACCCCCGCGCTGCCCGGAGTAACCTCGCAGATCGGCCAGGACAGCCTGGTGCGGTCGGCCTTCGCCAGCAAAGGCGTACTCGACGGGTCGGTCGACCCGGACCAGCCACGCAACATCGGCGACCGGTACCCAGTCTTCTCCCACAGCATCGCACTGGGCGCGGTGACCAAGGCCACCACCCCGTTCGTGCTGAGCATCGGGCACGTGCACACACCCTCGATCGCCTATCTGGGCACGCCGTTGCAGCCGCTGTGGACGAGCTACTTCCCCTCGTGGCAGGACATGATCTCGTTCTTCCACACCGACGCGTCCGCGGCGGTGTCACGGGGCGCGGCGCTGGACACGAAGATCAGCCGCGACGCGCAACGGGCCGCCGGCTCCCAGTACGCCGCGATCTGCGCACTCTCGCTCCGCCAGGCGTACGCGGGCACCGAGCTCGTCGTCGGCTCGGACGGCAAACCATGGGCGTTCCTCAAAGAGATCTCCAGCGACGGCAACGTCTCGACGATCGACGTCACCTACCCGGCCATGCCGGTGTGGTCCTACCTGGACCCGGCATATTTGGGTCTGCTGCTGGCGCCGATCTTCGACTACGTGGAGAACCACCACTATCCGAAGCCGTTCGCGCCGCACGACCTGGGGTCGCACTACCCCGACGCGTCGGGGCACCTGGACGGTACCGGCGAGGAGGACATGCCGGTCGAGGAATCGGCCAACATGCTGATCATGTCCGCCGCCTACCTGCGTGACGTCGGCAGCGCCGCCGCCGCCGGATTCGCCCGGCAGCACTACGCCATTCTCAAGCAGTGGGCCGACTACCTCGTCGACAACGCGCTCGACCCCGCCTTCCAGAACCAAACCGACGACTTCACCGGCTTCATCGCCCACAGCGTCAACCTCGCACTGAAGGGCATCATCGGGATCGGGGCGATGAGCAAGGTCGCCGCGGCGGCCGGCAACACCGCCGACGCGCAGCGTTACCTGTCCACGGCGCAGCGCTACATCGCGCAGTGGCAGCAGAAGGCCCAGGACCCCACCGCTGCGCACCTGATGCTCGCCTACGGCGACACCGGCTCCTGGAGCCTGAAGTACAACGGCTTCGCCGACAAGCTGCTCCGGCTGGGACTGGTACCGGCGTCGGTCGCCGCCCAGGAGGCCGCCTGGTACCTGTCGCGGGCCAACACCTACGGCGTGCCGCTGGACGTCCGCGACACCCAGACCAAAGGTGACTGGGAGATGTGGACAGCGGCTTGGCTCATCGACCACCCGGCTGCCCGCGACGCCCTGATCACCGGGCTCTACCAGTTCGCGGACACAACCCCCAGCCGGGTGCCGTTCACCGACCTGTACGACACGGTCACCAACACCCAACGCGGCTTCCAGGCACGCCCGGTCGTGGGCGGCATGTTCGCCCTGCTCGCCCTCTAGAAGCATCTCACCGGGCACCGATCCCCGTAGCTACGACCGACGGTGACTCTGCCCTCGGGCGGCCGGAACCGGCCGCCCGAGGGCAACAACCGCTCCAGCATGCAGGCACGGGGGTCCGCAGACGACTCAGAAACATGGATGACATGCCGCTGCACACCACGACCACCGCCAAGCGCAGACGCCGGCGTCGCAGCGCCCTGGCGGTGATCACCGGTGCCTGCCTCGCGGTCGCCGGCCTGACCGGGGCGGGTAGCGCGTCCGCGGCCACCACTACCCCGGCCACGGGGGCGACCGGTGCCGCTGCTCCCGCGGCGGGCAGCCACGCCTCTGCTCCGGGCGGCGGCGGCACCCACTTTTTGGATCATGCGGCTCTGCTGAAGGACCTCAACGACAAGTCCTGGTACGAGTCGAACATCCCGTTCGTCGACCTGTCCGACTCGACGATCAGGACGTCTACTACTACCGGTGGCGGGTTTGGAAGGAGCACCTGCGGTACACGAACCCCACCGATGGGTGGGTGAGCACCGAGTTTCTCAACTGCTGCGGGTACGGCGCGCCCTACGAGACGCTCAACGCCGCGGCCGGGCACCAGATCACCGAGGGCCGGTGGGTGCGCGACCGCACCTACATGGACGACTACACCCGGTTCTGGCTGACCGGCCCAGGGGCGGGCACGAAGCCGGCCGAGGACGGCGTCAACGCCGACACCACAGACTGGTCGCACGAGTACAGCTTCTGGCTGGCCGGCGCCGCCTACGGCCGGGCCCAGGTGACCGGGGACTTCTCGCAGCTGACGGCCCTGCTGCCGCAGCTGGAGAAGCAGTACACCGGCTGGGACAAGCAGTTCAACGCCGACCTCGGGCTCTACTGGTCTGTGCCGGTGTGGGACGCCATGGAGCTGTCGGCATCGTCCTACCAGTCCAGCGACCCCTATCACGGAGGAGCGGGCTATCGACCGACGCTGAACTCCTACCAGTACGGCGACGCGGTGGCGATCAGCCACATCGCGCAGGTCGCCGGTGACCGCGCCACGGCGAAGCGGTACGCGGCGAAGGCCGACGCGCTCAAGGCCTCGATGCAGAAGTGGCTGTGGGACCCCAGCCGCCAGTTCTACTTCTCCATGGCGCGGGACGGGAACCCCGACCACAAACTCCTGGACACCCGCGAAGAGATCGGCTACATCCCGTGGCAGTTCGGCGCGGCCACCTCGACCGACTCCACCGCCTGGGCGCAGCTGCTGGACCCGCAGGGCTTCGCCGCCGCGTACGGGCCGACCACCGCGGAGCGCCGCAGCTCCTGGTTCATGCACGACGCGGCCAACTGCTGCCGCTGGAACGGCCCGAGCTGGCCGTTCGCCACGTCGCAAACCCTCACCGGTCTTGCGAACCAGCTGGACGACCAGCCGGCGCAGACCACCATCACCGCGGCCGACTACGCCGCCGCACTGCAGACGTACGCCAAGACGCAGTACAAGAACGGCAAACCCTACGTCGCCGAGGGGCACGACCCCGACCAGCCGACGTGGACCTACGACGGCTCCAACCACAGCGAGGACTACAACCACTCGACGTTCAACGACCTCGTTCTGTCCGGCCTGCTCGGCTTCCGGCCCCAGGACGGTGCGGACCTGAAGCTGCAGCCGCTCGTCCCGGCCACCTGGGACCACTACGCGGTCGAGAACGTGCCCTACCACGGACATGACGTCACCGTGCTCTGGGACCGCGACGGCACCCACTACGGTCAGGGCGCCGGAATGAAGATTTACGTCGACGGCGCGTTGGTCCGCACGTCGCCCACCGTGACCGCGATGACCGTGACCATCGGGCGGGCCACCGCCGGCGCCGAGATCATCCCGAGCGTCCAGGGAGCTGACGACGCGGCCAACCCGCTGCGCCAGGGCTATCCGAAGCCGATAGCGTCCTACACATCGCCCTACGACGACCCGTGGCGGGCGCTGGACGGCAAGGTGTGGTTCACCGAGGTTCCGCAGACCACCCGCTGGACCAACTACGGCTCCCCCAACCCGCAGGACTTCTACGGCGTCGACTTCGGCGTCCCGACCCCCGTCAACGACATCCGCTGGTACGGGTACGACGACGGCGGAGGGGTGAAGCCGGCTGCCGCCTACCAGCTGCAGTATTGGACCGGCACCGTCTGGCAGGACGTTCCATCCCAAACACGCTCGTCGGCGACGCCGGTGGGCAACGGGTTGAACCGCATCACCTTCCCCGCGGTGACCACCACGCAGGTGCGGCTGCTGTTCACCAACGCTCAGGGAGCCTTCGTCGGCGTGACCGAGCTGCAGTCCTGGTCGCCCTCCAGCCGCGACACCACCGTGTCGATCGGTCCGGCCGGGTTGTCCGGTGCGACCGTCTCGAACGGACCTGTGACGGTCAACGGACCGACGTCGGTGGCCGTCACGGTGACCAACAACACGGGCCACAAGCTCACCGGCGCAACGGTGTCGCTGGCGCTTCCCAGTGGCTGGACCGCCACCCCTACGGGCACGACCGGCGCCACTAGCGCCGGGTCGATCCACCCCGGCGGGTCAACCGTCTTCACGTTCACCGTCACCGCCCCCACCGGTGCGGTCGGCGCGGACACCGACCTAGTCGCCACCGCGACGTACACCGAACATAAGGTTGGTGCGCGCACCACGCACACCCGCCAATCCCTCCGCGTCGTGTTCGACCCGGCTGCCTACGCCAACGTGCTGGTGGACGACCACTTCACGTCCAATACCCTCGGCGACTACAAGCAGCTCAAACCGTCCGGCAATGAAGTCCTCCCCGACCTGTCGGCCGGTGGCGGCAAGCTCACCGCCACGGCCAACCAGGCCTTCTTCACCATCCTGGACCGGCAAGTCAGCCCCGTGTCGACCGACGCGGCGATCATCGTCGATCCCGCACAGTTCATCGGCGGTGCGCCCAACCAGGATTCGGTTTTCTTCGGGCTGGTGAACGGCAACGGCGGCTACATCGGCGCCTGGTACAACAACCACTTCCACACCAGCGGGATCGACGGCCCCAACGGCACCTGCTGCGCGGCGGTAACTGTGCAGCCGGGCGACCGGTTGGCCCTACAGATCCACGGCACCACGCTCAGCTCCTGGGTCGAGCACGACGGCGCCTGGCAACGACTACTGGCGACCGACGTCGGTTCGGGCATCACCGCCAGCAACCTCGCGAGCTATCACGTGATGTTCGGGCTGCGCGGGGACCCCGGCACCCTCGCCGTCAGCAGATTCGAGGTACGCACGTCCACATGACGCGTCGGGCGGGGTGGCCGACACCGGTCAACCACCCTGCCCGGCGCCGCCGCGGGATTTCAATCCGGCGGTCACCGAACGGCGGAGCAGGTGGCGATGACGGTGCGGATGCGGGCGGCGAGGGAGTCGGTCGGCGACATCGGCCGCACCTTCAGCGTCGGGCGGTCGACGTTGTACCGCCTTTGGTCGAGCACCGATGAGCTGCCGGAGGCGGCGACGATCCGCCCGGACCGTGGAGCCCACCGATGAACGGCCGCCGACCGTTCCGGGTGATTTCGGCCGCCGCCGCGGTGTTGCTGTTGGCCGGTTGTCAGCTACCCGGAGACAACTTGCCGCCGACGCCGGTCACCCGACCACCGGAGCGCCGGCGGACGGTGCGGGCAGCCCTGTCGGCGGTGGGTTTTGCTCCATGCCGGGGGTGGGTGGACCGCCACCGGGATCGTGGGGGTGTTCTCGCCGGCGGGGAGCTGTCATCTGCGGTTCACTCCGGCCGGGGAGCCGCTGCCAGATCCGCGGTGCACACCCGGCGCCGCCGACCAGGGCGTGACGCAGCAGAACCTGCACGCCACCGTTTGCCGCGAAGGTGGCTACACCCGCACAGTGTGACCACCGCGGGCGGTCACCGACGCGGCGAAGCAGAATGCTCGCCGCCTACGGCATTTCAGGCTCCCACACCCACGAATACGAGCTGGACCATGTGTTGGATTTGGCGTCCGGCGGTTCGTCCTCGGTGCAGAACCTTTTCCCGCAACCGAACGTCCTGAAAACCGGCGCCGGGTCGGCCTACGTTCACAACGACAAAGATCGAGTCGAGGCGTACACCTTCCACGCACTGTGCGCGGGAAAGGTGACCCTGGCCGCGGTGCAGCAGGCGATGACCTCGAATTGGACCACCGCTGTGAAGACGTTGGGGCTGCCCATGATTCCCGCCGGCTACACCGGATGACGGCCACGCTGATGGCCGCGACCGTGGTGGTACCGGGGTCGGTTGCCGCGTTGGCCGATCGGGTGTCCGGCCCGGTCGCCGCGGCGGCCGCGGTGGTGGTGGGTGTGCTGCTGCTGCTGATCCTGGTGGTGTGGCTGGCCCGGAAGGTGGTGCACAAGATCATCGGGATCGCCGTCAGCGTCGCAGCGGCGGCCGCGACGCATGCCGGGACGCAAACCTGGATCCATCATCTGATCAGCACTGCCACGCACAGCTGAACGTACGTGGTCGTACGTCGTCATGGTGTGTTGATCGTCGATGGGCGGGGCGTCCCGTAAGAGGATCCTCCTCCGGGGCGGCGGCCGTCAGCGGGCCCGCAGGAGGTTAGTCACGTTGACGCTGTGCGCTCGGCGTCGCTGCGCAGAATGCAGAACTCGTTGCCCTCAGGGTCGGCGAGCACGACCCAGCCTGACCCGTCCGGGCGGCGTCGGTCGGCGACCTGCCGGGCCCCGAGCGCCAATAGCCTCTCGAGCTCCAATTCCCGGGTGACGCCGTCAGCCGGCTTCAGGTCCAGGTGCACTCGGTTCTTGACCTGCTGAGCCAGCAGGTCTTCGGAACACCCGGCACCTTGGCCCGCCCGTCGGCCATGCCGATGGACGCCTGGCGGGAAGGCCACGAATTCATCGTGGAGTTCGACCTGCCCGGGGTGGACCCGGATTCGATCGACCTCGATGTGGAACGCAACGTGCTGACCGTGAAGGCCGAACGTAAACCCCTGCAGGGTGATCGGGAACTTCTGGCCGCCGAGCGCCCGCGGGGCGTGTTCAGTCGGCAACTGATCCTGGGCGACACGTTGGACACCGAGCGGGTCCGGGCGGCCTATGACGGCGGGGTGCTGACCCTGAAGATCCCGGTGGCCGAGAAGGCCAAGCCCCGCAAGATCGCGATCGAGCAGCCGGGGCAGCAGGATCGGCAACTCGTCGACGCTTGACCCCTTCAGCCAAATCGGGTGGGGTGCCACATGGTCAAGGTTGAAACAGCCGACTCCAGCGTGTTTCTCGGGCTTTGGCTGGATGAGGATCTGCTGGGGGAGGAGTTCGAGGCGATCATCGCCGCGGAATTTCCGGCGACACGGCCGCCGCGCATCACGTCGTCGATGCGGTGGGGGCGGCGGGCCCGGTCATCGCCGCGGCAGCGGGGGCCAGGAAAACCGCGGGCGACCTCCGACACGCTCGTCGGAGGCGCGGAAGATCCAGGCCGGGGGCGTTCACCGCCTGACGCGCCCTTCAGATGAACAGCAGCCGAGGAAAAGGGAGGTGTTGAATCGGGCCGAGCACTGACCATCACTTGATCAACCACATTCGAATTGGCCCCGGCGGCAGACCCCTCTGCCGCCGGGGCCACCATGCAACTCCTCGAGCGGCCGATCTGTCCTTCTGGGGGTTCTTCGTGAGCTGCCGGGGGGTTGGAGCCCAGACCGTGGCGACCCCGTCTTTGATCTGGTTTGCGATCGGCATGTGGGGTGCTGCGGTGGTGGGCGCCAGCCGGTGCTGAGCGACTGCAACCGCTCGCCCGGACGGATGGCTTAGGTGCGGTCCAGGCGTGGGAAAAGGACTTCCCGGGCGAATAGCAGCAATGCTGCTGCGACGGGGATGGCCACCAGGGCTCCGATGATGCCTAGCAGCGCTCCGCCGATCAGTACGGCCACCACGGTGACCAGTGCGGGGACATCGACGGCTTTGCCGATGATTTTGGGGACCAGGAGGTAGTCCTCGCCGAGGCGGTACAGGATGAAAAATCCGATGGTGGCAAGACAGATCGGTAGCGAGACGGTCAGGGCCACCAGGGCGACGATGGCGCCGGCGATGGTGGAGCCGACCACTGGGACCAGGTCCAAGATGGCGACGAGGATGGCCAGCAGCAGGGCGTAGGGGACGCCGAAGATCAGCAGCCAGGCGTAGGTCAGGACGCCGGAGATCAGTGAGATGACGACGTTGCCCAGCACGTAGCCGCCCACTTTGGCCAGGATGTCGTCGCCGATCAGGATGGCCCGGGGGCGGCGGGAGTGTGGGAACAGTCGGTACAGCAGTCGACGGATGCGGGGCATGTCGGCCAGGAAGTAGATGGTGAGCACCAGCACGATCAGTCCGTCGGCGACCGCGGAGAACACCGCGGCACCGGCGCCGAGCAGTCCGGAGGCCACA
>JAABUY010006051.1_pt1 | contig 11936 bp, 11 predicted proteins | sample 5560271 | NCBI WGS metagenome assembly JAABUY01 (sample SAMN10711886, study PRJNA513374) | rock metagenome | isolation source: Antarctica rocks | place: Antarctica: Victoria Land, University Valley
TCCAGCGCGGTGGCATTGCAGGACTGCGCCAGCGCCGCCTGCGCCGCGCGCCCGCGTCGGAGATTGCCGCTGCGCGGCGCCACGGCCAAGCACCAGGTCGCTGCCACTGGCGCTGTCGCTATGACAAGCCCCACAGAGATGTGCGTAGCGCACGCTGGGGCTGCACGACCAGCACAGGCTCCTCATGCGACCGGCAACGACCTGAAGCTGCCGCGCAGCGCGCATGCTCTGACCGGCGCCCCACAGTGCCTTGCGAGCAGGCACCCTATGTGGCCGAGCACCGCCCTGCAGCCAGGGCCGCTCCGGGCCTGCCCGCAGCGCGCCAAACCCCGTGATGCCCCCACTCACGCGCGCCCCGACAGAAAGTGCTCCCCGTGCGCCGCCCCGCCGACCTGACGCCGCCAGGGCACATCTGTGCGCGCTGATGCGCAGCGCAGCCAGACGAGGCGCGCTGCCAGACCATGCGCCGCGCGTGCGCCGCGCGAGGCCTCCCTCCCCAAGGATCTGAGGCCCCTAGCAGGCAGACTGCCTGCTCGGCTATCGCAGCGCCACCCAGGGGCGCAGCACGCGCGCTGCGCGCAGCGCGGGCGTGCGTCCAAGGTCCCTCGAGCGGCGCACACGGCCGCCATACGAGCCTGAGCGCGGCAGGTGACTGCAGGAGCGTGCCCCGGGCCCAGCCCCCGCCTGCATGCCGGCCCAGCTCCTGAACCAGCCTTCCTACACATCCTTGCCAGGCCCCCGCCAAACCCACAGCTGCCACTCCGTCCTTGCAGCCAGCAGGCGGGCCCAGAGAGGCCAGGCCACGCTGCAGGCCGCTCCTGAGGTCCGCGACCGGCTACGACGGATATTGGGCCGACCAGCCCCTCAGGTCGCCCGGACTAGCGATCCCCCGCCCGACTCCGCCCCATCTGACTGCCATCTGGCCTTAGCAGCGCGCCGCGGGGCGTGATGGCCGCCCCCACACGCCAGACTAAGCCTACCAGCTGTCACCTCGCCAATTACCTGGCCAGCCGCAGGCGCCGCGACGGCCGCCAGCAGCGCGCACGCCAGCAGTGCGCGCCCGCGCACGCTCATTGCATCGCCTTCCGCGCAGCGGAAGCTCTGGAACTGCTCACTGCTGCTTTGCCTGATGCTCACTTTGGAGCCAAGGCAGGCTCAGGGAATAGGGTGACAACAGGCATGCGCCAGGTGCCTAGAGCACCGGTACCGCTTGCTCTAGGCCGCTGATGTATGTCTCGCCGGCTGCGTGCCCATTGTGCACAGCATGCTCATCCCCCGTTTGCTGCGCTGACCATAACTGCACCTGATGGCGGGCAGCGCCGCATTGGTCTGCGCCGCATCATTTCTGCTTGACAGCGGTACCTTTTCTAGGAACAACTTATGTGTGAAGTGATGGATACGCGGAGCGCCTGCGAGTCAGGGCACGCACAGGCGTGGAATGTTGTGCGGCGGCGCGGTGCTCAGAGGCGACCGGCAGCGCTTAGCTCTTACGCAGGTACTTTCAAGTATCGTGCACAGACTCAGTCGTCCAGGCCGTCTCCAAAAGCTACAAGTGAGCGAGCTGAGTGTTTGCACGTGCATACTCCCCATACAATGCTGCAATGACTGGCTTACTACAGCAAGGCTGCCTGGCCAAGCTCGCTTGTCGGGCGCGCCAGCAGGCAGCGAGCAGTGCAGCAATGTCCCTGCCCCCCAAGGAGCTGCTGCTGCTGCCCCGGAGGGACGCCGCGCCAGGCGGGGGCCCCCGGAGCGCACGCTGGAGGAGCGCGCGCGCTTCCTGTGCTCCAAGGTCAGGGAAGCGCAGGCCGAGCTGCAGGGGTCGGCGTTCTACAGGTGCCGCAGCACGTACAGTCCAGCGCCACAACACGCCCTGCGTAACTCGCGCTCCCTGACAACGCTGACGCCAAAGTTCCCCTGTGTTCTGCAGCTGTTATCGCACAGACGTCCTGCATGTACTGTCTGCTTGCAACGCACTCCACTGTGGCAGGCTGACTTTTGTTAGGCACGCAAGAGTGCACCTTCCAGTTCGGGAATGAGGCAGATTTTCCCGAGGGGAAGAGCTTGCCGCGTGCAGGGCGCTGCTGGCATGCATGGCGGAGGCGCAGGCGCGCAGCGCGCCGCCGCCGCCGCCAGACGCGCCCTGCGAAGCTGGCATGCGCTCCGCCCGCGCGGCCGGGCTGCGCCTGCCGCTCTCGTCCCTGGACGGACAGCACAGCTTGGCGGCCCGCGGCGGCGGCGGTGGAGGGGCTGCGGCGGCGCCCCCCGCGCCCCCTGCAGACCTGCCTGAGGCGCCGCGGGACGCCCCGCGCGAGCGCCTGGCGCGCGCGCACGGCACGCCGGACGCGGCAGAGCCGCTGCGAACAGCGCCAGGCGGCGCGGCGCGCGGCCCGCCGGCAGCAGCCCTGGCTGAGCGCTCCGGGGGGCCAGAAGATGCGCACGCTGAGGCAGGCGCGGCCGCCGCGGCGGCCGCGGGCGGCGAAGCCAAGTCGCCGCAGCTCCAGGCGCAGCCCGCAGGGGCGCCTGCGCTGCCGGAGCCTGGCGCAGCCCCGGGTCAGGGCAGCGGGCCGCCCGCACCCGCCGCCCGGCGCGCTCAGCTTGACGCGACAAGCGCGCCTGCTGACGGGTCTAGCGGTGCGGCGCGGCCCGCGGCGGGCCAGCCGGCGCAGCCGGTCACGAATGCTGAGCCTGCAGCGCGCCTTAGAGCGGCCGGCGCTCAGCCGGGCGCGGCCAGCCTCCAGGCCGCATCATGGAGCCCGTGCTGGCGCTGGGATGCGGTGGAGGCGCTAGTAGTGTTCGGGCTCGGCTCGCTCGAGGGCGGCCCCGCGCCGCGCTACCAGCTCGCGCTGGCGCTGCTGCTCGCGCAGCGCCTGCCCGCGCTCGCGCGCCCGGCCGAGGTGCGCGCTCCTGCTCCAGGCGGCGGCTTGTCGGTCTTGCCGCGAGCGCTGATTTGTCCGCCTGTCTTCCCTGGGGGAGTTTTTTCTTTCAGACAATGACCCACCCACGGCACCAGCAGATTAAGTACTGTGTCGTTTCTCATCACATATTCGTGATATTTCTTCTGCCGTGCAGTGGGCACAGTTTGCTGCCCTGGTTCAGATGCCTAGCTCCCCGGGTGTGAAGCGTGTCCCAGTTCTGCCACGCCAGGTGTTTCGCCTGCGCCCCGCGCAGGTATTCGACCCGGTGTTCACGGATGCCGACCGCATGGCGCTCGCCGAGCTGGGCCTGCAGGTGCCGGCCGCACAGCTGCGAGCTGGATAATGTCACAGGCTTTGCAGCCTGGTGTGGCAGCTGCGCTCGGCACACACCAGCGCCCCTTGCACCAGTGCGTGAATGATGTAAAGCAGGGTTGCATGCCGGGACACTCAGACAGAAGCTGCTGCGCGCCCGTGGCCTGCTCGCCCGCCCGCTGCCTGCGTGCCGGCGCCCGCGCGGCCGCTTGCAGCTAGGGCAGGGCCGAGTACAACTGCCTGCGTGATGCCCGTGACGTCTTCAGGCGGCGGCAGGCGCTGCCTTACTTTTCGGGTGCCAGCCCGGTGTCCGCATCACCATCAGGAGGCCGCGGGTGTTAGGGTTAGGGCTTTGCGCGCAGGTGCTGGATGTGGACGAGCGGGGCCGGCGCGTGGCGGCCGAGCGCACGCTGGTCTTCCTGCCGCACTGCGAGGCGGAGCTGTGCGACGACCTGCTGGCCGCCAATGCGGCCGCGGGCACGCTGCGGCGCCTGGCCGTCCTGGGCAACAGCCTCAGGCGCGGCCGGGTTTCGATACCCCGCGCGCTGCTGCTCGGGCATGCGCTCCGTGTGTGTGCACGCGCTTGCCCGCAAAACACGGACAGCACGCTGCACACCTCGCATGGTCGGGGGAGAAAGCACGTCAGGAGCATCGCTCTCGTGCCGCTGCTGCCTAATACGCAAGGGCGTCCGCACGAGCCAATGCAGTTTGTGGCAGGGACCCTGTGCGAGTGCGCACAGGGTGTGCGGGAGCTGCTGTGCATGCATGCTCAGACAGGCAGAAGAGCTTTGGCCCCGCGCGGGGTCCGCTAGGCTGTACGCGGAGCGCTGGGCGCTCACGCCGGGCAGCGCGCGGCGGCTGCGCCAGCGCAGGCGGCCGAACTGGGTGCTGGCGGCGGCCGCGGCGGCCGACAGCGCACCGGATGAGCGGCGGGGGCTTCACGCGGGAGAACGTTGTGATGGGTCGGGCTTGCCCTCAGAGGGCAGCTCAGAGGGCCGGGGATGTGCGGCGCACTGCGCGGGCGAGCGCGCTCGCAGGCGCGGTGGTGCGCGTGCGGACACGCTGGTGCACACGAGTGATGTCGTGTGTGACCCTGCAACAGATGGGGTCAAGGATGGGGGACCTACTGGTAGGGCAGAAGACCTGGATGCCGAGCGTGACCCTGCAACAGATGGGGTTGGGGACGGGGGACCGGGTGGAGGGGCAGAAGACCTAGAGGGGAATGCATGCACGCATGAGCAGGAGCGGGGCCCTGAGGCGGTGGTGGTGGACATCGAGCTCGAGTTTGCCGCGCTGCCGGGCGCGTTCAACGACATGGCCGTGCACCTGTTCCCGCGCTGGGCACCAGACGTCGCTGCATTGGCAAGCTCCGAGTGAGGTGAAGGCCGGCAACCTGCGGACCGCTTGCATGTCCACTCTGTTAGCAGTCCTTGAAGCATGAGGACGAGTTAGCAGTCCTTGATGCATGAGGACGAGACGCAGGTATGGTTTGCAGTGGGAGGCGTTGCGCTTTGTGCACTCGGTTGTTTTCCTTGTGTAACCCTTTCTTGTATTTGATGCGAGGTGCGTGCGGCGCTCTGCTATCCCCTCAAAATTCCCTTCTGTGCGAGCAAGACATACAAGGCTGTTAGGCAGGCCAGGGTTGCTAGGTCAGGTGCCTGCACGCTGTAGCCCCCCCCCGCCTGCTCGTCTGTAACCTGGGGCGAGGACCTGAGCGCATACGTGGCGCACAATGCAGCACAGGAAGCCAAGCTGCGCACACCGGCCTGCCTCGAGCTCAGAGTCATCAGTAAGCGTACCAGGTTGCCGCCAGCAGCTGGCCGCGGCAGCATCGGGTCCGATGGGCGTCCAAGGTCAGGGCATGGTGCCAGAATGGCGGGCGGCCAGAATGCTGGCAGCCACTCCGCATCTGGCGCTGGCCCTTTCCCTGCTGGCGCCTGGACATGTGAGCGCGCGCGTGACAGCCGCGACCTCCCCGAGTGCCCTGCCGCCGCCAATATGCCGGCCACCTAGTGGTTTCCTGGGCGCGCCCCAACCTCTGCCGCGCCTGGCAGGACAGTGGCCGCATAAACTGCGCCCCAAGGCTTGCTCACTGCATGCGCACAATGCCGGGCCTGGGCGGGGCCGGCACGCGGGCGGCGCGGGGGCCTCTGCCGCCGAGGCCGGCGGCGTCGCGCGGCTGCTGTGCATGGCGAGGAGCCGCTTGGAGCTCACGCTGTGCGGAGCGCCCTCAAAAGCCCTGACTGAGCCAGTCGCGCAGGCCAGAGCGTTCTGGGGTCCAAGCGTCGTTGTGCAGATGAGCCGCATACCGTACGCTGTCCCCCTCCCCCCAGCCCCTCCACGCTCACTGTGTGCATGCATAGGTGCGGGGGCCCATGGACACCCTGGCTGCCGATGCGGCCGCGCTGGAGATGCCGGGTGAGGACGACGCCGCCGTCACCATCCTGGCGCCCGCGCCGGCCGCAGCGGTCAAGGTCGCCCTCCACACCATTCTCATATGAAAGGGCGTCCTGCCGCTGTGATGGCGCCTACGCATGCGAGGCTTGCCAGACGCTGGCTGCTGCGGCGCTGCCACCCCACATGCATCTGGGGCGGGCAAACTCGTAAGCCTGCACATGCACTGCATAGCTGTCACGCCCTTGCAGTGTGCTAAGCCCACAGAAGACCTCACGACTCGACAGCTTGGCGGATGCAAACCTTGGCTGAATGGCGTCTGGGAGCAAGCAGCACGCCGAAGCGGGCTCCGCTGATGGCTGGCCGGGTCGTGCGGCGCCCCCTACGGGCGACTGCAACGCCGCGCAGGCCGCCGAGGCCGCGGCGGGTGGCGCCAGCTGCGCGGCCGACGGCGCCGCGCCGGCGGTCCGCGAGCACAACCTGTATGTCAAGCACTTCGAGGCTGGCGTGGATTCCGCCGCGCTGCGCAGCCTGTTTGAGGCGCGCATAGTATTATGAGTAGGGTTAATGAACCTGTATGGGTAGGGAAAGGGAGTTGTATCCCTGAACATCCCTATTCCTCCCACCCCAGCACGGCGACCGCACCCAGCTGCATGGTACGCTCTCCGGCCGCACCATGTGCCCACCCGTTGCGCAGCACTGTGGGCACAGAGCGCGACTGTGTTTAGAATTTGCTGGCGCGGCGGGCGCGCAGGACCTGGGCGACGTGGTGTCCGGCGCGGTGCTGTACAACCATGTGGGCGAGAGCAAGCAGGCGCGGCGCCCCGCTCCCGCCCTCGGCTGTGCCGGGGCTGGGCGGCAGCCTGCTGGGGCTGGGCGGCGGTGTGCCCGGCCGGCTGGCCGCGCGCCGGGCGGCGCCCCTGCACAGCGCACCGCAGGCAGGGAAGGCATCCGCCTTTTGTGGGCGCTGCATGCCGACGAGGGGGCTCTGCATGCCGCTGTGCTGGATCAGTGGGCTGCACCCGGTGCCTGGGAAGGCAGGTTAGCATACCCAGCCTGCCACGCAGCCGGACTCAACACCCAGGCACTGGAGCCTGGAGGGACTGCGAGCGCCGCGCGCGCAGGTGGGCTTCGTGCAGATGCGCACCGCGCAGCAGGCGCAGCGCTGCGTCGACAAGCTGCACGGCCAGCTGGTGCGCCCCGGCAGGCCTGCCGGGCGGCTGGGGAGCGGAGCTTCACAGCGCGCCGCACACTCCGCGCGCTGGCGGGCCCCGGCTGTCATGCAGCCGCAGCTGGACGTCATAAGCAGTCTCACAAATCGCACAGAAGCTGTGCGCATTATGGCTGACGGCAACTCCAACTTCACACCTGCACCTGTGACTTCAGCCGAGCTTGACATAGAACTTGCATGACGGAAACTTGTGCTGCCATCCGATGGGCGGGCGTGACTGGCTGCGCGGCTGAGCAGGTGGGCGGGCCCAAGCCGCTGCACGTCGCGCTCGCGCTGACCAAGCTGGAGCGCCAGGCGAGCGCGCGCCGGCTCACGAGCGCGCGACCGCCCGCCGCGCACCACGCGGCGCGCCCCTACCAGCGCGCCCGCGCGCCCGCGCAGCCCTGGGCGGCGCAGCTCGGCAACGGCCGCGGCGCGGCGCGCGAGCCCTCGGCGGAGCCGTGCCCGGGGACCGCCAGCAGCGCGCCGCCGGGCGGCGCGCGCAGCACGTCCAGCAGCAGCGACCCCTACACCCTGCCGCAGAAACCTCAGCGACCCTACCAGCGCCACACCAACGGCCACGGCCCCGCCAGCGGCGCGCCCGCGGCCAACGGCCACGCCGGCCACGCCGGCGGGCATGCGCCCGCGGCTGCGCCCGCCAACGGCTATGCCGGGGGAGGCCCTGCGCCTTATGGTGCAGGGCCCTATGGCGGCCCCATGCGCGGGCCGGCCTGGCCTGTGCACATGGTGCCGCACCCGGGCATGCCCGTCAGTGTGCCCATGCATGCCGGCATGCCCATGCCAGCCAGCATGCATGCGGGCGTGCCTGTGGGCATGCACGCGCCGCTGCTGCCCGGCGGCTACGCCAACGGCTACGTGAACGGCGGGCCAGCTGGTGCGGCCCTGCCTGCTCCCAGGCATGGCACTCGACGCTGTCATGTGCGCCGGACTCAGGCCGCACTTTCTGCCCATGTCCATTAGGTCCTCGTGTTTGTCATCCAGGTTCACTTGTGACATGCATTAAGTTAGGGAAGGAGCGCCCGGTGTACTCCAAGGCACAGAGTTCTAGTGCACGCAGACCTGTGCGGGGCCAGCAGGCATAGCTACCGAATCCTATCCTAACCCTATCCTGGGGCCAGCAGGCATGGCGCCCATATACTTCCCGAACGCGTACGCGCCGGACGGCTGCGGCTTCGCAGGCGGCGCGCCGGGCTTCGCCGCGCCCTGCTACGCGGGGCATGCGCTGGTGGGCTACGCGTACTATCCTACGGGGGCGCCGGCGCCGTACGCGGGGGCGCACGGGCCCTACGTGGTGCCGGCCTTCCCGCCGCAGCACATGGTGGGCCACCTAGTGCCACCCGGCGCCGGCGCAGTCCCCGGCCACGCAGCGGTGCGCCCGATGCACGGGCGCGCCATACTGCGACCTGCATTCAGGGCAGTGCATGCGCTTCAGGGGAGCGAGCCGGGAGCAAACGGCGACCGCGCCGCAGGCGCCCGAGCGGGCCGATAACGGGCGGGCGCGGGGCAGCCCGGAGCAGCGGCGCGCCAAGGCGCTGCGCACGCCGTCGCACAGCTCGCCCAGCAGCTCCTCGCCGGTGCGCCTGGGCCTCACATCTGGGGCGAGGGTTTGCCATGCGCGCGAGCGAGGGTTTGCCAGCACCCACACCCAGCATTCGCTCATGTGGCTGCGCTTGCGTCCTCGTTTGGCTGCGCATGCGTGCTCGTCTTCGCGCGCCGCAGCCTGCCTTCTCGGGGTTTAATGGGAACGCAATATTTCGCATGTGCCGCTGCGAATGAGATGCCTGTCAGCCACAGCCCTGATCTGGGTCGAGCTCGACTCTGTTCCCAGGCAATGTCTCTGTCCGGGCCGCGCGCAGGGTCCCATGACCCTGCCCGGCAGCCCAGCGCACGCCATCTCACTCAACGCGGCTGCCACCGCATTCACGCCTGCCAACGGCGCGTGAACGTGCGTGCGGCCCACATACGCGCCAATGCTGTGCAGCGCTGCGCGCGCGCTGTCAGACCCCTGTGTGCGCTCGGCTAAAGCAAAACCGGCCTGCAAGCTGCCACGCCGGCAAGGCCAGCCACGCCGCGCCTTGGCCAGGAGATGCGATGCTGCGCTGGCTCAAGAGGCGCGGATCTGCCAACATGTGGGCCACCGCAGTGAACAGCACTACACTGGTGTGCGGCTCTCTGTGGGGGCGTTTACTCGTGAACGGCGAGGAGCGCCGGAGCAGAGCAGCCCACGGCGCAGGAAGCCTGGGGTGACGCACACGCCGCAACCGGCACGCACAATGCATCTGAATTTGAACAAATCATAATGTGACTGCCTGGGCATGCATCATGCTTCAGCTGTGTCTGGGCGCCGCAGCAGGGTGCAGAGCCATACAGGCGTGTCAGGGTGGGCGCACTGTCTCCTGGGCCAAGAATGTGTGACAACAGATAGTCAACACTGGTCATGGGGGCTGCTGAGCCCTCAGGACCAAGGCCACATGCTGCCCGAGCCGCCAAAATGCCAGGTGGCCAGCCAAGTTCACCCAAAGCAGCCCTCCAGGCGCCGAGCGGTCCACATGCAAAGCGCGGGTGCCCGGACATCCTATCCACTGCTGGAACAGGCTTCAGCGGGAGTCCCAGCCTCGCCAGGGCGCGCCGCCGCTGCGGCAGGCTCGGCCGGCGCAGGCTCAGTCCCAGCCTCGCCAGCGCGCGCCACCGCTGCGGCAGGTTCGGCCGGCGCGGGCTCAGACCCAGCCTCGCCAGGGCGCGCCGCCGCTGTGGCAGGCTCGGCCGGCGCGGGCTCAGTCCCAGCCTCGCCAGCGCGCGCCACCCCTGCGGCAGGCTCGGCCAGGCTCGGCGCGACGGGCTCAGGCACGCCCGTCGCGGCGGCCAGCCTCCGCAGCAGCTCCATCACGCGGGCGGTGTCCTGCTGCTTCAAATCCGGCGCGCGCGCGCATAGGGCGGCCGCGGCCGGCTCGCACGACGCGAGCCCCGTCTCGTGCCACTGCGCCAGCGGCCCCGCCATCATGGAGATGAAGAGCAGCAGCCGCTGCGGCGGCAGCTGGCCGGCCAACGCCGCCGCCTGGGCGCCCGCTGCGGCCGCCGTCGCCGCGTCAGGCGCCACCCCCAGGTAGCCCAGCGCCCACACGGACATGCCCAGGTCCCGAGCCTCCTGCGGGTGCCCTGGCTGCGCGTGGCCGATCGCCAGCCCGGCCCACCTGGCGATGTCGCTGTCCAGGCCCACCAGGCGCTGCTCGCCGCCGCCCGCGGGCGCAGCCTTCCGCGCCGCCTGCACCAGGCTGGCCGCGGCGTGCAGCGAGACCGCCAGCTTGCGCCCGGCAAAGCCGCCGCCACGCTCGCCGGCGCCGGCGCCGGCTGCGGCGCTGCGCGTCAGCGCCTCCACGGCGCCCATGGGCAGCGCGAGCTCGCCGCCCGCGCGCACCTCGTCGTCGTGGGCCCACACGCGCATGAGCGTGGCGGCGCTCGCCGGCGGGCCCAGCGCCCGCGGCCCCGCGCCCGCGCCGCCGCCGCCCGCTGCCGCTGTGACCCAGTCCCGCACGCAGGACAGCAGCGAGCGCTCCGCACGGAAGCGCCACAGCTTGCACGTGTTCAGAAAGGACGCCGCCTCCTCCAGCCGCACCGTCTCATCCCCGCGCAGCATCGCCGCCTCGAACGCGCCCGCCATCTCCTGCAGCAGCTCGGGCTCCATCCGCTTGAGGGTCCCGAGCGCGTTTGCCGCCAGGCAGACGTCCTGCCCCGTCATCTCCGGCAGGTGGCGGCGGACTGCGCCCTGGAGCGCGGACACCAGGGCGCCAACGCGCTTGCGGTCGGGCTTGGGCTCGCTACCAGGGGAGTTTGCGCCCAACTTGTACCTGCCCACAAAGGCGGCGTCAGCGTGGAGCGGCGCGCACAGCCCCTGTGGGTGCGGCGCGCTCGCGCCGCGCTTGCAGTCACACGTGGTGCAGGAGCGCGAGCATGCATGCATGCAAGCAGCCTGTTGCGTGTCACCAGGGCGCACAGTTTGGCCAGGCGACGCAGGATGCTGATCACGTGCTGCCGGTTGAAAAACTCGCCGGCGGCGTCGTGGACGCTGAGTATGTCCGAGACGCAGGCCCCCGCCGCTCTGAGCCGCCCCGCCGCATCGAGCCGGGCGCCCACGGCGCGCTGCACCACGCCCGCAGCGTCCAGCTGGTTGGCGGCGCGGAGGCGCGCGTCCAAGGCTTGCACCAGGGCGGGCAGCGTCGCGCGCGCCGGCGAGCCGGGCGCCGCGGCCAGCCCCACCCAGGCGCGCAGGAGCAGCCTCGCCTGCGTCGCTGGCAGCGTTGCTGCGCCGCCGCGCCGCGCGGCCCCCGCTGCTGACGGTGAGGCGCCGGGCAGCAGCCAGTTTGTAAACTGGTCGTGCAGGGACGAGCTCAGCGGATGGCCGCCCTTGCTCATAAAGTTCAGCAGCCGCACCGCGACCACTTTCACGTGCGGCCAAGACAAAGAGTTTGCCAGGCGCAAGAGGGCCTCCGCGAGGTTGCTGCAGAGGCCCCTGCTGGCCTGCCAGCCCCCATGCGTCTGCAGCAGCGACAGCGCAACTAGGAGGTCATACAGCTCCGGGTAGGAGCAGGTACGCAGCCGTGTACGCAGACCCTCCGCGCGCTCGGGCAGCCCTTGCGACTGCGCCCATTTGCGGTCCTTGCCTCCTGACTTGCACCTGCCGCGCGTCAGTCAGCGCGCGAGCGGCACGAGCGTGCTCTTGACGCAGCTTGCCGCGGCCTTGCAGGAGTGGCAGACATGCACCGAAATCAGCTTCAGAGCAGACCAGCGCACCGGGACTTTAGCTCCTCCGTGAGCTCCTTGAACGCCTTGAAGGCGCTGTCTGGCTGCGGGGGAGGCGGCTTGGTTCCTAGTAGGAAATCTCTCATGGAGTCATCGCCAGTCTGCGGCCCGGCGTTGTCACAGAGTTGGAAAGCGCCGTGGACAGCGACAAGTGAGGCAGCAGCGTGTCCGGCGTACCAATGCAAAGGAGGTTTGGCTGCTCGTCTCCGCTGTCTGTGCCAGTGGCGGGTCCTCGGCCGCCTGCCTCAAAAAGGGGTTCCAGGCCGCCGGGTGGCCGGGTGCGATGC
>JAABUY010006052.1_pt1 | contig 11936 bp, 13 predicted proteins | sample 5560271 | NCBI WGS metagenome assembly JAABUY01 (sample SAMN10711886, study PRJNA513374) | rock metagenome | isolation source: Antarctica rocks | place: Antarctica: Victoria Land, University Valley
CCTGGCTGCTGCATATGCACTTGAGGAGGGAGCGTATGGCGGCCTGCCTGTTGTTTTGGCATGTCGAGCGGGTCCATGGGCTAGCACACCAGCTCTCGTCGCCGTGCCACACTCTGTATGACCGCATTCTGACGGATCCCCTCGTGGCCATGCATCACTGGTGTATCAGGCCGCTGCTGTGGCGGCGCAACCAGCACACAGGTTATCCGCCAGTAACGCTGGGTGCCGCCCGGGTGCCCGAACCTGCGAGACGCGTGCCGCCGATAACATTCCTTTTCACAGCTCTGGGGCGTGCAGCAGGTAGAGCAGCCAGCAAGGCCTGTGCAGGTCTCTGGAGCATCGCAAGCAGCCAGGCAACATCTCTGAGTTCAGCGGAAACCCAGAAGCTGGCAAGGCAGCCGGTGACGCACGGCCCGGCCGCAGGAGGACCGCGCGCGCGTGCGCGCGGACAGGGCGCGCACCCTCCAGGCCAAGACCGCGCTCCGGGCGCTGCTGGAGGAGCAGATGCATGCCAGCGCGCAGCGCCGCACGGTCGCGCCCATGAGCGCGGTCGAGCGCAAGCTCAACGCACGCCTGCTCGCGCAGGCGCACGCGTGCCAGGCGCAGGGCAGGGAGGGGGGTCCTGATAGAGTTGCATGTCCAGACCCTAGGCGGTGATGAGCTACGCCGTTTCTTGCTCTGCGGCTTCGCTCTGGCACAGCATTGCTCCTGTCACGGTACCCAGTGTAGCAGCCTGGTAGTAGCGTGACTGTATGCGGTGAGACTCCGCCAGGTCAGAGTTTGCTGCAAATTTGCTGCCTTGAAAGGCAGGTAGCCATCCGCACATGCTATGCTGGAACGCACTGACCGCTCCGACTCGCTCCGAATCACGTGCGGATGCTGACATTCAGTGCTGGACGTGTGCACCAATTAATATGGATGATATTAATACAACCTGTACCCTAAACCTCTCCGTGTTCATCCGACACCCCAGCGAGTGTATCTGACGTATCAGAAAGGAGTGGGAGCTCTGCGGGCTGCATAGGCGTCCTTGGGTGGAAGCGCGCGTGCTGCGAACCTACCAGGCGTCTCAGGGCCTGCAGGTTGAGATCAGCGTGTGTCGGGGACCCGGGCTGCGAGCGGCGCCTGGCCGTCGACGTGGGCAAGATGTGCTGCTACGGTGCTGCTGCAGGCGCGGTTGACACGGAAGCTCTGCACGCGTTCGAGCGTTGACACGGAAGATCAAGCCACCCCGGTGTCGGAGCGGACAGTGGCAAGCTCCGTTAGCTGAGAGCGTTCACAGTCAGTGCCTAGACCGGTGCTCCAGAGCCCAGGTTCCCGCAATCAGCTGTTGAGGTCTACCCGGTTGACCTGCCAGACCGTGGTGAACATGGGGACACAACCTGATGTGGGGCTCACTGCAGGCGTGTGGGCGGCCGAGCAGCGCGCCTGGAGCGAGCCTTTGGAGGGTGCGCAGCCTGAGTTCTCACCTCTGTACATCAGCCATGCCCTTGCTTGATGTACGCCTCTGCCGGGCCGCCCTGGAGTGCCACGCGCGGCATGAGCCCGTTCTATTGTCGTGCAGGCTGTGGCGACAATGGAGATGCTGCGACAAAGCTCATCACCCTCGCTGATCTGCACAACGTGCGCGCCACTGCGTAGCACCCCCGCGCGCACTTGCCCCAGTATGTTGTGCGGGCGCCAGGATCAGGCTTTCCAGCTTTCAGGCCCGCTGAGCCCTTCTGCGCACCTGAAATTTGTGTATGCACGCCGGGTGGCAGGTTCATGTCGCCGTGGAGTACTGCCTGCTGAAGCTGCTGAACCGCGGCCAGACCATCAGCGCGCTGCAGCGGCAGGGCGTTCTGGCATTCGTCACTGCCACAGGTTCGGCTTCCCGGGCGGACCGCTGCTGGAAGTCGCCCTTGCTTGCTGCCTCTGGGGCTGCGCAGCTGCAGTCGTGCGTGGTTGCTGCTGCTGTCACGTCCATACCTACTGGATGTGTGGGCTGCCCGTGCCCCCCCCCAGCTCCTGCAGATGCAGCGGTTACCTCCTGTGGGGCAGCTGCGCGGCTCATCCACCTGCCTGGAGGCAGGAACGTGCGCTGTGCGTGCGCAGCGGGGCTGACCTGGTGGCTGCGCTCGCGCGTCGCAGTCTGGGACCACTTGGAGGCGCAGAACCCGCGATACTTCGAGCAGTACAATGCGACGCGCTCCGCCCTGGTGCGCCGCCGCGAGCCAGCTCCTCTTGCCCTGAGATCTGCTTGCCGCGATGTCTGTTCGCCGCTGAGTACGTTGCACTGCGCGGGCGTTTAGTGGACGCAAGGGACAGGTCCACCAGGCTTTGCAGTTAGGTTGCACGGTGCTGACTTGCGGCTGGCCTCCTACCTGCTCAGGCAGAGGCGAGGCAAGGGTGAGGCTGGAGAAAGGCGGGCGAGGCGCGTAAGGACAAGCCGCCGTCACTGCGATGCAGAATGGATGACGGACGGCTGCGCGCATGTATCCCCAGCTTCAGCCAGCACGACGGCCCACTCTTCTGTGCGATATATTTCCTGCTTTGTAGGAATGCATGATGTGCAGCGCCAGGCGCTTGCGGAGACGCGGGCTGCAGGCTGTGGGCTTGTTGAAGCAGCCTGACAGTATCCAGTGTGCACCACGGGATGGGCCTGCTCTCCTGTGTGCATCTGCGGCCCCTCTCAGTCGAGTGCCAGCAGCACGCGGATGCCGCCACAGCTGCATGGAGCACCAGACAAGGAACCTGTTCGGAACACTGGCAGCATGCAAAGGCGCTCAGCCAGGCCGGCGCCCCCTTGTTGCGGCCTGTGCAGAGGTTAACGGGCAGCGAAACAAGAGTGATGCGCCCGCTTGGGGAAGGCAGGCGGGCGACCCTGTAAAGTAAGCCGGGCAGCATTGCGATGCAGAATTGGGTGCTGGCCGTAACGTTACGCGGAGCGTATACTAGTAGCTTTTGTGGCGTGCGGCGGAGCGCATGTGCAGCGTGTATGATGGCCCTCACCTGTAGCAGTCAGCCGACGGGGGCGCGTGTTTTTAGCAGACCGGCGGCCGTGTGCGCGCGAGCCTGCCTAGCATGTCTTCGATTGTATTGTTTGTGCGTGGCCTGTTGTGGTGGGCGTGGCAGCAACTTTGGGGCCATGCTCGAGTCGACAGTGAGAACTTGTTGAGCGCCGAAAGTGCGGCAGTGTATTAGGTCGCCCCAGGTGGCAGAATGAAGAGTGTAGGGTGTCCCTTATGACAGCAGTGCTTGCAGTCAGCTGCTGGGGTTGTTTTTCATGGGCGCTGCATGGTCTTTCCATGGCGCTTTGTGGGCCTTGCTGCTGCTGGCAAGGGTCTGCCTGAGGGTCTTGCTCTGGTCCCTGGCGCGTGGGCAGAACCAACGACCCGAATAGCCAATGTGAGTGGTCGACGCTTGAGGACGATATTCGAGTGCGAGAATGCGTGCGCGCTGGTTGATGATGTTGAAAAGGTGAGCGATCCCATTTGCGTGTTGGTGCGTGACCAGCGCATGTATTGGGCCTGTAGCTTGACAGGCGCTGTGTCGTGTAGGCAACTGGTAGGTTGTAGGCTGATGAGGAGGTGTAGGAGGTTGGCTCCAGGGAGTATGGCACTGCAACTCCTATGTAACTGCTGGCATAGAGAATTATGCAGGTAGTAGCGCATAGCATACACCCTGCCATTGAGTTTTTCCATTACACCACAAGGTGTCTGACACACCTGAAGTTCAGCTGACTTGACATCAGTGCACTACCACACTACTTACTGTCGTGACGCAATGCATGGGGGCAAGTGCATGGCAGGGCAATGCCGACATATTGGCATGACCTGAAACAAGACACCTGACCACCCTAAGCCCAAAATGCACAAACTGATAGCAAATCGGCAAAACAAAGGGCCGCTCCTGCTCATCATGATACATGCAAGCCAACCCTGGCACAAGGCGCAGCACTGAACACACAGTTTGACATGATAACTCGAGACATGACATCGTCACTGTACATTGTACGCGGCGCTGCCGGCGCCCACCCATGCACCCTGAGAGCGCCCGTCACGGATGCCAGGCTCCCCGCCGCCTCCCGCGGCAAGCATCAGCTCCGCGCGGCCACCCTGGCGGCCAGGGCCTGGTACCAGCGCACAAGCACGCCCTTGCGCGCGTAGTCGTCGCTACCAGCGAGCGCTTCGGCGAAGAGGTCGCACGCCGCGCGCGCGGGCGCCGGCGGCGCAGCCAGCACCATCGCCGCGGCGGCCGACAGCGCGTCTGGGAGCACCTGCGCGCGGCGCGCGCGCGCTTGGCGCCGCAGGCTCTTCGCTGCCTGAAGCGTCCAGGACCTTGCATAATGTGCTATTAGCTGGCACATTGTCCTCACCAGTGGGCATCAGCGACGGGCAGAGCGCGCCCTGCATGCAGCTCGGGTGCGGGCCTGGCAGCACAGTCAGCGCGTGTGCTCACACCGAGCAGTGACGGCGGGCGCTGCGCCCCACATGCGGCGCGCTTGCTGGCCTGGCCGTAGGCAGCGCGCATCATGCGGCACTACACACCCAGCACAGGGGGCCTTGGAATGGGTGGGGCACCGGCGGGCATCCGGGGGCTGACCTGGAGGTCGACCAGCAGCAGCAGCTGCGCAAGCAGCCGCACCAGGCCCAGCCCTGCAGCCACCTCTGCCTGCTCCATGCCCTGCGCCCGACCCGGCCCGGCGGCCAGCGCCGACCCTCCTTGGCCGCCGCCCTGCGCGCCGCCGTGCCCAGGCGCGCCCAGCTCGTGCACCGCGCGCGCGGCAGGTTCCCTAGAAGGGTTCGGCAGGGACGCGGGCAAGCCCGCCCCGGCCCGCCCGCCCACCAGCAGCTCCCCCGCGCGCGCGGCCAGGCGCCGCAGCGCGAGCGACGCAGCGGCGCTGCCGACGGGCAGCGTGCGCGCGAGCTCCGCGTAGCCCGCGGTCAGCCCCGCCAGCGGCGTGCGCGCGGGGTACGCCGCGAGCGCGCGCGATGCGTAGTACGGCGCCAGCGGCTCCTTCTGCAACGCGCGGCCGGCCGGGGTCGGCGCTGCAGACACGCGCAGCGTGCGCGGTTGCATGCAGCTAGGCGGGGCGTGGGCGGCCGCCGACGGGCGGCGCGTGCGCAAGCCTGCGACCGTAGGAAATAAGTCCACACCTGATGCGTGCGCGGCGCCTTTGTGAGGCGCCAGCAGCAGGCGTGCGCGGCGCATCGAAGGCGGCTCGCCGCCGCCACCCGCGCAAGGTGCTTGCTCGAAGGCATTGACTGGTTTGTCTGCGCGGGCGCGGCGCGGCGCGGGCCGCCTGGGGCGCCGCACCTCGTCCGCGGCGCGCAGCACCGCGCAGAACAGGCCGTGCGCGGCCAGCGCGACGGCCGCGTGCGCGTGCGCCGCGTACAGCAGCGCCAGCGGCAGCGCCACCTCCGTCAGCTTGGCCTGCCGCGCCACGCCTGGGATCGGCCGGCAAGCTCGCCCGCATGGGCAGCCGCGCGGCCCAGGCACGGCACCAGGGCTGGGCGTTCCGCCGGGCGGGGCGCCGGCGGCGCGGACGCCCGTGCAACGGCCAGCCGGGGGACACGTGGACACGGGCCTGGGAGGGCACAGGGACAGGTTAATGAGTGTTAGGGTAAACGGGGAATGGCGGGTTGGGGGGGCAAGCGCGCCCAGGCACGCGCAGCGCGGCCTGCACGCGGGGGCGGGCCCCACCTGCGGCAGCCGCGGCACGCAGGGCGCCAGCACGGCCATCAGGAACTGCACGCGCGTGGCCAGCACGGCATCCGCCAGCCACAGCGGCGCGCCGCCCGGGCCCGCGGCGACCAGGCCCTCGTAGCACGGCACGCACGTCAGCAGCCCCAGGCACGCCTGCCGGCGCGCCGCGCGGGCGCTTAGCGCCCCCGCGCGCCTGCGCCGCGACCCTCGGAGCGGCCGGACGGCATCAGCCTACTTTCAGGTCGCAGTGTCCTGCAACACAGTGCGATCGCCGCTCCGCACGCAGAGAATGGACCGCTCTCGGCCTCTCTGGAGACCGCCATGGGTTGTACTGACCAGTGCGGGCTGGGTGTAACGAAGTGCGCATCGCATGGCGCAAGAGTGTGCTCGCCTCAGTTTGCTGACGCCGGGACGGACGAGAGGGCGCTGGGAGGGGTAGAGGGCGGGCGCGCCATGGTGCGCCCGGCGGCGGCGGTCAGCACGGCCTGCAGCAGCGCCGAGTATGCGGATAGGCGCATCCGGCAGAAGTGCAGGAGCGCCAGGCAGTCCAGCGCGCGCACGGCGACCTGCGCGCGGCGGATAGGTTTCTGCAAGGGTACGGATCGGCGCCTGCTGCTCCCTGCTGCTCCACACCATCCAAAGGCGGGCGCGCGCGCTGTGCGGGTCCCGGCGCAGCAGGCCGCTCTGTGAGCACTCGCTGTGCCCCACCCTGCACGGTGACGACCTTGACACGTCACGGGAGCTTACACTGCGTGGCCACAGGAGGAGCGCAGCAGGCGCCCCGCAACTACGCATTCAGCGCCCGCCACCATGGACACCCCTGGCGGCGGGCCTGGCTACAAGCAGGCTACTTTGCTGGGCCTGGTGTGCGCTCAGCGGCCTTTGCGGGAGGGTGGCTTGCCCCGCAGCCACACGGGGGCACGGCGGGTGCGGCGCGCGCGCCTCGTCAACGGAGGGCGGCTGCGGGCGATTGCGCAGGACGCCGGGCTGCGCGATTGCCGCCGCCCAGAACGCAACCAGCAGCACCACCGCCGCCACAAACGCGCGGTCCAGCACCTGCCGCGGCGCAGGGGCGTCAGCCGCCGCCGGGGCCGGCCAAGCAAGCTGTGCAGGAGTATGATGCTGACCGCCCGGCGCCACTAGCAGGCGGGGAGCCGGCCAGCCGCCGCGCGCGCCACGCTGCCCCGCCGTGCAGCACGTGCGACCCAGCAGCGCCGGGCCGCGCGCAGGCCCGCCCGCCGCTGCCGCCGGCAGGGCGCCACGCGCGGCGGCGGGTGCGCGCAGGCGACAAGGGCACGCCCCGCCCGGCAACTGCCTCGGGCCGGTGCGCCCGGGCGGCCGTGCCCGCGGCGGCGCACCTGCCGCACGGCGCCGCCGTCCACCGCGCGTAGCCAGGCCGGCGGCGTGAGCAGCGCGTAGCGCCGGAAGCCCGCGTGGAAGCCGGCCGCCATGGCCTGCAGGTCCTGCTGCGCGCGCTGCCGCTCGCGCGCGCACGCGCCCCGCTCAGCCGCGCGGCGGACCCTCGTGCGCTGTCCACCAGGCCCGGGCGCGCGGCACTGCACTGTCCCCCCGTGCGCCCCAAAGTGTTGCGGCGCAGGCACGCTGCCAAACCCCTCTGGCTGCAGCGCGAGCGACACCGCAGCGGGAGATACCCACCCGCACAAACCCCAGGCCGCGCTCCACTCTGCGCCGCGCTCGCGCCGCAGCATGCTGCCGCGCCTGGCGCGTCAGGCAGCGTGGGCCGCACCTGCTGCATGTCGGGCTCCACGGCGCGGTACTGCAGCGCCGCGCAGCGCGCGAGCGAGGCCGCTGCGCGGCCCAGCGCACCGTCCACCTGCGCGAGCCGGGACCCCCCTGTCCTGCTAGCCATATTTACGTACTGCTAACCCTAACCAATGCCCGACGCAGGTGCACGCGCCGGTCCCGAACGGGCGCCAACATGTGCCACCGCCAGCATCGCCACACCCCGGACCCCCTGCGCTGATCGCTTAACCGCATCTCAGCTTCTGGCACAGGGGCCACAGGCCATGTGCACAAGGCGCTTGAGCCGCGTGCACGCTCGCCGAGCGGGCCCCAGTGGGCGCGCCTGGGCGTGCAGCCAGGCAGTGGCCTGCCCCGGGGGCGCGCCGGCGGCCGCCGCCGCGAACAGGCCGTCCAGCGACAGCGCGCCGCGCAGCAGCGCGCCCAGCAGGCAGGCCAGCGTGCCGGCCGACGGTTGCGGGCGCTGGCAGCCCTGCGGCGCGCGCGCGAGCGGCAGCAATCAGCGGCCCGGCCACGACAGGCACAGAGCGCTAATGTAGGGCACGCGCGCTCAGCAGTGCACAAAGGGCGGCCCCGCACACACGCGCAAAACCCTGCCTGGGGGCCAGCCGCGCCTGAAAGGCCTCCAGGCACGCGAGCGCGGCCGCGGCGCGCCACAGCTGCGGTCCAGCAGCCTCGGGGCCGCTCGCGCGCGGAAGCGCCGGGCCGGCCGGCGCGCCCGCCAGCGTGGGCGCCCATGTGTCCAGAGCGCCCTCCTGTGCCCAGGCTCACGGGACATCCAAAGAACGCACGTACGCATCTTGATACACCTCTCTCGGAGGATGCACCAGGATGTAACAGGCCTTGAAACGCGCTGCAAGGACGCCTCTCTGCATAATCAACACATCAAAGTGGTGCATTGCACTGCGTCGACGCCGAGGCCTGATGCAACCTGATGCATCCTCAAAGACGCAATGCAATGCACCACTTAAGGCGCGTCGATGATGCAGAGAGGCGCCCTTTCAAACGCCCTTCAACCTGCGCAGGCATCCACGCGCCAGGCAGGGCAGCCTCTGTGTGACAACAAGGGCGCAAGCATGAGCGGCGCCCGCAGCACCAGCCTGCCTGGCGGCCAGCTGCAGGGCAGCGCGCACCGCGCGCGCGTCGCGGCCCTCCGCGGCTGCGGCGGCGGCGGCGGCGGCCGCGCACGCGGCGCCCAGCGCGGTGTCCAGGCGGGCGAGCGCGGGGTCAGATGGCGGCAGCGCCGCGACGCCGCGCGCAGCGCCCTCCAGCAGCCCGCCGGCCGCCAGCGCCGCCGCGGCGCGCTCCTGCCTGCGCGCGGCTTCCCAATTCTTGTCGCCCAAAACGGAAGATATATTATACCTTAACCTAATGTGGCGCACCAGTGGGCTGACAAGCCCACTTGCGGTGAATGAATTCGGAGCGCGCGGGCGGGGACCAGTGGAGAGGCGGCCGTGGCGCGCGGCTGCGTCAGGCACCACAGCAACCCTGCGGGTCAGCAAGCCGTCCGGGTCGTGCGGCGCGGGCGGTGCATGGAGGTCCCGCACACCAGAGCCCGCCGTGCAGCGCGCCCTCGACGACGCCCGCCAGCGCGCCCACCGCCGCCGACGTGTCTGCAGCGGGCCGCGCCTCCACAACAGCCGCGCCCAGCTGCGGCGCACGGGCAGCGAGTGGGTGCCGCGCCGGCCCTGAGGATACTCGCCGACCCATTCTCCCCGCACCCTTGTCGCACCGGCTCTGCCGCGCATTGACTATTGGGCGCTGTTTCATGGCAGGGCAGCGGCAGCACATGGCGCAGCAGGGGATGCGCAGCGCCTGCTTGAGTGCCAGCGTCACCACAGGAAATGCACGCCTTCACGCGTTCACAGGAAGAGCAGAGCAGCGCTGACCACACACCTCCGCTGCAGCTCAAGCGCTCGGCGCGGCGGCCGCGGCGAGAAGCGCAGCCGCGGGCTGTGACGCCCGCTGCCCGCGAGCCATGGCTGCGCACCTGGCGCATCATGGCATAGAGCGGCATGAGCTCGTCCACGGGCGGCAGGCCCTCCGACTCGGCGGGCGCGGGCGCCTGCTCGGGCGCCGCGCCCCCCTCTGGCGGGCTCCACAGCGCGAGCAGGCCGGCCAGCAGCCAGAGCGCCGCGTCTCCCTGCCCCTGCCGCCCCGCGTGCAGCTGAGCGCACAGGGAAGCCCACAGCCGGCCGTTTCATACCCAGCTGCGGACCTGCTTGCGCGCCACGGCGCCTCTGCGCGTCCCCTGGGTGAGGCTGCACCTGCAGGACGGCCATGAGGCAGGCGCCCTGCGCATGCGCCCGATAGGCAAAACCCCACGACCTACCCTACCCGTCTGGGCGGTGCCCGGCGGGACTCACACCGCCTGGGACGCGAGCAGGAGGCCAACGCCCGCGATGGCATCGCCGGTCCCGCCGGCGGCGCCCCTGCCGCTCCCCCAAGCAGCTCCCGCGCTGGCCCCGCCCTCGCCCCCTCCTCCCGGCCCCGCGCCGTGTTCACGACCGAGCGCCTGGCCGCCCGCCAGACCCGCCCGCAGGGCCTGCAGCGCGCCCGCCACCGCCGTGCACGCGCGCGCCCCCTCGTCGCCGCTGAAGGCTGCGCGCGCGCGGCCAGGGCACACCCTTCGATAAATGATGAGGAAGACCGGGGGTCTGCTGGCCGCTCCAGGCTGCCGCAAGCCATGAGAACCGCGCTCGCAGTCTCTCGCAAGGACCCTGCACCACGCGCGCACGCCACTGGCAGCGCAGCACCCAAACCCTGCCGCAGCGCTTGCACGCCACTGCTGGGCATGCAGAGGGTGGCCCGCGACCGGGTGGGGACGCGCGGCGCGCACCATCGGCCGCGCAGCCCAAGAAGAGGACGGCGGCGGACAGCAGGCGCGGCGGCGCGCCCGCGCCCTCCGCGGCCGCGCCCAGCGCGGCGTCGAACGCGCGGCGCAGCAGCCCCTGCTGCGCTGCGCCAGCGCCCGCCGCCATGGTGCTGCCTGCAGGGGGCAGGCGTTGCGGGCCTCAGCGCCCAGCCACGTAGGCGGCGACGGCGTGCCTGCATTGTGCATGCAGGCACATGCTTCATGGGATGCGGGAACATCTTGCCCTGCAGCGAGCAGTCGCTCCCGCACGCATGCGACGCGCCCGGCCGCAACCGCAGCATCCGGCTGCCCCGCACTCTGCCGCCTGCCGAATGCGCGCGCGAGGAGCGCTGGGGCGCACGCAGCGCGCTGTGCAGCAGCAGGCGCGCCCAGCGCGCCAGCAGCAGCAGCGCGCAGGCGCGCGCGGCCGCGCCGCGCGCGCCCGCCGGCAGCCGCTCCAGCAGCTCCACCAGCCGCGCCGCGCGCTCCGCGGCGATCCGGCCCAGCGTGTGCCTGCGCCGCAGCGGCCACGCGCGCAGTCGCGCCGGCCCTCGACAGCCGTCCATCGGCCAGGGCGGGGGCAGGGCCACGCAGAGCCGAGTCGGATATGAGGCCGGTGCGTCCTCCAAGACCAGCCTGGGACGTTTGGGCAGCTGTTCTGGTTTTGCTTCGCACGTGTCCCCCTCACAGTGTAACCAACTGCAGCGCAGGGCGGAACTGGCCGCATCATAGAGCCTTTTCTGGAACACGCCCTCTGCTCTGCAGCAGGTGTGCAGTGTCGCAGTGGGAGGGCTGCAGCTCCCTTGCCCGCGCACTCCTCCAGGTGACACGCAGCAGGGCGCAAGCGGGGCGCGCCTGGTCGCAACCAGCTGCTCCAGGGCGCTCAGCACCTGCCGCGCCGGACAGGAGGAGCTTTATTGTCTGGGTAGCGACCACCATCACGCTGCTGCTGCGCTGCTGGCCAGCAAGTTGTGCGTGACGCAGAGTGCGGCGCGCCTGCTCTGGGTCGCCGTCCCGCAGCTGCGTCCAGGGATCCGCAGGCGCTGCCATAGTCAGCGAAGAGCAGGCTAGATGTCTCCACTGGGCAGTCTTGCTCTCATACGTCTGGCAACAAAGGTATACAGGTACAGCTCAGACAACCACCCTTTTTTGTGCCGCTCACACGAGACTCCTTTGCCAAGGAAGGAGCTTTGAGCTTGTTGCAGCTCTTGTGAGCCATACTTCAGCTTCGACAGCTTCCTGTATTTCACAATTCGCACAATTCGCAAATATAGTTGCTGCCAGCGCGGACTGAAAAATATACTTCCGGTAGGGTTCCGGTAGGGGCGAGCGTCAACGTTCCTGTCGACTTTCGGAGCGCGGGTCGCTTAGTCCCTCCGCGCAATGGGGTTAGCGGCGGCGAGCCATGATGTGCTGGACACAGGCCAGCGCGCCTGGCCCAGCAGGAAAGCAGCACAGGTGCAGCTGCGCGACGCGCTCGAGCACGTGTTTGACGCGGCCGGCAGCCCGGCGCTGGTCGATGCGCACGGCGCCGTGTGCTTTGACGCGCTGGAGCAGCTTGTGAGTCGCCGCGTGGAGGAGCTGGGCTGCGGCGGCGCCGCCGCGGCCGGTATGACTCCCCAGCCCCAGGAGC
>JAABUY010006054.1_pt1 | contig 11933 bp, 14 predicted proteins | sample 5560271 | NCBI WGS metagenome assembly JAABUY01 (sample SAMN10711886, study PRJNA513374) | rock metagenome | isolation source: Antarctica rocks | place: Antarctica: Victoria Land, University Valley
GCGCAGTGCTCATTGACGTGGACACGCTCAGCACGCTGCCGGACCGCGAGCTGGCGAGCGGCATCAGCGAGATCGTCAAGTACGGCCTCATCCGCGACCCCGCGCTCTTCGCCTGGCTGGAGGCCAACATGGAGCGCCTGCTCCAGCGCGACCCGCAGGTGCCGCGCGCGCCGCAGGCCCGCATCACTGCAGCATCGCGTGTGAGCGCTGTCGGCGCGCAACGCGGCCCCCGCGATGACACCACGCCGGTGCCGTACACGCGCACAGGCCGAGCAGCTACCCACTCTGTGTTGTCAGCCATGCAGCAGCGCGCCGCGCTGCTGCACCCTGCGTTGGCGAGGCTGCCGCGTCAGCGGGCTCTGTGCTGGCCCGCGGGGAGCTGCTTTGGCGCCAGGCGGAGGCGCGTGCGGCTCCAAACGCATGCGGCGTCCGAGGCGTGGCCTGCGCCGCTGGCGAGCGTAGGTAGGGTTTGGGTTAGCTTACCCTACTCCTAAGCTGTTGCTGAACGCGCGCGCGCCGGGCCAGGCGCTGACGTACGCAATTGAGCGCTCGTGCGTGAACAAGGCGGCAGTGGTCGCCGCCGACGAGCGCGAGGGCGGCGTGCGCGCAACGCTCAACCTGGGCCACACGTTCGGGCACGCGATGGAGACCGCGCAGGGCTACGGCGCGCCGCCGCCCCCGCGCATTCTAGCGTGCCTTGCGGGTCTCGGGGCGCCGTCAGAACAAGGAGATTGGTTCCCGCACCGTCCTCTGCTCCCCAAGAGCTTGGAGGGCGCTGGTAGATACGCCGTGCACGCTGGGCTGCTTCGCTCGGCACCTGGTACAGTGCTGCTTGCGGGCGCCGTGAGACACTTTGTCATTGCCTGCAAATGCAAGAGTTCGAAGCCAGAGGGGCCTGCGCTGCGGGCCCGAGCAGCGCCGGGGACAGGGCTGCCACCCCCGCTCCGCCTCACCCCGACGGTCGTACCCCATGCATCGCCTCATGCGCGGCGGGCGGTGCGCAGGCGTCTGGCTGCATGGCGAGGCGGTGGCCGCCGGCATGGTCATGGCGGCGGACATGTCGCACCGCCTGGGCTGGATCGAGCGCGACGTGCTGGACCGCACCGTGCGCCTGCTGCAGCGCGCCCAGCTGCCCGTCACGGCGCCCGCGGTGCGCCGCCAGCGCCCCGCGGCCTCAGCACGAGCAGCTCTACCACATTGTGCAGGATCTGCTCGCGCCGGCCCATCCAAAACGTGGTGATGCGCTCACGCTCGAGCAAACCAGCTCGAGTTGTGCAAGTGAGGTGGACATGCCAGGCTTTGCCGGCCAGGAGCGGCGGGGCGAGGCAGCGTGCCTGACCCTATGCTGAGACCTGATCCTACCCTGTTGCGTAGGGCATGACGAAGCAGCAGTTCCGGGACATAATGGCCGTGGACAAGAAGGTGCAGGACGGCCGCCTGCGCCTGATCCTGCTCCGGGGCCCGCTGGGCTCCTGCGTCGTGACGGGCGACTTTGCGCCCGCGGCGCTGGAGGCCACGCTGGACGCGTTTGCGCACTGAGCCCGTCCACCTTCCCCCTCGGGGCAGCGGCGGCCTCGAGCAGGGCCGGCTGGCGTCGCGACGGGCGGCCTAGCGCCCGGGGCGCCAGACAGGCTCTGCTTCGCCGGGAGGCTTCTTCAATAAACCGCATCAGCTTGGTTCAGGATACGCAAGATGTTGGCCAGTAGGCAGGTTACATTTGACACCAAAGATGTCCTGCAATGACTGCAAGTACTGGCCACACGCCGAGCTGAGCCCTGCGTTCCTTGACCCCTGCGTGATGTTCCAACACAACTCCTTGCAAGGCTATAACACATGCTGGTGAACTAGGTCTCTGACATGCTAGTGTACATGCTGACGCCACACGCAAAGCACGGCCTCAAAAAACATGGCAGCACCACAGTAGTGCGCTTTGTGGTCACGACACACAGATGCCAAGCCAGAAGAGCGCAGCAGCGACTTGCCAGACCGAAACAAATACGACTTTGCCGAACAGGACACTCCGCCCAAGCAACGAGTATGCTGCCGGTCCAAGGCTGTGCACACGAGGCCACTTTACGGCCTGCTGCCCGGCACACGCGAGGCCCATCGCGGACGCTGAGGTGCGCCGTCGAGTAGCTAGAGGGACAGGCGCGCCAGAAACCTGGCCTAGGAGGCCTTCACGGCGGCCGTGTGGCAGCTCTGCCAGCCGCGCTCGTCACGCTCGCCGGCCCCCTCGTACAGTGCGCAGCCCACGCGCCACAGGTACCGCCCCGTGAACATATCCAGCAGCGCTCGCCGCCAGTTCCGCGTGTCCACCTGCGCCCACGCGACTGGCGCTGGGACTGCATTCACAGCAGCATGTGAGCCAGGGCGCCCCCAGGGCGCCCGCAGGGCATGCTACTACGTGCGCCCCCTGCTCGGGACCAGGCTACAGGAAACCGCAACCACTCACGCCGGCACACGCTCACACAGGACCACATACAACGCACAGCCCTTGCTTGCCAGGCTAAATAACGCGCGCCCAGAGCGGCGCCATTCCCAGCGCATGTTTTTTTGGACGGGCGAGGCGTGGGTGCACGCGAGGCTGGACGGCCCGAGGCGCGCACCATTGCCGCGTTGCTCGCTCGCCTCTCTAAGCCGCCCTTTCCAACGGAGCTTCTGCACTGCGATAGCGCGAGCGCCAGAACCGCCACCACCGCAGAGATGCCCACAAGCGCAAAGCGCATCGGGCACACCATGCCTGCGGACTGCCTTGTGGTGCTGTTCTGCCAGCCGCCGAGCAGGCCTTTTCTGTGAGACTCTGCTCGGAAGCAGGTATGTGTCATCGAGCAGGCATAAGCAGGGTAGCCACAGGCCCTGTGCTCCTCGCTTTCCAAGCACAGCTGATATTAGTACAGCACTTCCACTCAATCCAGGCGCAATCGAAGTTCAGCCGCACTTTATCGCGCTCTGTATTGCATTGCAAGCTGCCCGAGCTTGAGCTCAAGGCCGCGGTGCTCGCCAGCCAGACAAGCTTGTTTCACTGGCCCGGACACAAGAGTGTCCCAGTCTGGCCTGATGAACCTACTGCAAGCAGACCTTGTACCGATGTGCACAGCATGCAGGCAGGGAGGCAAGAGTGCAGCAACTGGTCTGCCTGTGCTGAGCAGGAGGAGCCTAGCGTTGTCAGCGGCCTTGACCGCACTGACAGCGCCCGCACGTGCTGACACACCGTACACGCAGTCGCGGAGCATCCCTTACGGACCGAGCGCAGACGGGTGCTTCACATGCACTGTGGCCTCTGCGAGGCCAAGTTTCTTTGCCCCTCAGTTGCGAACTTGCAAACACTCTGTAGTGCTTGCTCTCAGTGACACACTCTTTAACGGTACCAGAAGTGTGACATCTTGTTGTTGCAGACTTTGCATAGAAGGCTGTCTCTGTTGCTGCTACTATCGTACTGTCGTGCTCTCTCAGGGTGTTCAGTCTGGGGCCCAGGCGCATCCGGCCGTGCTTGGGCGGCTACAACCCCAACTGCATATCGACAGCCAGTCTGAACGACGTGCGCCCCCTGCAGCCCACTTAATGTGGTATGTGTCTGCAGCATAAAAATTTACCAGGCCCATGTGCGCGCAGCTCTATGGTCCGGCCTGGGAGTCGAACGAGCGCACAGCGCAGGCGACGCTGCAGGCGAGGCTCCCGCCGCGTCCCGGCTCGGCCGCTAGCGCTCTGCCACCTTTGCCAGCTGCTGTGGCAGCAGGGCTGAACAAGACCCTACCCTAACCTCGCTGCCGGGGCGGCGCCGCAGGTGCTGGACGGCGCAGTGGCGTCGGTGTGCCCACAGGCGGAGCTGATTACAGAGCGCGAGGTGGGGACGCTGCCGGAACGCGCGCTCTACCGCGCGTACGAAGTGCCGAGCCTATTCGGGCGCGACGTGATGGAGTGAGCGGCCTGGCGCATGGCGCGTGCTGGGCTCTGCCGTCGCTTGGCTTTGCAGAAATGAAGGTTGAACCAAGATTTCGGCCAGGTTTCTGGTGCGTGAGCGCAAGCCTGGAGACAGGAGGGCAGGCGACGAGGGGGCGCCCATCGTGACCTACCGCTCTATGGCAGGCGCGCGTCGTTCGAGCTTCTGCCTGCCTAGAATTTTGCTGCAAGCGGCCACTCCACTGACCGCAGACTGTTGCACGCCCAGGCAGCGTGAGGTACATCTGGCCTCTCCAGACAGCCGTGACCGACGGCGGGGCGCAGCGCCGGCGCCTGGCCGCCATACGCAGTGAGCTGGGCTGGCGCATGATTGGCTGCGATTACATTGAATGTTACCAGTGAGCATGTCGCATGCACTTGCCCGCGCCAGACCTCTACTTGGCCTCCCATGCGGGGCTTTGTCGACTGTGTGGAAGAAGAATGCGAGCCATGGGTGCTCCAGACCCTGGAAAAATAACTGACTTCCCAAAAAGACGTCCCAGTCCGCTTTGTGCACAGCATGCCGCACAGCTCATCCCATCGACTCTCGTGATGAGATACATCGGAGGCCGTATCAGCCAGCTTTGGGCTGTTTACGGGGGCAGCCCTGTGGCAGGGCTACGCATTGCAGATCACTGCAACGAGGGAGGCAAGCAAGATATCAGCAGGCTACTGCGCGGGTGTCCTAGTGCTGGATGAAAAGTACAGCCATATGGCCTTGTGCATGCACCAGGTCCTGGCCCAAAACCAATACCCTCGCAGGGTTGCTGCGCCGGTGAGGCTGCGCGACTTCGTTTTTGCAACAGCAAGACATTCAGGTTTACACGCCTCCAACCCATTCGCCAGCAGTGAACGGTGCGCAATGCATTGCGAGTCCTGTTACGCACGCAAACTGCCGTGGGCAGCCGACGGACTCAGTGTGCTGTGTAGAGTCAAGCCGACAGTTGCGTTACCTGAGAGGAGCAGCGTGCTGACGCAGGTGCTGCAGCGGCGCGGAAAGCTTGTATTGCGGCTGCGGCGTGGTGCCCGCACAGGCCACCAAGGGCGAGGGCTGACAGCGGACGACTTGTTACTACTGTCTGGCTGCAGGTGCCTCAACGCAGTGCTGCTTGCGTCTGAGGTGCGGGCTCTGGCAAGGCTGCAGAAGAAACCACTTGCAGGCGCCCCTCGCTGGCTCTCAGCGCTTGCTGTGCTACCTTGCTCGCAGGAGCAGACGCGCAGACGAGTGCCTTGAACAGCACAGGCCGCTCCAATGGACGACGGCACAGACCAATGGGGTCGGAGGTCGGACGACGAGCCCAAGGTGCCAACAAGCTGCATGCACTCCCTCTTGCAATGAGCGTGCTGCTGCTCTCACTGCACTTCAGTCCTGGGGCTGCTACTGACAGAGCACTGTGGCGGCGGTGCAGATTATTGGCAGGGGGCGATTTGTGCGCCGCTGCGCCCAATTCTGCCCTGTCCTGTTGCACGTGCATGTATAGACAAGCGCCTGGCAGTGCCCTCCAGTGGGGCCCCCCCCCCCCCCCGCCTGCCGCCCGCATGCGGAGTAAAATGTGTTGAAAGGCCCGCTCCTCAGTCACCTCGCGCTAGTGGACGCTGATCCTGCCCCGCATGCTCGCCAGGCGAAGCGCCATACTGTCTGCCGGGCGACACCGCTTGCCTGATTTGAAGTTGCCTGAGGAGCATCGCAATCTCCAGCAGTGACAGGCAGTGCCGAGGCTGGCCGCTCGCTGGGGAGGCGAACGCGGCATTCCGGCTGCCGAGCGTCACGAGCTTGTCGCTGCGCAGGTGCCAAACCTGCCGCACATGAAGCAGGACCCGTCCTCCTACCTGGCAGGTCAGCACCCCGCTGCGCCTGCCTAGCTGCCTGCGCTGCCCGGGAAGGCGCGTGCTCGCCACGTATGGGCTTAATTGCGCTGCTGACGCGGCTGCTGCGTGCCTGGCGCGCAGAGTCGGACCATCCGTTTGCGCCGTTCGTAGGTCCGCCCGCCCGCCCGCCCGCCGCCCCGCCGCTGGCGCGCGGGCCTCTGCAACTGCAGCGCAGCCGCTGTGATGGCTGACAGTCTGGTTGCACACAACACTGTCGCACAGTGAAGAGAGGTGTTGCTTCCATCATGTTGCGATACGGTCGCGCGCTGTTGCCGGCCGTGAGCAGCGGGTTTGGGCGCGGACAATGCGGCCTCAGTGTGCATGCGGGGGTGCCGCTGCAGAGGCGGCCTGCCGCATGCCCGCTCGCGAGGCTGCTGCGTGCGCCCGCGCCCGCGCCAGCTGCCCGTGAGCACGCGCCGCGAGAACCTAACCCTATCCCTGCCGCAGGCAACGCGCTGATGTGGGAGAGCAAGGTGTACGACGACGCGACGACGTATGAGGGGCTGACGCGCGAGGGCATCCCGCACGGCAAGGGCATCATGGTGTTCGGCAACTGGACCGGCGGCGGCTTCCAGCACCCACAGCGCGGGGACCGGTGCGGGGCGCTCCCGGCCAGGCCCCTGTGGGGTGAGTCATTGATGTCGCGGGGGCCGCATCGATGCGCGGGAGATGTGCGGCTGGCGCCCGCTCTGCGAGGGCTGTGGATGGCAAGGGCGCCACGCGTGGCAAGGGAACAGCAGCAGCAGTAAGCATTTGCAGCCGGGGTCGTCCTGAGCGATGGTCCATGTCACAATGGAGGCCTCAACAGAGCAAGAGCTGTGTCAAATGTACATCAGGAGCGTGTTTAGGGCCGCGTCGCACCTATGCACGGAGGCCTGCCATCAGTTAGAAAAATGACTTCGTCCACAGTGTGCGCATGCTCCTAACAAGGCTGTGCTGCTGAGGCGCTGAGCGGCGCCCAGGCGCGGCCGGCGCCGGCTCTGCCAGATGAGGGTTGGGGTATTCCGCCAAATAAGCTTTTAGGCTGTCCCGCCAGATAAGGGTCCGAGCGGCACCCAGGCGCGGCCGGCGCTGGCCTTGCCAGGGCGCGCGCGCGCTGCGCTCATGCCGCCCCGCGCGCGCGCTGCGCTCATGCTGCCCCGCGCGCGCGCGCCAGGTACGAGGGCGAGTTCCACTCCGGGTACGCGCATGGGCTGGGCATGTACACCAGCCACGCGGGCGAGATCTACCGCGGCGAGTTCCTGCTCGGCAAGCGCAACGGGTGCGCCGCCGCGGCCGCGCCGGCGCCACTTTCCCGTGTCATTTACTGCCTGCATGCGGTGTGCACGCGGTGTGCATGAAGCGCCGAGAGCTTGTCTGCAAGGTCGGCCTGCGGTCAGCCGCAGGTGTGGGGCTGGGCGCTGGGGGCGCCGACCGCGCGCCGCCGCGCGCCCAGGTGCGGCGCGGCGGTCAACATGAAGCCCTTCTACGACTTGGTGGCCGAGGGCAACGAGCCGGGCGAGGCCTGGGAGCGCACACGGCCGCGCATCGCGCGCGATGCGCTGTACGCGACCTGGAAGCGCGACTTTGTCGCCGGCGGCGTCGGCGGCGGCTCCGGCGCGTTCTGCAGCATGCACCGGATCAGGTGCGCGCTCGGCCATGCCTCCGCTCGACTGGGCAGCGCCCTGCGCCGAAGTCGTCACCCAACGCGGAAAGAGTCTGGTCGTCCACCATGGAGGGAAGCGATTTGACCAGCCAAGCAAAGCGGCCGCCCCTCGCGCCTCTGCGATGGGCAGCATGTCTTGCTGGCTGCAGGGTTGCCGCTTGCACTCCCCAGCGCATGCCCTATTCTGACACGCTGACAAGGCCGCCTCCGGCTGCAGCCTGGTCACCTGTGCGCCTTCGCCAAGCGCCGGAGCCCCATCGCTGGGCCAGGCGGCGAGGCAGCCCTGAGCGCGGCGCGCGCCGGCCGCGCAGGCGCATGCTGCGCGAGGCCGACAGCATGGTCACGCGCGCGCGCATGTTTGAGCACAAGCCCGACGGCGACGTCAACATCTTCATGCTGCAGGCGCGCGGCGCGACCCCATGCGGGGTGGCACGGCGCCCCACAGGGCTCGGGCATCTCTGGCGCAGGGGCGGCAGGGGCGGCAGACGCACGGCATCCTTTGCGTGCGAAGAGCCGGATCGCCTCGCCGGCGGAGCCGTTTTGGTGGGCTGGAGGAGCAGGCAGCAGGGCGTGCTCAGCGCAGAAAGCCCGCGCCCTGCGCTGTGGCACCGCGGTGGCAGCACAAGCGGGGGCGTGCTGCGCGCGGCAGGACGCGCTGGGCGTGCCGGTGGCGCCGTTCCAGGACCCGCTCCACTACCCGCACGGCACCAAGTACCTGATGCCGGGTGCGCCGCCGGGGTGGTGCCGGCTGCTTAGGATTAGGCCAGGTCGTGCGGCGCTGGCCAAGCGCGATCTTGCGGTGTGCGAGGTGGTGCCTGCTGCTGCACGGATGTGGGACGCGGGCGAGGCGGCGCCGTCTCGCGCTGGCTCGCGCTCATAGAGACCTAGGCTTCTTTCTATCTCTTCCAGACGGATGTACTCTGCCGACCCGTCCGTGTCTGCAGCACAGCAGCCACTGCTGCCGGGGCAGCGATATACCGGGCAACGCCACGGATCTGGCGCTCAGATGCGCTCGCAGGGGCGGGGCGGGGCCCAGGCTGCGACGCGCGCGGGCGCACTCGCCGAGCGGGCGCCAGCTTGCAGGGATCCTGTCGCACGCGCTGCGCGGGGCCCAGGCGCCAGCCCCAGCCGGCGCCGCGCACCTCGGGCGCCACAGGCGACCTGGCGCGCTCGTGCTGAAGCCTGACCGGGGGGGGGGCGGGGCCTGCGGCGCAGGCCCCATGGGCCAGTGCCACCCAGTGCCGGACGACCCGGACCTGAAGGCGGTGCTGGCCAAGCACACGCGCAACCACCTGCGCATCTGGAATGCGTACAACTTCGCGCGCCGCATCCTGCCGGGCACCGACATGGGCAAGGCGCGCGCGCGCTGGCCCCGCGCGCGCGGCCGCCCGGGCTGCTCGCATGGCATGTCATTTCATGCATTGCCATGGGGCGCCACACCTGCCGTGCATTAAAGGGGCTCTGCGCATGTGCGTGTTGCGTGCACTTCAGGCAGCCGCCAGCGCCAGGGAAAAGCTTTGCGAGTGCCGACTGCTTTTGTACTGGAAGGAAGCGCAAAATGACGGTGGTGCAGAGAGGCGGGCAGGTCATTATGCATGCGCAAGCCAGTTGGTTCGCATGAAACCTGAGGCGACCTGCCCGTCCCAACACTTGCTGCCCCATGGCGCGCAGGCGCTGCGGCGGTGGCGGCGGCGCGTGAGTCGGATCAGGGAGCGCAAGCGGCGCGTCGAGGAGGCCGAGCAGCGGCGCGTGCGCCGGCTGGAGCGCCAGATCGGCGTCGAGCCGTCTGCGCAGCAGGTGTGATCCCAGCCCTGTCCTTCGTCAGGTTAGGAGTAAAAAATTTTCTGTTGTCTGCAGTCATCAGGGGTCTGCTGGCCTGGAGCAAGCAGGACTGTGTATGCATGGGGCCGTGCCCTCGTGCACCTGCGCTGGAACGTCCCAGTGACATGCGTGCTGACCACCAGGTGAGTTGCAGCGTGAAGATCCAGAGGCCAGCGCTGGCGCTGGTTCCCCACTGTTGCAAGCGCCCAGCGTGCCCCGGGTTGTCGGCTGCGCACCTGTGAAGGTCTGTGCCTGACATGCTGGTGGGCGGTGGGCCGCCAGGAGGCGCCGAAGAAGAAGAAGGCGTTGAAGAAGAAGGCCGCGGCGCCCGCCGACGACGACGGCGGCGACATCGGCGAGGACGACTTGGTCGCGTCCGCCGCCGCGCTCGACCTGGGCCCCGACCCTAACCCCGGCGCCGGCCGCGGCGGCGCCCGGCTCGGGCCGCCGCCCGGCACCGCGTTCGGCAGCATGGGCCTCGGCGTCGCGCGCTTCGGCTCGGCGGGCCTCGGCGCGCTCGCGCGCGGCGCGGCGCCCGCGCTCGGCCACACCATGAGCCGCGCGGCGGGCGCGGCCGGCGCGGTGCTGGAGCGCTTTGCGGAGCGCGCGCCGCGCCGGCGGAGCCTCATGCGGCCGCAGTACTTTGACTAGCGCATCGGGCCAGAGGTTGGGAGGACGTGCGGCGCGCGTGAAAGCGTCTTGTGTGCTTGTGGACCCGGCGCGTGCGGGTCCGCATGGGCATTGCGGCCGCACCTTGGTCGTTGGGTTGACTCTTGGGCTGGGGAGACTGCCTGCACGTGCCTAGTAGGTGAGGGTCTTGCTGTCGAGGGGCCGGAGAACGAGCGGGTTTTGAGGTTTTGAGAAGTGCCGCGGGGCGTCCGCTGAGCATCTGCCCTGGTCTGCGCGGGGGCGACAAGGCTGCCCCGTGACGGGCATGGAGCCGTGTTTGCAGGGGGGCGGGTGTCTCTGGGACGTGAGCGGCCAACGCCTGTTTGGGCATTGCGAGGGCCTGATGCTTCACGGAGTGTGTGGCTGGGTAACGCCGCCGGGGCCCGCTGGTGACTGGCACGGCTGCAGCACTGCTTGAGAGGCGGTGTCCGCTTGGCGGCCGTGCCTGCGGTTGTTGGGAGCGGACACACCCTACGCGCCACTGCGGCACGAGCGTCTGATGAATAATGTCAGCCTGTCATGCTCGCTGCATGCGAGGGTCCCTGTGAACCACTTGCGAGAAGGCTCTCCATGGACAAATCGCTGAGTGCTGCTCAAGTAAGTGCTTTCAGCTTGGCACACATCTCTAGAAGGCCTGCAATACTTGCCGAACTTTCACAACTGAGTCTGCTCCGCCTTTTGCTCTTCTGCTGTGGCGCTTGCTCCCAGTGAGCAAGAGCATTACTCAACATTAATGCCTAAACAGATGCGCCTCTTATGAAAGCCTGCGCCTGCCCTTTGCAACTCCACAGCCTTAGCTATAATCGCGCATGTGGTTCACAGCAACATCATTTTTTTCCGATTCATGCAGCAGCATGCTCCGTAACAGGGTAGTAGGCAAGGGATGTCCAGATCTGGCGACCATGTGCGCTTGAGCAGACAGATGCATGCTATGGATGCACAACCATGCGGTCAGAGCACAGGCTGGTAGCGGCACCTTCACTTACAAAACGCGCATGCATCCGCAAGCGCGAGAGGTCACCTGCTGGGCGTGTGGTTTTGCCGCAGAAGCGCAGTGATTGGGAATACCGCATGCGGACGCTGGCTCAGACCCTGCCGCTAACAACTACAGAACAGACTCCATAAAGCCCGTGCGCTTAGCTGCGGCCCACCAGCACACAGCCAGCTGCAAGGTAGCCGCCTGCCCGGGCAGGGCGCCTCACGACTTGGCGTGCTTCGTGAGCCAGTCCAAAGTGAGGTCGATGTTGTTCTGGCTCTTGCAGGAGATGCTGTACACGCACACCTCGCGCTCCCGCAGCCCCTGCTCCGCGCGCGCGCTCTGTAGCCTCAGAGCCAGTGCGCCGCGGTGTCGCGGCGCACTCGTGTCGGGCACCCCATGCCTGCCTTTTATTTCAACCCTTCAGCTGGTGCGGACCCACGCTCACTGCCACCGGAGTTTCTGGGCTCGAAAGCCCTCGCTTGCAACCCCCAGCGGTTGCGGGCACACCTGGTGGTGTACCCTGAGGCGGCGAGGAAAGCAGTGCATCGCTAACCCTACCTCCACCACATGAATCAAGCCACGCGTCCGCACGAGCCTGACAAGAGCCTGCACGCGCTGCATCAGCGCAGGGCTTGTGTTGGTACGCGTGCGGGCGCGCGCCTTGAGGTCCAGGCGCTCGATGAGCTCGGGCGTGCCCAGCGCGTCCGGCAGGTCGTTCTTGTTGCCCAGCACCAGCAGCGGGATGCCGGCCAGGCTGGGCTTGGCCAGCAGGTCGTGCAGCTCGCTGCGCGCGCGCCACGCAATTCTCAGCCCATGGACCAATATAACTTTGACTGCGTAACCTGGAGAGGCGGCCTGGCACGTCCGCCAAGCACAGCTTTGCTAAGAGTTTGCGCTTGCTGCAAGCGCGAGCTTGCATGCAACCACAGCCGTTGTCAATGCGAGGCAGGCATAAAGCCGCCGACGCCACCCCTGACGAAAAGGCTGAAAACTGGTGGGTAAGCGAGCGGG
>JAABUY010006055.1_pt1 | contig 11929 bp, 8 predicted proteins | sample 5560271 | NCBI WGS metagenome assembly JAABUY01 (sample SAMN10711886, study PRJNA513374) | rock metagenome | isolation source: Antarctica rocks | place: Antarctica: Victoria Land, University Valley
CACCCTCGAATTACCTACGGATTCGCGACTACGACGTTGCTCTTTAAGTGTGAAAAAAAACATCATGGTACTAGCAAAGGCGATCCAGAAAGGAAACTGTCTCAAGGACTATTTCATCATGAAGAGGATAGCATAATACATAGCTGAATATCTTACCGCAAGGGTGGACTCTACTGTTTAGAATCGGCAAAGTCATCCAATCCTTCAGACACGGCACGTTTTTCAGCCTCTGCTAGTGCTGACGTTTCAGTTCTGCCTTTCTCACGGACGTACTGTGCCTCGAACATGCAGGCGATATAGAACATGAATCGAGTTAATATTTATTGATTAAATCTGTCTTTCATTTTCCTGTACGCTGCCGTGTATTCTTCTCTATTGGGCAAACATATTTGGTTCGATACAATATCTCCAAGGTGTCCGTTGCTCTATAGCAAGCATACCTGGATTTCTATGAATCATGATCTTCCGTAAAGGAAAAATAGATCCCACCGACCACGCCAAATTACTTACTTCGACGGAAGCTGAACCGCAGAAGCACAAGGCTACAAGGGGTAATGGCAGACTTCGCGCTCTATTGCGCAACGGGGGCCTGAAAGCCGTCGCCGTCACTAAAGATGCCATCGTTGGCGAAGAGGAGGAGACGCCTAAGGTTGTTGTCACCAAGGACCTGTGGACGGCTTTGTTTCGCTGCGCGGTCCATCTTGTGCCGCTGAGCGTGACCGTCGTTCTGGCATACCTCAATCTGGCTAGCTACTATATCGGAGGAGAGCTCCAGGGGCTCAGCGGTCCCCTCTTCAACGCATTGGACAACTTTTGCCTACAAGTCGCGGCGAAACTGGCCGTACGTGTTCCATCATCTTGCTCAATCAATGCCGGCTTTAAGAACCCGCTAACCAACCTTCTGCACCTGGCAGGAACTTGCGGTTATGGGCTCCGTTGGCACCATTGTCATGGATGTACTGAGGAACGAGTTACTTTATGGCAAAGACGGTCTGCCACTTGGCATGCTGAGCGGCAAATCGAGATTCTCGGAATTGAGCTACTTCTGGTCCCCAGAATTTTGGTACGGCCGCAGGGGCTTTTCGTCGAGAAGCCGAAATTGGCTCATTCCGGCAGTCTTATTTGCCGCAGGCCTGTTCGCCGTTCTCACAGGTCCCGCGGCTGCGTTGCTGCTGATCCCGACAATGCGCGAGGATTGGCCTGCGGGATCTGCAAACTTTTGGCTCAACGGAACTGATCAGACGCTGTGGCCTACAACCTTGGATGCCACCGCCGTCGGCGGGCCCGAATGTCTTCTTCCCAGCGTCGAAACGGTAATGTCGAACGTCGGGAATTCGTCAGCGTGCATCTGGGGTGGACACGAGTATCTCACCCAGTATTATCGGCAATGGCGGTTTAGAGGGTTTTTCTCTAATGTAACCATGGACGAAGGTCAATTTAGGCGTGATTTGCGATGCGGTCTTAGGGGCAATAGCTCGAGAGAGACGTGGACTTTAGGAAGCAGCCTCGCCGTGGGCGCGTTTGCTCAGAAAATTCAAATTGCATGGGGTGACGCTCTTGCCTTGGCTCCGAAGACCCAACCTGGCAAGATGTATGCAACTTTCAACGCCCGGCCCCAGGATGGCACGGTGTCCACCATCGAAAGTCGCATTCCAGCCGTACGCACTCAATGCAGCTGGTATCCCCTCAAGTTTGTCTCAGACCAGCAAACACTTGGCGTAAGCATTTTCTGATAGTCGCGATTGGCCTATGCTGATGATATCCGATAGTATCCATACCTTCCAGAATATGACTACAGTTCCTATTCAGCCGACAGCTTCAACATCGACCTTATGGGGTATGCACTTTCGGAAGTCTACCCACCCTCATCCAACATTTCCAGCCGCTGGCTCCCTATTCCTGTTACCCCGGCGCTCCTCAAGTTTGCAGGTAACGGCACCGTTAATCATACCGACTTCCTTCCTTCCGCGTTCCTGGGTATTCAAATCCCCGCTTTAGATCCATCTCCAGCGTCCGGTACCGTCTTTGCCTGCTCGATCGACGCCCGCTGGGCGCCTGGAAAGAGTATCGCTACGGACGGAGGCCCCTTTTCCCGCTTCACCCAGCATAGCGAAATCACCAACTTCCGCGAGCCCCAAGAAATCCATCCTGCGTCCCGCGACGGCTTCCTCCCCAAAAACGACGGCTCCTGGACAACGGTCCGGATCGATCCCGCCTGGCTCAATACCCTCACCCCGTCGCTCTCCACCACTGCCCCCGGCTTCACCACGCTCTCCGCCTTTCTCGAAAGCATCGACGCCCGCAACGCCACCGGCTGGATGAAAAGCTATAACGACATCGTCGCTGGCGTCGAGGGTATCCTCGCTACCCTCGTCGCCGACGGCATGTCCCGCATCGGCTACACCGCCAACGCCGCGCCGGAATCCATGCGCTGGAACGGCGACATCTTCGCCTCTCCCTCCCCCTACAACAACATCTTTCCCCACTCCACCGCCAACGCCTTCCTACCACCCCCGGACACGCCACCCGCCTCCCTCATCCAGCTGTCCTGGTCCGTCACCATTGCCGGCTACGCCTACGGCGCCGACAGCCTCGCCTACTACCTTGCGCTAGCGGTGCTATTCTCGCACGCCGCGCTGGCGCTGGCGCACGTCGCATACCGAATTTACACGCGGCGCTCGGCCGAGTGCTGGGACTCGTGGGAGGAGCTGCTGGTGCTAGCGTGGATGTCGAAGCCGCCGTTGGAGCGGGAGGGTGGGCCGCTAAGGAATACTTGCGCGGGAATCGGCAGCGCAAGGACGATGCGGACGCGGATGAGGGTGAGGGTGGCGGATGAGAAGGGTGGGGGGGAAGGCGTGGAGATGGTGGTTGCGGGTGGGGAGGGGGAGGAGAGGGGAGAAGGGGAGGGGTGGGGAACGGGGGAGGTGGTGGAGAATGTGAGGTACGGGGCGATTTAAGGTATGATGTGGGTCAAGCCGTTTGTGTCGGGAGATTTCCTTGCAAGCTAGAACGGACGCTAAGCGTGATCACGATCGAAAGGTGTATCGAAATTCGGCATGAGAGCTTTCGGGAAAAGGAGAGCCGGGCCAGGGGGGGGAGTGGGAGGGTTTGCCAGAGTGGATAGGGGGTTGTTGGGGGTGGGGGAGGTTAGGTTGGCGTGATGGGGCGGAGTGATTAGAACTTGCTAGGACTTGATAGAGGGGATATGGGGACAAGATATTGACACCACCCCCATCGACCCAACCCTCCCCCCTCCCCCAACGCCCACCCCACTCCGATCAACTCAACACCCATCACTACCCTAACCAGCTCGCCCAGAATCCCGTCTTGCACCTCGCTCCCTCGCCCCATCCCATTTCATACCTTCTCCACTGCCTCCATGATCCAACCCCATCCCCACACCTCCTCTTCCCCCATCACATACCTCCACCTCCTCCACCAATAATCCTACCTACCAACCTACCCAACCTACCTAACATCCTACCCATCATTCACTCCATCATTCCCCCAGCCAGCAGCAGCAACTAAGAGGCACAAATCCTACAAGGCAGATGTCACTGCACCTGCTTCAGCTATCGTGAAGAGAGGAAATTTGAGAGTGTGGGTTTGGTGAGGTTGGGGGGGGAGATGGGCTTGGAGAGAATGAGTCTGGAGTGTGGTAAAGAAGTGAGATTTGGTCATTCCCGCAGCGTTTTGACATTGTTCGAGGAAATTTTGCATTTTGAAAAAGGGTACGACTAGGCATTGAGGCTTTTATTTTAATGAAAGTAGGGTATGTGACGAGAAAATGTTCGAATAGTAGCGCATTGAATGGGTGTTTTTCTGTCGCTTGTTTGAGCGGGTCGATGAGTCCTGCGATTCGTGTTGAAGCGGGGTGGATCAACTGTTTAACTGATTAAGAGCAATGATGCTACTGGGAATGATTCTTTGATGGGATTATATTGAGGAGGCAGGGGAGTTAGAATGTGCGTATGAGATGTTGCTGCGATGAATATACTGTGTAGAGGCGAGGGGTTTGGTGTGTCATGGAGTAGTGAACCATGATGGGAATGCTGACGCGGAAGGCTCTGGGTTGGAATTGCCGGATTGTTTCCAGCAGTGAGGAAAAGACAGTAAAAGGAAGTCGAGTGAGTGTTCAAATTGTGGGAAATGCGGTCATAGTGAATAGTCGATGCAAGACTTTTCAACCTCTTTACTCGATCAACACAGTCAAACAAACCTTCATTCTTGAAAGTTCCGGTAGCAAAGCTATGAGACATCTCATGTCTTGCTCATCAAATATGATGACACAGCAACAAACTTGCTCATTTCAATCATCGTCTTATTATACAACTTCTTTCCAACTTTCTGTTTTGTCAAAAATTCGATGAACTCATCACATCTGGTCAAGTCAGCTACCTCAACTTCACCCCAAACAAAACAACCAGAAAACAGAAGTCCTTACGGCTGAACAGTCTTATCCAACATAAACTCTTCACGACTTTCGAGACTCACTATCAGCATCGCATTCAGAATCAGTCACGCCTCATGCTCAATCGATCAAGTTCGAATCGTCTTCATGATGTTAACGGGGACGCGCAGGTAAAGAGGCAGGACATCGCTCATGGTCGTGTCTACCATGCCAGGACACAGCTTATTGACAATGACTTTGTTCCTGTCCAAGCGTGGCGCGAGTTCGTACAGGAATAGTGCGCACAGCAGTTTCGTATCGTTGTAGTTCTGAAACGGGAGGAAATTCTTCGGATCGTCCATGTGACCAACAACAGTCTCGCCAGACTGTACCGGGGCTTTGTTCGATAGAGTGGATTGGGAATGCCTTCGACTTCCGACCCAAGTGGTGCGGGAAGGAACCCCGGTTTTTGCGGCGTTGGCTTCGAGTTGCGGGAGAAGCTCGAGGAGGAGGAGGACGTTGGAGAGATATTTCACTTGCATTAGGCGTTCGTGGCCGCTGGGGCCGGTTTCATGCTTTAGGATCCCGATGCCGGCGTTTAAGAGCAGGTGGTCGACAGCGGGCAGCTCCGCTTTGACAGCTTTGGCAAGTGATTGGATGGAATTATAGTCGTCCATGTCAAGCTTCATGACCTTGACTGTGGGGTCTTTGTTGTGTTTCTTTACACCCGGGTCAGCAAGTAGGGAGGCCTTGCAACCTTCGCCTTTAGAAAATGTTGCGGACGGCAATGATAACGGTAGATGCGTTACGGGCGAGGAGTTTACGGGCAGATTCTAAGCTCATGCCTGCGCTGGCACTGGCGATGATGATGGTCTTCCGTTGAAGGTCGATGCCCGTGGGCAAAGGGGTGACTTTAACCTGCGAAAAATACCCATTGTAGGGGGGAAGAGAGGCTGATTGGAACCAGATATTGTGGGTGGAGATTAAGAAAAGGAGTTAATAATAAGGGCAAGAGGTGTATATGAACGGAGTTTTGAATTTTTGGATGAAAAGGAAGAGAATGCACAAAAAAAGCAAGATGCAATAAAGCAGGACACGGAACACTCTATTAATATAGGTTCACATGGACCATTCAGATGAGCTGAGCCAAATGTTCGTATGCGAAGAGACTGCTCCTCGTCTCATTGGTTGCAGTGCTGAGAAATCAAAGATGTCGATTAATTTGAACAATGGCTCCAAGCTAACCTTGGAATTTTAAGGGTTTAAGCTATAGCAGTGAGCGGTCTGCCCTCTGGCGACTTGCCAATATCCAATGAACACATCTGTGTTCTTCAAGATGGCAGTCCTAAGTGAACATGAGCCCTTGCTTCTTAAAGGTCTGAGTGCTTAGAATCGGTCCAGCGCGTCGTGTTTATCGTGCGACGCTAAGCTAAAATAGGATTTCGACCGAGCATTACTCGGCCGAGACACTTTATTCGGTGCCGTTGATGTTCACTATATACATGGGCCACACGTTGCAAATAGGGGTACAGATATGTCCAAAGATTGATCCATTTCGATGTGGAAGAGAGGCACGAGAGACCACAAGTCTTGCCAACCCTGAATATTTCTCAATCAAAACCTTCGTGTAAGACTCAGACTCCGTCTTCGTAATCTGTAAGCTATTCCATAGGTTGTGCGTAGTGATATCATATACCTCGTGCGGCTTCATGCGTATTCAAACGTTGCCGAGTATATCTGTTGTGCGTGCTATTTCCAACTTGCTCCCCTGGATTTGAGACGATGGGCAATCATGACAATTTGGGCCAAGACACAATGTGAAAGGTAAACCCAAAAATTGCTCACAGACTTCACCCTCCTCTCCAATCCGCATGAAGGTCGAAATCGAACGTGATGAAGTCTCTTTCAACCGCTCTACCTTGCTCTTTCGCATCCTGCCCCTTAGGTTGGGCATAGTTATGCCAGTGATACTTAGCACGCCATCGCTTGAGCTCAATATTCTGTGAGCGCTGACTGACTTCACTTCATCTCGGTTATCATAGTCAGTCGAGCGTTGCATCAAAGCCTATGAATATAGATCCCACTCGAGAAAAGGATTGGCTACCTCAGTAAGGCCATCAACAATATCTTGACCCGTGTGAAGTACTCATCGAGGTTTCGAGTCAACGATGAAGACCATGCAGCCAAATCAGAAATATCGAGAACATCGTCCTTATCAATATTACCAACTCGGCCCTCATCATGGTTATGCATGATTGAAGGCTCGGCTGACTGGGGGTGATGTCCGTTCAAGGCGGAGTGCGATATCAAACTGCCGTTTGGCGCCGGCTCTGCTCCTCTGATTAAGGGATCAGTGACAGTCTTACTTGTAGAGAGCGACATTGCACGCAGTGCTATTCCTGGCGGAAGTTTTTCACACCTTATTGGTACTGCAGGCTTGAACAGTTGTGGATCGACGTCAGGTGGTAGGTCAAGCCTTTTGCGAAGCGCTACGAGCATTCTTCATGCCAGCGATATCTGTTTGGCGGATGGCGCAGTATCCGATAAAGCAGGGTCATGTTCCCCTCGGTGGCCAGCACTCAGTTTAGTATCAAAACCGAAGATATCAATTACTTCATCAATCAAGTAGCGCAAGGTATGTCTGTTCTTCAAATTTGGGTTGCATTGCAAATACGTGAGGCAAAGGAAAATACACTGAAGAGGAGTCAAAACCATGAATAGGGCGCAAATGCATCGATGCGTAGAAGTTGCACAAAGCTACGTAGGTACGTGATGCAAAGCTGGATAATACTATTTGCTCGTTCAGTCAGCCGTAGTTTCCAACAGCATTATTTCTTCCTGTCCATATTTCATAATCAAAGAATTCGAAGATCAACAACGAATGTGGGACGCCGTAATGTCTCAATAGAGAGCTAAATAGAAATCTCAAAATGAAGAAGCGTCCACATACCTACTTCACATTTTCTGCTGCTACTCTGTCTTACTATCAGCGCGATTCAGGAATGGCTTTTGTACTAATATTCCGGCCTCTGTCTTCAGTATGTTGAGCATGTTTCTTACTCAGGAACTCCAAACGGTCGGCTGACTTGGGTCAACGCCGTAATAGCCTTGGTGTGTCACAGGTGACGCACTGGCTAATCGAGAAGGAACGAAGCCTGTCTCAGGGTTGCTTTGATCTAGTATCCTCTTGACTAACCTATCTAGCTTCGCTTGAAGGCTTTTCGCGGCGCTGATACATTCATCTAATCGAGCCTGCCCCAAAATGTGGCTGTCATGTAGGCTACTAATTAGCAAGTGTTTGAACCGTGCACTTTCAAAGCGGCCTATTGCTAGAAGCATGGTAATGGAAGTTGCACCAGATGATGAGGATAGAGATCTTGAGAGACGATGTCGATTCATTAAGGGAAAATCCTCATCGCGTATATTAGTGACCATCCTGGAATTTCTCAGTTCCTCACTACTATCGCAGCATGTCCGCGATCCATGAACTATACTTGCTTGCACATCAAGCCATACAATATGCCACCAGACACGACGGCGCAACTCACAGGTAACGGGGTCCAGGCCGAATAAGGAGCCATCAAGATGCAGTCCCATGCTTTGTGCAATCCGCACTACAGAGCTTAAAAATCTCAACTCCTCCAAGAATTCGATATCTGGTTTGGAACAGCTGTAAGCCAACAATGACGAAACCAAGGTAGAAAGAGTAGGGTATCGTAGATGTTGACACACATCAAGACATGCGGAATGTGAGCATTGTAGTTGTTCGAAAATTTTCTCTTTTATCACTCCCTCTAGACTGCCTGCCATCCAAGTTGCAGGCAAAGCTGTCTTTGCACCGCAATACAGAACCGAGAATAGAAGATATAGAAAATTAGGATCGCCAAGAAGCTTATTGTCTGGCTGAGAGATATCGCTGTTTCGACACCATTGCCAGAAGCTGTTGTAGTCTTTTTGGAGGGTAGAAAAATGAATGAGGGGAAGAATGGGGTGTACACCGATGGAGAACGACTGGAGCAGAGCATCGCACACTACCTTTGGGAGAAGCGTCTTCAGTAGGTTCGCTAGTCCAACGGAGTCAATATGAGGTTGAGGCACGTTGTCGGGAATAACGTCTAACTCGCCCAGGAGGGTCTCACAGAGCGACTCCTATCGATGAATTAGTAGCTTTTAGTATGAAGAGATAACCCGCATTGATTTGCAGGCTTACGTGACCAGTGACAACTTCCCAAAATCCATTGCCGACATGGTGGACCTGGCCTCCGCTCCGTATACTAAGGTAACCCGAAGGGCGAGCGTCAAATTCTCTTAGAGCGGCATTTTCATTATCGGCAGACGTTCCAGTTCCTATTTCCTCGTTCACGGATGTAGGCTGCACAGCCTTTGGGTTATTGGTAAATTCCTGTAATGGCGTGAGACCGTTCGACGTGCGAAGGCGCTTTCGAGATGCGTCAGACCCAAGATTTACAGTAATACTATTCGTGATCGATGGCGTGGTCATTTGAATTGCACGTTCAGAGTCTTCTGGGGGTGTATCCCCTGTTGGGATACTTGCCAGCTTCGAGCCCAGATCCCAAGTTTTCCCCGGCACGAGGTGTGGGTTGCCCTTGCGAGTTACCTGTGGTGTTGACAGGTCGCGATTGTCGGCGTCGTATTGACAAGCCTCTTGGATCCTGACGCAGTTACTGCAAGCTGGCTGTTCCCTCCCGCAACGGACCTTTCTTCCTCGACATATTGCACAACTCAACGATGGACGAGGTCGTGTAATGTGTCCGCGACGTCTGGTTTTGGCTGGCGGCATTTCCAGTGATCCCTAGTACATCTTAAGGGACAACAACTTCCATGTCCGGCTTAGAGAAAGCAAGCTCATGACCTCACGTGGGTTTATAATTAAAGGACTCAGCAAGTCGAAGTACCTCAAGCCAAACTTATTGCCCTTTTACCCAGGGAACCTACCTTTGAATAAGATCATGAGTGCATATCAGTTGCTTGATGCGAAGTCAAGTTCACCAGCAATAGGAATGAAGCTACACTGTCTCATCGTCTTTTCCAGGATTCCCTACTCAGGGATAAGCAAGATACCGCAAGAACTTAACGGTCGCGACTAAAAAGATAGACGGAACATGAAGTATACGAATCACTGCCCTCCATCATGGTGTTTGTCGCCCCAACTTCACGTTTATAGTTCTGTCGGCCGTCACTAAAGTTAAAAGGCGTGAAGCGAAAGAACACACATCCCTTGCAGATCACATGATCGCGTGTTATGGTGGCGCACGTCTGCCTTCATCGTTCCTTCAGCATGCCAAAGTCAATTATCATACTATCCTAGATTACCCGACGTACCCATGGATCGCTGTGAATATTTAGCCCTCTGGAGACAATGGAGAAGACCTCGGTTCAGAAAGAAATCTTCTTCAACGAGCTTTACAGGCTCGATGATTCCGACGAAGAGCAAGGCACGAGCGAGGCCGCTTTAATTCTACGGCAGAGTAAAGATACATTCCATCAGAGAGAGGATCCCTCGACACCGCTGCCTAAACGTCGGCTGATTCATACCTCATGTGCAACTCAGCCATTTGGACGGACCATATCAGAGCCCTTACTAACCTCGAGACCTGTGCTGGAGACCGTGGAACTTGTCAAGGACACACCACTACCTTCAGCAATGCCTCTAAAAGGAAATGGAATGCGAGAAGAAGAAGCCGATGCTACAACGCCATCCCTGACCGGTGCTTTTGCAAAACCCGATTCTTCCAAAAGAGGTCCAAAAGCCCGTGGGAAGAGAAAAAGGGGGCAGTCATTGGAAATCATGCCTGAGTCTCAGCAGCTCTTTGAGGGTTTTTCATTCTACTTTTTCCCGAACAATGACATTGCGCCAGCGCGACGAGCTCGAATCCGAAAGGCTATGGAATGGGGTGCTGTTTGGGTGAAAGAGTGGAAGGATGGCATCACTCATGTTATTGTCGATGACAATCTATGCTACAATGACTTGCTCTCGTTCCTTAAGGTTTCTGTCTTACCGTCCGACATTACCTTGGTCAACGAAGTCTACCCTGCAGACTGCCTAAAATATCGATTCGCTGTCAATCCTAAACAGATTATGTATCACGTCAAGGGTCATCAACAAGCGGCTGAGCCTCCTCAATCATCTATCCCTGCACCATCCTCTGAAGACTCTTTGTCCTTGAAGCTAGGGAGAAGGGAAATGATCCAACAAGCGCAGACGCCGTCTGTGGCCGAAGAAGGTGAGCATAACCCTATGGCTTGGAAGCACGTAAGCGATGAGAAGCGTCCCGATATCCAGAACACCGAAAAAACTTACACAAAGCCGGATGGAAATGATCACGATGCTCTGGACGAGGCCATTGAGGAAGCTCGGGCAGTCAAAGATCTACCGCTGGACCTTGACGAGGACGAGAGTCCTTCTAGTAGTGCAGTATCCGACGATTCTGACGGCAATAGTAGTGAGAAGGAAGCAAAGAAACCAAAACTTAGGAAAGGCTCTTTTGGCAAGTCATGGCAGCAGAAATTTAGCTGCATGCAGAAGCACGATGGTCTCGACAAGGCCGAAAATCCAAATGGTCGAACCATTGAGGTCCTGCAACAGATGGCCGATTATTATGAGCGTACAAAGGATCACTGGAGATTAACTGCCTACCGCCGAGCTATTGCTGCCTTGCGGAAAGAGACTCGAAAGATATTGACCAAAGAAGAAGCGTTCACAATTCCCTTCATTGGGGAAAGGCTCGCCGCCAAAATCGAAGAAATCGTCTGGACCAACCGACTCCGCCGATTAGAGAACGCAAACCTAGAACCCCACGACCTTGTCTTGCAGAAATTCATGAAAATCTACGGCGTAGGCTATATCCAAGCCAGCCTCTGGGTCGACCAAGGCCACCGCACCCTGTCCGACCTCGCCAGCAAAGCCACGCTCACGAAAAACCAGAAAATCGGCATCGACCACTACGACGACTTCCTCCAGCGAATCTCCCGCGCCGAAGTAGCCGAGCACGACACCCTCGTCCGCACCGCCATCCGTGCTCTCGACCCCACCATCCAAATCACCATCGGCGGCTCCTACCGCCGCGGCGCCCCCTCCTCCGGCGACATCGACTTCATCCTCACCAAACCGAACTGCACACCCGCCACCCTCCGCACCCTCGTCCTCGACACCATCATCCCCCACCTCTTCAGCACCGCCTACCTCCGCGCCGCCCTCGCCGTAACCTCCGCCTCCGACGGCTCCAAATGGCACGGCGCCGCCTGCCTCCCGCAGTCTACCATCTGGCGCCGCATCGACTTCCTGCTCGTGCCCTGGGACGAGATGGGCGCAGCGCTGATCTATTTCACCGGCAACGATATTTTCAACCGCAGTATTAGGCTTTTGGCGAGCAAGAAGGGGATGCGGCTGAACCAGCGGGGGTTGTGGCGGGATGTGCTGAGGGGCCGGAATCGGGAGAGGGTTACGCAGGGGTCGTTGGTGGAGGGGAGGAGCGAGGAGAGGATTTTTGAGGTCTTGGGCGTGCCGTGGAGGAGGCC
>JAABUY010006057.1_pt1 | contig 11927 bp, 16 predicted proteins | sample 5560271 | NCBI WGS metagenome assembly JAABUY01 (sample SAMN10711886, study PRJNA513374) | rock metagenome | isolation source: Antarctica rocks | place: Antarctica: Victoria Land, University Valley
GGCTGGACATTGCTTAAGCGTTGCCGGGCTTGTTCAGGTATAGCTGGCTTACGCCCTCATACAAATAATCCTTGTTAAGAGGCTTTTTGCTAATGCAATGTCCAGCCCGCTGCAGGAAGGACCTGTAGGTGGCAGGTCTCGGCCATGCATGCAGGGAAGGTGGAGCCATATTCTGCATGAGAATGAATCTAACAGCGAAAGGGATGGGCTCTACGGTGTGCGGCTGAGGATTCTTGAGATGGTGGTGGAGATCAGGCAGGCACACAGTAAGAAAACGGTTGTCGTTTTGCATGATATCTATCTATGTTCCAGCACCACCTCGCTCTTGCCTTCATTGACTAGTGTGCAGGGGCACATGAGGCAGGAATTCGAGTATTTGATAAGGGCGCTCCTGTATCTGATTTAGCCATCGAAGTTCCATATTGAACATCGCACCTACCGCAGTGATCGCCGCATTGTACCCTTTTTCGACAACTCGGAGCCTTAGCACCTTGGACCTAAGTCGATAGTTCTCCCACAAATACTATACTGCTATTCAGTGTGGTTGATTCAGGAAGCTGGACGGGTATCGTAATGAGGCTGGGTGTTGCTCAGTATCTGCCCCTGCTTCACCCGCTCTCTGTGGATGTTCCGCATAGATCTCCGGTGTCTTCGCCTTCTAATGTCGGGCTAGTCGGAAGCTGGGCATAGTACACGCTTGATCTGGCCTTAGATCGACTTGTCCAAATCCTCTCTTGTTTGATCCGGGGCGTAACTGTATAGAGATTCCGATAGGTTTTCAGTAAGGGATTTGTGAGACGTGTCCAGGTCTTTCTCTTTCTATTGCCGTCTACTAGCCAGAGACTCTTTCCAAACTAAGTCTTGGTTTTGATGGAATAGTAATTGACGCTTTTTGTTGGATAACGAGGTCATATGGGGCATTTTGGTATATGGAGGTTGAAGCTGTTAGGAGGCTATCTATGAGTAGGAGGTGGAAGGTAATAACTCTACTAGGGGGCCTCAGCCCTACCAGCGCTACGAAGGCGGAGATTCCCAACCCAACACTTTCTGGAGTCCCGAACCAGGACTAATTGGAAAAGTGACCTTTTTTAGAGTACTTGTTACTCCCCAATTGCAGTGTATGTTGAAGTCCCCTAACTAGCGAAATCTGCGTCGTTTCCTACCATCAAACTAATAGTAATTCTCAAATTCGTACAGATCAACATCAACCTCCCTGCCCCCAATGCTGTAATAGTAGATACGTGAGGCTACCACCACCTTAAGGGTAGCTCTGCGACTGCTGCTACTACTGCCGGTCTCAGTATGCCGCCGCCGCTCCCTTCAGCGATGCAGAACCGGATATGTATCTGTGCCGTTCCACTCATGAACACCTCGATTTCATGAATCAAGCCTGTTCTATTTATGAAGCAGTGCACCTTTTCATGAACGCCAGTATTATTCATGAACAGTATGAATGACCCCCTATCGGGCACCGCTCCTGTTTGAACGAACAGATATATATGATATATGTATATTATATGTTTGGGCAAACCCGGCAGCCCCTGGCGGCCTCCAGGGCCAAATTTGCCCCGGAAGCCGCCCTGAGGTGCCAAGCACTCCCTCTATCTAAGCGACGGAGTCTATGGAGTGGGTGGGTGGGGCAAAAGCGCGTTTCTGGCTGAATCCTAGGGGATGGAGAAACAGGAAGAGATGATGGGGGAAAACAGAAGGGGGACGGCCTATTTTATCCCTTTTCCTAGACCTTCTTCCTTCATGAAAAGAGGCCTTTTTTCATGAACATAGCAACGCCGCTATTACTTCGGTTGAATACATTCTTAATGCACCTTAGTTGCTATCACCCCTGATTAAATTTAAGGAAGATCAGATACGCTTCCAAAGAGTCTTGTCTACTGCCGCCCCAGATCTTCGGGATACCATGTTTTACATCTAAATCTCCAAGAAGGAACGGTACCGATGCAATCCTCCATATCATCCATTTGGCCTACTAGATAGGATGTTGGTGTCACTGCACTTACTTTTCAAGACAACAGGTTTTGTGGCTACAGCGCTAATAATCACAATGTCCACAATACCCACAGTCCTCTGAACTGCATGCGGTGAAGTCCTTGTCAGATTCATCATCCCGATCATCATAGTCCTGGTCACCTTCAAAGTCGTAGTCTTCGCGAAAATCCCTCCCAGGGCTGCCCTGTCCCATTTGCTTCCATCCGTCATTCTCATCCTGGAGGCCCTTATCCTCCCTCAACTTGAGGCACAGGTCGTCAGGTAGGGCGTTTTGATGACTGATATCAAGCTCCCATATCTCCAGTTTTCCGCTGTCGCTTCGCCTGACACAGCATTTCATGGTGATGGTATTCCGGACAATGTCGATAACCCGTCGTATGATTGTATCCAGTTTTCGCAGATTTACCGAATTTTGCTCCTCCCATCCTCCAACGTCTTTGCGCACATCAAGGATTTGCACATCATTGAATCGGCCACCTCTGTGATAAGCAGCAATCAAATTTGGTGTCTGGGATATCCAAAGTCGAGGCAACATGATATCCATGTCCAGAACTTTATGAACAGCACGGGTTTTGATCTCGACTACGGCTGCTTGATCGACCTCGCTACCTCCGGTACGGATGACAAGTCCATGGCCTGTGGTAGGCAGTCTTTCACCGATCGTCATGATCTTACTGGAGCTCAGTAAAGTCGTGGTATCGATGAGATTGGCCTTGCCTCCTTGTCGTGCTGGAGGAGGTTTTTGGACACTCGCAGCCTTCTCCACAAGATAACCGTCGCTCTCGAACCGAAGGAGATACTTTAAACCAGCGAATTCGTATTCGGCGACTCGGTGATGGGAAGTGGACCCTTTGACCTCGCTGCCCCATCTTGTATACTCCTCTGGGAAGGTGTGCCCGAATCCTCGAAATCCGTCGATGAACTCCGTGGCTTTCCTTTCCTTCCTGATGAATACGGTTTTGTCTCCGATAATTTCCACATCAATCTCAAAATTATTTGAGTTCGTGGTGACGAAATCAAAGAGTTTGGCCATGGTATTTCTGCAAATGACAACATCGACGTCCTCCAAATCGATCTCGGGATGCACCTCGTATATGGCACGAAACATCGGCTCCAACGGGAAGGATCTGTAACGTGCAGCATTTTGATCGATGAACACTTCGCCTTTGTCTGGTTCAAGCCTTCGAAGATGAGCTGGAGGAGACCAAATCGCTGGAGAACCTTTGCAATTTGAAAGGTTAGCAGTCGATTTTCAGTCAGCATCGAGAGTCAACAAGAGACGGACTTGCCTGGGACAAGAATAGTAGGCTCGCTACTGTCGAGCCAATTGTAGGACGCGATGCATTGAAATTTTGATATTTGAGGAGCGCTATCTGACGGCGAGATATCGGCAGCATTGAGTTCAATGAGCAGGTCACCTGGTGGCAACTCATCACCATCAAGAGAAGCCGAAGCACCCCTCCATTTGCTTGTGAGAGACGCTCGGGACGTTCCACCGCGCCCATAGTTAGACCGATAATAAGCAGAGCCTCGGGTAGACATCGATCAGGACGTACACATAGAACAACTTTTGACCTCTGTAACAACAAGTACAAACGAGCGCCGTCCACATTTAGGAACAAGGATGAGGTTTGAACAACAGATTCTTCCGTCGATATGTTGCGAAGGTTTCAAACGGGTCGAGGGATGGTGGTGGGGGGAACCCAGTGGTGCCACGACAAGCCCGCAAATCTTGGCCGAGGATCGCCGCAGGCTGATCCGCCCACTTGCGCCCACGAGATAATATCTAGTCACAATGGTCTGCCGTCTGTGCAAGCTTGTATGCGCTTTAACATCTCCCCAATTTTCATCAATGATCGTGCTACGGAGCTTCTCCGGTATCTCCAAGCTCCAGCTCTGAAGACCATCTGCGGAGGAGACCTTCTGCGTGAGGTCGTCCTGTGTATCGTGAAACCACCGATCTTTTGGAATGTGTTCGTCAAGGCATACAGAGACGGTAGTTTGCAAGAGGGCGCTACGCAGTCATTTGCTTGGCTTCTTGTGTCATGACCTGGCGCAAAACAGCAGTTCTTGATTGCCAGTAGATGACTCTGATTTAAGGTCAGGTCGAGCAATGGACACACTCTATTCATCAATATTCAAGATTCGTCGCAAGAATGCAGTTGAATCCAAGTACTTCGTTCCCAACCACCAGGTTCGTGAGGTCATGTCCTCACAAAGCATTCAAAAAGTTCTTCTTGACAGTCACATGGAGAAGTATCATGTCAACGAGACAATCAAAACCATCGAAAATGGCGCATGAAACATTTTTGCCATCCTTGTTCTTATAAAGCAGCCCTCAAACATTGTCAGCTTCATCAGAGACGATCGCATGCAACGCGGCCCTATCGACCATCACCTCCCCTTTGAGTTCACTAAGCTTGAAAAATTACTAGGTCTCCTAGTGGCAGAGGAGTTCTACGATAAACAGTGGGAGTTCACAGCGCCGTCCTTTTCAGGGAGTGTGATTCCAAGAAAACTTCCAAATGAGTTCGTCTTGCCATTTGTCAGCGACGAGTGGGTGGGGGAGAGCTTCGGAGCAGTTCACCGAATCCAGGTTGAGCGTTCGTATCAGCAGTTCGATCGTTCACAAGATAGTGAACGAGCCAAAGATTCATGGAAGGCGGCACAGAACCTATGCAATATATTACTACCACAACAAAGCTACTGGTTTAAGCCATATTGTGATTCCATTTACCTGGGATCTAAGGACTGGACTAGCTTGGGAATAGCGTCTTTGCTTGGATTTAGAAAGTTTCCTAGATGAAGGGGATGATGTCAACGCTCAAGGTGAAGATCATGGCAACGCTCTGCAGGCAGCGTCCTTCGAAGATCATGGGGGCGGACGTCAACGCTCAAGGTGGACGCTATGGTAACGCTCTGCAGGTAGCGGCAGCGTCATTCGAAGATCATGATCAAGTGGTGCAGATGCTGCCAGACAAAGGGGTGAGCGTCAACGCTCAAGGTGGACTCTATGGCAACGCTCTGCAGGCAGCGTCATCTCGAGGTCATGATCAAGTGGTGCGGCTGCTACTGGATCATGATGCTGTCATAAACCGGAAGGATATACAAGGCAGAACTCCATTCCATCTGGCCTCTGCTGGAGGGCATATGGAAACTGTTAAGACGTTGTCAAGCTTTGGATCAGATCCGACTATCATTGACATGCAAGGACGCAATTGTCTCCATCATGCGGCCTTCGAAGGTTCCATTGAAATAGTCAACTGGCTACTGAAGAAAGACTTTAATCCTAATTATGCTGATCGAGATGGCTGGACCTCTTTGCATTGGGCTGCTAAAGACGGATCTGTTAGTATTGTAGAGGTCTTAAAGGCTGCAGGTGCCGGTTCAACTATCGAGGCTATCCAAGGCTGAACACCAGATTCAATTGCAATTTTTCATCACAATCAATCTTCATCAATATTAAACGTCAGTCTAGCTTATGAAAATACAAAGTCTGAGCTAGCAGTCTAACAGAATACCATTCGACCGCTGCAGTTGAATCGATAGGCGATGAACGCAACGTAAGCCCTGGCATTTGGCAGAATGGGTACTATTGCGATGGATGTCTTCTGGTGAGCTTTGATTCCAAGAATCTTCTGAATCAAATTTTGAATACTGTTTCAAATGCAAAAATCATCAGATCAGACCCATGTTGATCATCGGTTTGAGAAATTGAAATAAGCAGTCAAATTATTAAGTGACTATAATATCAGATAACACTTTTATTAGCATTACTAAGATGGTTGCTAAGGTTGTTGAATCATCTAGCTCGATCAGGGTTACCGGCAGGTGTCAGGTTCATAGCCTTCGGACTGTATTCGATCGCCTTTTTTAGACTGGCGAGATCGAAGCTTTGATAATACACCTCCGTAAAGAGCGCTGCTAAGGGAATCAAGAGTGTGATGCGATGGGAAATTTCAGAAGAACGTTGTGAGTATGAATCAATCAAAATTTAATTAATTAGACAAAGGATTAAAGTTTTTATATCGAAAAAGAACCTCCTCTTTAACCTTATCAATACCAGATGTTTTGAGAAAACTGAAACTGTGATCAGTCAATACAAAAAGTTGATTACCAGATTCATGTATTCTGAGACTATTACGATGCCCGATATCTACCCTCCAGATACCCTTCCACTCATTATCTTCAGATTCTTCAGATGCTAGTTCATAGCAATCTAGATAGTTTAGACACAGATCACTAGTATCTTCTACGATTATTTGTCTGCTCGCCGACAGATAACGTAATCTTCAACGGTAATCAGCGGGCATGGAGCCGAGCAGCTTTCCCTTACTTTGTAAATCAAGTTTGCCGTCATGAAAATCTTTTTCGAAGGTGACCAAGGCTTCTCCGCATGGATCAAGTATTGCCGCTCGCTCGCTCATTGTCGCTAATTTCGCATCCACTCGGTTTGCAAATTCTTTCTTCCATATGTCAAGATCAGACTGAGGCCTTATAGCACTCGCGATCCCACACCATAAAGATTCCCAGAGGTTAATCTTTGAGTGATTCTCGCGAGACAGCTCTTTCAAGTGAATATCGTAGGTTATAATGTTTTCGCAGTCAACTATCTTCAATTTACTGTCATAATAGCGAATGTTTTTTGAGCGATTGATCATTTTTCCGAAGATTCTTACTCCATGGCAATTTACCATAACAAGCTGCTTTTCTGTGACTAGACAAAATACTCCTTTTTCTAGACCTATAAAGTGAGTAATAGGCGATCGAATGTTGAGTATACGAATTATATCTCTTTCCTTCTGGTTTTTCCAGAATTGTACATCAACAGCATTTCAAAAGTCTGAGTGCAAAGAGTGATCCAACGTTCCTGCATTGCAATTCTTGTGAATTCTTTGTCCTCATGATAATAGACGACTTCTAGTGAAGTATACAAGAGCTTTTGATCAGCCTTTTTCCATGTTCACGGATAAATATATTGCTTGCCATTTTTGCCTACTAATAAAGCTCCAAATGGGTTAAAAGCTTCATAAAGACAGGCAAAGTCAATGATAGTGTTGAAATCGAACGCATCATCTGAGGATTTGATATCTTCATCTGAGGAGTTGCTATCTGGGTTGAGATCTGCAGCTGAGAAGAGCATGGTCAGTTCAAAGTGCTATTTCTCAAAGTCGGACTTTAAGAAAGAGCAATATTAATATATGAATTGCTGATAATGCCGAGATGATATATTAAACATTTAGTGTGACTACCTACCATCATCGATACGACAATCAAACATCAAATAGTCAGCTCTTGTAATATGTGCATATATTGACTATCTAGTAGGTAAGAACTATCGGAGGAAGATATTGTTATATGAGGGTCAGAGCGAATGTGTGCATGTAGATATATTGGCTATGTAGTAGAGGCATATATTTTGGATAGATTGGTTCATTCTTTTCTAGAAAGATAGAGAGAAGAAGGTGGTCTATATACCCAAAGAGTCGGAGCGGAAATACCTAATCACCGAGGTATACCGAGGTATGTAAACGTAGATGTACGAACATACGAACGTACGAATACGAATGTACGAGCTTATACGAACGTACGAGCTTACGAACATACCCTATTTCCAACAGAAGAAAGAAGTGGGAGGTAGGCTAAATACCCCTAGCGTTACCAACTCCCCTATTTCCAACACTCCACTTTGGGGCTCGAAGCCTCCAAGCTCCCCTTTTTGAAGCTTCCAAGCTTCCCCGGCTTCTACATGAAGCAGTATCACATGTGAGGGATATTGACGGTTTTGGCCGCTCGATCCCCCCGCTGCCAGCACTTCCCCCGCCCGGATCAATTTCTGCGCGCTGACTATCTCACATACTTTGGGATGCATAATTGTAGCCCTGATTCAGCTGAATTCAATGCTTCAAAAATAATTGAAATATATCGAGATTTGACCTAGCAATCGAGGTTGGGGAGGTTCAATGTTCTGGTTGACCGCTCACCTAGTAATCGTGCCACGCAATCACCTACTAAAGTAGGTGCTGGCCACCCAAATGACGTACACCCCCCAAATGACGTTTTTTACCCCAACAGGTCCACAACCTCTTCTACCGAAGCCCCATCCTCGTATTCTACATCTAAAACCGCGACCCAATTGTTAATCCACTCCTGAGCTGGCTTGCCAGTTAATTTGAAGCCTTTCGCAATAGCTTTGTTCCATTTAATCCGAGCATTTGCATCCCGCTTCTCCTCTCGCTCCGATGCTCGGACCCGTTTTTTTCGCTCCTCCTCCACCCCAGCAGTGATTTTACCCCTTGCCTGTCGAACGGTTATTACCCCCCCCCTTCTGAGCAACAGATCCACCGAGTTTGTCCCTTTTAGCCTTCGCTTTATTGTGATTGTGAGTCGCTTCAATGTCACGTTCGGCCAAAGCAAGCGAGCTAGCCCCCACTAAAGATCCCTTTATATATCGACCAAATTTTTCGCGTAGTTCCTCCGGTATATCGTAGTCATCTAAATCGTCTTGAAGCTCTGTACCAAGCTTCTGAATCTCTCTAGGTCCATGCGGAGTGGCCTCTATAGGGGAGGAGGATCGAAAAGGGTCTCGTGGAGGGGTTGACTCGGGGGGTTGCCAAGCTATCACCTTTTTCAGCACCACTTCTGGTGAATATGGAACAAGCCCAGTGTGTTTAAAAGCCGATCGTATGTTCGATTCAGTAAAGGCCTTGGCTCGTAGACTGGTGAAGGAAGCAAGAAAGTCCTGCTTGTTGAAACTCGTTGATCCGAGCCGAATTGTCTCATCAATCACCTCCGAATGATAATGCTTCATGGGCTGAAATATTCCCACATCCAATGGCTGCGTAACGTGTGTAGAATGCGGGGGAAGAGTGAATATCACGATATTATGAAAATCGGCGTACTGTAGGAACTCGTAGGTAAGGTGAGACCCGTAGTTATCCATGATCAGGAGTCTATGAGCTCCTACCTGAGCCTTGCGACTATGAAAATCGAAGTGCTTCAACCAGTCGAAGGCCTTTTCATCGTTCGAATATCCGGATTCAGTAGTAGCAAGTAACAAATCGTCATTCAGGTCGTTTTCCTGCATCCATTTGTTCAAAATGTTGATTCCGGGAATGATGAGCATGGAGGGAATCTTTCCTCCCCCAGCACTAATCGCCTCCACGTCACTCACTAAATCCCTCACCCCCGGGTCAATTGCACGAAGAGGTCCCTTTTTGACCAATGTAATCACTAAATGACCTCTTCCAACTCCGATACGGAAGCCTGATTCGTCCATGTTCCATATGTCATCCGGTTGAATTGCATATTTGACCAGTACATCTCGAAAATCATAGAAATGTTGCTTTGCCACCTCAACAGTCAGAGAAGTCTTTCTATCAGCGGCAAGAGGAGCTTGTTTTCTCTTGAAAAACTGAGGATTTTGCTGTAGAAATCGTACTGGCCAGTGCTGTCCGATCCGGGGAGAATCCACGGGATTTGCCTGCTGCAGTAGGAAATTTGCTGCTCCCCGAAGATGCCCCAGCCGAGCAGAAATCGAAAGCTTGTCCAGGCGTGTCAAATATACACATATAGCCTCCCTTTGCTCAGTATTCAGAACAAATCCATGTGGTTCCCGTTCAAAAAATGAGGTGTGGGTCCCGGCTAGTCGTCTTTGGAGCGTTCGGACAGGAATTCCAAATGCCTGAGCTGCAGTGCTTGCAAACTTGTATTCGCCGTCATGAATTGCATCTGTAGCCTCTTCTATACGATACTCCAAATTTATATAGTATTCAGACATGATGTGGTTGAATGGTTGAGGTGGGGGGGGGTGGGATACATAAAGGGTAAAAAACGTCATTTGGGGGGTGTACGTCATTTGGGTGGCCAGCACCTACTTTAGTAGGTGATTGCGTGGCACGATTAGTCATTCTTTCCCCGCCCGGATCAACATATGCGCGCTGACTACCTCGCATACTTTGGAAAATAATTGAAAAATATTCAGATTTGACCTACAGTACATAAGCTTATGCTCTGATGCGGGAGGATTTGTCACCTACGGATAGTCGCAGATCATGTTTGATCTCGCGCCATCATGGAGAACACCTTTTTGCACCTATTCCAAGGGGTTCTTCAAAAACTTGCCCGTAAGCAATCCGTCCAGAATGAGCTTTGAGAACCTCGATCCAGCAATATTGGCAGGTAAGTGGCCTGCTTGCTTCATCTTCTGCCGGAAAGCACCGTCGACGAAACGAACATACACCGGAGAAAATGGTGCTGGGCACTAATAATGGTGACAGTCCTTCCGGTTGGGAGTGAAGTGCTATCGGTCGTTCCACATGGCAAGACCAGGGTATGCTATACTAGACGAGTATTCTTTGTTGATATGATACTGATTAGAGATCAGTGGTCCATTGGGCTTCGAGTCGACATTGAAGTAGATAGCGAAGAAAAGGGATATTTCCCCAAGGCAAGCTCTTCGATTTTTAAGTTCAACTGTAAGACTCTGCTGATGGCTGCTTTCTAGATCATTAAACAAAGTGAATGGAGTGGTATGGCGGAAGCGGAGTATGAATCGCAGAAGGCCTTAGCAGCGATAATACCCGACAACGTCGTTATCCCGATGGCATGGGGCATGTTCAAAGAGGACAAGTCTAAGGCGTTCTTTATGACCCGTTTCCGCGACCTGCGCGATCGTTCACTACCCACTGTGCAATTTCTCGCAATTTTGAAGAAGCTTCACCAGACGTCCGTATCGCCGACTGGTAATTTTGGATTCCAAGTGACCACGTACAATGGACCTCCTAAGATGGTCAATGATTGGACGGATAGCTGGGAGGAGTACTTTGCGCGTCAATTTCGTTCTGACATCTCGTTTCTGCAGAATGTCTATGGAGAAGATCCTGAATTGGCTGATCTGACAGAAGCATTTATACAGAAGGTTGTTGCTCGGCTTCTGCGGCCTTTGCAGACCGGTGGCAGAGATATCAAGCCTACTCTTTGCCATGGCGACCTGTGGGACGGTAACGTTCAGATTGATGTGAATTCAAAGCAGCCTATAGTGTTCGACTCATGCGCCTTTTATGGACATAATGAAAGTCAGCATGCTGTCGGACAATATTGGTCAAGGGGCATTTGACTGACAGGGGTACGCTGTAGTGGACCTTCAAAACATGGGTGACCCCCGCTACATTTTCGGAATGGATTTCATCGACATGTATAAGAATGAAATCGGGGCTTCTGAGCCTCAGCAGGACTTTTACGACCGCCATGATATGTATGCAATGTAAGTCTCCACGTGCTAATAAATATGTGGAAACAAATACTGACCTGTTGTAGTCGTACTGACATCGTTGTGGCTGCTATCTGTCCCGAGTGGTTCAAACTTATCGAGACGTGGGTGTTCAAATCTTTCGACAGCTCAGCAGGGTAATTGAGACTTACGACATCCAGGTCGAAAGAAAACATGCGCAAGTTTTTGGCTCGATTCCCCAACGGCTTTGAAGATTTCAAGGACGACGCAGCCCTCTAGGGTTTCCCAAGGATGATACAAAGAGGAAAACTGCAAATGGGCACTTCACTCACGATTGCCTTAGCTTTGTCCCTGTTGCCAGAGCGCCTAAGATCCCACCCTAGGCTATAGATTGGTCTTCGCGCGGTCGACTTGGAAATGAGCGGCCATTAATAGACTCTATAAATTACGGGCGGGGCAGTAAGACCTAAATTCATATTCATATATAAGTTATGATATCATGGGTTGATTCATTGAATAACGATCTGGAGCATTTTGCTGCCGCCGTTGCAGGGCCGCACGGTCAATGTTACGATCCTAGCTACGCACCTATGTTGGTAGCTATGTTGATGGCTATGTTGGTGGCTATGTTCATGGCTATCGCCGGCCGCTCGTCACTAGGCTATCGAATGGTTCCGAAGCCAACCCTATT
>JAABUY010006058.1_pt1 | contig 11926 bp, 20 predicted proteins | sample 5560271 | NCBI WGS metagenome assembly JAABUY01 (sample SAMN10711886, study PRJNA513374) | rock metagenome | isolation source: Antarctica rocks | place: Antarctica: Victoria Land, University Valley
CCCCCCCTGGGCGTGCGCTACCTCGCATTTATTGCAGCGAGGCTGACCGCAAAGGTGCCCACCGCTTTGGATCGTCGGTGGCACGGGCGAGCTCGCACCGCCGGCAACCGTGGCGCCTCGTATCGCCCGCATGGTTTCGTGTGCGTGAAGTACCCCCCACTTGCTGTAAGGAGGAGCGTGTGTGCCTCTTCCTCAGCAGCTCTGGTACGACCCGCTCTTCGCCGGCCGCATGGGCGTCGGCCGCGGGCGCGCGGGCGGGCTCATGCCGCCCGGCGCACGATGGGACCCCATCGGCCCGCCTGGCATGCCGGCATGCGCCCCAAGCTCTACTTGGTTGGGGACGCCTGTTGCTGGAGCGTTCTTGGCTCATTGCACGTGTCCTCCGCGCTTTAACGCGGCCGTGCGGCACACTCTTCATGGTGTATGATTGTTCTTAGTCACTACGTGCGCCTTGTGCCTTAAACGCATGTGCTGAACCCCTTGCCTAAACAGAAGTGGCTAAACTGTTCATGAGAGGCGGGTGACAGCAGGTCATATACTTGGTATACGTCATTATGCTCGCTCTCCAGGCAAGCTTGCTTGCAGAAACAGCAGGGCTGCGTGACCTAGGCAACCCGCTGTCAGGCTAATTATTAGGCAGGACTGACCATGGAAGGAAACTGCATGATGACAATGCTTTGTTACGCAGGGCTTCAATCCGGACGACTTCCGCCGCGGGCCTGGTCCGGGCGGCCGCGGCGTGCACCCCGACATCATGCCCCCGGGTCCTGGCGGAAGCTCCCACTTTGACAGCATGTTTGGCTGAGCCTTGGTGTGCAGGATGACATGCCAGCGTGTTGGACGTGTTGTCTTGTCTGCATGTACATGACGTGTGGCCATTGTGTCTTTATCTGTGTATGAGACGCGGGTGTTGTGCTTGGCGTCCATCTCAGCATGCTGTAAAACTAGTTGCAGGGCACCTGTGGCTGAGTAGGGTCTTGCTGAAGCTTTCTCCTGCCCTTCGTTTCCTGAGTAGTAGGAGCCCGCTGTCTGCCGTGGGCAACACCTCTCGCTTGGCACAACTCAAAGCAAAGAAGTCCTCTCTGTTTTGACTCTCTTTGCAGACGGCATTGCGGCCATGGCGAACAAGGTCAAAACACACATCCTGGACAACATCAGCCTGCCGTCAATACTAGAGCCAGCGGGCCCGGCGCCACATGTCGCGGGAACTAAAGGTGATGCTTGGCTTGCAATGATCATTAGTCCTCGCATGTGCCTGCTTTGTTGCCAGCAGCACGCTTTCTGACATCCGGGTGCATGATGCAGCCAGTGGCTGGTTATGCAGCTGCAAATAAGCGCAGGTATTGTTGATGCGTATGCGCTGCTATTAATGACAGTGCCACCGCACAGCTTTCTCTTAAAAAGCACAGCTTCAGGTCTTGTCATGTGAGAGACCCACTTATGTAGACCAGCAGACCTCTGCTATCGGTGGTTGCTTGCGTCGCAGCTCGTCAACAGCACACATCTTTTTTTGCGCAGTCTGTGTGACGCTCGGGCCGCCCTGCCGGGACGTGGCGACGCTGGTGGAGCTGCTGAAGGCCGGGTGCACGGCCGTGCGCGTGGACCTCACCTGGGGGCCGGTCGCGTACCACAAGCAGTCGCTGCGCAACGTGGCGGAGGCGTGCAAGGCCACGGGGAAGCTGTGCGCGGTCATCGTGGACACCGTGGGCCGCGAGCTCGTCATACGCCGGCCCTTCACGCTCGACTCTGAGGCGCGCTGTCCTGCTCCGTCCTTGCGCCTGAAATATTGCGCTTCAAGCCCCCAAGGAGGGCGGCTGCGCTGTAGCGGCGAGTGTCGTCTCCGTACACCCATATCACCTGTGCTCTCGTGAGATGTTTGTGTGCTGCAGCACAGCTCTTGCTGGCACACGGGCTAGGCATGGCAGCTGAAGAGCCTGGATTTGTGCCTGTTGCCACATAGGCCGTCTCGCCCGGCCTTCCAGCCTAGCCTTCTCGCGCTGGGACCCTGACCTGGACAGCACAATGCATGCAGGGATGGCCGGAGCACATGCAGGACTTCCCGATCAAGGCGGGCCAGGAGATCACGGTGACGAGCGACCAGAGCGCGACCGCCACCGCCACCCTGCTGCCCATCAACCACCCGGCACGCACCACCTGCCTCACGGACCCGGACCATGCTCTGGCCTGCTTTTCTTGCATGGGCGCCCTGGCTTGCATGCTCCCAGTAAAGAGTAATGCATACCAGTCGGGTGCAGTGCAGCCTGCGTGGGAGCTGATGCGCTTCCCTGCTGAGCCGCGGCGGCGTGCGGCGCGCAGCAATTTGCGTCCCACATGTGCAGCGCGGGCGACCAGCTCTTCATCGGGCGCTACCTGACGAACGGTGCTGAGGCCTCGTCGCTGTACGCAGAGGTGCGTCGGCCCCCCAAGTAGTTTGATGCTGTCTTAGTATTGCAGCACGCCGGCGCGTGTGCGGCAGCCAGTCCTCAGAGTTGCCAAAGCGAGCGCAATGGCTGTCAGCCTAGTTCGCAGCCCAGGCCATGCTGCATGACATGCAGGCCATGCATCCTGTTTGCGTGCCATACAACACATAGCCTGTCATTCTTTCATTTCCAAGAGACTGGGTGAGCTTGGCGGTTACCCGCAAGCAGGTGGCTGCCCTGCACGCAGGGCATTGCGCTTCGCGAGGCTGGCATGCAGCCAAGCTTACTATTTATCACTATTTATTTGGTCGCAACAACGCTGGTTAGGTAAGGGAGGGTGAAGGAAAGTGGCCCTGCAGGACGCCTCGGTGAGCCTGGCCAGGCTCCACTGGCGGTTGCCAATTGCGCCGGCCCGGCAACGTCGACGCCGCTCATGCAGGCCACAAAGTACTGCGCCTTCAGCATGTTCACTTGACGCAAACGCCCGCCTTGAGGATGCCCGAGTCAGTGAGCACTGCTCTGTTACCAGACCTCATGCATGCGCAGTGATGCATTCGCGTCCGCAGCCGCGTGAGGTCCTGGCAACGGAGAAGGGCTCACAGACCCGGGCATCATTAAGGTGGGGGTTTGCGTCAAAGAAGACCTGAACATGCTCAAGACGCAGTGCAGTGTGACCTGCGAGGGCGGTATCGACGTCGCCGGGCAGCCGCCAGTGGAGCCTGGCCAAGCTCAGTGCGGCGTCCTGCATGGCCACTGTTCTGCACTCTTCCTTATCCAGCGTTGTTGCGACAAAGAAAAATAGGACGCTTGGCTGCGGGCCAGCCTCGCAAAAGGGCAGCGCCCTGCGTGCGGGGCGGCCACATGCTTACGTTCCACATCGCTGAGCAATGTTACGGGTGTGATGCATCGGTAGCAACCCGGTCTTACACAAGGCGCGCTGCCCACCGATACCCCGCGGCGGGCCGCGCAGGTGCGGGAGGTGCGCGGGCAGGAGGTGGTGTGCGTGGCGCAGAATGACGCGCTGCTGGGCGGCCTGCTGACGGTCATCCACTCTGAGCTCAACGAGCGCGGCATGTCCAGCATTCAGGCGCGCCCCCGGGACCCGCAGAGCCTTGAAACACGTTTCGGACGATGCGGTGCTGGCAGCCCGCTGACGGCGGGTGCACTCGAGCCAGTTACTTGGCCATGTCCAGTACACAGGCGCGTCTGTGCATGCCTGCGAATTGGGGCAGGTTTGCACTTGCGAGGGGTTGCTGGGTGGCTGCAAGGCGCTTGACAGTCCTGCACAGGAGCGAGAAGCTGTCCGCCGCTGCAGGCCATGTGGCGGCTGCAGGGGCCTCTGGAAAAGGCCGCCGGTGCAGCTACGCCCAGGCTGTTGGGTGCCTGGCTGCTCTTCCGTGACGCGCCAGCAGTCGGCAGGCCACAGACATGGTGCATGCATCTGCACATGTTTATTGTCTATCGCACAGCTGATGGCCAGCATTAACAGTGACAGCCTCGGAGTCAGCAATCCGTGCTGCGGAGCGCGCAGACGGACCTGCCCGCGATCACCGCGTACGATGCTGCGTCCATCCGCGAGCTCGCTGCGGAGGTGGAGATCGACTATGTGGCGCTCACGTACACCTGTGGTGAAAGCGATGTGGCCGAGATGCGTGCGCTGCTCGACGGCGCCGGCCTGCAGCGCGTCAAGATCCTCGCCAAGGCGCGCCCGCCGCGCGCCGCCCCCCGTCTCGGAGTACGAAGAGTTCTGGAAAACTTAGAATTCTGGGATGCTAGGATTCTACACGCGCGCGCCTTGGTAGTGCGCAGCCAGTCGCATGTGGACGCGCAGCCAGTCGCATGCGCCCGCATGCCCTAACCAGACAGTGCAGAGCCCATGCTGCCGATTGCAGCCTGCCGGACAATGACCCGTACATGCATCGCCGCCACCAGTGCGCTGGCGCCACGGAAGCCTCCCGCTGGAGCATCACTTGCCCTGCCGATGCCGGCCACCACCGCCGTGCCTGCAGCATGCAGGGCCTGGGCAGCCCTCGCGGCCTGATGCAGCCTTGTAACACCAACAATTCTCACATGTTCAAACATGTAATCATTCACTTATTTGTATTCCTATCTGACGTTCACTCGTCATAGCTGAATTAGTACCGAGCTCCGCGGCGCGGGGCGGGCGCGCAGGTGGAGAACCGGCAGGCACTGGCGGCCTTCGAGGCGATCGCGGCGGCCGCGGACGGCGTCGTGCTCTCGCGCGGCAACCTGGGCCTGGACGTCGCGCCCGAGAAGACCGCGCTCGTGCAGAAGCATGCGACGACCGCGTGCAACCTGCTCGGCAAGCCGGTCATGATCACGCGCGTTGTGGATACCATGGTCGCCGCCCCGCGTTGTACGCGGTGCGCGGCTGGGGCGCAAAGGTATGGTGTAGGGTTTCGAACGGGAAGGGAAGCGGTGGTAGAGAGCCATGGCGGGGTGCTTGCCTGAGTCGCACCGGCGCGCAAAGCTCGTTTACGAAGAAGCCGCGGTTCTCCGTACCGTACCACTAGCCAGCCAGCCCTTTCAGTGCCATGACTTGACATTACTGCATATGTGAGATATGTCAGGCCTCTTGGACTGAATACTGGGTGAAAACCATCCTGCATGGGAGGGTGGCAATGAGTGCGGTCAGCGCAGTGCTGGCCGACTGCCGACGGGCTGCCTCCTGGGCGCCCAAGCCGCTGCGAGTAACTGACGTACTCTGTTGTCATCGGGCCCCGTATCAGGTTGACACTGCCCTAGATTTTCATGCTGAGCGGCAACCCATGCGAAGGGCGAAGGCGATGGACGGGGACAGAGTGCTCTGTCATCGGGCCCCAAGTCAGGTTGACACCGCCCTGGACCCTCAAGCTGAGCGGCGGCCCGCGCGCAGGGCGGAGGCGACCGATGTGGCCAACGCGGTGCTGGACGGCATCGACGCCGTGCTGCTGGGCGCAGAGACGCTGCGCGGCAGCTACCCGCTGGAGTGCGTGCGCACCGTGCTCGCCATCGCGCAGCAGGCCGAGCTGGTGTTCGACCACGCGCACCACTTCGAGTACCTGCTGCAGGCCGCAATGCAGGCGCGCCGCGCCGCAGCGAAAGCCTATGTGTGTTTTTCCTTGCTCTGCGCGAGGCGGGCGCTGACGCCTGCTGTCACGTGGTGGGCGCCGCGCGGGCGAAGCACGGATGTTGCTTGATAGGATGATGCGCTCAGGTGACACATGTCTAGCAGGCAGCCCTGCCTGTAGGTATTTCCAGTGGAGCTGCCACTGTGTCGCAGGGCTTTCTCACGATGCATGGATGGTGCAGCGGCCACAGAAAGTGCTTGATGTGCACGGGTACGCCGGCATGATCGGCACACTCAAAAGCGGGCTCCCTCCGGGCGACCAGCACGCGTGTGCCGCGCACCCAGGAGGATGCTCAGGAGGACTCGGCCGCGCTCGCGCTGGAGGGCGCCGAGGCGCGCTCGCTCGGCGGGTCGCCGCCCGGCGAGTCGCCGCGCGCCAGCGCCGCCGACCTCACGCAGGGCGCGGACGCCGGCGAGCGGGACGCGGCCGGGGGCGCGGGCGCGCCGGGCCCGCCGCTGGGCAGGGCGGCGGCCGTGGGGGGGGCCGACCGGGGCGCCGCTGCGGGCGCGGCCACTGCGGACACGCTGGCCGGCGCGGCGCGCCCCATCGCGGCGGGCATCGCGGGCATCACGGGGCCGCCGGGCGAGGCGCAGGCGCCGGGCGCGCGGGACGGCGGCGGTCCCGACGGCGCGGCCGCGGGCGCGGCGCACAGCGAGGCCAGCGGCGGCAACGGGGCGGGCGCGCCATCAGGTGTGGCTGCACACCGCTTGGACTAGCCGGTAATCACTTGGTGGCACTCTTGTTACACTCTCTATTTGGGTTCAGATATGTCTGCTGAAGCAGCCGGGTGACAGCGATTGCAGCAGATATTGGCGCTCCTAGATTATAAGTGCGCGTGTCATGGCGTGGAGCTGGGCGGGTGCATCAGCAGACATCCGCCCAGCTCCATACTGTGACAGGAGCACTTATAAGTTAGGAGCACCAATTTCTGCTGCGCTCGCTGTCACCCGGCTGCACCTTGGCAAGCCCTCCATACGCTGCTGAGGATACGATGAGGGTCAGCCATTCAATGTAAAGCGTGCGGTTGCAAAATTGCAGTAGTATTGTAAGGGCTGAGTGCAACCAACTAAATGGCCGTAGCGACGGTACATGCAGGCGGCCCTGGCGCGCCAGCCCCCCACCTCGGCCTGCCGCCCATCCACCCCGCGCGGCCCTCGGCCGCGCTGCGCGCCGCGCAGCCGGGCTCCGCGAGCGGCTCGCCGAGGGCGCGGGGCATGCCCGCCAAGGGCGGCGCGGCGCACTATGGCAGCATGCATGCGGTGCGGCGGCCCACCCGGCGGCGCGCCCGCAGTCCAGCCGGCTGCTGCTGGCTTGCCACATCCATTCATCGCTGGGGGTTAACATCCTATCACCATATTGTGTTCTGGCCTGCCGCCACTTGGGCGATGCATGCGGCCGATGAGCACGCAGCGCCTTAGGTAGCGCGCCACACAGTGCGCGCACTGCGTGCGCAGAGGTCGCACGGCGCACCATACCCTGCCGTGCAGTGAAACTCAGCGCTCTCCACCATGCTTTGTGGTGCAAGCAGTGCACACGCGGGCCCCGTGCAAGCATGCCGTGCACGGCAGGCAGCCATGCAGACCGGCGGGCGAGCTTGCGCAGCTGCTGGAGCGCCATTGGCCGGGTGTGCGCCTGTGGGTGTGCTGCCTCAACCCTAAGCCCATCACGTGTGCGCAGGTGTCGTCATTTGGGAGCCTGCCGCGCGTGCGCAGCGGCGGCAGCATGGCCGCCGCCGGCGCGGGCTCGACCATGTCCAAGGTGGAGAGCATCGCGTCCTCGGCCGTGCGCGTCGCCGAGAAGATCCAGGCGCGCCGCGCGCAGCGTAGGGGGTAGGGTGAGGGCACACTGTCATTCAATAGCTGGCGACCTCGTTGCCTCGCTGCCCAGGCTGAGGCCGTCCGTTGGTAGCGTTGGACAGCCACTCACTGAGATGAGCTTGGCGCGCGCCGCGCTCGGCCGCGGGCGTCACGCGTAAAGCCTGGAGCCTGCGGGGATGAGTGCCGCGCTGGGCAGAGCGCAGGCGGGCAGCTCACAGCCGACGCAAGCGCGCTGAGACTGGCTGCGGGCGTGTCATCTGTGGCAGGCGTTGTGCTGCGGGCACGAAAGTGCGGTGCCGCCTGGTGCCGTTGCGCAGCCCAGGCCATTGCCGCAGCCCCCGACGAGCGCTCTTCTTTGTTTTCCACTGGGGCTTAGGGAGTTTCCTTTCGGCTCTACCCTAAGCTGTTGAGTTCCGCAGGCGGGCCTCATCGTGGCGTACGCGTCCTCCGGCCGCACGGCCAGCCTGGTGGCCAAGTACCGGCCCGCGTCGCCGGTCCTGACGCTGGTCGTGCCCGCGGCGGCCGCCGCCGGCGCGCCCGGCCTGCGCGACGCGCTCACGCTCGCGCGGCAGTGCCTGCTCGTGCGCGGTGCGCATGATGGACTTGAGCAAAAATGAACCCCTGATGCTTTGCCAGGCACCCAGCAGGCCACTCGCAATGTCTGGAGCAATCTCACATCTTGTCTGGTTGGCATAAGGTGACAACAAATGTGCAAAGTGTGCCAGTGCAAGCAGACGCCACCATGGATGAGCGCACTGTGATCGCCACGGGCTGTATTTGGTTTTTTTTATTTTCGGTGCGCGCCAGCAGCGGCTGCTGCGGCGGCGGCAGGCCTGATCCCGATGCTGGGCGTGCCGCTAACGGGCGGCGGCGCGGGCACGGAGGCGCTGCTGGCGCAGGCGGTCGCGGCCGCGTCCGCGCGGCGCCTCGTGGCGCCCGGTTCGCACGTCGTGGCCGTCATGTCCTACCGCGGCGACCTCGTGCTGCAGGCGCGCGGCTTGCAGGGTCTCCAGGTCCTGGAGCTGTTTTGCGGGAGAGAAGCATGCTGACAGGGGGCTGCGACGCCGCGAGTGCGCGCACGCGCGCGCACAGCCGCGCGATTGCAAGGCCACGACGCAGAGTGAGGGACCTGCTCTGTGCAGGCCCCTTCGAGCAGGGCCGGTCAGGGCATGGGCCACTGGGGGGCCCAGACGCATGTGCTGCCTTCGGCCTTCCGCTCGTGTCCTCTCTGGCTTCTGACGCCTGACGGGCGCCGCGTGCATCAGGTGGTGTCTGTGGACGAGTCCGGCCAGGGCATCCGCCTGTTCGACAAGCCAGGTAAGAGCAAGCATCCTGGCAAGTCCATGATTACGCTGGTCGGCCTCGCGTGTCACCTAAGCAGCGCCGTGTCGGTGCAAACCGCTTTTGCCCTGTCCCCCTTCGTGCTCATTATGTAACGGGGCACTCAGTCCGTGTAAGTGGGGTTTAATGAGCGGCGCGCGGGGCGTTTGCAGGCACGTCTTCAGCCTCAGCGAAGGAGTCACACGCGCACGCAAAAGTGGTCCCCATTGCATAGGCTGTCGGGGCACTGCTTGCATGCATTCAAGCGGAGGTGCTAAAGCGAAGTGTGGCACAGCACTGTTGTCGAGCAACATTGGTAAAGCATCGTGTCTTCAAATTGCCTCTGATAATAAAGTTAGCTGCCACACTGCCAGCCTGCTTTGGTCTACGGGTTGTCTGCTTCAGACGCGCATGCCTCTACATGATGACATGTTCAGTGGGGAGTATGGAGAGTGAGGTGACAGCAAGGATGCGAGTAAGAATGAAGCTATGCGCCATATTTTTCAAGCTGTGACCGCTGTGCGAGAAGGCTCCTCAGCAGGAAACGCGCCTGGCGTCTTTGCTTGCGCATTGCAAGCATGCAGTTTATGGTCGCTCGCGAAAGCGTACCTACACTCCACACTGCACTTCATGAAGCTGGGACGGTACAGGCTTTCCTAAACAAGCACGCCTTGGCTACTCTTTAACACCCACCTCAGCACGCAAGCAGAACACTACCCAGAAAGCCCAACAGAAGGGGAGCAATGCACCTACGGTCTACCTGCAGACATTCCACTACAACAGAGCCGGACGAAGCAAACTGAAGCTGCAGAGCAAGGCAGTTTCAAATGCCTCGTCATGTTTTTGACAAGCATGGCTACCCCCTGACATGACCCCTGAAAGCATGCTGCTATACATGCATCCCCCATCTACGCTACCATGCGCAACCCCACTGCGCGCGCGGCGCAGCAGGCCATGTCACACAGCGGGCTTCATGCACACGCGAGCCGAGCTGCGCCGCGCGCGCGCGCCTTGCGCGAGGCTACGCCCCTGCCCCGCCCCAGCTCGTGACCACCCAGGCGGCGCTGCCGGCCACCGCATGCGTCGGGCAGCCGCAGGCCGCGCACGCGTATGCCTCGGCGGCGGGCGCGGCCGGGCAGGCCGATGGGTGGCAGGCGGACGGGGGCCCCTGCCGCAGCGGCACCAGCGGCGACAGCGGGTCGACCGCCAGCGCGCCCTGCCGCACGGCTCCTGACTCAGCACAACTGGCCGGGTTGGCATGCATCAAACCCCATTCCTCGCATGAACAGTACGGCAAGCGAAACCAGGGCCTTGCAGGACGAGGAGCGGGCAAAGTATGTGTCCTCAGCAGTCCGGGACGCGCCCAGTGTGGACAGCTTCATGTTGACATGACATGAGCTTCTGTAGCCGTGCGAGCAAAAGCATGCCTTGCCACCCTTGCGCATGGCCTGCAGCACTCCGGCAAGCCAAGCATCAGCAGGCATGCGCCAGACAGAGAGGAGTGACAGCGCCATGTGGGGCATCACCTCTGGCACGGGCGCCCAGGTCAGGGCCTCCGCGCCGGCGGCGGCGCGGGCGGCGGCGGCCTGCACAGCGGCGCGCAGGTCCTCCGGAGGGCCCTGTCCCGGCCCAGACCCCGAAGCAGGCTCCGGCGAGCGCACGGCCGCGCCCTGCGCCGCGGGCGCCGCGCCGGCGTACGCGCACGCGCCGCAGCGGCAGCGCAGCAGCAGCCGGCCGGCGAGGGCGCCGAGCTGCGCCGCGCGCACGGCCGCCCAGGCCGCCAGCTGCGCGCGGTTGTGGTCCTTCACCTGCGCGCGCGCGGAGGCGTGCATGCGTTTAGCAGACAAATGGCACACAGGCGCCACGGGTGCGAGCCGGCGCCTGACAGGACTGGCCTAGCATCGCCGCCACCCTCATGTGCAGGCATGCAGGCGCATGCACGTGCAGCACGGGGCTGCGCAGGCGCCGGGCCAGCGCCCTGATCGGCGCCCTGAGAGCGCAGCCCAGGCGCCCGGCATGCAGCCAGGGCGCGCCTGCAGCGCGGTGTGGCGGTGCGCGAGCTCGGCCAGCGCCTCGTGCGGCGCGCAGCGCGTCAGCAGCATCAGCGCCGCGGCCGCGACCGCCGCCGCCTCGCCCTCGTACCCGGCCGCGGCCGCGAGCACCACGCGCGGCGCGCTCGGCGCTAGCCCTGACCCTGCTTCCTGCTCCCAGCTGCCCCCGCTCGTCTCCCCCCGGTCATCCGGCGCCGCCGCCTCGTGCAGCCCCTCCAGCCCGGACCCGGTGAAGACTCCACCCTCCGGGAGCGCGGTGCCGGCCTCCTCCGCTCGCGCGCTGCCCGCTTGTTCGGCGGCCGTGCAGCGGCCGCCCTGACCCAGGTCCTCGGGCGCTGCGCCCTCGGGCGCTGCCGGCCCCGCACCAGGTTCCGGGCGGCGCGCGAGCGCGCGGCGCGCGCGCCGCCCCACCCTGCTGGCCCCAGCCCTGCCGGCCTCGCCGACCGCCGCCAGCACGCGCGCCACGCCGTGCCGCACCGACCAGGCGCCCGCGGACGGCTGCCGCTGCGCCGGAGCGGCGGCGTCCTGCGCAGGCTCTGCGCCGCCGCTGGGCTGCCGGCCGTGCGCGTCGCCGTGGGAGACATTCACGCCACGATCGCTGCCGGGCCCGGCGTGCTCGCCGCCGCTCGCGCTGAGGGCGGCAGTGGGCCGCGCATGGGCACGCGACCCTTCGTGCAACAGGCTGTGGCGCGCCCCAGGAGTGGCATGGGCGGGCAGGGCCGGCCTGCATGCGGCGGAGATGTGCCGCAGCAGCGCCGGCAGCGCGGCGACGAAACGCGAAACCGCGGCCTCCGCCCCGGCGCCCTGTCGTCGCGCAGCAGGTGAACCTTTGATTCTCACAATATGCCAGCCTGCTCTGCAGCAAGCTCCCGGCTTGGGTGTATGGGACAGAGGCGCAGGCGGCGCCAAGCGCAGGGCGGGCGCAGTGAGCAGCCCTCGCTGACCTGGCAGCTGGGACACGACCAGCTGCGCGCGCACGTCCACCCCGGCGCCGGAGCGGACCCGCAAGAGCGGCTCAGCGCGAAGGGCCTAGGCGGGCGCACCGGCCCGGCGGGCAGCAGCCCGAGCGGGACGATGCGGCACGTGGCCTCCGCGGCCGTGCAGGTCGCGAGCGCGCGCAGCAGCGGCGCGTGCGGCAGCACGCCCGCCAGCAGGCGCTCGGGCGCGCCGGCGCCGCCGTCCGCCGG
>JAABUY010006063.1_pt1 | contig 11919 bp, 19 predicted proteins | sample 5560271 | NCBI WGS metagenome assembly JAABUY01 (sample SAMN10711886, study PRJNA513374) | rock metagenome | isolation source: Antarctica rocks | place: Antarctica: Victoria Land, University Valley
TTGCTAGAAAGTACACATTCAGTAGTCAAAGATTCAGAAGCAAAAGAATCATCTGATCTGCTCGTCGTTGAAGAAATTAACACATCTTTCATCGCGTCTTTGATGAAAGTCTCTAGTTTTTTGCCTCGCTATTCTCGAAAGACATTTTCTCATTCTCTTTATTCTTCGAAATGATGATCTCATGTAGACGAAGAATGAATACATGAGATGCAGAAGTGTTGATCTTGTTCAGCTGAGAGCAATTCTTGAACAAATGATCGAGAGTCTTGCAGATGTAGCAGATAATTGACGATCTCGCTGACTCAGAAATAGAAGAGATAGTCGACTTAACATAACTGATTATCGAAGTTGTTACTGACAGAGAAGTAGCGCGTTTATCAGATACGACAGTGACTTTGACGATGACAGTGCGACGTTCGCTGCGAAGCTGATAATTGACTCGTTGTTTACTATTCACATCTTGAAGGAAGATTCTTAAGCGAGTGAGCGAAGTAAAGTTCTCTGAACAGACTGATAGAGCGTTCTGCAAGTGATTATTGATTTTATTCTGAAGATCGTTCATCAGAATGCAATCATCATATTCGAGATAGCTGAATAGCTTCATAAAGTTGAAGTAGAAGACATTGAAAGACTTGTCTGCTTGTCTCAGAGCGTTGTACTCGCGACGACACTTTCGATTCTTATTCAGTTCATCGTATATTTCTTTCAGATGCTCAAATAGCTCATCGATCGAGATGTATGAATGCGAAGCGTCATGTCGACGTCAAGCGAAGATGTGCTCAGCAGCATCATCTTCTAGTCTAGATATCACATAGACAATACAGATATTCTCATTTTCGAAGTGATCGACATTTGTTTGAAGCTTGTCGTCTATCTTGACTCTTCAGCTGTCTCATGTCGATTCATCTTCATCAGTGAATATAGATGAATTCAAAAACTTGAAGAACTTGTGATGATCATTGTCGAATAAGGTGAATGACTTTCGTCGAGTATGATTCTCGATAGAAGCTCGAGACTTCGTAGACTGTCGAGGTCGAAAATGATTCGCTGAACGTTGTTTCTTTTTGAGATTCAGTACTTTCTTTCGTAGATCGACGATAGTCTCTTCTTGAATGTCTATTGTCGTTTGATTGATCTCTAGCTCATCAAGTCTCTTGATGTGATTGACTTGTAGATCGATTCATTGCTCGTTGAGTTTCAAAGTCATGTCTCGTTGATCTCTTAGCTCGATCAGCATCTTGATGATCTCATTTGATTGATTGATAGCTCATTGACGAAGTTGTTGACTCATGTTGATGTTTCATGAGATAGCGACATTCTGAGATCTCGCTGAAGCATCGAAAGAAATAAGAAAAACTCGTCTACTAACAGTGCTTCTAAGCAGACGAGCTGTTCATGACTCGACTGATTCAGAGTCGCGTGTCATTGTGAAAGAGATAAAGATAGATAGATAGATTTGATTGTGATAAGATTGAGTGATTGATTTGATAAATTTGAATAAATTTGAATGTGTGTTTTGATGAAAGTAATTTAAAGAATTCCTTGCGAATTTTCTGAATGAACGAAGTAGGTTATTTCGTATCGTCTACACGTTGATAGCAGAGTAGTTGATGAGCATTTATCTACTGTTAGAGATCAGCATAGAGCGAGTCATATGAGTGTCATTTAACTAATAAATAAATGCTAAGAAAGAAAAGTATCTACAGAAAAGAACTCGATTCTTATATGTGTGTTTCTCAGCTCTGTGCTAGGCTCGATTGGGTTGACGTCTTACACATATGATGCAGAGTCTCAATGACATCATCTCTAGCTCGAATGCTCACTAGACTTGATTAGAATGAAATCAAGGCGAAGACTAGAAAGAATAGACGAAGACTAGACTCGTAACAATTTAGAACATAAATCATCAATGTCTTAAATAATCTCAATTCATTGAATCTGTTTTGCAGTTCAATGAATCAAGTCATCAATCTAGTCAACGTCATTTTAATCTAGTTTCAGCAATTCTGTTTTGATCATCTCAGTTGTATGCGCGAATCTTTGCAATTTTAAATTATAGAACTATTGTTTGATCTTGATTTTACTCGATTCATGTATATAGAAGTTGAGCTCTCATTCTTTTCTTTCACTCTTTGTCTTTCGTCTTGTACATTATTTGATGTATTGTCTTGTATTTAAATTCTATCAAAGTAATAATAATATCAGTCTTCTATATTGATAGTATTTTTAATCTAGCTCAGTTTCTGACATTACGAAAGATTTACGCTTTCTGCAATGTTTTCATATGTTGAAATCTCATCTAATTATTCTTTTGTTCAAATAAAGTTGTCTCACAATCTCTTAATCGACGATGAGTGTGCTGTCAAACAGTTCACTCAAAGTATGATCGAAAATTCAGTTGAAATCTTTCGTGCAATGCAAGAGCTTCAAAATCAAGTTCGACAACATGATGTTATTACTTTATTTTCATTCATCATTTTCAGTTCTTCAATTTATATAAAATTGAATTCTCAATCTCTTATGATGATAACTCAGATCATCACACAAATCTTGAACAATCAATCTTTCTTCATCATTTATCTCTCTGCAAATTCTGTCGCTGTCTTCATTGCTTCTAGATTCAAGAAGCTTCTTGACATATCTGAATATGAGAAGAACAAAGATTGATTAAATGCATGAGAGCAGAGTCTGATACAGCGCATGAACATGAACAATGATCATTATTTCTTTCATCGAGTCAAGATCGTTTATGTCGAGTCATAATTCATCATAGATAAGAAGACTCACAATCTAATGAGTCAATATCGAGTTAATGATCTTTGTATCATTTTCATCTTTGCAGATTGATGACACAAGTTGCATCATTGCTGCAACAATTTTTTCAAGACAGAAGATGCTCATTTATATCTTCGTGAAATTCTGAAGCAAGACATGAATAGCTTTGTCAATTACTACAATCTCTTTTATCAAAAGAAAGAATGTTCTTTGATGAAAGATTTCTCATTGATTGACTGTTTGAAGCGTAATGTCAATTATTTCATTCAAGTCATTGTCTTTTTCTGATGAAATCTTGATGAAACTCGATCATTCATTTTTCATCAATGAGTTCAAGCATTCTTTGACATCAACGAAGAGCTTCAGCAGCTTAAACATCATCAATCTTGCTTCATCTTTATCATTGTTTCATTCATCAAAGTCAAGAGCATCTTTGCGTTGATTAGTAACTCTTTGAGTTCAAAGATCATCATCTTTGTGACTGTTGTTTCAACAGTATCTTCATCTCTTTCTCTTTCATTTTTCGATGAGTCAATGAATTTAAACTTCATCATTACTCTTGTTCAAGACAAGACTTTGATTATTTTTGAAATCAAGAAAATCTGCAACAAGTGAAAGCTGTGTTACTATTGCAAATTGCAACATTCAAGCAAAATTGTTAAAGAATGCTTAAATAAGAAGTTCTTCACTCTGCATATCATGAACATTTACGACAGTGACATTATCAATATAGATGAAGAAGTCTTGCTGTTCGCGAAAAAGGTTTAATCTCTGAACTAAGTCACGCTCAAAGATCTGTATATATATCATCTTGTCTATTAGTTTCAATCTTTTCACTCTCACTTCAATCATATAGAAAGTTTTTCGCTAAATCTGTCTTGAAACTCTTTGAATTCAATTCGACATTCAAAGATAATCACATGATAGTATTCTATATTTTATGTCAAGCTCAATTTAAAGTTCTCGCTCTCGCTCTGATTGATAGTGAAGTCTTTGCTTATGTCTTTATGAATAAATTCTTCGCGCAACAACATCATCTTCTCTTGCATCAATTAATTCACTTTCGCAGACTTTGAGAATTTGATGATCAAGTTGCTTTAATCAATGACATTATTCATGTTGTTGAAATCACAATGATTCTTGATGAACACATCAAAAGACTATTCTTTTATGTCATTGAATTAAGTCAATATCTCATCATCATGAGTTTATCATGACTTCATCATCACGTCATTGATGTCAATTTTGAGCACAATATTCTCATTTTATCTTTCTTCTTTTGTCTTAATTATTATTGCTCATTTCTCATCAAGATTTATGATTTTAATCAACAAGAAGAAAATTTCTCATTTAAAGTTAACAAAGTAGCTTTCTCTCAGTCTCGCTCTTAATTCACTCACAAGAAGTAACTCAGTTCATGAATCACTCACAAGAAGCAATTCAGTCTACAGATTGCTCACAAGAAGCAATTCAGCACTCAGTTTGCTTGCAAGAAGCAATCTAGTTTCTCATTCACTTGAAAGAAGTAACTCAGTTTTCAGTTCGCTCACAAGAAGCAATTCAGTTCTCAATTCACTTGCAAAAAGTAACTCAGTTTCTTGTTTGCTCACAAGAAGCAATATAATCTTTCGTTCGCTCATGAAAAGTCAACTAATATTCAGCTCATTCACAAGAAATAAATCTCGTTCAGTCTTGTTTCTCATCTGAAACAAAAAGCTTCTAGTTGTATTCTTCAAGTCATTCAAAAAGAATACTCATCAAAAATCAAGTGTCAAAATTCTTTTCTCTTTAAAACTTCTGTTGTTTTTCAAGCAGATCAATTCAATCAATCTTTTATACAACTTGACATAGTCAAGTTAAAAGCTTGAAGCTTTGATCATGCTGTTCATGTCAAAGACATTGAAGTGTTTAGCATCATTCTAAAGAAAATTGATGTTTTCTTGAATCTTGAGTCAATCTCGTCTTCAAGTCTAAACTCTGATGAGTCAAAATTGCGTCATACGACTTTAACTATTCATTCAAAGAACAGTTCAACTCTTGCTCAGTTTTCATCTCATTCTCAAGACAGTATGTATGATAAGAATCATTGTTTGAATCTTCATTAAATGAAAAAGAAATTTCATTTAACTGCATTCATGACACAAGAAGATCTTGAAGTCTATTAACAAAGTAAGAACGTTGATTCAGTCACAATTCTATCGTTCAAATATTTCAAGTTTCTAAATGTTTTCTTTAAGAAGAACGTCAATATCTTGTCTTTGCATTAAGTTCATGATCATGTCATACATTTTAAAGAAGATGCTCAACTCTCAGTCTTCACTTTGTACGACATGAGTCATGATGAAATTCTAAAACTTCGTCGTTATTTAAATGAGAATCTGAGCAAAGATTTCATTTAAGTCAGTCGCTCTCAAACGATCATCTCTGTTCTATTTGTCAAGAAACTCAAAGAAAAACTTCACTTCTGCGTGAACTATCGAGATCTGAACGCTATCACAGTCAAGAATTAATATTCTCTGTCTCTGATCTCAGAAACGCTGAATCATTTAAGTTGAGCTAAAATCTTTATCAAGCTGAATATCATTTCTGCATTCAATCAACTTCAAATCAAAGAAGAAGATGAAGTTTTCATCATCTTTTGCACTCAGTTTGAATTATTCAAGTATTTAATCATGCTTTTTGATTTATGTAATGAATCTGTCTCGTTTCAGAAGTACATCAACAATACTCTTCATGAACATTTAAATAAGTTTTGTACAGCTTATCTGAATGACATCTTGATTTATTTCGACAATGAACTCAAGCATGAAATTCATGTCAAGCTCATTCTGCGAAAGCTGCAAGAAGCAAATCTTCAGATGAATATAATCAAATGCAAGTTTCACGTCACTTAAGTTTCATATCTAAAATTAATAATCATCATTGAAGAGATTAAGATGAATTCTTTTAAGATAGACATCATTGTTAATTGATTCATCTTGATCAACGTTAAAGACGTTCAAAGTTTTCTAGATTTCGCGAAATTTTATAGAAGATTCATTTATGATTATAGTAGAATAACTATCTCGCTCACTCGTCTCATCAGAAAAGATGTACTCTTTGTCTGATTTCAGAAATGTCAGATTGCATTCAACATTCTTAAGAAAATCTTCACTTTCAAGATTATTCTTCATCACTATAATTCAGATCACAAGATTGTGATAAAAATCAATGCTTTGAACTATGTGTTTAAAGACATTCTTTCTCAATATGATGAAAATGAGATTCTTCATTCAGTCGCTTACTTTTCGAAGAAGCATAACTCAGTTGAGTGTAACTACGAGATCTACGATAAAAAACTTATGATCATTGTTTGCACTTTTGAGAAATGATGATCAGAGCTTGAAGACTATATTTATTTTGTTGAGATGATCACGAATCATAAAAACCTTGAGTATTTCATGTCAATTAAGCAGTTAAGTCATCATCAAGCTCGTTGAAGTGAGTTTCTGTCTAGATTCAACTATCACATCGCTTATCATTTCGACAAGATCAATGATAAGTTGAATGCTCTGACATGTCGCTCAGAAGATTTTTTTAAAGAGAAAGATACATTTAATTCTCAATATTAATATCAACATCAGACAATTCTGAAAACTTATGTTTTAGATTTCAATATTGTTAAGAATCTCGCTCTTGACATTTTCAACATCAAAGTCATGAAGCTTTAATCACAAATCATTGCTTTAAATTCAGTTCAGTTACATTTATTCTCAATTATCTCAGCATTCTTGCAAATTTTAACTTTCATGAATCTAGAAATTGAAGAATTCGACGTTGAAAACATCAAGTCTCAGCTAGATCAAGACATTCTGAATCTTGATGAAGATTTTGCTGATACTTTCACTCAGACATTGTGAAAGTAAGTTGAAATCAATGATAAATTTGCAGCTCAGATAATTGAAGCACTTTGCAATGAAGCACGATATCACAACAAAATCTCTTTAATTGAGTGTGAAAAACATGAAAATCATCTGTACTTTCAAGAAAGAAAGTACATGCTCAACTCAGATAAACTACGTCTTCGTATCATTCAGCTCGCTCATGATAGTGTCGTTGATGATCATTCAAAAAGAGCAAAAAGTTATGAACTGATCAGTTGAGTTTATTGATGATTAAACATTTATAAGTATGTTCAACGTTTCATACAAAACTGTCACATATGTACATGTTTCAAGCTCTTTAAACAACGAACTCAAGAATGATTGTGTTCTCTTTCAATCTTTGAACATCGTTGATGTGATGTCTTTATGAACTATGTAGATTCTTTATCGCTCAGTATCTTCATGAATATCACATATAGATATGTTTTAGTCTTCATTGATTGTTTTATCAAAATGAGACATTTAGTTCTCATCACTTTTATGAAAGTTGAAGAAGTTATCAACTGCTTCTATGCTCATGTTTGAAAACATCATGATTTACTTGAGTTCTTCATGTCTGATCGAGACACACAATTCATCTTTGATGTCTGAAAGCATATGTGTAAAATGCTGAAGATAAACATTAAATTATCAACAACGTATCACTCTGAAATCGATGATCAAATCGAGAAAGTCAATGCTATCATGAAGCATTATCTTTGAGTCTTCGTCAACTACATGCAGAATGACTGAGCTAAGTGACTTTCTGAAGTCGAATTCATCATCAATAATACATCATTATTAATCACTTTAGCATCATTCTTCTTGATCAATTTGAGTCAAAACTCATGTCTAGACTTCAAGTTTTCTGAATCTTTGTTCAAGAATCTTACATTTCAAGCTTGAAACAAGTTAATCAATGTCAAAAAGTTCATCAAGAAAATGAAGAAATTAACTGAGCATTTACGTGATGAGATGCTTATAGCTCAAATCATTTATGAATTCAATGTCAATCTTTTTCGTCGTTTTTGTTCTAAATACTTCGTCAAAGATGAAGTTTGACTGAATGCTTGCAATCTCAGCATTGCTTATCTTGTTATTAAGTTAGATGATCATAATGTTGATCTCTTCAAGATCAAGCGTGTCTTTAAGAACAATTCTCTGATCATTGAGTTAAATCTTTCAGCATTCATGAAGATTTATTTAATCTTTCATGTCACTCTTCTGAATCATATTGCAAGTGACTTTCTTTTGAATCAACATCAGAAATCTTGAGAATTTATTATTGTCAAGAATGACGAAAGATTCTGATATGTAAACAGCATACTAAACTTCAAGCATGATAGATGCTATAACTCATTTCTGCTCAAGTATTATGTTGATTGAGAAGATTATTTCTTTACTTGAAAGTCTTTTCATCTTCTGAATAATTGTGAGTAAACACTCAATGAATATCATCTCATCAATTCTGTCGTTGAAGAATCACATGTACTGTCATGTGTGATGTTTCAATGTCAATGTCAAGAACTTTAAGTTCAATCTTCATCATCTCAATTCAACTCAGATTTGACTCAGATCTTGTCTAGATTTGTTTTAAACATCTTGTTTAAATTTGACTCAAATGTAATTCAGATGTATTCTAGTCTCATCTGTGCATCATCACATTAAACTGCATTTCATCTTTCTTTTGTTCAGATCTAACTCAAATCTTGTTTAAATCTGATTCAGACATCTTGCTTAAATTTGACTCAGATGTGATTCAAATGTGTTTCAATTTTTGTGCATCATCACGTTAAAATGCATCTCATCTCATCTCATTCTTCAAACATCTTGCTCAAATTTGACTCAGATGTGACTCAGATTTATTCTAGTTTCATCTGTGCTTCATCATATTAAAATGCATTTACATCAATTCTTGTCTCATTTCAGTCTTTATCTTCAATTCTTTCTCATTTCATCTTATTTCTTCTCATCATTTTGCAGAAGCTCAATCTTGAAGAGAGAAGTTACTGTCATGATGTCAGATCATCAATTCAATTTAAAACATAAATCATTGATGTTTTAAATAATCTTGATTCATTGAATCTGTTTTGCAGTTCAATGAATCAAGTCATTAATTTAGTTAACGTCATTTTAATCTAGTTTTAGCAATTCTGTTTCAATCATCTTAATCATGTGCATGAATCTTTGCAATCTTAAGTCATAAAACTACTGTTTAGTCTTGATTCTGCTCAATTCATGTATATAGAAGTTGAGCTTTCATTCTTTTCTTTCGCTCTTTGTCTTTCATCTTGTACATTATTTAATGTATTGTCTTGTATTTAAATTCTATCAAAGTAATAATAATATCAGTCTTTTATATTGATAGTATCTTTAGTTTAACTCAGTCTTTGACATTCTCATTTCACAAGCGAAACTGATTGACTTTCTTATAGCTCAAGAACTGACATTTTAAGCTTTTGTCATTGAGCTTTCAATGAACTTTCTTCACATAATGATAGATTATGCATTCAAACGTATGTAAATAGCTAAGATTAAACTTTTTATCATGTCATATTTCATAAAGAGTTATTTTGTTCAACGCAGTGATAGAACTTTTGTTCTTCAGATAAATGACAGTCATTATTGCTTCATCTCATAATTGTATTGACAATTTGACGCTAGTCAGTATAGCGCGAGTTCGTTCAAAAAGAGTGTAAAAACATCGCTCTGTAACTTCATTTTAACTCAAGTTATATGATGTTATTGACTTTCATTTGATCTTATGCTTTTTGAGCAATTACATATTTGAATTCTTCATTGATCTGAGATATTTTATCATCATCAACGAGATTTGTATGTACTAGCTCATCTACTTTGATGATTCTGATGTGAGATTTTCAACTTGAAACTCAATTTTGCTTGTTTATGACACAAGTTTCACATATTGATTCTGAAAATTCTTCATCTTCTAAACTATTTGCAGAATTCACATCGATGTCGATGTTCATGTTGACTAGATGCTTGATGTCTGTCATATTCAGATGAGCTAATTGTTTATATCATTAACATCATGATGTCTTGACTGATTTTGAACTGCTTGTCAGATTGACTCGAGAATTTGAAAGATTAATTGATGTATTCATGAAATATGCTCTTTCATTGTTTCTCAAGTCAATGAGAGCGACGTCATCTTTAAAGTTCATGAAACGAAATTCATCATTCTTTATACTACATGTATATTCTTTGACTTTCATCTGATTGATTGATTGTTCAGCAAAATGTCAATCATAATTAAATCTTTCTTGATGATGAGTACTGCTTTATTATTTGCAGTAACAATGCTGTTATTGATGATCTTTCAATATGACTGTTTATCAAACAAGTCTATGTCATAGCAGACATGATTCTCAGCTTCGATGTTTATTCATTAGACATCTGTGTGACTGTCAGCTCAACAGACGATGAAGATCTTCATTGTTCTGACTATTCTGACTTCAAAGCTTTTTTCAAAATCATCTTCTTTGATCAGATTCTTTCTTTTCTGAAGAGACTTTCATTTATCTGAATGAAACTTCAAATGTAGAAGTCAGCAGCTTTGTTCGCTGTGATTTTCTTGCTCGCAATGAGCGCATTTTTTCGATTCTCTTTGAAATTCACTGTTGTTTTTGAATTTTCGCTTCTTGTCATTAAACTGAGTCATCATGCTCTTGAAACTGAGATTCTTCTCTTCGTTCGCTCATTTATCATGATCAACTAGAGTGATAGTCATCTTGTCGATTAGTAACTTGAATTTGTTGATCTTGATGCTTTGTATCAAGTCGAAAATGTATGATTCTAGACTTTCGTTAAGATCTAGAAGAAAGAGATTGCTCAGCAATCATGATTCTATTGTTTTTTCGACGTTTGAACATTTGATGATGATTCACTTGAGTGAGTCGACATAGTTCTGAATGAATTTGAAATTTAATTGTTTTGAACGATTAAGTTCTTTGATGATCAGATATAAAGTAGTCAAGTTCGACTGCTCATATTGAGTCTCTAGAATGAATCACATCTTAATGACGTCGTTTATCTTGAATATATGTACTCGAGATTCTTTTTTGCAGTTATAGATGATCATATCGCAGATTCTGTCATTTTTATTCGCTCAATAGTGAGCAGCGATGACATACTCTTTTCTGACTGCTGTCAAGACGATGAATGCAGCTGCTGTCGAAGCGACAGATGCAGTCGCTGTTGAGATGAATGCAGCTGATGTTGAAGAGAATGTAGCTGCTGTCGATGCATTGAATTTCGAAGCTTTCGATTTCTCTAGCCACTCTGAGGTGATCATTCAGAGGCCTTTGACTTTCAAGGCACTGATTATGTTCTTCTTTCATGACTCATAGTTCTCGCTCCCCTTTAGCTTCGAGACACGATAGTTCTTCGAACCTTTCATTGTGGTTGAGGTATGGGGGTGTGGAATTGGTGACAGCGAGTTCGATGCTTCGAGTTCTGCCCTTAGGTATGTTTATGGTAGCGGAAATAGAGCTAACCCGGGCTCATAACCTATTGGTATATGAGGGTCAGAGCGAATATGTGCATGTAGGTATATTGGCTATCTAGTAGGTATAGCATATATGGTAGAGCATATAGATGAAGGAAGAAGTGGGAGGACGGATAAATACCCCTAGCGCCAAGCCGCTTCGGCCGGAGCGAACATACGTATGTGCATACGTACCTCGTTTCCAACATATCAATGATAACTCAAAAGGCATATCATACATAGATGTTAGCGGAGCCAACCGTTTAGCGATGAAGTCGGATTTCCCATATCTCGAACATTTCCAGCAATCTTTCACAATGCACCCCTCTCGTCAATAGCAGCATCAACTTCTAGACCGGGACTCTGCCCACTCGTGCGTCCTCAGCATCAAGCTTCGAACTATGGCCACCAAAGTCCGCCATTGCTAACATTGCGCCTGCCTCTCCCATGTCCGAGAGTCTTTTGTTTTCTACTGACGGGGAAATACCGATTGGCAGGTTCAACAACCTAGAATAAACGAGATAGCCAGCTACGCCAGTCACGATAGTGCCAATGGCGAGGATCGCCGGAAGTATGGGATTTGAAGGCGATGCTGCGACTGCTTGTGCAGATTGTCCATCGGCTCCGACAACGGTCTCGGCAATATTTGACTCAAGAAGCAGATTTGACTTATGAAGCTGCCCCATGATAGGCATGGCTTCAAAGGCGATCTTTACCATGCTTGAGCCCGTTGAA
>JAABUY010006064.1_pt1 | contig 11919 bp, 11 predicted proteins | sample 5560271 | NCBI WGS metagenome assembly JAABUY01 (sample SAMN10711886, study PRJNA513374) | rock metagenome | isolation source: Antarctica rocks | place: Antarctica: Victoria Land, University Valley
CCGGGGAGGTGCGGGTCAGGCAGCGTGCGGTCGGCCTCAATTTCATCGACGTCTACCAGCGCATGGGGACCTATCCCAACCCGCTGCCCCTGACGCCCGGCAACGAGGCCTCGGGCGACGTGGTTTCGGTCGGGCCGGACGTCACCGCGTTCAAGCCGGGCGACCGGGTCGCCTACGGGACCGCGCTCGGCGCCTATGCGGAGGAGCGGATCGTCGCGGAGCGCCACCTGGTGCACCTGCCCGACAGCATCTCCTACGAGGTCGGCGCCGTGATGATGCTGAAGGGCCTCACGACGCAGTACCTCCTGCGGCAGACGTTCAGGGTCGGCCCGGAGCACACCATCCTGGTCCAGGCGGCGGCCGGCGGCGTCGGGCTGCTGCTCTGCCAGTGGGCGAAGTCGCTCGGCGCCACCGTGATCGGCACGGCCGGCAGCGACGACAAGGCTGCACTGGCCCGGCGACACGGCGCCGACCACGTGATCCTGTACCGCACGGAGGATTTCGCCGAGCGGGTCAGGGACATCACGGGTGGCGGCCTCTGCGACGTCGTTTACGACGGGGTCGGCCAGGCCACCTTCCCGAAATCGCTCGATTGCCTGAAGCCGCGCGGCACCTTCGTGTCCTTCGGCGCTTCATCGGGACCGATCGCAGCCTTCAACATCGGCCTGCTGCAGCAGAAAGGCTCGCTCTACGCGACCCGGCCGACCCTGTTCACCTATGCGGCGAAGCGCGAGGACCTGCTGGCCATGGCCGACGATCTCATGGCCGCGATCGCGTCCGGCGCCCTCACGCCCGAGGTCCACGCCCGTTTCCCGCTCGGAGAGGCGGCGGAAGCGCATCGCGCGCTCGAGGCGCGGGAAACATCGGGCAGCACGATCCTCGTGCCCTGAGGCGCGCGATGAGGCAGGGCTTTCCTTTCCGTCGGACGTCGGTTCGTCCCGTGCCGCAGCATCCGGGTCTCCTGCATCGTCGGGGCCGATAGGTGGAGAGCGACGGCGCCCGCTCGATCCATCTTCCGATGCCGCTGATCGCCGTCCGCGGCCTGTCGAAGAGCTTCGGCTCGGTGCGGGCCAACCAGGCCATCGACCTCGACGTCAGGGCCGGGGAGAACCATGCGCTTCTCGGCGAGAACGGGGCCGGCAAGTCCACCCTGGTCAAGATGCTCTACGGCCTTCTGCAGCCGAGCGCCGGAGAAATTCTATGGGAGGGGCGCGCCGTCACGCTCGACACGCCGGAGGCCGCCCGGGGGCTCGGCATCGGCATGGTGTTCCAGCATTTCTCGCTGTTCGAGAACCTGACCGTCTCGGAGAACATCGCGCTGGTGCTGCCGCCTGACCGGCAGAGCCGGCTCGATGCCCGCATCGCCGGCCTGTCGGAGCGCTACGGGTTGAAGCTCGAACCGGCCCGCCCGGTCTGGAGCCTCTCGGCGGGCGAACGGCAGCGCATCGAGATCGCACGCTGTCTTCTGCAGGATCCGAAGCTCCTGATCCTCGACGAGCCGACGTCGGTGCTGACGCCGCAAGAGTCGGGATCGCTCTTCGCGATCCTCGACCGGCTCAAGGCCGAAGGGCGGGCGCTGCTCTACATCTCGCACCGGCTGGACGACGTGAAGCGCCTGTGCGAGCGCGCCACCATCCTGCGCGGAGGACGCGTGGTCGGCGCCTGCGATCCCCGGGCGGAAAGCGCACGCTCGCTCGCGGCCCTGATGGTAGGAGCGCAGGTCGGCGAGGTCGCGGCACGGCGCGCCACGCCGGGTCCGGAGCGCTTCTCGGCGAACGGCCTGTCGCTGCCGGCGCCAGGATTGCATGCCACGGCGCTGCGCGACGTCGACCTGTCGGTGCGCGGCGGCGAGATCCTCGGCATCGCGGGGGTGGCGGGCAACGGCCAGGACGAACTCTTTGCGGCGCTCTCGGGCGAACGACTCGCCGCGGCACCCCACGAGGTCCGTATCGACGGGCAGCCGGTCGGCCGCGCCGGCATCTCGGCTCGCCGCCGCCGCGGCGCGGCCTTCGTGCCCGAGGAGCGCAACGGCCATGCCGCCGTAGCGAGCTTCGCGCTCAGCGACAACATGGTCCTGTCGCGCCGCGCCACCGGCGAGGTCAGCACGCGAGGCTTCCTGCTGGGCCGGGCCGCCAAGGCGCTGTCGCGGCGCGTCGTCGAGACCTTCGACGTCAGGGTCGGGTCGCCGGATCCCCCGGCCCGGACCTTGTCGGGCGGCAATCTGCAGAAGTTCGTGGTCGGCCGCGAGATCCTCCGCGAGCCGGGCGTTCTGGTCGTCAACCAGCCGACCTGGGGCGTCGACGTGCTGGCCGGGGCCGCCATCCATCAGGCGATCCTGGATCTGGCCGGCCGGGGCGCGGCCGTGGTGCTGATCAGCCAGGATCTCGATGAACTGTTCCGCATCTGCGACCGGATCGCAGTGATCCACGCGGGCCGGCTATCGCCCGCCACGCCGACCGCCGAGATCGACCGCGACGACGTCGGCCTTCGCATGGCAGGGGCCGGCGAGGCTGAGGCCCGACTGGCTGAAGCCCTTGCGCATTGAGCTGCAGCCGCGGCTGGTGCCATCCCGCTGGTCGGGGATCGCGGCGCCGGTCGCGGCGCTGCTCGTGGCGCTGGCGATCGGCGCCGTTATCGTCGCGGTCCTGGGCCGCTCGCCCCTGGCGGCCTTCCGGGTCTATTTCGTCGAGCCGCTGACGCAGGACTGGTCGCTCGAAGCCATGGCCGTGAAAGCCTCGCCGCTCGTGCTGATCGCGGTGGGGCTCGCGTTCTGCTTTCGCGCCAACCTCTGGAACATCGGCGCCGAGGGCCAGTTCATCGCGGGCGGCGCTTTGGGCGGCGCCCTCGGGCTTGCGACGCACGGCGCCGACCACGCGGGGCCTCTCGGCGGCGCCTGGATCCTGCCCGCCATGCTGGCGCTCGGGTTCGTCGGGGGCGCCGTCTACGCCCTGATCCCGGCCGTGCTGCTCGCCACGCTCGGCGTCAGCGAGATCCTGTCGAGCCTCATGCTGGTCTATGTGGCGCGGCTCGCGTTGGATTATCTCGTGCGCGGACCCTGGCGCGATCCGGCGGGCTTCAATTTCCCGGTGTCGGTCAATTTCGACCCCGAGGCGACGTTGCCGAGCCTGATCGCAGGCGCTCAGCTCCACGCGGGCGTGCTGATCACGCTCGTGGCGGTCACGGTGGCGGCGATCGTCTTCTCCCGGACGATGTTCGGCTACGAAATCCGAACCGTCGGCGCGGCGCCCCGGGCGGCGCGCTTCGCAGGCTTCAGCGAACGCCGCTTGGCGCTCGGGGTCTTCGCTCTCTCGGGCGGGCTCGCGGGCCTCGCCGGCATCATGGAAGTGTCGGGCCAGATCGGACAGTTGCAGCCCTCGATCTCGCCGGGCTACGGCTTCACGGCCATCATCGTGGCGTTCCTGGGCCGGCTCCAGCCTTTTGGCATCCTGATGGCCGGCCTGGTCCTGGCCCTGACCTACGTGGGCGGGGAGGGCGCCCAGATCGCCCTGAAGCTGCCGCTCGACGTCACCACGGCGTTCCAGGGCGTCCTGCTGATCTGCGTGCTCGGCGCCGACGTCGCGACGCGCTACCGCGTCCGACTCGTCGGAAGGATCGGCCCATGAACCCCGACATGGCGCAGCTCGTGCTCGTCGCGGTCGTCACGGCCGCGACCCCGCTGGCGCTCGCGGCCATCGGCGAACTCGTGGCCGAGCGGTCGGGCGTGCTGAACCTCGGCGTCGAGGGCATGATGGTGTTGGGCGCGGCATGCGGCTTCGCGGCCGCCTATCTCAGCGGTTCGACCTTGGTCGGCGCCCTCGTCGGCGTCGCGGCCGGCGCCCTCATGGCGGGGCTGTTCGGCCTGCTCACGATCGTGTTCGCGGTGAGCCAGGTGGCGGCCGGCCTGGCCTTGACGATCCTCGGGCTCGGCCTGTCGGGGCTGGTCGGCAGCGGCTTCGTCGGCCTGAAGCGCGACCCGGCCCCGCATCTCGCGATACCCGGGCTGACCGACCTGCCGATGGTCGGTCGGCTCGTCTTCGGCGAGGATGTGTTCGTCTACGGCGGGATCCTGATCGTCGCGGGCGTGGCTTACGTCCTCAGGCGCACACGCGCCGGCCTCGTGCTGCGCGCGGTCGGCGACAATCACGGGTCCGCCCATGCGCTGGGCGTCCCGGTCCGCCGCGTCCGCATGCTGGCGGTGCTGTTCGGCGGCGGCTGCGCCGGGCTCGCCGGCGCCTACCTATCGCTCGCCTACACGCCATTCTGGGCGCCCGAGATGACGGCGGGCCGCGGCTGGATCGCCCTGGCGCTCACGGTGTTCGCGTCCTGGCGGCCGTGGCGCGTCATGGCGGGTGCCGTGCTGTTCGGCGGCGCCACGGTGCTGCAATTGCAGGCCCAGGCCTTCGGCATCGGCCTGCCGGGGCAGTTCATGTCGGCGATCCCCTATCTGGCCACGGTGCTGGCCTTGGTGCTGCTGTCGCTGCGCCGCCGCTCGGGCTCGGTCGCGCCCGCCATGCTGGGCACGGCCTTCGTGCCGGACCGGTGAGGACCGGACCGGCACGACCATTGCATAGAAAACAGGCAGGTACGGGCTTCGATCTTGGAGCGCGCCGGCCATCACGATGAGGAACGACACGATGCGAGATTGGGTGAAGGGCACGGCGCTCCTGGCCGTCGCCGCCCTGGCGGCAGGCTCTCCGGCGCGGGCCGACGACAAGCTCAAGGTCGGCTTCGTCTATGTCGGACCGGTCGGCGACTTCGGCTATTCCTACCAGCACGACCAGGGCCGCCAGTACCTGCAGCAGCAGATGGGCGACAAGGTCGAGACCACCTTCCTCGAAAACGTGCCGGAAAACGATTCCGAGCGCGCCTTCGAGCAACTGGCCCGCAGCGGCCACAAATTGATCATCGGCACGTCCTTCGGCTTCATGGATCCCGAACTCAAGGTGGCCAAGCGCTTCCCGAACATGAAATTCGAGCACGCGACCGGCTACAAGCCGGCTCCGAACCTGTCGACCTATTCGGCGCGGTTCTACGAGGGCCGCTACATCATCGGCCAGATCGCCGCCAAGATGTCGAAGACCCACACGATCGGCTACGTGGCGTCGTTCCCGATCCCCGAGGTGGTGGGCGGCATCGACGCCTTCATGCTGGGAGCCCAGACGATCGACCCGACCCTGAAGGTCAAGATCGTCTGGGTGAACTCCTGGTTCGATCCCGGCAAGGAGGCCGATGCCGCCAAGGCGCTGATCGCACAGGGCGTCGACATCATCGCCCAGCACACCGATTCGGCGGCGCCGCTGCAGGAGGCCGAGAAGGCCGGCATCCACGGCTTCGGCCAGTCCTCCGACATGGCCCGGTTTGCGCCCAAGGCGATCCTGACCTCGATCGAGGACAATTGGGGTCCGTACTATGTCCAGGAGGTCAAGGCCGTCGAGGACGGCACCTGGAAATCGCACGACACCTGGGGCGGCCTCGACAGCGGCATGGTCAAGATGGGTCCCTACGTCAACATGCCGGCCGACGTGAAAGCCCTGGCCGAACAGGTCGAGGGCGACATCAGATCCGGCAAGGTGAAGCCCTTCGCGGGACCGATCACCAAGCAGGACGGCACGGTGGCCGTGAAGGCCGGCGAAACCATGCCCGACAAGGAGATCCTCGGGCTCAACTGGTACGTCAAGGGCGTCGACGACAAGCTGCCGCAGTGAGGATCTTGCTTGAGAGGGCGGCCTTTCGGTTGCTCCCTCCGTCATTGCGAGCGCAGCGAAGCTCCAGGACCGAGGCAGGACGGCCCGTCGCGTCTCGTTGCGCGACCGTCCATACGGTCCGCTGAGTGATATGATCGAGCATGCGGCAGCCCGCGGTCTACATCGTGGCCAGCGCTCGCAACGGCACGCTCTACACCGGCGTGACGTCGAACCTGCCGCGTCGGGTGTACGAACACCGAACGTCGCTCCAGCCCGGCTTCACATCGCGATACCGGTGTAGGCTCCTCGTCTTTTACGAATGGTACGCCGATATGCCGACGGCCATCGCCCGGGAAAAGCAGATCAAGGCCGGTTCCCGTCAAAAGAAACTGGCCCTGATCGAGGCCATGAACCCTAACTGGAGCGATCTCTACGATGGATTCGCTTGATCGGTTGCGAGTATGGGGCAGGGTGCGCCAAATCCTGCCGCCGTCCTGGATTGCTTCGCTCCACTCGCAATGACGATCGACCGAGCGGAACCGATCCCTTACACCACAGTCCCATGCAGGTCGTAGGCGTCGGCACGCTCGATCCGGGCCGTGACGATGTCGCCGACGCGGACCGGGAAGCGGTGCGACAGGTGGACCTTGCCGTCGATCTCGGGGGCGTCGCCCCTGGAGCGGCCGACGGCGCCACCCGGGCCGACCGAATCCACGATCACCGGCATGCGGCGCCCCACCTTGCGGGCGAGGAGCCGCGCGCTGATCGCCTGCTGGTGCTTCATGAAGCGGTCGAGCCGCTCGGCCTGCAGTTCGGGCGGCACGGGCGGCAGCCCGAGGTGGTTGGCGGGCGCGCCAGTCACCGGCTCGTATTTGAAGGCGCCGACACGCTCCAGCCTGGCCTCGGAGAGCCAGTCGAGCAGGATCTGGAAGTCCTCCTCGGTCTCGCCCGGGAAGCCGACGATGAAGGTCGAGCGCAGCACGAGGTCGGGGCAGATCCCGCGCCAGGCCCGAATGCGGTCGAGCGTCCGATCCTGCTTGCCGGGGCGCTTCATGGCGCGGAGCACGTTCGGCGCCGCATGCTGGAACGGGATGTCGAGGTAGGGCAGCACGAGGCCCTCGGCCATCAGCGGCACGACCTCGTCGACGTGGGGGTAGGGGTAGATGTAGTGGAGCCGCACCCAGGCGCCGAGCTGCCCGAGTTCGCGCGCGAGGTCGACGAACCCGGCCCGGACCTGGCGGTCGCCATGGCGTTCCGAGGCGTAGCCGCGGTCGAGCCCGTAGGCCGCGGTGTCCTGCGACACGACCAGCAGTTCCTTGACGCCGGCCTTAACCAGCTTCTGGGCCTCGCGCAGCACCTCGGCGACGGGGCGCGACACGAGCCGGCCGCGCAGCCGCGGGATGATGCAGAACGAGCAGGAGTTGTTGCAGCCCTCCGCGATCTTGAGATAGCTGTAGTGGCGCGGCGTCAGCTTGATGCCCTGCGGCGGCAGCAGGTCGAGGAACGGATCGTGCAGCGGCGCGGCGGCCTCGTGCACGGCCGCCATCACGCTCTCGTAGGCCTGCGGCCCGGACACGGCGAGCACGCCGGGATGGGCCTGGCGGATCGACTCGGGCTCCGCCCCCATGCAGCCGGTGACGATCACCTTGCCGTTCTCGGCCATGGCGTCGCCGATGGCGGCCAGCGACTCGCGCTTGGCGCTGTCCAGGAACCCGCAGGTATTGACCACCACGGCGTCGGCGCCGTCGTGCTTCCTCGTGATCTCGTAGCCCTCGGCCCGGAGGCGCGTGATGATGCGCTCGCTGTCGACCAGCGCCTTGGGGCAGCCCAGCGACACGAAGGAGATGCGCGGCGCGGCGCGGCCGGACGCGGGAGCGCTCGCGCCGTCTGAGAGTTCAAGCATGGCGTGGGCTTGGCACGTCGGCGGCGAGGTTGCAACAGGCGGGCGCGACGGGTCGGGCCTGCAGCATGGTGATGCGGCGCGGCTCAGGCGGGTTTGGCCCCGCGCTCGGGGCGGAACGACCCGGGCGGGCCGCCGACCAGCAGGATCGCGCCATCGAGCGCATCGAGCAGGGGCGGCGTCAGGTGCTCCGTCACGATCGCGGAGAGATAGGGACGGATGGCCTCCGCCCCACCGCCCACGAGCGCGATCCTCTCGGCCCCGTGGCGCCGGAGCGCCGCCGCCAGTTCGGACAGGGCTTCGGCCGCTGTCCGCACGATGGCGAGCGCCGTCGAGTCACCGGCGGCGGCGGCCGTGAAGACCGCCGGCGCATAGGCGCCATAATGGCTCGAGCGTGCCGTCAGGCCCCAACGGATCACGGCGGCCGCATCGTCGCCGAACTGCGCCATGAGGTTCCGCGTGAAGGGTGTGTGCTGGTCGAGGCCGTCATGGGCGCGCAGCGCGCGCCGCCACGCGTCGAGCCCGATGCGCGCGCCCGAGCCGTCATCGCCGAGCACGAAGCCACGGCCGCCGACGAAGATCTCGCGACCCTCCACCAGGGCCAGTCCGGCGCTCCCCGTGCCCGCGATGATGAGGCCGCCGTCCCGTCCGCCATGCGCGCCGAGGCAGGCCGTGACGGCGTCGTTCGATACCCGCACGACGGCAAAGCCGTCGAGCGCCGCCACGACTGACCCCGCGACGGCGGGCGACGAGACGCCGGCGAGGCCGAGCCCGAGATGCAGCCGTCGGTGGGTCCCGGGTGGAAGGCCGGCCTGCCGCAATGTGTCGGCCACGCAGTCCCGGATCGTGGCGAGAGCGCCGTCGAAGTCGAGATAGACGTTGGCGCCGCCGGCCTGGGCGGACGCCAGGAGAGCGCCCTCGGCGTCACGCAATCGCGCGCGACAGCGCGAGCCGCCGCCATCGATGCCCATGAACAGGGCAGGGCCGTCCGCAAGCCCTTCGACCATGCCGTGATCCCGTGCCGCGGTCGGTTCCGCTGCTGCCGTTTACAGCCGGGTTCCGCCCGCGCCAAGAGTCGGCGCTGGCTCACTGGGCGGATCGTCGATCCGCCCAACTATCTGCCGAACCGCAAACTGTTACACGGAACGCCGGTCGTTATATCGAACGCCGTTCCGTGAAACATACAAGGCGGCCATGAGGGAGCGAGGCCTCGGCGGCTGTCTCATGCTGCCAGTACGAGTAAGCCGCGTGTCGGCGGACACGACAGCCCAACCCTGAACGTGACGCCGCTGCCGACCCCACGGTCTTCGTTCAAGGGGCTCAACATCGCGCCAGCTTCGGCGGCGATCGGAAGATCGCCCCGACAAGGCTCGAGACATGAGCCAGCAGATCCTTGCTGATGCCTTGCGTCGGATCGGCGTCACGACGGACCTGCCGCCGACCAGCATATTCCGCAGGCTCGGAAGCCCGCCACGCGGAGCAGCGGCGCCGAGCCGATCACCGCCGCGTCGCCGGAGTGCCGGTGCCGAACCGACGGCCCCGATCACGCCCCGGCCCGGTCCAGCTCCGCGAGGTCTTCCGCGCGAAGCTCGAGGGCGGCGGCGCCCGCGAGGCCGCGGAACTGGTCGAGCGATGTCGCGCTGGCGATCGGCGCCGCGATCGACGGCTGGGCCATGAGCCAGGCCAAGGCCACCTGGGCCGGCGCGACGGCGTGACGGGCCGATACGGCGTCGAGGGCCGCCAGGATCTTATGGCCACGCGGGTTGAGGTACTTGCCCATGCCGCCACCGCGTGGGCTCTTGCCGAAGTCGGCCTCCGACCGGTATTTGCCAGTCAGGAAGCCCGACGCGAGACCAAAATACGGGATGACGCCGACCTCTTCCTCGACGCATAGCCGTTGCAGCGCCCCCTCGAAACCGTCGCGGTCTACGAGGTTGTAGTGGGGCTGCAGCGTCTCGTAGCGGGGCAGGCCGTTCGCCGCGCTGGCAGCCAGCGAGGCTCCGAGGCGCTCGGCCGAAAAATTCGACGCCCCGATGATCCTGACCTTGCCGGCCTTGACCAGCACTCCGTAGGCCTCGAGCGTCTCCTCGATGGGTGTCGCGTCGTCGTCGGCGTGCGACTGGTAGAGATCGACGTAATCGGTGCGCAGGCACTTCAGCGACCCCTCGATCGATTCGGCGATATAGGCCCGATCGAGCCGGCCCTTGCGTCCGGGCTGGCCCATGCCCACCTTGGTGGCGATCACGACCTTGTCGCGGTTGCCACGGGCGGCCAGCCAATTGCCGATCACGGTCTCCGACTCGCCGCCCGCGTGGCCCGGCACCCAGTTCGAATAGACGTCGGCCGTGTCGATGAAGTCGAAGCCTGCGCTCACGAAGGCGTCGAGAAGTTCGAAGGACGTCTTCTCGTCTGCCGTCCAGCCCAACACATTGCCGCCGAAGCACCAGGGCGCCACGCTGATGTCGGATCGGCCCAGTCGTCGCGTCTGCATGGCCATCGCCTCCTCGCACAGCACCGGTCATTCTTCGGCGGGCATCGATGCCTTCACGGTCCGGGCAATCGTCTGAGGATCGGTCTCGGCGGTCAACTCGTCGAGCAGCTCTGCCGACATCCCCACGACCCCGACATGCCGGCACAACCTGTCCAGCATCTCCAGGACCTTGGTCCCTTCCATCTCGGCCATCATGTTGATCTGCAGGTTGAGGTGCGCCCGTCGGTCGGCCTCATGCTGCAGGCGATTTTGCGACGTGAGGATGAGGAGACCGAGGACGATCGCCTCGAGAGACGCGACCAGCGCAAGCAGGTTGAACGGATAGAGGTCGAAAGCTCTGGCCGTAGTGGCATTCCACAGCAGCCAGGCCGACAGCGCCACGACATGCAGCATGACGGACCCGGGCGTGCCGACCCGGCGGATGAGACCGCGCGCCAGCTTTTCACCGCTCGACCGTTCGCCCAATATTGCGGCTTCGACCCTGGCGATGGCGTCGACATTGCGCTGCTGCTGAGCAGGCACCGGCGCCGCCATGCTCTCTCTCGTCGGTTCTGCATTCATGCAGCCTAACATGGGCCTCAAGGCAGGCCCCGCCAAGCCGGGCCTCGGACGCCCTGCGTCAGCCGCCGATCGCGTCCCTGACGCATTTCGCGGTGAAGCTCGTCTTGGCGGCGCCGGCGAGCTTCCTGGTCGCGGCGGTGGCGTCGCAGGTCGCTGCGGTGTCCTTCTGGCACTTGGTCATGAAGCTGGTCTTGGCTGCCCCGGCCAGTTTCTTGTCCGTGGCGTTGGCCGTGCAGGTCCCGTCGGCAGAGGCGCTGCACAGGCCGGCGATCAGGAATCCGGCGGTCAGAACGGCTCTCATGGTGTTCCCCTCGATCCTCCCGGCCCTGAAGTAGCGGCGGGATGGTGATCGGAACGTGCATTCCCGGCGAGGGCGCGTCAATGCCACGCCGGATGCACGTGGGCGATGCGGCCGGACCGGACCACGGGTGGAGCGCAGATCGAGACGGAGCTCGCGGCCGAACTGGTTCCTGCCGCGACGCCCCGCATGATAGGGTGAGCACGGACGAAGGCTCGAGGCTGGCAGAGCGGGAGGACCAGATGGCCGGCACCGAAGACGCGGCGGGTCGGGAGACGCAGCTGGCGATCGGCCGCCGCCGTTTCATGATGGCAGCTTTGACGCCTCTGGCGTCGGCAACGCTTCTGGCGTTCGTCCTCGTGGCGACCGCGGCGCAGGCGCAACGATCGGACGATCCTGCCTACGACTTCAAGCTCGGTGACGTCGACCACTTCAAGACGGAGACCGAAGCTTCCGAAGCTTGCAAGGGCGACGCCGTGGTCTGGGCGGACGAGTACACGACCTTCTATTATCCGAAATATCTGAAACAATATGGAACAACCGGCCATGGCACTTACACCTGTTTCAAGCAGGCCAAGAAGGCCGACTATTGGGGCGTCGGGTCGTCGGAGGGACTGGAAGGGAGCGGAAGGGAGTTTCCGATCGAGCCCTGCCCGTCCTGCTCTTAGCCGGGCACGCGCTGATCCCCCGACGGATGTCGATTGCCTTGGTGGTTCAGGGCTTCGGCAGCGGCGTTCATGGTGGGCGGGTTTTCGGCAACGGTGAACACCTTGTGCAAAGCCCGATCAGGGTCACTGGAACCGGGTTATTCCAGCAGGCAATCGACTTCACGCGGGGTGCGAGGCCGTTGCAGACCTGCTTAGAGTCCGTTTGGCAACTATGGGTGGGCGAGTCTTCGGATCATCAACCCACCCATAGCGATATCGATCATGGCTTCGGAGACGTCCATCCTGGCTTCGTAGTCACGCACGAGACGCCGGTGACG
>JAABUY010006067.1_pt1 | contig 11912 bp, 13 predicted proteins | sample 5560271 | NCBI WGS metagenome assembly JAABUY01 (sample SAMN10711886, study PRJNA513374) | rock metagenome | isolation source: Antarctica rocks | place: Antarctica: Victoria Land, University Valley
GCAGTGTGGAGACTCTGTGTCGCTGGCTGGCAGGGCGACGCGGTCGAGATCCTGATCATCACCAAGGAGGGCACGCGGAAGGAGGTGATGCCGCTGAAGAAGGACTGAGCGGCTGGGAAAGGGCCGAACCGCCTGCGCCGCTCCAGCGGTCTGTGCTGCAGCGCTGCGCCTCATGTCCTGTGCCATGAGGCGTGTGCTGCTCCTGTAAAACTGCTAGTTTGACACCATTGTGCAAGCGAACGCACCACACTCTCGCTTTCCTGTTTCGAGCCTAGAGGCACCTCCTGATCTGCTACCATGCAGTCAGACGCTGCTCTGGCAGCTTGCCTCGTCCAGCCTCTCCCATTACCGCCAGTCATGCAGGGGTGGCTTGCGCGGGTCTTCAGCAGGCTGCCTGCCGCACGCATGCGCAAACGACTCAGCGGGGGCTGCTGCTACAGACAGCTTCTTCAGACATACCACTCCTTGGAGCATCTGGACATAACAAGGGAGCCGCAATGGGGACCGCTCGTGACCTACAAACCTATGAGCTCCTGCAGGCCGCAGGCGAGCTCCAACATGTCCAGGATACGCGAGAACATGAGCGGCCAAAGTGGGCACACCACACGCCCCTGCAGGTCCCTGCTGCGCACCAGCGCGTGTCGCACGACAGCCGCGCCTCGCGCCCTGGATTTGCGAGAACGTGAGCGGCCAAGGTGAGGAAACCACAGGCCCCTGCAGCGGCGCACCAGCGCGTGTCGCAGGACAGCCGCGCCTCACGCGTCAGGTTGCGCGCGGTCATGTGGTAGGTGTCCAGCGCGAGCACGATTGCATCGCCCGCGCGCAGGTCGGCGCCGCGCCAGTCCACCGCGTAGTGGCCCACGAGCCCGCCCAGGGCGGCCCCTGTTGCGCCCCGGGGCGGTGCTCTCACCGCCGTTGCATGTGCGCCATTTGCTTCACCCATTCACGACAGGACAGCACACGTAGTCTCAGGAGCAAGCCTTAGTTCTTTCAGCAGATAAGCCAGGTGTTTGTCAGTCACAGAGAAGACTGCTCCCCAATGAGGCACGCATGCCACGTCATACCATGTCTGCGCCACCAGCCCAGAGCAGAGTGGTCAGGCATGCAGCCAGAGGAGAGCAGTTGAGCATGCAGCATGAGCAGGGCGGCCGGGCGTGCAGCCAGCGCTCGGGGCGCGCCGTCATCTGAAAGCCAGCCGCTGCTGGTGCCGTCCGCGCCAACGCGCGATGCGCCGTAGCTCCGCAGCCGCTGGAACGCCCGCAGCCGGTGCGAGGCCCGGCAGACCTGGGCCGGGGCCCGCGCGGACGGGTGATTGTCAGCCCCCATGCTGCATAGGCTCTCAGACAAGACCCTCGGCGCACTCAGTGCCCACGCCGGACAGAGGGGCGAGGGCGAGTGCGTAGCGCTGCCTGATGCATGGCACGTCGGCGCAGCGATACATGCTGACAGTGAACCCGTCCTGATACTCGAGCGCGTGCTAAAGCTCAACGTCATGGTCTTCCCCACGTTGGCGGGCTGCGAGAGCGCCGCGAGCGCCCCAACGCCGGCCTGCACGCCGCGCATGGCCCGGCGCTCCAAGTGCGCGGCGCCGGCGCCCGCTGCGGTGCTCGCGAGCCTCTTGGCACATGTGGGCGCAGTCCATGGCGCTGCCGGCCTGGGTCAGGCGCTCCCAGCGCTCTGCCCCCTCTGCATGGCCGCCCCCGGCCGCCTGACAACAGCTGCCCCAGGCCGGCGGCGTCATGGACAACGTCCACACATGTCCAAGGAGCACACGAGCACCGCCGCGGGCAGCGGCCGCGCACTCGTGAGCACCAATGCATACGCAGCACTGCAGGTCAATGTCGGGGCGCTCGCAGCGCTGCCGCAGCCCACAATGTGGAGGAGGCTGTTGCACGAGCACGGCTGCTGGAGCCCGTCATCTTGCAATCACGGCTGGCTAGCTATTGCAACACGGTGCACATGCACAGCCCATATGACTTGCAATCCAGTCAGCTACCTGATGCTGAGTATGGATGTGTCAGCGTATTTGCATAGAAAGCCCGACTGCGACAAATTAGAAGGTTTACGACAGACGCGAACAGGGCGCAGCGCATCCACAGCATGCTGACACGCATTCTAAAACAACTGAGACTCATAGGGATCAAACGCACCAGCAGGGCGCCGTGCGAGACACTTACGTCGCCCAGGGGCACCCAGACCGTCAGCAACCGCGGAGAGGCGCCGCCAACAAACACGCGGTCCGTGTGCAGGCCTGCGCATAATGCAGCGAGCCCACTAAGTGGCAGCTGGTGTACAACAGGTGGCGGGCCGACGAAACTCCTGCATGCTGATGGCATTTCCACATATACCCTTTCCCAGGCAACCAGTGCCAGTGCATGCGGCAACGGCTTGGCAACAGTGAGTATTCATGCCTCCAAACAGCATAGGAGCAGGTGCTGCCAGCTGCACTTCATGTATTGCAGCAGCATGCGTCCAGCAAGGCCACCCATGGAGCAGGGCCGTGCCTGTGAACTCGTCGGGCGCCACGGCTCGCAGCCATTTGTACCTCGCCGTCACAGCAGGCCCCTGCTTGGACGCACACACCTAGGACCAGTTGGCCCACACTCCTGTCGCACCTCTCGCCACGTTGTGTACTCGTCTCAGCATGATGCAAGCTTCTCTCTCCGGCAGAGGTGAGCGCACGGACACACGTTTAAACGTAGAGGCAGAAGTGGCTTTTTTGCCCTGTCGTTGAGGGGCGGTGTCCGTCCGGGTGAGCCCGAGGGGCGCACCTGCAGCAGCCCCGCCGCCAGGCGGTAGAGCGCCGGCGCTTCCAACACCTTCAGCACCGCGGCATGCCGCGCGAGGTCCTGCCGCGAGAGCAGGCCGATGCCGGCGGTCCCTGGCGGCACGTCTGCAGCTCCTTCCGAGGCAAACACGTGCGGCTGCCAGCGGTGCAGCTCCGCCAGCAGCCGCGCCCGAGCCTGCACACACAGCAGCAACTGGCCTGCCACGTGCAGCACCCGGGTACCGGTCATCATTGTGCAACAAGCAGCGGCCTTGCGAAGCCAGTGCCGTGCCACAAGTGAGACTGTAAGCGCACACCACAGCACACTCAGAACGGGGGAGAGGGCAGGCACGCGCCTCCATCACGTCGGCCGCGGGCAGCACGCCGCGCAGCTGCAGGTACCCGTCGAGCGCCAGGCGCTGCTGCAGGGCGCGCCAGCACCCGGAGCACAGCGCTTCCTTGAGCAGGTGCGACGAGTCCACCATGGCGTGGCAGCGCACGTTCCCGCGCCCTGCTGCCACCACTTGCCCGCCGCTGCGCACCATCCTACAGTTGAGTGGGCTACCCAATGAGGCTATTTTTATTTATTTTTTATTAGGAGGCATGCCCAAACCTGCTGGGACCCTCAGATATTCAAGTCCAGCTGCTGGCCTGCTGCGATAGTTTGCCTACCCTGCACACTCAGAGGCGGGCCTGGTTCACCCTCAGCAGGCCTTGCTCAGATGCCTCCCTTGCTCGGAAAGGAGGCTTCTTGCCGTACAGGGTGAGCGCCGACGGCCTGCGCCTGCGCGCGCATGCACTCAATGCAGGCGCACTGGCGGCAACTGCTGCCGGCTGGGCCGGCCTTGGTCCTGCTGTGCAGCCTGTTGGTGCAGGTATGCCCAGCAGCTCTGACGTCTGACACCTAGCCGTTTACCAAATTCAGACTTCTGGCTGCATGCCGTGCCCCAGTCTGCTGCTAGTGTCTGCAGTCAAAGAGTTCCTCCTGCACGGGCCACCGCTGGGCAGCCTGCGCAGCTGTGCAAGTTACGTAATTAGCAGGGGCATGGCTTGCGGGGGGCAGTCATGGCCCACTACCTGCAACAACAGGTGCGCAGGGCGGCCGGCGGCGCATCAAAACGCAGCCTGCCGACCCCCCTCAGACCGCGCAGCAGCGCGGCGCTGCAGGCGCCCAGCGCGCCGCGCAGCACATGGCCGGCAGCCCGGCCCTGACAACCCCGCTCGCTGCGCCCCCAGGCGCGCGGCGCGGTTGAGGGCGCCTCGGAGCGCGGGCCGCGCATCCTGTACAAGCTGCATGACAGCACGGCGCCGGGAGACCTCCAGCGCGACCTGCACCTCGCGGCCGGCCGCCAGGGCGGCCCCGAGGGGCGCCGCCTGCGCCAGGCGGGCGCGCCGTCCGGCCTGCGCTTCCAGTCGCTGGGGCAGCTGGCGGGCCTGGAGATGGTCCAGCTGCCGCACGGCCAGCCGGCCGCCTGGCTGCTGCGCGCGCTGCAGGACCACCCAGGCGCGCTCCTTGCCGCGCCGCCCCGCCCCTTGCTTCCCCACGCAACGTGTGCCCGCGCACAAACTGCCCCTGTGCCTGTCGCCGCACGGGGCACGCGCGCTGAGAGCGCACTCCCTGAGGCCGTCACGGAGGAGCGCGAGCGAGCACTGCCGGGCAGCTGCGCGGGCGCGCACCAGGGGCGCCCCAGCGGCGCACACGCGTCGCCGGCTCGAGCGCGCCGGCGCCGGCGCGCGAGCTCATCATGCGCTGCGACCCCGCGGCGCCTGCGCCAGCGCGGGCGGGCCGGGCGCGCAGGCGTGGAGTTTGCGGAGGAGGACCGCGTGCTGTCCGCGTACGCCACGCCCAATGACCCGGACCTGCCGCAGCAGTGGGCGCTCTACCGCCTGGGCCTCTTCACCGACACGCCGCTGCAGCGCGGCAGCAACCAGGGCGCGTGGAACCGGTGCGCGCGCGCGGCGCGGCGGCGCGCGCGGCCCTAGCCCGGCAGGCCGTGGGGTTTCGGCCAGAGGGGTGTGGTCAAGCATGCGCAGCACCTGAGCGGGCCCGGACCTGCTGCAGCGGGCAGCGCTGCACAGCCTGAACTGGTGCGCTGACACGCTGCCATAGCAACGACCAGGGCGCATGCGGCCAATGCAGGGCTGGCAGACCCCCCCTTTGCGCTGTCAACGGCGCTCGCGGCATGGCGCCTCTTTGCGCGTTCGGCGCAGCGTGCCGCGCCTGCGCTTGGCATGATGCAGACGCGCTGCGCCCCATGTCGGAAATGACATGGGCAGGGGATTTTACACATGCAGGGTGTGCATGCGGCACAGGCGCATGCAACCGGCAAGTGTCCGGTGTTGCCGTGCACTTGCAACAGGTGCAGGGCACGCGGCGCGCGCACGCGCTCTCCGCCGCAGAGCCCAGGGGCGCGGCCGGCACCGGCCAGGGGCTGAGCGGGCGGGCGGCCGCGGCGCGCGCGCGCAGGACGGAGGGCAGCAGCGAGGTGGTCGTGTGCGTGATCGACTCCGGGGTGGACTACCTGCACCCCGACCTGCAGGGCAACATCTGGACCAACAAGGGCGAGGTGGGCGGCCGTGCCCCCGCCTGCCCTCCCCTGCCGCGGTCCCTGCCTCAGCCGCCCGCCCGCGCATGCACCAGCGCATGCCTGTTAACTCCTGTCCGTGCAGAGGCTCAGTTGTCAGCACAAACGTCAGCACGAACGGCGCGCCGCGGAGCGACCTGAGCAATGGGGCGATCTCGGCCTGCGTGCGAATCCTGCAACACTTGCTGTGCGGCTATGGCGCAGCCCCACGCTCCCTACAGATCGGTGCCGAGCTGGGCGCACGCCACGGCGCGTGAGGTGCTGCCGCGCGACAGATCCCCGGGAACGGCATCGACGATGACCGGAACGGCTACGTCGACGACGTGCACGGCTACAATTTCCTGGCCAGCAACGGGGACCCCATGGATAACAACTTCCACGGCACGCATCTGTCTGGTGCGCTCCCGCTGCTGCATCAGCTGCCCCGCCCGTATCAGGCCGTGACAGCGTCCCACCGTGGTCCAACTGCACACTCTGGTTGTGCAACAGACCATCCACGTGCCTGCTCATGCTGTCAGCATGTTGCCTGCCCGAACACGGACCAGGTCGGGCTCGTATCTACACGCCATGTAAAACTACCCATGATGCCGCGTAGGACAGCTTTTTATAGGGTAGGTATAGGGTAGGGTAGGGTATAGGGTTACCCTACACCCTATGTATAAATCTGTCCAATTACGGACTGTCACCCGATCTTCCGGCGTGCACCTCCGCTGGCCGCCGAGCGACATCACGCGCTGCAGGCATGGTCGGCGCCGTGTGCAACAACAACATGGGCGTCTGCGGCGTTGCGCCCAACGTCAGGCATGCTCCCGGCCGCCCCGCTGCACGGGCGCCGAGCCCGGCCGTCCTGTCTGCATGCGCGGCGTATTGTGAGCACCTTGGCCCTTGACTGCTTTAGCTCTCTGAAAGATGCGATGTCGCACAGCGTCTGCCATCATGGGAAGCCATCCGAAGAGCCCCACAGCCAGGTATAGCCTTGAAAAGAGGCTACGGCGGACGTGCTTGAATGCTGTCCAGGCGCGCAGCGGCTGAGCTAGCCAGCAGAGCCCATGCCCATGTCCTTATGTAACTCTCACACACAAGTGTTCTCATACACCCCGCATACATGACGCACGTCGAGGGGGCTTGTGCCGTTGCAGGGTCATGGCCTGCAAGTTCCTGGACGCCAAGGGCAACGGGTACACCAGCGACGCGGTGCGCAGCCCGGCCGTAACGGCTCCAGGCCCGCTCGCAGCCGGCGCCCGCCCGCCACGCGAGCAAAGCCACTGGCCACCGGTCTGTGTCGGGACAGCGCCGCCTGTGGCCCAAGTCTGCCACGACATGCACCGCGAAGCGTATGCTGCGCCGCAAAAGCGCACCGCACTCCTAACACCCTCCCACATGCGCCGGATACTCGGCCGCGCATGCGGGACGCTGTGTCCGCCCATGCGCGCTGAGCTGGCAGAAGGCCACCGGGCTGGGTGCCGCACCATGCGCCGGCGCCCGCGCACCACGGATGTGTGCGCACCAACCCCCCTATGCTTTACCCCAGGTGCGCTGCCTGGAGTACTCGCTCGCCAACGGCGCGGACGTGACGCTCAACAGCTACGGCGGGCTGTACGCGGACTCGGCCGCGCTCAAGACGGCCATCGGCGTCGCCGAGGCAAAAGGGCAGCTGTTTGTCACCGCGGCCGGCAACGACTACGGCGCGCCGCCGTCTTCCCAGTGCTGCACTGGTAGAGAGCAAGAACTGTGAGTGAGGCATTGAACCGTCAGCGTCGCCAAGAAGGCAGCTCCACACACTGCGCGGGCCTCCGCTGCCGGCCGCGCCACTTGGAGTGCCTGTGGCCAAGCACAGGCGCCAGGACGACGAGTCCGATACAGCCCACCATAACAGCATTCCGAGCGGGCCGCGCGTGCAGGCACCAACATCGACGCCACGCCCACCTACCCGGCCAGCTACAACAACAGCAACATCGTGTCGGTCATCGCAACCGACCAGGGCAACCGCCTGGCCAACTACAGCAACTTCGGGCACCACAACGCGGACATCGCCGCGCCCGGCAGCCGCATCCTGTCCACCATCCTGAACGGCCAGGCGCGCCGCGCTCGGCGCGCTGGCGGGGGTGCCGTTCCCGGGCGCTGGTGCCCGTGTCGTGGGCGACGCTTGCATGATGAGGGTGAGCCCACCATGTGTGTCTGGCAGGGAATGGCCACACTGCGGCATGCACCAGGGCACCAGGCTTGCATGCACGGGCGTTTCATGGCTGCCCAGGGTGCTGTGTGAGTGCTGGGGGTGCGTATTGACAGCCAGTGTCCGGTGGCCCTGACGCCGCACGGCCCGCACCAGCGCCCCTTAGGTGACCGGGGGCAGTGCGTGCGCGCGCAGTACGGCATGCACGAGGGCACCAGCCAATCGGCGGGGTACGTGGCGGGCGGCGCGGCGCTGCTGCTGGCCGCCTACCGCGCGGCCGGCTTCCCCAACATGACCGGCGCGCTCGTCAAGGACGCGCTGATGGCCGGCGTCGTGCAGACCGACGAGCTGGCCAGCAAGTGCGAGTCGGGTGCGCAGCCGCGCTCAAAGCTGGGAGTTGTTAGGACATCGGCAGTGAGCTGCAGCAGTGGGATGCAGCAGTGAGCGGCAGATATCCCAAAAATCTCAGGAATGAGATCGGTCAGCTGCTTGTGCGCCGGAGCCAGTGTTGCCGTCCCCGAGAATGCCGGACGCAGGGCGCCCAGGTCAGGCAGCCAGCCGCTTGGCACGGGCGTCGGCCTGCACGCCTGGCAAAGTTGGGCGTGAGCGGCGCGGCGCGCGCGGGGCAGGCGGGATGCTGGACATGGGGCGCGCGATGGCGCTCGTGCCGTACTCCGCGCCGCAGCGGCCGCTGCGGCAGGTGAGCGGCCGCAGGCGCTACCCCGCATGCCCTGCCCCAGACACCCCACCTACCCTGCCCTGCCCCATGCACCTCCCAGCAGCAGCACCCACGCCACGCCCACCCCCATGTGCGTCACCCAAGGCTTCCTGACTGCGCTCGGCCCTGTGCTATCAGCAGAGAAGGCCAGTCATACCGCCCTGCATCCCTCCATCGTGCCAGAATCGCGCGCGGCTGTGCTGGAAGGCAGGCCGAGGACATGGGTGACAAGCTCTGTGCGGCATGGCGATGTGAACGGAGGGCCTAGGTCAGAGCCGCATCCAGCGACATATTCCTACCTCATGGCACGAAGAAGGGGTGCAGCTATGACCTGGGCTCCATTCACGTCGCTGTGCTTCACAGTGCGTGCCACAATGTCCCTTGGCCTGCCTTGCAGCGCTGCCGCGCGCGGCAAGCTCCCTGACTGCCAGCTCAGTCCAGAGCTCCTGCCACACCTCTGCTGCGCCACAGCGCTGCGGCGGTGCGCCCACAAAGCCCAGGGGGCCAGCGCGCGCTCGGCCGCGCGCCAGGGCGACAAGGGCCTGCTGGAGCCCGACATGCTGGGCAACCGGCCGCTGCCGCTGCCCGCGCTCGCTTGGGCCAGCAACGTCGCCTCGCAGTCGCTGGCCCAGGCTGGCGCCCCGTCCCCGGCCTCCCTGACCGTGCAGTCGCTCGATGATGGCGTCCCCTTTCCCCCAGAGGTGCGCACCTCGATGTCGCTTTATTTATGAGCAGTCCTACCCCTAAGCGGCGCATGCGGGGCCCTGCATCCGTGCCCGCCTGCAGTGCTGTCCTCGAAGAGGCCGTGGTAAAGCCTGCCCCGTGGCTGCAACAGCAGCACGGCGTGATGTGTGCAGGCACGGCCGCCCGCGGGCGGCACGCCCGCTGCGGCCGCCGCCGGACCGGGCGCCCTGCACCTGCAGTCGCTGGAGGCGGCGCCGCAGCAGGCGGCGCAGCCGGGGCGCGCCGCGCCGGCCGCGCCCGCGCGCGAGCGCGCGCCGCGGAGCGGCCCAGCCGGCGGCGGCGGCGCGGCGCTCGTGCAGCCCTTCAGGCGCGCTCTCATAGCTCTGCATGCCGGCTGCATTGGCACCAAGCGGTCTTCGCGGCTCTTGTCAGAGGCCCCGACTAATGAGGCCCTTGCACACATGCTTGCTGAGGGCAGGACACCAGGCTTAGCCGCTCTGCCCGGCGGTCGCCTTGCCAGGTATAGGTTTAGGTTTAGGGTTAGGTGGTGGCAACAACAACACGCGGCGCCGCGCAGGGGCGCCTTCCCGCTGCAGCACGCGTCGCTGATGCTCACGCCGCGCCATGGCGGCGGGTATGCGGCGTGCCTGGCGCGGGGCGCCCCGGCCCTGCCCAGCGACCCTGCGTTCAGCCGGGACGTGACGGCGGCCGTCGCGGCCGCGGCCGCAGGCGGCGGCGGCCTGACCGTTCCGTTCGACGGCGAGGGTGCGGCGCGGCCCTGGGAGGAGCTTCACATGTGACTGCTTGGCCTGGGCCTGAACCGTACTCTGCCTGCTCCGCACGTCTGACTGAGTCAGTCCGTTCGCCCATGCATGCGCGCCTCTAGCCAGCAGCCAGCCGCGTGCGAGGCGCCTTCGGCTCGCCCCTGCAAGTCCCCACCTGGCAGGCTGTGGCCGGGGCGGGCCTCCATTGCCCTGGTGTCGCTGGCGCGGCAGGCTCCCCCGTGGGCGACCGCCTGGCGGCTCTGGTGGAGATCACAGCGGACGGGCGCCTGCTGCTGCCGCTTGCACCTGCCGCGGGCGCCGCCGCCGCCGCTGCGCTCGGGGCGGCCGGCGGCAGCGCCGCGCGGGCGGCCGCGCCAGCGCCCGGAAGGGCCGGGCAGGCGGCGTGGTCGGTGCCGGCGAGGGAGCGGCGGGCGGGCGAGGGTGCGGGAGCAGCTGGCGGCGCCCTGGGCCCGGCGCTGGCGCCGCCGGCTGCGGGTGCGGCCCGGGCGGCGGAGACGGCGCCTAGCTCCGGCACGCCGGCAGCGGGCGCTGACCCGCAGGGGGCACAGCGCTCGGCAGAGCGCGTGCAATGGGGGCACGAGGCGGCGGGGCAGGGCCACGGCGCGCCGGAGCAGGGCCTTGGCGCGCCTGGGGCGCCCGCCGCGGGTGCGGCGGAGGAGGCGCGGCTGCTGGCGGCGGCGGCCGCGTTTGCGGCGCGCGCCCAGGTCGGCGCGCTGGTGGCCGACTGGGACCTCGCCGCGGGCGGGCAGGTGCGTGCGCCGCCCTATCATGCATCCGCCTGCGCCGAGCCTGGCTGGCATGGACGAGCTGACGCGCTGGCCGGCCAGCAGAGCTCCATCCTGCAAGTCAGGCCGTGCGGGACGGGAGTGCCTCCGACGAAGTTGTCTGAAGCACACCACGCATGCGGCCTGCAGCCACGCCGGCACTTCGCGCTCGTTGCACGAAACGGGAGGTCTGCGACACGCGCATGCGACACGCCCACGGCAGCACCTGCCGCAGCGCAGGTGCTGGTACACGAGCGCCCGGACCGGCTGGTGGTGACATTTATGCGCATGGCGGCGCGCGGCGCGGCCGCGGGCGCGCCCCGCTCCACGTTTCAGGCGGAGCTGTTCACCGCGGCGGGCCACTTCCAGCCGGCGGGCGCCGTGCGCCTGACCTGGCTCGGCGTCGGCGCCGCCGCCGGCCTGGTCGGCGCCGCCGCCGCCGGCGCCGCGGCCGCGGACGTCGCCGACTTTGGCGCCGCGGTGCGCAGCACTGCACTAAGTATGCGGGTTTAAGCCTCTCACCCTTGCAATGTGGGGTGTGGGAGTATGGATGCATGTGGTGTGCGCAGTGGGTGTGCACAGGTGCGGGCTGTAGACGAAACCAGAGCATGTGCGTGACAGCAATGGGTCGCGGCTGGCCTGGCTGTGCTGACGACAGGTATGTCACTGTATGCCAGCTGACGGCTGCATTTGCGCGACACCAGGCGGCCTGCCCGCGCCCGCCGCAGCTGGCGCTGCAGCCCGAGCAGCTGCCGCCCATCGCGCTGGCGGCCGCTAACCCTGACGCTGCCGCGAGCCCTGACCTCGAACGCCCCGCCGCCGCTGCCACCATCACGCTGGCCAACGCAGGCGGCCTCCCGCTCGCGGCGCGCCTGTCGCTGGAGCGCCGCTCCGCTGACACGCTCGTCCCGGCGCTCTGGCTGGACCCCGCCGCGAGCGGCAGCCGCGACATTGCGGCGGGGGACGCCCCCGCCTGCTGCCCGCTCGCGGTGCGTGTGGGAGCAGGCCCGGAGGCCCTTGGGAGCGCGGATGGGGCTGCCGGCGCGGCGGCATGTGCGGGCGCGGTGGCCGCATGGGGGGCATGCGCGGGGGGCGGGGCGCCCCAGAAGGCGCCGCCCGAGGCGAGCGGCGGCGGGCCTGGGTGGGGCGACGCCGTCGGCGGCCGCGGGGGGGCGTCTGGCGTGGCGCTGCGCGGCGGCGCGGGCGCGGCCCTGCGGCTGGCTGCCGCGCTGCGGCTGCCGGCAGCGCTGCGCGGCAGCCTGGTCAGGCGGGCCGCCTGCGACAGCCACTTCCTGGTGCTGTCCGCGCAGCCGCACGCGCCTGCGCGGCGCGGTTCGCCCTAACCCTACCCTACACATGCTTGGGTAATGCGGACTGCATGCTCTCGCTCGGGCGCCGCGCATGGTCGCCCTCAGAGACAGGCCCGCCTGCAGCGC
>JAABUY010006068.1_pt1 | contig 11910 bp, 10 predicted proteins | sample 5560271 | NCBI WGS metagenome assembly JAABUY01 (sample SAMN10711886, study PRJNA513374) | rock metagenome | isolation source: Antarctica rocks | place: Antarctica: Victoria Land, University Valley
GCCACGGCGACCTGAGCGAGAACGCCGAGTACCACGCGGCGCGCGAACGCCAGTCGTTCATCGAGGGCCGGGTGATCGAGCTTGAGGAGATCGTCTCGGCGGCCGAGGTGATCGACCCCAGCACGCTTTCGGGCGACCACGTGAAGTTCGGCGCGCACGTGAAGCTGGTGGACGAGGAGACGGACAAGGAGGCGACGTACCAGATCGTCGGCGTCCACGAGGCCGACATCAAGCACGCGCGTCTCAGCATCTCGTCGCCGCTCGCTAAAGCGTTGATCGGCAAGAAGATCGGCGACACCATCTCGGTTCCGGCGCCGGGCGGGGACCGCACGTATGAGATCTTGGGCGTGAACTTCATCTAGGGGTTCATGCCGTGATCGGCCTCGCGGATGTCGAGGCGGCGGCCGGGCGCATCGCCGGGCGCGTGCTGCGCACCCCGGCCCTGCCGTCGGACGCCATCAGCCGCGCCACCGGGGCGCAGGTGACGCTGAAGCTTGAGAATTTGCAGGCCATCGGGTCGTTCAAGGAGCGTGGCGCCGCGAACCGGTTGGCGCTGCTGACCGGGGCCGAGCGCCGAGCCGGCGTCGTCGCCATGTCCGCCGGCAACCATGCGCAGGCGGTGGCGCGCCATGCCTCGCTACTCGGGGTGCGCGCGGTTATCGTCATGCCGAAGTTCACCCCGTCCACCAAGGTGACGCGCACCCGCGCCTGGGGCGCCGAGGTCGTGCTGCACGGCGACCACCTGGTCGACGCAGCGGCGCATGCCCGGATGCTGGCGGCGCGTGACGGCCTGGTGTTCGTGCACCCCTACGACGACCCGGCCGTCATGGCCGGCCAGGGTACGCTGGCGCTCGAACTGTTGCAGGACGTGCCGGACCTCGACGTTCTGGTGATCCCCGTTGGCGGCGGCGGCCTGGTCTCTGGCTGCGCCGTCGCTGCCTGCGCAATGCGGCCCGGCATCGAGGTCATCGGCGTCGAGGTCGCCGCCTATGCCTCGCTCAGCCAAGTCCTGGCCGGCGAAACGGTGCGGACCGGCGGCAGCACGATTGCCGAGGGCATCGCCGTGCATGCGGTCGGCGCCCACTGCCTTGAGGTCATCCGCGCCCATGTCTCCGACGTGCTGGTGGTGCCGGAGCGCGTGGTCGAGGACGCCATCGCCTTGCTGGCCGAGGGCGCCAAGCAGGTTGCCGAGGGCGCGGGAGCGGCCGGGCTTGCGGCGCTGCTGGCGCATCCGGCCCGGTTTGCCGGGCGGCGGGTGGGAGTGCCGGTATGCGGCGGCAACATCGACGGGCGCATCCTGGCCAATGTCTTGCTGCGCGGCCTGCTGCGCGATGGCCGGCTGCTGCGGCTCAACATGGACATCCCTGACCGGCCCGGCGTGCTGGCGGACATCGCCGGGCGCATCGGCGGCATCGGCGGCAATATTATCGAGGTGGTTCACCAGCGCCTGTTCGACGCGCCCAGCGTGCAGGCGGCGGAGCTGGAGCTGATGGTCGAGGCGCGCGACCCCGCCCATGCCGACGCGATCGTGCAATCGCTCGCGGCCCTGTACGTGGTGCGCCGGGCGTAGCGGCGCGGGGGCGTGCGTGGTATGGCCCCGCGATGTCGCAGAGCCCATTCCTGACTGAGGCCGCCACGCGCGGCTTCATCCACCAGTGCACCGACGAGGCGGCGCTTGATCAGGCGCTGAACGCTGGCGCCGTCAGCGGCTATATCGGTTTCGACTGCACCGCCGACAGCCTGCATGTCGGCAACCTCGTGCAGATCATGCTGCTGCGGCTGATGCAGCGCCATGGCCACCGCCCGGTCGTGCTGATGGGCGGCGGCACCACGCGCATCGGCGACCCCTCCGGCAAGGACGAGGCGCGGCAGATGCTGACGGAGGCGCAGATCGCCGCCAACATGGCGGGCGTCCGCGGCTGCATTTCCCCCTATGTGCAGTTCGGCGGCGGCCCGGCCGGTGCGGCCATGCTGAACAACGCCGAGTGGCTGGATGCGCTGAGCTACATCGGCCTGCTGCGCGATGTCGGCAGCCATTTCACCATCGGCCGCATGCTGACCTTCGACAGCGTGCGGCTGCGGCTGGAGCGCGAGCAGCCGCTGACGTTCCTTGAGTTCAACTACATGATCTTGCAGAGCTACGACTTCCGCGAGCTGCACCGGCGCGAGGGCGTGCTGCTGCAAATGGGCGGGTCGGACCAGTGGGGCAACATTGTTTCCGGGGTCGAGCTGGTGCGGCGGACCGAGGGGCGCCAGGTTTTTGGCCTGACGACGCCGCTGATCACGACCAGCGGCGGGGCGAAGATGGGCAAGACGGCGCGCGGGGCGGTGTGGCTCGCGGCCGGGCGGCTGGCGCCGTATGACTACTGGCAGTTCTGGCGCAATACGGAGGACGGCGACGTGGGCCGCTTCCTGCGCCTGTTCACCGATGTGCCATTGGACGAGATTGCGCGGTTGGAGGCGCTGCCCGGCGCTGGGATCAACGAGGCGAAGAAGCTGTTGGCGACCGAGGCCACCGCGCTCGCGCACGGGCGCGAGGCTGCCGAAGCGGCTGCCGAGACCGCGCGGCGCGCTTTCGAGGAGGGCGCGGCTGCCGAAACGCTGCCGACGCATTTTGTTGCGGCCACGGACCTTGCGGCAGGAATCGCCGCCGTCCGCCTATTCGCCGACAGCGGCCTGACGTTGAGCCTTGGCGAGGCGCGGCGGTTGATCCGCGGCGGCGGCGCGCGGGTCAATGACGTGGCCATCGTGGACGAGGCGGCGATGGTCAGTGATGGCGACCTGCGGAACGGCGCCGTGAAGCTCTCAGCCGGCCGGAAACAGCACCGGCTGATTCGGGTCGGATGATTTCTTGCAATCGCAATCAAAGCTCCGGCTTTACACGTCACTGATGCTGCATGGCCATGGTCGATCATAGTAAGCGTTCATCTTCTGATGCTATTCTGCACCGATGTTTGGTATGTTGCACCTAAGTATGATAGGTATTTTCTCAAAACATCTTACTGAATGATTTAGTTGTTATCATAGGCTACTTCCTGATGGCACGCTTGCATTGGTCCGAGTGGACTTTAATGCCTAACGAGGGGAAGGCTTGTTGGTCGCCAAACCCACGGGATACCCGTGCCCGGATTTCGATTTTCGACGGAACTACAGGAAATGATCGCTCCATCGTGTTCTCGGCGTGGTTGTCGGAGGCGCGGCTCCTGTGCAGGCCGCTGTGTGCCCACGCGACGTGGGTCGAGAATGCCGTGTTGAGCCTTTCGTCCAAGCGGAAGGTTTAACAACGAGTGGTGCGCTCCAAGGGGCCAACCACCCGGTGCCTGCCGTCGCACCGCTCTGAGCAACAGCCTGGCCTTGACATATTATGACGATACCAAACTGATTAGTTGTGGTCTTCGTGGAGCAGACCAGAAGGATCAACTCCAATGTCGCTCACTACGCACCGCTCCGCCACTCAGGCCCACGTGGACTTCAGGGCCGACGAGAGGGCCTACCTTGTGGCATGGGCTGACAAGAACGGGCTTGAAGCCTCCATCGAGCCGGCCGGCGGTGAGTATCCGAACGGCATGATCTTCGTGGGTTACGGGGAGGGCGTGGCGCACTGGACCATCTACCGCGCTGACGGGCACCTCTGGCTGTGCCGCATCGAAGACGGGACCGAGCAGGGCCGGGAGGGCTCGAAGGTGGCGGTCGAGTCGGTCAGGGACGCGCTCGCTAAGATCATGGTCGACACCGAGGCGTAGGGCCGAGGCGTCCGCGTAGTGACCAGTTTGTTTAAGTGTTTATGCAATTATGTACAGTAATAACGCTAACTTTTCCATTTGGATAAAATATTGATTTTATTAGAATGGGCGCTCTTAGAGCCTGTTTGATTTGTTGGGTTGGTGGCGCGTTATCCGTTTGCAAGGAGGTGGGTGATGTGGACTGCTGTGGCACGAGAGCTATACTAAAGATGATGGCCGACGCTACCCGAGCGACCTGACAGACGCGGAGCGGCAGACGATTGAGCCGCTCTTGTGCTGCTACGCCACGCCGAAGTTAATCTTCGCGAGATGGTCAACGCTTGCTTGTACCTGGAGAAGGCGGGTTGCCCTTGGCGCTTTCTGCCCAAGGAGTTCGGTCCCTGGCAGACGGGGCGGACCCGGCGCAAACCCGCGGTTTTGCCTGGCACGACCGCTTTCGGGCTGACGGGACTCTGGTCCGACATCGCAGCCCTGCTCACGCGGGCCGTGCGCGCCAAGCGCGGCCGCGACCCGGAGCCGACGACCGCCCTCCTGGACTCGCAAAGCGTTTCGTCGGGGCCGCAGACAGGCCCGCGCGGCATCGACGGCAACAAGAAGGTGCGGGGCATCGAGCGCCATGTGCCGACGTGCTCGCTGGGCTTCGTGCTGGCCATCATGGTCACGGCGGCCAACGTGCACGACGCGCAGCCGGTCGGGGCGCTGCTGGACCGCGCGGCCGGGGACGGCTGGGCCATTGAGCGCGTCAAGGTCGATGGCATCTACGTTGGCCCGCAGGTGGCGCAGGCGGCCGCGACCATCGCTTCCTGCGTGCTTACCATCATCCCAGATACAGCACAGTGCAATCGAATAGGCTCTGGTACCCCTCGCGTCCGTCTGCCGTCGTCTCCCGGGTCTTCGAGAACTGCCCCGCGCCGTGCCAGAGCACGAGGGGGTGCTTCCGCGCGTTCACCGGAACCTGGTAGAATGCGTGGGCATGATCGCCGCGGAACGTCTGCCCGGCAGACATCGGCTTGTCGGGATCGAAGGTGCCGGGGTTGGTGATCACCTTGCCTCCGACCGCAAAGCTCCCCTGTTCCTGTATGACCAGCAGTTCGCGCGGACCGTTCCCTTGAGCCACGGCGTTCACCGAGGCAGTGAGGCAGGCCGAGATGAGAAGCAGAGCCGCTGGCCAATTTCTATGCGTCGGTCTCATGGGAATTGTCCTGTCAGGAGCACGCGGGTGCGCGATGTCTGCGGGGGGAAAGAGTTCGGCGATCGAGCGACGCCAGGCGCACGGCCGGGTATGCGGTCGTCCCGCACCGGCAGCCCGGCGAATACCTTATCGGGATGCGCCACCGCCATCATGCCTGGGCGTCGGGAATGATCGGCCGGGTCTGGAGTGGAGTTCGCCCGCGTTGCTCAGCCCGGTGCCTGCGCGCCGCCGGGACAACGATCAGGGCGAAGACCAGCAGGAGTGCCGGTGCCATCATCAAAGTCGACCCGCTCAACGCCATGGACACACGATGGGCGAGCAAGGCGCGGCCGCTCAGGCCGCTTGCACCCAGCTCCGCAACGGAAACGAGCACTGCAAGGCCGAGCGCGTTGCCCATCTGGTGCGGCGGCGCGCCGATGGTCACCGGCGCTGGGCACCAGCAGGCGCCTCTCCCGCTTCAGGTCGGCGCCCTCGGGCCGGGGGACCGCATCGGCTGTTGCTGGATTGCTGGGCAGCGGTATCTTCCAACGCCTGATTGCGTGCCCAAGGATCGTGGCCAGCGAGTTCAAGCGCTCGACCACCGTCGACGGCGCATACTTCGCCGCCTGGCAGTCGGCGAAGCCCTGCACCTCCGCATCGGCAAGCATCGAGAGCTTGAGTGCAGCAAACTTCTTGTCATTCAAGATCGCCGGAATGTGGCCCTCACGGTCCTTCCTTGCGCCCCGGCGCAGGCCGCCGTCCTGCATTCTTTCGTCGACATAGCGTTGAACCAGATTGACCACGGTCAACTTATCCAACGAGCGCCGGTCCACGAAGTTGCCACAGCGGGTCTCGACGGACCTATCTTCGAGCCACTGCTTCGCCGGTTCATCACTTCTATGAACCTTCGATTGCCGTTTCCCCTCGATAAGCTTGCGGGCGCGGTAGCGAATGGGGCCGATGCAGGTCACGCCCGGTGTCAGCGGCTTGCCTGTGTCCGGGTCTATCGTGTTCGCAATCGCCTTGATCCTGGCTATGCAATGCACCCCTTGCGGCGGGCATTGGCTACCGATTGGCCACGAAATTCAAGGTAATTCGGAAAAAACTGGCGTCCCGTAGGGGATTCGAACCCCTGTTACCGCCGTGAGAGGGCGGTGTCCTAGGCCTCTAGACGAACAGGACTTGGCCGAGGCGCTCATTAAGGCAGCCGACCCAAGGAATCAAGCGCCTGATTTCGTCGCAGCCCGCTGCCGTGTCGCATCGCGCCGTCCGGTGCGGCACGCATCGGAGCAAAAACGCACCTCGTCCCACGTCGCCGCCCACTTTTTCCGCCATGCAAACGGCCGCCCGCAGGCAGCGCAGACCTTGGTCGGCAGGTTCGGCTTCTTGTGCGCCATCAGCTCCGCCCCCTCACCGCGACAGTGCCACATGCCCAAGCACGCGGCCGGACCTCGTGTCGACCCAAACCACCCGGTCCGGGCCGCCGCCCTGAAGCTGCACCGCAATCCGGTCGCCCGCGACCGAAGCGCCGGAAATGCGGGTGCCAACCGGCTCGTCCAGCATGACACTGGCAATCGCAGCCGAACCGGCCGACATACGCTGCGCCAGCACGACGAACAGCCCCACCGTGCCGGCCACGATCAGGACCCCCATGACCACCACTGCCACCTTCAATCCGCCCAATGCTGTATCCCTTTTGGCCCAGCCTGCGCCCAGTCAGCCTGCGCCCAGTCAGCCGACGCCCAGTCAGCCTATGCCCAGTCAGCCTATGCCCGATCCAATCGAGGTTGTCGCCGGGCCGGAGGCATTCGGGCAGCGCACGGACCGGTTCCTGGCGGACGCCATCGGCGTGTTGTCGCGCTCCCGCGTCAAGTCCCTCATGCAAGAGGGTGCCGTGCTGCGCGACGACGTGGCCCTGCACGACCCGGCCGAACCCGTGCGGCCCGGCGCCCGCTTCGTCGTGCAGCCCCCTCCCCTGGTCACGGCCCGCCCAGAGCCTCAAAGCATCGCGTTCGAAATCCTATACGAAGACGCCGACCTGATCGTGCTCAACAAGCCCGCGGGGTTGGTGGTCCACCCGGCGCCGGGCAACGAGGACGGCACGCTGGTCAACGCCCTCCTGGCGCACTGCGGCGACAGCCTGCCCGGCATTGGGGGCGAGCGCCGGCCCGGCATCGTGCACCGACTCGACAAGGACACCTCCGGCGTCATGGTCGTCGCAAAAACCGAGCAGGCATTGGCAACCCTCTCGGCCGCCTTCGCCGCCCACGACATCGACCGCGCCTACCACGCCCTGGTCTGGGGCAGCCCGGCGCCGGCCAGTGGCGAGATCACGGGCGCCATCGGCCGCGACCCGCGGGAACGCAAGCGGATGGCCGTTGTCACGCGGGGCGGCAAGCACGCGCTCACCCGCTACAGCACACTGCGGGCCTGGGCACCCGCCGCCACTCTGCCCGCCGCCACTCTGCCCGCTGTCACTTTGATCGAGTGCGTGTTGGCGACCGGGCGGACGCACCAAATCCGCGTTCACCTGGCCAGCGCCGGGCATCCCGTCGTCGGCGACCCCGTCTACCTCCGCCGGGTCCCAGGCGCAGCCAAGACGTTGCCTGGGGCCGTGCGCGGCGCCATGCTGGATTTTCCGCGGCAGGCCCTGCACGCGACCCGGCTGGGTTTCAAGCACCCCCGCACGGCCAAGGCCCTGCTGTTCGAACGGCCGATGCCGGCCGACATGGCGACTCTGGTGGCGGCTTTGGATGGCTGAGTGAACTCAGGGCGGCAACAGTGTTGACAGGACCGCCTGGGTCCTGTATCACCTGCCCATTCGGTGTGGCGGGCGTGCTGCGCCGAATTCAGTCTAGCAGCCTATCGCTCCGGGATAGTCTCTGGGACGTGATGCCGATCCCCGCGCCTGTATTTCATTTCCGTCGCAACTGATCGGGTCCACGCGCCGTATAGGGCTAGGAACGATCAACAGAGACGAAAGAGGCCTCCACATGGCTGCTGCCGTCGTTAACGTCGCCCCTGAGGGCAATCTATCGCGGTATCTCCAAGAGATCCGCAAATTTCCGATGCTGGCTCCTGAGGAGGAGCTTGAGCTGTCGCGTCGGTGGCGTGACCACGAGGATATGGGTGCGGCCCACCAACTCGTGACATCTCACCTGCGCCTCGTTGCCAAGATCGCGATGGGCTATCGCGGCTACGGCCTGCCCGTTGGCGAGCTGATCAGCGAGGGCAACGTTGGCATGATGCAGGCGGTGAAGCGGTTCGATCCGGACCGCGGCTTCCGTCTTGCGACCTACGCGATGTGGTGGATACGCGCCGCCATCCAGGAGTATATCCTGCATAGCTGGTCGCTCGTTAAGATGGGCACCACCGCGGCTCAGAAGAAGCTGTTCTTCAACCTGCGGCGGCTCAAGGGCCAGATGCAGGCGATTGAGGACGGCGATTTGCAGCCCGAGCAGGTCGCGAAGATCGCCCGGATGCTGGCCGTGCCCGAGCAGGACGTCGTCAGCATGAACCGCCGCCTTGCCGCGCCGGACAACAGCCTGAATGCACCCGTCCGCGCTGATAGCGAGGGCGAGTGGCAGGACTGGCTCGTTGACGAGAGCGACAGCCAGGAAAGCATGCTGGCGGACCGCGAGGAGCTGACCGGGCGCAAGGCCCTGCTCAGCGGCGCGTTGAAGACGTTGAACGAGCGTGAGCGCCATATCCTAATCGAGCGTCGGCTGAAGGATAATCCAACGACGCTTGAGGACCTGTCGCAGCAGTATAGCATCTCGCGCGAGCGGGTGCGCCAGATCGAGGTGCGTGCCTTCGAGAAGCTGCAAAAGGCCATGAAGACCCAGGTGGCTGAGCGCCGCATGGCGACGCAGCAGGCAGCCTGACCGGCGACGCCCCGTTGCGGACAACGGGGCGGATAGCCTATCCCTCGAACGGGTCGCGCATCAGAATGGTATCGTCCCGCTCAGGGCTGGTCGACAACAATGTCACCGGTGTCTCAACCAGCTCCTCAATACGCCTCACGTACTTGATCGCCTGAGCTGGCAAATCCACCCAGGACCGTGCGCCACGGATCGAACCTGTCCAGCCCTCAATCGTCTCATAGATCGGCGTCGCTTTCGCCTGCCCGCCCTGGGCCGCCGGCAAGTGGTTCATGCGCTGCCCGGCAACCTCGTATCCCACGCCGATCTTCAGTTCTGCCATCCCGTCGAGCACATCAAGCTTGGTCAGCGCCAAGCCCTGGATGCCACCGACCTTGATCGCCTGCCGAACCAGCGCCGCGTCGAACCAGCCACACCGCCGTTGCCGGCCCGTCACCGTCCCGAACTCGTGCCCGCGGGTGCCAAGCTGCCGCCCAATGTCGTCGTGCAGTTCGGTCGGGAACGGCCCAGCGCCAACCCGCGTCGTATAGGCCTTGGCAATCCCGAGCACGAAGCCCACCGCCGCCGGACCCACGCCCGACCCCGCCGCAGCTGTCGCCGCGATGGTGTTGCTGCTAGTGACGAACGGGTAGGTGCCGTGGTCGACATCAAGCATCACCGCCTGCGCACCCTCGAACAGGATGCGGCGGCCCGCCCGGCGCGCCTCGTCCAGCCGCAGCCAAACCGCCTCCGCATGCGGCAGGATGCGCGGCGCCAGGCCGAGCAGCAAATCCAGCAATTCCTGTTTTTGCGCGGGCTCGCCGCCAAGGCCGGTCAACAGCGTGTTGTGGTGCAGCAGCAACTCGTCCAGCTTCTCGGATAGCACATCGGGTTCGGCGAGGTCGCAGACCCGGATGGCGCGACGGGCGACCTTGTCCTCGTAGGCCGGGCCAATGCCGCGTCCGGTGGTGCCGATCTTGCGGTCGCCCCGGGCCGCCTCGCGCGCCCGGTCCAGCGCGCCATGCACCGGCAGGATCAGGACGGCGTTCTCGGCAATGCGCAGGTTCTCCGGCGTCACGTCCACGCCTTGGCCGCGCAAACGGTCCATCTCGGCCAGCAATGCCACCGGGTCGACAACGACGCCGTTGCCGATTACGCCGAGCTTGCCGCGCACCAATCCGCTGGGCAGCAGGGATAACTTGTAGGTCTGGTTGCCAACAACGAGCGTATGCCCGGCGTTGTGCCCGCCCTGGAACCGCACCACGATATCGGCGCGGCTGGCGAGCCAGTCCACGACCTTGCCCTTCCCTTCATCGCCCCATTGGGCGCCGATGACGGCAACGTTGGGCATTCTCAGCTCTCCAGTGTCAGGGGCACGGCTGCACCGTCCCGCAGGATGTGGGTGCAGCCAAGCCGCGCCGCCTCTTGGGCCGGGTCATGCTGCGTCAACGCCGGGACGGTCGCATAGCCGCCGGCCCGCAACGCCGCCGCAGCCTGCCGCGGGGTGCCCCAAGGCAGGTAGGCGCGCGGCCGGGCCGGGCGGGACGGCAAGGCGCGCAGCATGGCGTCGGGATACAAGGTGAGGCCCGTCGCCGGCTCGGCGTCACCGGACAGGTAACGGCCGCCGCGGCCAAGCTCCTCATGCCGGCCCGGCGCGAACACCGTCGCGCAGACGCCGGTGTGGTAACGAAACCCGCGGAACTCGATTGGGTCCAGCGTGAGCCGCACGCCGGGTTGTTGGTCCAGTATGGCCTGCACCGTCTGCCGCAGCCGGGTGCAAAGTGCTGCCGACACAGGCGGAAGGCGCACGGCATCCAACACCTCCAGGGCGGGACCGGCCGGCCCGGCAACCAGGAGCAGGTCCGTCAGCAGCCGGGCCAGCGTGCCGCCGTGCTGCCATACAGCGGCGGCATCCTTGCGGTCCAGCGCACGGGTGAGCGCAACGCGGGCGGCACCGGTGATCCCAGCCTCGTCCAGCAGCGTCGGCGCCAACTGCGGCAGGGTCAGGTCAAAGCTCACGCGCTCCAGCCCAACGCCGGCAAGGGCTTCCGCGCCAACCAGCACGATCTCGGCGTCGGCTGCCGGCTCATCGACGCCGAGCAACTCGATGCCTGCCTGCGCGACCTGACGCTCCGGCGCGATCTGGCTGCCGCGCACCCGCAGGCACTGCCCGGCGTAGGAGAGGCGCAGCGGACGCGGGCTGCCGGCGAGCCGGGTTGCGGCAATGCGCGCGACCTGCGGCGTCATGTCCGCCCGCACCCCCATCATGCGATGGGTGTCCGGGTCCATCACCCGGAACGTTTGATCTGTCGTCGCCGCACCGGACCCGGCAAGCAATCCGTCCTCGAACTCGATCAACGGCGGCTTCACGCGCTGGTAGCCGTGGGCGGAGAACGTTTCCATCAACGCCGACACGGTTGCGGCCTCGGCCTCGGCCTCCGGCGGCAGCAGGTCGCGCAGGCCGGATGGCAGCAGCGCCGGGTTCGAGGGAGTGTCTTCGGTCATGGCCCTGCGGCTATAGCCTAGAACTGCAACGGCGTCGCCTGCATGACCAGCGGCAGCGCACGCACCACGGCCAGCACCGGCTCCGGCACCGGCTCGTCGACGCTCACCAGGCAGATCGCGGCGCCCCCGGCGGCAGCGCGGCCGAGATGGAACGTTGCGATGTTGATGCCGGCCTCGGCGAGCGTCGCGCCGAAACGGCCGATGAAGCCGGGACGGTCCTGGTTGGTGACATAGAGCATGTAGCGGCCGAAATCGGCTTCCACCTTGATATCCTTGATCTCGACCAGCCGCGGCCGGGCGCCGGCGAACAGGGTGCCTGCGACGGAGCGGGCCTGCTGGTCGGTCGCCACCGTGACGCGCACCAGGGTTTGGTACTCGCTCGGCCGGTCATGCACGGTCTCGGCCACGTCCAACCCTCGCTCGCGGGCAATGACGGAAGCGTTCACCATGTTCACCCCCGCCATCGTCGGCGTCAGCAGCCCCGAAAGCAGCGCCGCGGTCAGCGGCCGGTGGTTCAACGGCGCGGCCAGGCCCTCGTACTCGACGGTGACGCTGCGCAGCACGCCCTCCCCCGCCTGGGTCATCTGCCCGGCGAACAGGCCCAGCAGCCGGCACAGCTCTATATACGGCT
>JAABUY010006069.1_pt1 | contig 11908 bp, 7 predicted proteins | sample 5560271 | NCBI WGS metagenome assembly JAABUY01 (sample SAMN10711886, study PRJNA513374) | rock metagenome | isolation source: Antarctica rocks | place: Antarctica: Victoria Land, University Valley
CGCGACGCCACCGTGGCACCTTGCACTGCAACAACCACAGCTCGACCAGTGACTCTATTAGCTCTGAAAGGCAAGCCTTCCAGGTTCCCAGCCTGCACCACGGGGAGGAAGAGTCTTTGCAGGCCCAAAGAGTTAGCGTCAGCATTGAGACTATCTGAGTCTTCTTTTCGGGCCGACCTCCATCCGAGTCTTTAACGCAGTCACATGGACCAGCGTAGTCTTTTACCCTTATTTCTATTGAAATATCAGTGATTTGATGTCTTTAATAATCAAGACTGAATATTCAAAGCTCATAGTTTTCTGAAATGGCAAATAACTCTTTTCTTTCACAAAATATTCATGGTGTCTCGTTAATGCAGACTACATCAGCGAAACGTACAAGCCCTTTGCACTATGAGTTGACCCTGAGACACTATATCTCAATACTGGCCGGAGGATGTCACAGAAGTATACAGAAAAGCTGATGTCTTGGTATGGGAAGGTCACCTAAAACAGTTCTTCCTGAATTCTGGATTCGACCCGAAGTCCCTGAGGGTAGCCTGGATCAAGCCAGTCAAGGGCGACCCAATCTACGTCGAAAATAACCCCGTCAACCCCAACCAGCTTTCTCTTATCCATCTCATCGAGAATATATATGCCAAACAGCTTCTCCCTGGAAATCAGATGGTCCGAATGAGCGAAGCCTTTATCGCAGCCCTCCAGACAGCTTTGTGCTGGCCCAAGATGGACTTCTTCACTTTGGACATCAGCACGGGCTCGAGAATGGTATCCCTTAGAACCTTGTGTCAATACACACTGTCGGAAGCTGGAATCTAACCTTTCTTCGGCAGAACAATAGGTCAGCTGGACCCCAAGGTCATCTCAAAAATGCTAAGCTTCAACCAAAGTGCTTGGATGCTCTTTTACGGGCTTCCTTCAATGTTCTTCTCGGCAGTATCGACTCCGAAGCGTGCGTTGATCGAGACATTTGAGACATTTGCAAGTCTACCAGAGAGTCAACGCAACAAACAGTCATGGGGTGTGCAGCCGCTACTCATCGCTCAAGAGATCTTTGGGACCAATGTACAAAGCAGAGTGTGCATGCTAATCATAATCCTCTGGGCGTGAGTTGTGTCCCAAGGTCGATCTATGTCCCATACGCTGACTACCTCCTCAGGGCCAATGCCATTGTCAACAACACTGCGCTCTGGGAGCTCGCGTATATTCTGTTTGATGACTGACTGCGCGACGTTGTGAAACAAGAGGTTAACGCAGCCTGGAAGTCAGGAGAACTTGATATCAAATCTCTATGCGCTTCGTCACAACACAGGCGCCATAATGGGACGCAAAATTTAAGCACCGACGTGCATCGGCAACAAGATACTGAAAGCAGGCGCATCCATCCTCATACCCAGCCGGCAGCTCCATTCGAACGAACACATCTGGGGTGCCAATCACAGGGGTTTCGGCTTGAAGCGTTCTGCGGGTACCGAAGGCCTTCTCCGGCATTCATCATACCGGCCCTTCGACGGCGGTGCCAGATTGCGAAGGAGCAGGTCTTCGCATTTGTCGCCATCCTTGTCCATCGCTTCGATATCGCAATGAAAAAGGGAAAGCGCCCAGTTTTTCCCAGAATCGATTTCAGTGTGCTTGCCTCGGGAATCCCCGGTCCGGCCAAGAGCATGGACCCATCGGCGGACCTCGGACATCTTGGAACAGATGCCTGAGCACTGTTTGGGTGAGTACTCTTGGTATTCGGTGTTGACGTGCATAGAGGTGAGAGAGGCCACGATTGGCAGTACAGTATGCGTTTTGAATTACTACGCATTACACGGGAAGAATCGTGGATTCTATACGTTACCAGGTTGAGCTGAACACAGTACTCGAACTTCGATGCAAATTGTGAAACATAACAGGAATTGCTTGTGGGCCGAGATCATGGTACGGTATCACTTACCAAAACAAGACGAAACCGCAGACGAGGCCGGACGAAAATACTACCTTACGTACGGTCAGAAACAGCGCAGTATGCACGGCCACTTGATTGCATCGCCCCCATGTACAAAAAGCATTGTGCATTGTGGAAGATGCTCCATAAGGCTGTTGTTCGTTTGGATGCCACACCTGCAGCTAGTTCCTGCCTATTCAGCATACAGGACATCTAGGTACCACGCTGTTGTGAAACATGGACGCCTTCAATGTTATGATGTGCATGCGCCCATGCATGCACCGCACAAGGCTGGCCGTCAAGAGTGTGTCCTTGAAACAGTTCGTCATTACTGTCGGCAGCGGGCCCCAAAGGAGAAGTGAGGAGCAGGCGTCGTCAAAGCCCGCAGTTGGCCACATGGGTGGAGGGATGGCGGGCCTTCTCGGATTTTTATAAGATGATAAGGGCGCGGTGCATCTCTTATCTTTTGAGCTTCTCTTTCCCTCCCAACGCACTGATTTCTAAAGACATTGGGAGTTTAGAAGATTCAGACTTGATTAGGTAGGGCCCATCGGGGTTCATTGTTGTATCACAGGGTTTATGTGCACGTCAAATACGCTATGACTATCTTGCTCGAATCCAGACAGGCGGCAGCTCCCATCATTAAGCCCATGAGGATGCAAAAGCCCGTATTTATGGTCAGTCATTCTTGCAACCATATGACATTGAAGCGCTCTGATGGATATAGGGCGTCATATGGGGAGGACTGGCGATTTCTCTCATCTGCTGCTGTCTTCGATTTCTGGCTCGGGTCCGAACTTTCAAGAAACTGCTCGCCGACGACTACTTCGTCGTGCTGGGCCTGGCATTCGCCCTCGCCAGTGCTATCATGTGGCAGATATATGCCCACAACATGTTCTACATCATGGCCGTGGCGGCCGGCCTGGAGCTGCCCGGTGAGGGCTTTGTACCAATTTCAGACAGCTATTCCAGGTCCATGATTGCCTTCCTCATTCTCTTCTTCTCCGCTCTCTGGTCTATCAAAATATCATTCCTTCTGTTCTTCAGGCGCCTTGGCCAGAATGTCAGAGGTCAGAAGGTCGTATGGTGGCCCGTGTTTGGTTTTACGATCGCGACATACTTCGCCTGTATCGGCACGATACAATATCCATGCTTCGTCAGTTCATTTGCCTACGAAGTAGCCAACTGCAGTACGCCGGCGGCAACATCATTCCAGCGGACCATGCTCAAGTTGAATTGTACCTGGGATGTACTGACAGACTGTTCGAGTTAGTCTACTGGAACCCTTCCGGGATGCTGCTGACATCTCCCCAGTCATGTTGATTCCCATCCTCATGCTAAGGGGCGTCCAAATGAGATGGCGTCGAAAAGCTGCTCTCACTGGCATCTTTTCGCTCGTCGTCATCACCATGATATTTGCAATCGTGCGCACAGCCGTCGTCGCTTCAAGCAACACAACCCAGCTCGACACTTCATGGCTGTTCATGTGGAGCACGATCGAGGCTTCCGTCGGTAGGTGGCCTTTGTGCCGGTGCTACGCCGCTCCTGCAATCTAACACGGTGTGTGCAGCAATTATTGTGTCATGCCTGGCCACTTTCTGCAATCTGTTCTCCCGCGAAAACGCCCGTTCTCGTCCAACACCACCTCATAAAGCACCTGGCTCGTTGAACCTGTTTCTTCGCGGCAGCAAGCCTCGGGACAGGATGATGAGTTTCATTGATACGTTTGCGTCCGCTCCGGACCATCCGCGTACGAGCTATCAGGTGCATGTTGAGAGTGGGGACGACATGCATTCGATGATCAATCGCCAGACCATCAACGACTCGCACGATATGACAGACTTTCCCGCGGCAGTCCATGTTAGGAAGGACGTTGATATTTACCATTCTTCCCGAGTTTGATGCTCGCTTGTCAAGACCTGTCAGGGGAGAGGTCAACCAAGGCGTGGTCATGATTTCTCCCTTCTCCCATCGGGATCGTTAGGAGTCAGGCTGCAAACGCATTGGGTAGTCAGCTCTGCAAGCAAGGCCAGGTCGGCAACTAGGCTGCCATGGTCACCGTATACACATCAGTAACGCAATTACAGCATCTATCTATAAGTTAGAACTCTCACGCAGAGAAGCAGGAGCTTCTCGAGTAATCCCTAGCCAACTGGAGAAAAATCAAATACATTAAAGCGTCACCTATCCAAGACACAGACACCAAAACTCAAGGCATTGCCGAACCAGCCATCAACTTGCCATCTTCATCAGAAGCCTCGAATCCTGGGTTCACCCTTACCTTAGTGACAGGACGCCAGCCCCCCACTGGCAAAAAACTACGACTCATGCCGAAGTCTTCAGTGCTTTGGCTAAGAGTATCTATCCGATTCTGAGGCCGACTCCCAAAATCCATATTCGCACTTAGATACCTTAGCAACACGACCCGGGGAATGACATGAGCAACAATCGCATCATCCAGATCCTCCGGGGGCCATCCATCCGAGCGAAAAGGACAGGTGGGTGGCCAGCCCCCACTGACAACGAACCGCGAGTCAGGCTGGATTCTCCTCATTGGGATGGCTAAGAGAGTTCGTCTGATCCGGGGCCGAATGCATCTCTGCGCTCATCCTTGTCCGTACACGCTAAGCCTTGTTGCCTTGCCCAGGTTCCGTACCTAAGGTACTGTACCTCACGAATGCTGGGGCCGAGACGCTCACATGCCCGGCTGCGGCCGTAGGGCAGGGGCGGATCTGCAGCGGGCTGCGGGATGCGGGATGCGGGATGGGGGATGCGTTGCTAAGCGGTCGAAAGATTTTCCATTCGCCGGACTGGAAGTCTGACTGTGTTCTTACAGCTACGGTAGCTACACCAATAATAAGTGATGAATCCACCCTGGCAAACAAGTCTTTCCCTACCTGGTACGTATTGTTCGATGGTTTAGCTATGCATGCTCCACGTAGTCAAAGGCTGAGAGCACGTTTACAGACTGCTGCTTTATCTAAGCACACCATGGTGGTTGTTTCGCTTCCAGCAGGATCCACTTTTGTGTCTGTGCCGTTGGACCCCACCATGGCTTTACTTCATTGAATTGCAGAATATTCATTTTTCACATGAAACATTATTGAGCCGCAGCACAGACAATGGCAACGGCCGTACCCTCTTGAACGTGGCTCTTGTCCAAGTTCAGCTGTCAGCACCGAGGCAGAACATCCCACTTGGAGTAGTGTTGCGAGAGTGCTGACTCCGCCGGAAGCTAGTGACGATCCCTATAATGAAGAGAAGATTCGTTTTGAATCGGCTGATGATGATTGCCTGAGTACGACTCAGCCCCCAAGTTTCGCTGCCTACACTGTACGCCTCGGCTTGTGATCGAGCTGTTTGTGCATGCATGCCATTGCACCGCTCTCGGCTTTTCGGACATGAAAGGCATCCATATGCTCGTTGCGGTCCATAAGTCCGTGACGAAATCAAGTGCAACGATGCCCTGACGGAGTACAACCTGCGTTCGCACACCTTTCCCCTCCCTTCCCTTCCTGGTTTACCATCATCCCCTCGAAGAGTCCCTTTCCTCGGCTTCCTTGACTCGCCCCCTCCTGGCTCCAAATAAGCTAGGGCGAAAGACTAACAGGTCCGAGAGCGACCGACTGTGCTGTATTCGTTTGAGCGGGGGCGGTACTCCGCGGAGTGTGAACGCAGGATGGACTGTGCGGTGGGTGTTATGACTGGAGTCGAAGGGGGTTAGAATCGAGCGGTGTCTCCATCCAAGCTGTGCCCGTCTCGCTGAAAGGGCTAGGGCGCTAGGCTCGATGTTGGGGGTCCTGATGTGGTTGATGTGGGCTTTGGAAGGATTCGTTAGGACGGTGTGGAATGGGTGGGGAGCCTGATACGGAGGGTAGAATGTATGTATAAGGTAGATCCAAGGGGGGTTGCAAAGGAGGGTCTGGGAGGACTGTGGCAAAGGAATGACCTGTCTAGGATATGTGCCACGACGTAAATCAGGTTGAGAATATTTCAGAAGAAGGACTAGGGCGATGCATCTGCATTGACAGACACCTTTTTTCTTTGAGAGAAAGAGAGCAAGGATTAGGCAGATACACTGAAGATAATGATTAAATATATATAAGAGATTCTTTTGAAGCAGAAACACTCTGAATACTTATATTTATTCATGAGCAATAGAGACAAAGTGCAGATCATTTATAAAGAATAGTTAAAATGAAGTTTTTTTGCATTCTGAGCTTCATTGTAATAAAAAGATTTTGTTACAAAAATAAGTTCTTAAACAAATTCTTAATTAAGTTAAAGACAATTGTTTTGAACAGTCATAGAGAGTAAAACTTGATTTTTGCTTACAACAGTTATAATTAAGAATTAAGTTACATATTAGATTAAAATCTTATCAATATAGTTAGATAAATAATTTAAATAAATCTTTGTCACTTCTGCATGCTGTGACAATAATTATAATTAATTATTAATGTAATTGATTTATAGTCTAGCTCAACTACTAACTACAATGAGTAATCATTTAGATAACTTATTTAAGAACTTATTTTTGTAATAAAATCTCTTTATTGACAGACATCTTTTTTCTTTGAGAGAAAGAAAGCAAGAATTAGACAGATACACTGAAAATAATAATTAAATATATATAAAAGATTCTTTTGAAGCAGAAATGCTCTGAATATTTATATTTATTCATAAGCAATAAAAATAAAGTACAGATCATTTATAAAGAACAGTTAAAATGAAGTTTTCTTGCATTTTAAGCTTCATTGTAATAGAAAGATTTTGTTACAAAAATAAGTTCTCAGACAAGTTCTTAATTAAGTTAAAGACAATCATTTTAGATAGTTACAGAGAGTAGAACTTGATTTTTGCTTACAATAATTGTAATTAAGAATTAAGTTACATATCAGATTAAAGTCTTATTAATATAGTTAAATAAATAATTTAAATAAATCTTTGTCACTTCTGCATGCTGTAACAATAATTATAATTAATTATTAATGTAATTAATTTATAGTCTAGCTCAGCTACTAACTACAATGAGTAGTCACTTAAATGATTTGTTTAAGAACTTATTTTTGTGATAAAATCTCTTTATTAACAGACATCTTTTTTCTTTGAGAGAAAGAAAGTGAGAATTAGACAAATACACTGAAAATAATGATTAAATATATATAAGAGATTCTTTTGAAGCAGAAATGCTCTGAATATTTATATTTATTTATGAACAATAAAGATAAAGTATAAATTATTTATAAAGAACAGTTAAAATGAAGTTTTCTTGCATTTTAAGCTTTATTGTAATAAAGAGATTTTGTTACAAAAATAAGTTTTCAGATAAGTTCTTAATTAAGCTAGAGACAACTGTTTTAAGCAGTTACAGAAAATAAAATTTAATTCTTGCTTACAACAGTTGTAATTAAGAATCAAGTCACATATTAGATTAGAATCTTATCAATATAGTTAAATAGATAATTTAAACAAATCTTTGTCACTTCTGCATGCTGTGACAATAATTATGATTAATTATTGATGTAATTGATTTATAGTCTAGCTCAGCTACTAACTACAATGGGCAGCCACCCAGATGACTTGTCTGAGGACTTGTTTTCGTGGCAAAACCTCCCTAATGCACTCTAGATCTGGGTAGTCTCTGCAAGGTACTGAGGACACAGAAACAGGGTCAAGAACTCATAGGACGTCATTTGTCGTTTGCGCTAGAAGCGGCTGTTTATCGATAACGATACCCACAAGAGAACAAGCATTTGTGCTGACTTGATCATTAAAGAATTCGAGCATATCGCCGAGGAAGAGAACATTGTGTGGGGCTGGTCAGACGAGCAAGTTCGCAACTGCATTTTCCATCTTTCTTGGAGGCTGGGAGAATCTAGGATCAATTGGGCCCGGCACATCTCGATCGTCCTGGAGAAGGAATGGGCCCGCATGTCTATCTGACCCATGAGGGGCCATCAGTATTCTCCAGATTTCGAAGGAAGATACTTCAAGACCGCATAGGTGCGACCAGTGTGAGAGCAAAGTGGGTGCATTATGTCTGTCTCACCAAAGACGTGGGTGCGCAGGAGGAAAAAGTGTTGGCACAACTGCTTGCGTACGGCGAGTCGTCCCTCGACGAAGACAACCTACTCTCCAGCAAGGGAGATTCGAACACGTACAAGTTCTATGTTACGCCTAGGACAGGGACAATTTCGCCATGGAGCTCCCAGGCGACCAGCATCGTACACGTGTGTGGACTCGAAAGAGTCGTTAAGCGCATAGAGAGGGGTATGGTCATCGCCGTGACTATGGACAAGGCGCTTCAGAAGGGCGGCATACCCTTTGCAGACGTCCTCCATGATCGAATGACGCAGACATTAAGTCTGGAGCCACCGGATCTGACAGTCATGTTCGTGGAGCATGCACCAGCGCCGTCGCAAATGGTTCCAATGCACCGCAAGGACAACGACCCACGACATGCGCTGCAAGAGGCCAACCGACAACTGGGTCTTGCTCTTGATCAGTCGGAAATAGACTATCTGGTTGATGCGTATTCGTTACAAGGACTGGTTGCGCGAGACCCGTCGGATGTTGAGCTTTTCATGTTCGCGCAGGTCAACTCCGAACATTGTCGGCATAAGCAGTTCAACGCTACCTGGACCATCGATGGGGTGGAGAAACCTCATAGCCTTTTCGATATGATCAGAAACACGCATGACGAAAACCCGAAGCATGTGATCAGTGCTTATAGTGACAATGCGGCTGTACTCGAAGGGGAGAAAGCTAGCTTCTGGGGTCCAGATCATTCGACAGGTGAATGGGCGGAGACAAAAGAAGTTGTACACTACCTGGCGAAGGTCGAAACGCATAATCACCCTACAGCAGTATCACCATATCCTGGGGCGGCGACAGGATCTGGAGGCGAGATTAGGGATGAAGGGGCTGTGGGTCGGGGTTCGAAACCAAAAGCTGGGTTGGCAGGCTTTAGCGTATCTGACCTTCTGATACCGGGCCATGAGCAAGCCTGGGAGTTAAAGATTGGTAGGCCACAGCATATTGCGAGTAGTTTGGATATCATGCTTGAAGGCCCTGTCGGTAGTGCAGCTTTCAACAATGAGTTTGGCAGGCCGTGCACAACTGGCTATTTCCGGACGTTGTCAACAAGGATACCGATCGATGGTGGCGGGAGTGAGGTTAGGGGCTATCACAAGCCTATAATGCTCGCGGGTGGAACTGGCACTGTACGACCTCAACATGCTCTCAAAGATCCAGCAGTTGTTGAGCATGGAGCACAAATCATAGTCCTCGGGGGACCAGCAATGCTCATTGGTCTGGGTGGTGGTGCAGCATCTAGCGTCACCTCCGGCGAAGGTTCCGTGGACCTTGACTTTGCCAGTGTACAGCGGGGTAACGCAGAGGTGCAAAGAAGAGCTCAGGAGGTCATCAATACTTGCACTGCTATGGGCATCAGCAATCCGATCAGGTTCATACACGATGTCGGTGCGGGTGGCCTGTCCAACGCCTTGCCCGAGATAGTGCATGATGCTGGCTTGGGGGCTACGTTCGAGTTGCGAGAAATTGAAAATGCGGATGCAAGCATGAGTCCACTGCAGATCTGGTGTTGCGAGGCACAAGAAAGATACGTATTGGCCGTGAGTAAGTTTGAGATGCCTGTTTTCAGAGCCATTGCGAGACGTGAGCGGTGTGGTTACTCGGTTGTAGGATACGCTACCGGATGGGAAGAGGAAGAGAAGAGATTGGTATTGACGGATCGAGACTCGCAGCGAATTCCCAAGCTGATCGATTTGCCCATGTCTGTTCTCTTTGGCAAGCCGCCAAGGATGACCAAGGTCGTTGAATCGAGGAAGTTGAAGCTCCCGGCGTTTGACAGCACCCTTTCGACGTATCTACCAGACATACCGATCGACAGCTTACTCGACGAGGCCGTCAACAGAGTATTAGCATTGCCTGCCGTTGGTTCCAAGTCTTTCCTCATCACCATCGGAGACAGAACCGTTGGCGGTTTGACGGCCAGAGATCAGATGGTTGGGCCTTGGCAGGTACCTGTAGCCGATGTCTCTGTCACAGCAACATCTCTCATGCGAGGCATAAAGACCGGTGAAGCGATGGCTATAGGCGAAAAACCGACACTAGCACTCATCTCACCTGCCGCTTCCGCTCGGATGGCTGTAGCAGAGTCGTTGCTGAACATTGCCGCAGCCGATGTCTTTGGTGGATTGGAAAGGATTCGTCTCTCTGCGAATTGGATGGCAGCCAGCAGTCACCCTGGTGAAGGAGCTGCGCTCTACGAGGCTGTGGAAGCCATTGGCATGGAACTTTGCCCGAAGCTTGGAATTAGCATTCCAGTCGGAAAAGACTCGATGTCCATGAAGATGATATGGACAGATCAGGAAACCCAAGAAGCAAAGGAAGTCACTGCACCTTTGTCTCTGGTAGTATCGGCTTTCGCCCCGGTTGCACACATCACCAAGACTTGGACGCCAACGTTACGACGGCAGGAGGATGTTGGGGAGACGGTTCTGCTCTTCGTAGATTTGGCCGAGGGAGCGAAAGCACTCGGAGGTTCTGCCATAGCCCAAGTGTTTGGTCAAATCGGGGACGAGGCACCCGACGTGCGGAACGTACCGTTGTTGAAAGATCTCTTTGATGCCCTTCAGCAGCTGCAGGAAGCCGGGATAGTTCTTGCATACCATGACCGTTCCGATGGGGGGCTCTTCACCACCCTAGCAGAGATGATGTTCGCTGGACGGTGTGGAACAGAAGTCATGCTTGACAACCTGGCCAAGGAAACCGACACCAAAAGTCTGATCCAGACACTTTTCAACGAAGAGCTTGGCGCTGTGTTCCAAGTCCGGAAAAAGGACGAAATCGAGTTCCACCGATGCTTCGCTACGTGCGGTCCACCACCCGGCCTCATCACCAAAATCGGGCATGTTTCGCCCTCATCCAAACACGACCTCAGCATCTATCACGGAACCAAATGCCTCTACCGTCGACCCCGACCCGATCTCCAGCAACGATGGGCCTCAACCTCGCACCAAATGCAACGCCTCCGCGACAACCCCCAATGCGCCGACGAAGAACACCACAACATCCTCAACCCCACCGACCCCGGCCTCACCTACAACCTAACCTACCACCCCAACGAATCCATCCTCCCCCTCAAAACCTCCCTCACCGCCACCCTCTTCACCAAGCCCCGCGTCGCCATCCTCCGCGAACAAGGCGTCAACGGCCACGCCGAAATGGCCTTCGCCTTCCACCTCGCCGGCTTCGCCGCCGTAGACGTGCACATGACGGACCTGCTCTACGACCGCATCTCGCTCACCTCCTTCGTCGGCCTCGCCGCCTGCGGGGGGTTTTCCTACGGCGACGTCCTCGGCGCCGGCATGGGCTGGGCCAACTCCGTCCTCCTGCACCAAAACACCCGCCGCGCATTCGCCGCCTTCTTCGCCCGTCCCGATACGTTTACGCTGGGCGTCTGCAACGGCTGCCAGTTCCTTACCCGCGTCAAGGCCCTCATCCCCGGCGCACAGGACTGGCCGACTTTCGAGCGCAATGCCAGCGAACAGTACGAGGCGCGCGTCGCTATGGTGCGCGTGCACGACGAGCCGTCCGCGTTCGCTTCTACCTCTTCCTCGACCTCGGGCCCTGCGTCTGCGTCCGCGAAGCTCCCGCCCTCCGTCTTCCTGCACGGCATGCACGGCAGCGCGCTCCCGATCGCCGTCGCGCACGGCGAGGGGCGGGCGTCGTTCGCGGCGTCGGCGGCCCCGCTCGACGACGCGCTCGTGCCGCTGCGCTACGTCGACAATGAAACCTTGCGGCCTACGGAACGCTACCCGGCTAATCCGAATGGCAGTCCCGGTGGGGTGGCGGGTGTGCGGTCGCGCGATGGGAGGGTGTTGGCGCTTATGCCGCATCCGGAACGGACGGTTTTGGGGGGGGTGGGGAGTTGGATTCCGGAGGAGGGGTTGG
>JAABUY010006070.1_pt1 | contig 11908 bp, 10 predicted proteins | sample 5560271 | NCBI WGS metagenome assembly JAABUY01 (sample SAMN10711886, study PRJNA513374) | rock metagenome | isolation source: Antarctica rocks | place: Antarctica: Victoria Land, University Valley
ACCGTGGATCAGCACGTTAGCAGCCTGCTCGGCAAACTCGGTGTCACGAACCGCGTCGCCGCTACCTCCTTTGCCCTCGAACACGGTCTGATCCTAGTGTAGCCGCAGACGAGGTGATAGGAATGTGGTATCCTCGCACCCATGTGTATACCGATCTTCGTCCGTCCCCTGACGGACCCCGAACGCGACGCACTGACGGCGGGATTGCGCTCCCCCGATGCTTTCACGCTGCGTCGTTGCCAAATCCTGCTTGCCTCCGCCCGGCAGGAGCGCGCCGCGCGGATCGCCCAGACCCTCGGTTGCGATGACCAGACCGTGCGCAACGCCATCCATGCCTTCAACCAGTCGGGGGTGGAGACCCTGACGGCGGGATCGTCCCGCCCCCATCGGATCACTGCCGCCTTCGATGTGGCAGCGGCGGAACGGCTGCGCGCCCTCTTGCACCAATCGCCGCGGTTGTTCGACAAGGCGACGAGCGTCTGGACGCTCACGCTGCTCGCCGAGGTCTGCGTCAGCGAAGGGATCACTAAGCAGCGGGTGACGGGGGAGACGATCCGGGTGACGCTCACGCGGCTGGGGGTGCGCTGGCAGCGGGCGAAGCAGTGGATCACCAGCCCCGATCCGGGATATGCGCGAAAAAAAAGCGACGCGACCGACTGATCCGCGTGGCGAAGAGGCATCCCGACTGGGCGCTTGGCTTCGCGGATGAAGTGTGGTGGAGTCGGGTGGCGCGACCGAGCGTGGCGAGTTGGGCGGAGCAGGACGCACCGCTGCGCCTGGTGGAACAGACGGTGACGCGCCGCGATCGCGACCCGAAAGCGCTCGCCTGTTATGGCCTCTTGGTGCGGCAGTGGGACGCTGCGGGGAAGCGGGACGAGCAGCTGTGGCTGCGCTTCGTGGATGGTCGCCCGATCAGCGGGATGACGACGCAGTTTCTCGATTGGTGCGGCGAACGATTGGCGGCACAGGGGAAAACGGCGCTGCTGCTCGTGTGGGACAACGCCAGTTGGCACGTCAGCAAGGAAGTGCGGGCGTGGATCGGGCGGCACAATCGGCGGGTCAAACAGGAAGGGAAGGGAGTACGGATCGTGTCGTGTTTCCTGCCGAGCAAGAGCCCCTGGCTCAACCCGATCGAGCCGAAATGGATGCACGGCAAGCGGAAGATCGTCGAACCAGCCCGGCTTCTGCCCGCAGATGAGATCGCGGAGCGGGTCTGTGCGTGTTTCAGCTGTCTGCACGAACCGCACCTCCATTCCGAAGAGGTCTCCTGATTGAGCACTAGCCAGCAGTCGCGTCGCCCACGATCCCGGTACCGTTCAGCGCCGCGCGGAGAGCGCGATGACCGCTCGCGTCGGAACGTACGGACGCGGCACATCGGTGATCCCTGCGGTGACAGCAGTAGCGGCGGCGTCAGATGCGGGTGAGCGACACAAGGGTGATCGAAAAACGCTATGTGTCCCTGTAGGGGCCCATTACGGGAATCAGTTGCCACGCCGAATGCGGGCGCGGAGGATGTCGCCGAAGTAGCGGACTTCATCGAGCCGGACGAGCCATGCCCCGCCGAGGTAGACGACCGCGCCGACCGCAATCCCGGAAAGCACGATCACCACCTGACGCGGAAAGGTCGCGTCGCCGATCCGTTGCCGGACAATGACGGTGACGACTACCACTGATACCGCCATCGCGACCGCCGCCGCACCCGCGCGCCCCGCCGTCCGCCATAACCCGCTCGTCTGAAAGGTCGGGATCACCCGCCGCGCGAGTATGAACATCACGACGGCATGAAACGCGAACTGCGCCGAGTTCGCGAGGACCAGGCCCAGCACGCCGAATGGCACGATCAGCGCGAACGAAACGGCAAGCAAGACGACGACCGAGAAGACACCGACAATGACGGGCGTGCGCGTATTCTTCCGAGCATAGAAGGCGAACAGCAGCAGTTGATCCCATGCAACGAACGGCAAACCGGTAGCATAGCCGATCAGTGCAATACGGATTTGGTGGACGCCTTCGGTCGTTGCCTTGCCGTGGTTGAACAGCAAGTTGACGAGCGGCCAGGAGAGCGCAATCAGTCCCAGTGTCGCAGGGAGGACAAGAGTTGTCACCAGACGCATGCCGAGCGCGAGCGTGCGCCCGAAGGCGTCTTCGTCCATTTCAGCGGCGGCGCGGGCGAGCCGGGGCAGTGTGGCGATGCTGATCGCCGTCACAACCATGCCGACGGTCAATTGCTGCACCTGCGTCGCAAAGCGCATCGCCGCGATGCCGTGCTCGCCGGTCCTTTCCGCGAGATTGCGATCAATGATCAGTGCCCATGAATTGAGAAGGAGACCGAGAAAGACGGGCAGATAAAGCGTGCCGATCCGCTTAATCGCCGGATCGCGCCACGCAAACGACGGCCGGATGCGGAGACCCGTGCCGCGAAAGCCAAGAATTTGCAGCGCAACGAGCAGAAACGCGCCAACGAGAATACCGACGACGAGGCTATGCACGCCAAGCGACCGCCCCAGGACAAGTACCGCCAGCACGACTGACCCATTCCGCGCGGCGAGCGACAACGCAGGCATCGTGAATCGCTGGAGTGCGTACAGCGTTGATTGCAGCACGGAGGCGACACCGAGCAGGAGGAGTGCCGGGAGAATCCCGCGCGTCAGTGAGACAATCAATGCGCGGTCGTACGACGCATGGTTTCCGCCGATGCCCGTCATCGCCCACGCGACGCCGCGTGCACCGACTTCGAGAATCAGTAGCATCACGCCGCCACCGACGACCACGAGGGTCAGCAGTTTGCCGACAAGCACGCCGAGTCGGTCACGCTGATCGTCACCGACGTACTCGGAGAGCACGGGGACGAGGACCGCGCTCGCGATGCCGGAGAGTAGGAGATCAAGGAAGATCGTCAGGACATTCTCAGCGATGGTGAACGAGTTCGTCACGACCGCGTCGCCAAACATGCTGGCGATCAGCGACTCGCGCGGGATCGCGACCAGTCGGCTGAAAATGGTGCCGATCATGACGATCAGCGCCGCGCCCGCGATGCGACCGGTAGTGGTACGGTCGTGATGCGCGGTAGCGACACCGACTGCCTCAGTCGCCGCTGTTTCGCTGGCGTTTACTTGCTCAATCGTCTTCGCCATGCGTCTCTTTCGTCTCGATGCAGCCGTGCGCGCGGAGGATGGCGCGTTCGATATCCGTCGTGCTCCGCCCTGGCACGAGTGGAACGGTGACGACTGCTCCACCATACGCATGCACGAACGGCGCTTCGGAAAGACGTGTTTTGCCCATACGTTCCTCATCGTCGGTGACTGCATAATCACCGCCTTTGACATACACATCCGGCTTCAGGAGCGCAATTGGTTGATCGGCAGTCAGGCCGGCAAAGACGACGACCGCGTCAACGCAGCAGAGCGCGGCCAGTAATTCGGCACGCTCGGCAGCGGGTACGATGGGACGGGCTACTCCCTTACGTGCTGTCGTGCTTGCATCGTCATTCACCCCGACAACGAGTGCGTCGCCGCAGGTACGGGCTGCCTCCAAGTAACGGACGTGGCCAATGTGGAGCAGATCGAAATGTCCGTTTGTGAAGACAACCCGCACGCCACGCACGCGACACTGCTCGCCGAACACCGCGAGGTCTGCCAATGGGAGGACGGCACCCATCTTACGCTCCCCGCCTATGAGGATCGAACATCGCGTCGTCCGCATCAAGGATGGCGTGATGTAACTCCCCCGCCGTGACGACGATGTTTCCGAGTTTGCGCACGGCGACACCGGCCGCAAGGTTAGCGAGGTGCGCGCCGACTTCCAGCGAGAGGCCCGCCGCAAGCGCCAGCGTCAACACAACAATGAGTGTATCCCCTGCGCCCGTGACATCGTAGACATCGACGCGGTGTGCAGGGATATGGCCGCTGTCGTTCGTTGCGTCGAGATAGGCGAGGCCCTGATCACCCAGGGAGATGACGATGTTCGCTGCGTTCAATCGCTCCCGCAAGCGGGGCAAGGCGGCAATAACCAATGGCGTCGTGTCGAGTGGCTCGCGCAAATACACTGCAGCATCGGCGCGATTATCGCGCACGAGTGTAAACCCGTGATACGGATCGAGGCTGCCCTGTGAATCAACCGCCGTCACCGCACCGTGTACTGCACCAGCCGCACGCACCGCCGCCGCGACCGCAGGTGTGATTGTTCCATACCGATAGTCGGAGACGAGGAGCGCATCGGCAGCGGCAATCGCGGCAATCGCGGCAACAATGCGAGACTCGACATCGGGCAGTAGTTCTGCCCGCGTGCCACGATCCACGCGTGCCACCTGCTGCGGAAAGCGAAAGAACCCTTCGGCGAGAAACCGCGTCTTACAGGTCGTCGTGCGGTCCGGCGCGGACTGGATACCCGCCGTATCAACGCCCGCTTCATCAAGTGCGGCGACGAGCATGGCGGCGGTCGTGTCCGCGCCAACGCAGCCGATCATCACGGACTCCCCGCCCATCGCCCGGACCGCGAGCGCGGGGAAAGCGCCGCCACCCGGTTGCGCCATATCGCGCTCGTGTTCGAGCACCAACACCGGCGCCTCACGCGAGACCCGAGATACCGAACCAAAGACGTATTCATCGAGCAGCATGTCACCGACAACAACAACACGCTGCCCCCGCAAACGGGGCAGCGCGTCGAGCAGCGTCTCGCGTTGCACGGCCATTAGCGAAACCGGACGTACGGGATTGCCAGCGCCAGCGCCATGTAGACGATGTTCGGCAGATCGAGCGCCAGTAGTTGGAGGAGAGCGCTCGACTCCGGGCTGTCAATGCGCGTGCTCGTCACGACATTCAGGATGTCATTGAGGCCAATGCCAAAACGGTTCGCGAGAACCACTCGGCAGATGACGATGCAGGCGAGCACGCCGACCATGCCAATCGTCTGATACGTACTGCCGTGCTTCGCACCGGTTACACGGACGATCGCTTCGGTAATCCCGAAGGCCGCGCCGACCGCGAACCAGAACGACCAGAGTGGCAGAAACCCCCAACCAATACCGAGCACGACCGCAATAACCACCGTCACTACTGCTGCCCGCACGACGAGTTGTGGCGAGGTACGGTACAGAGAGTTCACGATTTCCCATCCCGTCGCCGTTCGGCACGCGCCGAAAAGAGCGCAACCGCGCCAAATTGCCAGACGCGCAGGATGCGCGGGAAGCGCGACGGTTGCCGCGCCAGCCGGTAGAGCCATTCAAGCCCGCGCGTTCGCATCCAGCGCGGCGCGCGGGGTATCCGCCCGGCGAGATAATCGAATGTCCCACCTACACCGATCGCCACCGGTGCATGCAATGATGGCAGATTGCGATCAATCCAGTGGTCCTGCTTCGGCATTCCGTACGCGACGAGGACAACCCGCGCGCCCGATGCACTGATGCGCGCGCGCGCGGCGGCGTCATCCTCAGCATCGGCGCTTCCCGACCAGAACCCGGCAATCCGCGCTGACGGATACCGACGGGCCAGCACGGCAGCTGCGGTCTCCGCGACACCGGGGGCCGCGCCAAGCAAAAAGAGCGGCAAGCCCACCTCCGCGACGGCGTCCGTCAGGTCATTGCCGGTGATACGAGTGCGGAGTGGCAGCCGCGCAAGGCGGGCAGCCTGCATGATGCCCACGCCGTCTGCCGTCACGATCGCGGCACCCGCGATAATCGCCCGTAACTCGGCATCACTCCGCGCGCGCATTACATATTCCGGATTCAGCGTAATGACGTGGCACGGCGTGCCCACACGGGCGGCGTTAACAATCGTAGACATCGCTTCGGACAGCGTGACGTCGTCCACGCGAATGCCGAGCACGCGCCGACCACCACACCGCCGGGGCGCTTCTTCCGGCACCTGGGTTTTGTGCTCCACCAATACGCTCTCCACAATTGCGCATCATAGCGCGCGACGCGCCCCCCGTCTATCACGATGAGCATGTACAATAGCCGAACGGACGCACGGCGCGACCGTGACGAAAGCGTGGATGATCTATGTTCTTCTGGCACGCGGCATCAATCCTCGTGGTCTGTCATGCTACGTTTGCCACCTTGCACGAATATCGGTGGAGCAGGCTTCAGCCTGCAATTCCGGGATGGCAGGCTGAAGCCTGCTCCACCACTACATATCAAAATCAAATTGTCCTTGACGGACCACTAGCGACCCCGCACGCGCGATGACGGGGCTGTCCATCGGCGTGAACGCACACCTTCTGTCGTTCGTGCCAGGCTATCGGCGTGCGGGCGTCAGCCAGTATACCGAGCAGATTGTTCGGCACTTCATGGGAACGCTACCGCAAGCCAACGATGCGCTGACCATCTTCGCGGGTAGAGCCGTACCGCCCGATGGATACGTTCCCGATGGCGTACGATGGGTATCAAGTCGCCTGCCAACGGGGAGCGCACCGGGTCGTATCCTCTGGGAACAGATCATCGCGCCCGTTGCCACGACACGGACGCATCTTGATGTCCTCTTCTGCCCGGTGAATGTCGTGCCACTGGCAAGCCCGGTGCCGTCCGTCGTCACGGTGCATGATCTCGCCTTTCTCGCCTATCCCGAAGCATTCCACGCCACAAAACGTCGGTACCTCACGGCAATGACGCGCCTCTCGGTCCGGCGCGCGCGCCACATTATCGCTGTCTCTGCGCATACGCGCGATGATCTTGTTCATTATTTCGACGTGCGACCGGAGCGCGTTACCGTCATCCCAAACGCTGCGGACGAGCGGTACCGGCCCGCCGATACTCCCGATGCACTCACCCGGTTCAAGGCCGCGCATAATCTTCCCGATCGCTTCATTCTCTTTGTCGGCACGCGCGAACCGCGCAAGAATCTTCGGCGGCTGATCGAGGCATTCGCGCTGCTCAGCGACAACGATCCCGGTGTGAAACTCGTCATCGTTGGTGCATCGGGCTGGCTCACCAGCGATCTCGCGCCCCTCGTCCAGTCGCATGGACTCAGCAACCGTATCGTCTTCATGGGATATGTTCCCGACGACGATTTGCCCCATTGGTACCAGGCAGCGACTGTCTTCTGTTACCCATCGCTCTATGAGGGCTTTGGTCTTCCTGTCCTTGAAGCGATGGCATGCGGCGTACCAGTGGTCACGTCGCGCACAAGCAGCCTCCCGGAAGTCACCGGGGATGCTGCGCTCCTCGCTGACCCCACCGATGTCCGTGGCCTTGCGAGCGCCCTGCAATCCGTCCTTGCCGATGACGCGCGACGCCAGGCGATGTCAGAAGCGGGTATCGCACGCTCCCATGTCTATTCGTGGGAACAAACGGCGGCGGCCACCCTGGCCGTCATTCGGGACGCCGCCCGCCACTGACCTTTTCCGGTAGCGTAGGCTTCAGCCTGCGTCCCTACGTGGTGAGGCCCTGACGAGCAGGGACGCAGGCTGAAGCCTACGCTACCACCAGGCCCATTACAGCATGCTCATCGGGTCAACATCAACGGTCCAGCCGTAGGGGATTGGAAAGGAGCGCAGTAATGGCGTGAGGTCTTTTCCAGCAGCGACGACTTGCCAGAGATATTCGCCACGAATCTTTGCGGTGAAGCATGGTGCGGGCCCGATCAATTCGACATCGTCGTGACCATTACGATACGCGACGCGTGCTAATGCGAAGGCGAGACGGTCGGCCTCCGCGCGCGCTTTTGCCTCATCGCGCTGCTTGTACACAAATCGCACCAGCTGCCGGTAGGGAGGGAAGCCAAGACGTTCCCGGTTCGGCAGTTCGTTGTGCGCGAAGCGGACGTAGTCATGCTGTTGGGCCGCGATCAATGCCGGATGATCCAAAGACTGCGTCTGGATCACCACCCGCCCTGGCGATCGGCGGCCCGCCCGCCCCGCGACCTGCGTCAGCAGTTGGAAGGTGCGCTCCGCCGCCCGGAAATCCGGCAGATGCAATTGCGTGTCGCCGTTGACAACGCCAATCACCGTGACCATCGGCAGGTCGAGGCCCTTCGCCACCATCTGCGTCCCCACGAGCACATCAATCTCGCGCGCTTCGAGGCGGCGCAGGATGCTCTCATGGCCGCCCTCGGCGCGCAGGCTGTCCTGATCCCACCGGACGACGCGCGCCCCCGGCAGAAGACGGCGGGTCTCCTCCTCCACCCGCTGCGTGCCGACGCCGTAGGCACGCACGTCGGGCTGTCCGCAGTGCAGACAGCGGGTATTGGGCCGCATCTCGAAGTCGCAGCGGTGGCAGCGGAGACGCTCACGGTCGGCATGGTAGACGAGCGGCACATCGCATTGCGGACACAGCAGGACATGACCGCAGGCACGGCACTGGCTGAATGTCGCCATGCCGCGGCGATTCAAGAGCAGGATCGCCTGCTCGCCCGCCGCGTGCGCCCGGCAGAGCAGATCAACGAGCGCGCCGCTGAAGACGCCGCCGTTGCCGTTCCGCCGCTCCTCGCGCATGTCAACGAGGGCAACCGGCGGCAATTGCAACGTGCCATCCGTACCATTCCACGTCGTCGGTCGCACGCGCTCCGGCAGCGAGAGGGAGCCGATGTCACCTCGTTTCGCCGCAGCAAAGGTCGCCAGATCGGGGGTGGCGCTGCCGAGGATACAGACCGCGCCCGACGTTCGCGCCAGCTCGCGCGCGACCTCGCGGGCATGGTAGCGCGGCAGGGCGTCCTGCTTGTAGGCCACGTCATGCTCCTCATCAAGGACGATGCAACCGATCTGCTCGATCGGCGCGAAGAGTGCCGAGCGCGGCCCAATAGCGATCATTGCCTCGCCACGTCGCAGCCGCTCCCAGTTGGCGAATCGTGCCGCGTCCCTCAGGCCGCTATGCAGCAGGGCGACCTGACCGGGGAAGCGCGCGAGAATCCGGTTGACCATCTGCGTCGCGAGAGCGATCTCCGGGACGCAGACAATCACCCCTTTCCCGGCGCGCATGCTCGCCGCGACGGCACGCAGGTAGATTTCCGTCTTGCCGCTGCCGGTCACGCCATGAAGCAAAAAGGTCGCGCCCGTCGCGTCGCGCAGTGCATCCGCGACCTGATCCCACGCGGCTTGCTGCGCGCCTGTTAGCACCGGCGCAGGCACGCTCCGTTCCTCGATGACGGGAACAGTGGCCGCGACCGTACCCATTTCGACCAGGCCACGCTCCGCAAGACGCTTCAGCACCGGAGCGCCAAGCCCCGTATCAGCGTGGAAGGTCGTGACCATCACCGCGCCAGCCGGGAGATTCGGTACTGGCGACGTGTCGAGGCGCGCGCGGCGACGAAGGTAGTCGAGCGCGGCCTGTTGTTTCGGCGCGGTGAGCGGCGCTTCATATTCCAGGCCGAGGATCGCCCGGACATAGGGCAGGCGTTTCGGGGCCGGGGCGCGATCCTGCTTGATCCGCGCGTCCATCGCGACCAACCCGCGCTTTCGCAGCGCGACAAGCACCGAGGTCAATGCCCCGCCGAGCGCTGTGCGCAGTTCTGTGAGGCTCACCCCGGCGTCATCGCTGTGTGTGTCGAGCAATTCGACGATCCGGCGTTGCGTCGGCGTGAGCAGCAGAGGGTCGGCGACCCGCCCGGCATCCGTGAGGCGGTAGGTTTCGATCACGCGCCGTTCAACCCCCGGCGGCATCATCAACGACGCGGCATGAAAGAGCGAGCAACAGTACCGCTCGCTGATCCACGTCGCGAGGTTTAGTTGGCGCGGCGTTAAGCAGAACGTCGGCTCGACAACGGCGTGAATCGGCTTGACACCGGCCGTCGCATCCTGATAGCCGAGTTCGACGACGACACCGAGGACGACCTTCTCGCGGAGCGGCACCCAGACGAGTTGACCGTTTGCCACGGTGTCACGCATTTCCGGCGGGACGGCATAGGTCCATTCCGTCCAATACTCCGGGACGATCGCGTTGACGCTGACAGACGCAGAAGTACAGGCAGCATTCGTGGACCCGCGTGGCTGCATGGCGCACTGCCCGGCATGCTCTCCCGCTCTCGTCACTTCACGTTCGATGACGCTCTGTTCGCTCACGACACACTCCCTGTACGTTCATAGATGCAGGGAGAGTATAGGCGGTTGTGTCCACGCGCGCCAGCGTCCTGACGGTTAGATATCTATTCTCATGTCGGCGCACCGGGGGACGCGATCGGCGTGTCAATAATCGTCGGCCCGCGCCGCTTTTGTGCGTCGCGGATTGCCACGGCAAGTGCGTCGGCGCTCCGAGCGCGAATGCCGGGAATGCCATAGGCATCCGCCAGTTTGACGTAATCCGGGTTGACGAGGTCAACGCCGACATAGCGTTGTGACGCATCCATGCCGCGTTTGACCGCCGTGTACGTGCTGTCGTTGAAAATCACGATGGGCAGTGTGACCTCGTGCTGGACCGCAACGGCGAGTTCTTCCATCGTGAACTGATAGCCACCATCGCCAACGACCGCAACGACTGCGCGATCCGGCATGCCAATCTTCGCGCCAATGGCAGCCGGCACGCTGAAACCGAGCGTCCCATAGCCATGCGGCGAGAGGTACGTACGCATGCCGAAGACAGGAAAGCGTTGATGACACTCGTACGAGAGCGATGTCATATCGTGCGTAATAATTCCGTCGCGCGGAATCGCGGCGCGAAGGGCGTCAATGTAGTCCTGGTACTGCGTGTCGCGCACAGGAACCGCTGCCGCATGACGACGCGCAAGGTCCTCGCGCGTCCATCGCTGCACGGGGCCGCCATTCGCACGCAGTGCCTCCAACAACATCTCCACCGCGAGCCGTGCGTCTCCCTGCACTTTCACGTCGGCGGGGTAGTTGCGGCCAAGTTCGGTGGGGTCAATGTCAATCTGGACGATCCGCTTGGGTAGGGGAAGACTCCACTGATTCGTACTCATCGCGCCGAGTTTGCTGCCGACGACGATGCAGAGATCGCTCTCGCGCAAGAGGTCGTCTATCGTGCTGCTCCAGCCATAGTAGGCGACACCGAAGGAGAGAGGATGATCCTCCGGGATTGCGCCTTTGCCGGGCGTCGAGGTAATCACCGGCGCGTCGAGCGCTTCCGCGAGTTCGGTCAGGGCACCGTCCACCTCGCTCTGCACAGCGCCACCGCCCGCGTAGATGACGATCCTTTTCGCGTCTTGGATTGCGGACACTGCCGCGTCAATGGCTTCCTGCTCGGGCCGACGGCGAACGCCCTCCGGCGCGGCAGTAATCTCGATCGCTGCCTCTTCCGCGAGCACGTCAATCGGCACCTGCACATGTGTCGGTCGTGGCCTGCCGGTGCGCATCTGCCGGAGCGCTTCGTTGATCGCCCACGGGATTTCCGTGACATCGTTGACTTGCGTATTCCATTTCGTTAGGTGGCTCATCAGGCCGAGCTGGTCATGCAGGTCATGCAGATTGCCGCGCATCCGGGCAGCGTTTTCTCGTTCGACTTCGGCGCTAATAATCAGCACGGGTGACGAATCGGTATATGCCTGCCCAATGGGCGTGCTGACATTCGTGAGACCCGGCCCGGTAATAATGATCGCGACGCCCGGCTTTCCAGTCGCCCGCGCGTATCCATCGGCCATAAAGCCTGCGCCCTGTTCGTGGCGCGCGAGAATGTGCCGGATGCGACTGTCGTACAGCGCATCGTAAATATCTAACGTGTGCACGCCCGGAATGCCGAACACCGTGTCCACGCCGTTCGCTTTAAGCGTTGCAACGACCGCGTGCCCGCCCTTCATCCGCTGCCCCATTCTATTCACCTCCACCGATTCGCACCCTCACGCGACAAGTGACCGGAGTATAGCACGCAGATTATCCCCGCAAACCTGAGATACGCATCGCATGCAGGGCAATCGCATCTCAGTCCGTCTCTCCGTAGATTCGTCAGTTGGCGACGTATCCGACCGACGAATCGCATCATCCACGCCCACCCTATCGCCCCGCGCCTACGAAGTTGCCACTCCGGGGAGCG
>JAABUY010006072.1_pt1 | contig 11906 bp, 12 predicted proteins | sample 5560271 | NCBI WGS metagenome assembly JAABUY01 (sample SAMN10711886, study PRJNA513374) | rock metagenome | isolation source: Antarctica rocks | place: Antarctica: Victoria Land, University Valley
CAGCGGCTGCCGGCGGCGCAGCTGCAGCCTGGCGCGCAGCCTGCGGCAGCGCAGCCGGGGCCGGGAGCGCGCGCGCGTGCGCGCGCGCAGCAGCGACGACGGCCGCCGCCACGGCTGTGGCATGGGAGGTGCGCATGGTCGCGCCTCCTGCTGTGCCTGGGCACTCGCACACCACAGCCTCGCAGGTTCTCAACCTGACAAACGCGCACCAAATCCAAGCCAATGCCGGGATGCCTGCACTTCACACACCAGCGGCTCTCCTCTAGCATCCTCCAGGCTTTTCGCCGCCTGGCCGCCCTGCTCTCACCATGCCGTTTCCTCGCTTGCTGTCATGCACGCAGCTCATGGCGCATGCTGAGCCCGGCACGCGCGCTGGCCGCTGACGCAGGGCCGGCCCCGCCGCCGCCGCGGGCGCTTTCCCCCGTCATCATCCCGGAGCGGCCGCGGCTCCTGCGGCCGCAGGCCGCCGGCGCGGCAGGGCCCGGCCCCCCGCCTTGGCCGCACCCTGATGCGGCGGGGGGCCTGCCTGGAAGCGGTCCCCCGCCTGAGGCATTCTGGGAGCCGCGCGGGCGAGCCGCGCCTCACTCTGACCCGCTGCCGGCCGTGCGGTGCGCTTCTGCTGTCTCGCAGAACAGCCGCGGCGCCTCACACAGCGCATGTCTGTCTTTTCACAGCAGCCATGCTAGCGCTCTGTGCATGAGCCGCTCGCTGGCCGGGGCGCGGCGCGCCTGCCAGGCACTCTGTTGCTGGTGGTGCTCTGCGCTAAGTGCTGGGGGAGGGGGAGCGCGCAGCGCCGCCGCTCAGCTGGGCGATGCATGCATGCTATGGGCGGTGCCCTCGTGGGCATGGGTCATTAGGAGCACCATGTCTGCCAGGCACCCGGCGCGTTTGCTGCCGGGCTCGCCAGGCGCGGGCAAAGCTGCGCAGTCCAGGGCCTGCAGCGCACCGTTTCGCGAGCGGGCTACCGCGCTCATGTTCTGAGCGGGACGTTAGCTAGTTTTGAGCTCAGATTTGTGCATGATGTTGGCGAGTTTGGACTGAGAGCGGGTCACGCACTGCAGGCTGCTGCGCATGGACATGGCAGACTGGCCCGGGCTGCAGCTCCCAGGCTGCAGCTCGCACCCCGGCCGCGGCCCCAGGCGACGGCCCGACCCCAGCCGCTCGAGCGCCTGTCTCGCCGCCCGCGCCGTCCGCGAGCTGGGAAGGCCGCCGCGGGCGGCGGGGCTGGCCGCAGCCCGACGCGCAGCGTTCGGGCGCGTCGGAGACCCGCTGCACGCGGCCGCAGGGCACGGGCGCCGTCGCCGACACCCAGCTCCGGCATGCGGCCCAGGCGTGCCGCCGCAGCTGGCCGCCGCCGGACGCGGCGGCGCAGCACCGCACCAGCCCCTGCAAGCGCGCGCGGCATGCCGCGTCGGCGGCCGGCCCCGGCGCCGGCGCGCCGGGCGGCGCTGCCGGCGAGCACGCGCAGCGCCTGCTGAGCCAGATGCTGGCCGCGCTGACCGGGGGCAGCGCTGCCCAGCAGACTGCTAACCCTAACCCTATGCTGCCTCACCCTCTCCCCTGCGCTGCAGCTGCCGACGGCTGCGCTGCGCGGCGCAGCGCTGCCCTGGAGCGCCTGGCGCAGGCGCGCCGCGACCCGGCGACCTGCGCAGGGTCAGCGCCAGGGTCAGGCACCGCACAGGGGCGCCCGGTGCCTCCGGCGGCGGCCTGGGAGGAGCCCATGCGCGACGGCGCAGGCCCGGAGGGCGCGTCAGTGCTGCTCTTTGCGGACGGCTGCGTGCCCGCGGAGCGGGTCTGCCGCGCCAGGCCCCGCGCACAGGCGCCAGCGCACCCAGCGCAGGCATGGCCTGACCCATATACCCTGGGACGCGACCCCGGCGCCCTGCCACACACTTACCGCTGCGGGCCGCGGCCGGCCTGGGCAGCTGCCACCGGCCGCGCGAACGTCACGGGGGAGCCCGAGGGTAGGCATGCTCTGCCGCCGGAAGATGCTCAGGGCTGGGGAGGGCTGCCTGCCATGCAGGCGGAGCTGCAGCGCCATGCAAGCCCCGCCAGCGCAGCCTTCCCTGCAATGCAGCCCCTGAGCAGGGCTCCCAGCCCTAGAATGGGCCCTGCGGCGCGGGCCCCAGCTCCCGTCGAGAGGGCTGGCCGGGGCGCGCCAGCTGACGGCTGGCCCGAGGCGGGGGGTGCTCTGTTCGAGCATGGCGCACGGGCGCGCGCCCGCAGCGGCCATCCCGGCAGCAGGCACGAGTGCCGGCACGCCGAGGTTGGGTTGCCCGCCGGGGTCAGGGCGGCGCGAGCGCATGTCAGCCCTGCCGCGCGTCCCGGCGCATCATGGGGCTCCATCAACGCCGCCGCCATCGCGCCGGCGCCGCCGCGGCGCAGACACGCAGGCGCCGGCCGCGTCGCCGTCCAAGCCCCTGTGGGCCCCATCGCCTCGGCGGGCGGCTCCAGGCGCGCCGCCAGCGAGGCTGCATTGGCGGGCGTCGCCCGGCCGGGCTCGGCCAGTGCTGCAGTGGGTGTCAACTGCAACCCAGCCGCCGCCGCTGGGGAAGGGCCAGCGGGGGGCGTTGCAGACGTGGAGGCCCGCTGCGAGGGCTCCGGCGGGGCGGCGGAGGCGCGCGCGCGCGCGGCCGCGCCGGCCGACGTGGCCGGCCTGCTCGCGGCGGTGCGGGGCGTGGAGGCGCTGGCGCTGGCGGTCCAGGAGGACACGCGCGCGTCCCGGCGGGCGCGCCCAAGCTGTCGCTGCTGTAGTTACAGCACGTGCTGCCCTGTGGGGCGTCCTCACTCGTCACGGCAATGTGCAGGAATTTCATGAAGCTGCTGTGCTGTATCAGCTCCGGCAGGGCTGTGGCGCCACCCGCAGACCTCCATGTCCGCACGTTGCGCGTGCAGCAGTCTCAGCACATGCATGCCATGCAGCAGAGCGCTGCATCTCAGGCCGCCCTTACGGGCGTAGAGGATGCGCCGATGAAGACAATGCTTGCTGTCATAAGCGTGCACAGCTTGGATTTGCAGACAGTGCCTGTGCGGGTGGCAGCTCATGGAGGAGTCGATCCAGGCGCAAGCGCTGCGAGCGAGCGCATGAGCGCGCTCGGCGCCTGGGCGGCGGATGCACCCGCGCCGGCTGAGGGCTTGGGGCTTGCATCATGTAGGCGTTGGACATCAGCAAGCCATGCATGTTTGCAAGCGATATGTGGGGAGCTTGCTGCGCAGCGCCAGGTCTCGCAGATGCCAGAGTACAGGCGTCCTGCGAGCATGCGGGCGTGCTGCGCGCAGCTAGCAGTAGCAGGAGCGCTTGGGTGCTCATGCATGCAGGTTACGAGCTCCGGACACGCCTGCCTTCTGATATATAATAGGGTCAGGACCATGCAGAACTCACGTAGGTGCTGGTCTAGCGGCAAGTCATGCGGGCAAAGCTCGGGCACAGCCGGCCAGCCTCAGCAACAGTGTACTGGCTGGGCAGAGCGGTGCTTAAGGCGACACGCTGCATCACCGCCTGCTTCACCACACCCAAGGGAAGTCACGGACTGGGCGTGCTGCAGGAACCCTGCAGAGCCCTGGAAAGTCATGGGGGAATCAACAGGAGCGGCCGGCGCGGCCGGTCAGTCCAGGGGCTTGGCGTACGTGTAGACGCCCTTGTACACCTTCTTGCCCAGCCAGCCCGCATCCACGTACTGCACCTGGGGCCGCCCGCCGCTGGCATATGAGGGAAAGAGAAGAAGACAGACAAAAAGCATGCGGTGAGCGAGTGAACGAGAAGGCGTAAATGAAGGAGGAGGAAGAGAAGCATGCGGCGAGTCTGCTGTGCACACAGACACGCGCTCGGGCTAGCACGCACTCGGGCGTTTCAGGGTCAGCATGCCTGGCGGGTGGCTGCGAGCGAGCCGGGCGTGGCCGCGCGCGCCGCCGTCGATCTCAAGCCTGGGACACGGTGGAGCTGGGAGCCTCGACCAGCGCTGTGCGGAGGGGGCGGACGGCGGGGGCGCACCAGCAGCGGGCAGGGCCGGTACTTGGGGTCCCCGGTCTGCAGCGACAGCACGCGCATGATGGACAGGCACGTGTCCAGGCCTGCGGCCGACCGGCAGCCGCAGTCAGGCGCCTCTGCAGCCCAGCCCCAGACTGCCCCCTGACCTAGCCCCGCGGCTGGCTCCCACAGGCAGGCCCGGCGGCTGCCCTCAAGCACAGCACACGCCCGCTCTCAGCCGCATGCCGGTGTCGCGCAGCCTGCGGGCGAGCGCGGGCTGTCCGCGCTCGCGCCCCGGGCTGAACAGGAATGTGTTGATGGGTTAGGATAGGGGGAGGTTTCAGGCAGCACGCGCAGGGGGTGCGGCGCGGGCACGCGGGGGGGCGCGCCGATGAAGTCCGCGAGGTGCAGCGGGCCCATCTTGTGCGCCGTGCCCAGCACCATGCCCTTGTCGATGTCCTCGGCGGAGCCGACGCCCTGCGCGGCCCCGGCGCGCCTGAGTGCGCGCGCAGCGCGCGTGCTGCCCGCCCTGATGCGTGGCACTGTGTGGGGGCGTGTGGATGCTGTGCGCGCGTGCGCGGAACGGCCTGCAATGCCTGCTGAGATGCAGGCCGCCGCCGGTGTCGTCAGCGGCATCCACACCCGCGTGCAGACATTGCACGCTTTTCTATGAGACTTTGACACAGCCGCCCCACAGAGGTAAGCAGGCGCAGTGTGAGAAGCGGGGCGGCCATGACTCAGACTTACACCGCACTGTATGACGTCCTGCTGGATCCATGGCGCACATTGCATTGCCTTTGGACGCCACGCAGCGCGAGGGTGCCGTTGACGTGCTACAAGTTAAGCGGGAGCGGGCGGGCGCGGGCGCGGGCGCGGGCGCGGGCCGTGCCTCCATCAGCACGAAGAAGGCTTCGTTGATCATGGGCATCAGGATGCGGTTCACGATGAAGCCCGGGCGGTCCAGCGAGAGGCTCACGGTCTTGCCCAGGTGCTCGGCCAGGCCCTTGGTCGCCCCGAAAACCTACAGGAAGCCCCACAGCAGGACGCGGGTCACAGTAAAGCCCGGGCGGTCCAGCGAGAGGCTCACGGTCTTGCCCAGGTGCTCGGCCAGGCCCTTGGCCCCCCCAAAACCCCACAGGGAAGCCCAGGGCCCTGCAGGACGCGCGCTGGGACGCGCAATTGCCCGGGGCGGCTCTGAGCGTTTTGCCGCCTCACATGGCAACCACAGTGCCAAAGGGAGTGGGGAGCCTTCAGGGGGGCTGCCACAGCCGTGCAACCAACTGCGCAGTGCCTAGTGCAACCAGTGCAGATAGGAAAAGCCATTGCCAGCTAAGGGAGCATTGCGTCCGCATGCTGTGCGCGCACCGCGTCGCTGGTCGCGATGCCGCGGATGATCTCCACCAGCGGCATGACTGCCGCGGCGCCCCGCGGCGAGCCCGTTACCTCCTCATGGGCCAGGGGCGAGGCACACCCCACATGCACGCGCAGGGCTAGGCGCAGGAGCAGGGCACAGGCAACAGTGCACCGCATTGCACAGAACCCTGCATGCACGGGAATCGCCAGGACACGTGATGGATGCACTTCACAGGGAAGGCTGGCCCATGCACCTGGGACAGGATTCATGAAGTGCATGCCGACCTGCGCCCCACAGGCAACAGGCTCGCGCACACAGCGCAACAGCTGGGTGCCTGGCTCGAGCGGCAACTTCATGCTCCGTGTGAACAGAACATCGCTTTGCTTTCATGCGCGCAGGCTTGCCTTGTCACGCACTGTGGGGCTCGGGCATCACAGGAGTTGCGCCGGCGCCTGCTGTGTGGAGCCTGCCTGGCGCCCGCGGCGGCAAGTGCCTCCCTGCTGACACGGTAAGGAGCTTGACAGTGCGCAAGCCGACTGCGCCACATGGCATCCAAGCGGCATGCGGCAGCCGGCACGCCCATGACGGACATGGGGGGCATCCGATGCGAGCAGGAGGAGAGCGTGATGCAACAGGGCGCGCACGACTTGCTCTGGCCGCTGCGTGGCGGCCGCAATGCGCGTGATGGAGATGGAGCTCGTGTTGGATGCCAGGATGCCCTCCGGCTTGACCACCTGTCCAGATCAGGCTCCTGCTCAGGCGGTCCGTGCAGGCGCAGCGGCCTCTCGGGCATGCCCCGCTCGCCGACGGCCAGGCTGCATAGCCCAGGCTGAAGGCGGGCGGTGTGCGGTCTTGGCGCAGGACGGTGGACATGGTGGGGGGTGAGGGGGGTTGGGGGCGTTGCTTGCTTCCAACCTCCCGTCACCTGGTGCAAGCTGCACATGGCACCGCGGCTACGAGTGTTGCAGCCTCCTGCAGGATGTCAGAGCAAGGTGGGCTGCGGGGCGCGCCTGGTCAAGCTGCCGGAAAATTGACTGCGCTCCCACATCCTCAAGTCAGCCACCCTCTCAGTGACGGAGCATGGCCACTGTTCAAGCGCAGCCTGCTCAGGCGTGCAGGGCGCTCGCCTTCTTCAGCGCCTCGTCTTCGGGAACGGCTTCTACTACATACTCCGAGCTGCTCAGCGCCTGCGCAAGTGACCCAGTTTTATGATACGCATCAGAAACAGACCCATGTGCAGAGTGCGCACGGGTGTGTGGGTGTGCGGTGCAGCAACCGACTTGCGGGCTCGCTCACGTCCAAGTCGCAGGAAGTGGATATGCGCTCAGTTGCAGCCTTTGCCTCTCCTTCGCTCAGCGTTCCCTTGTCCACCAGCCTCCCGAGGTTCCTGCACACCGCGTGCAGGTGCACTGTTCAGAGGTGCCGTGCACTTTGGTGCGTTGAGTCAGGGAAAACTGCGCAAGGCATAAGAAGAGCAACTTCCCAGGCTCAACATCGTTGGTTGTTTACACGCGCGAGAGACAGAGCATCACCTCTTGATGCCGCCCACGCCCCGCGAAAGCGCGCTGGCATTAGCATCGCAGAGCACCACTTGGAGGCCGTTTACGGCAGCCACCTGTGCAATACCAGCCCCCAGCTGGCCGCTGCCAACGATGCCGAGCACCCGGGGCAGCCAGGTTGAGGCAGGCATGAGGCAGGACTACCAGCGCACGCAGCTATAACAGAAAATCTTGTAGATGCCAATGCAATCAAAGAGTAGATGCGCCTGCAGCCTTGCCAACGTAGGATCCTCAGCTTGTACTACGCAATCCTGCAACTCGAGTTTATGCTGACGCATTTAGGGTGCCGAGTAGGTTACTGGTTGGCCAGACTGCAACAGGCCAGACTGCAACAGGCTACTTTGCTCTGGGCAAGCCCAGCAATCCCTGCGCTACTGCGATATCGTGTGACCAAAGTATTCAATCCTGTGTTACTGTATAGGAATCCCACAGCACAAAATGCATCCATCTGATTCTGCAGCATTGGAGCTTGTTGGGGCGGTACGGCAGCAGCTGCTGGTGCCTTCGCTCAGCATCACTGTGCAAGAACTCAGGCAGCTGGTTGCTGCTGAGCCAGGTAAAGTACCACATTCGCAAGTGCATGTGCCAGGTGGTGGCGTGCGTTCGGCGGCTTTCCGGCCCAGGCAAGCTTATCACTGCGGCACGTGTGGCGCAGGGCTACAGTGCGGGCTGCAGGTCAAGCTCATCGCCGGAGGTCGAGAACTTCAGGTGCCGCATGACCAAACTCTGAGTGCATGCAGCCTCGCATATTTAGCTGTGTAGACAGGAGCAGACGACCTTTGCTAACACGGCCTATGAAGACTTGCAGGATGCTACCAAGACTCTGCTGGAGTGTGGCATTGCGCCCGGCGCGCGCATACTTGTGCTTGCAGCCAACAGCGGCGCCCTGGCTGCAGCCGAGGCCGCGTCCCTGTCTGACCAGGCACGTATGTATCTCGTTACATACAATACATTTCCTTATGTACCATGTGCACGTAGACCTGCGCGTCATTTTCGTTCACGCCCGCTGGCAAAGGCTCAGGGAGTGACAAGGTGTGTGAGGCTGATGCGTCCTCACGCTCAAGTGTCGCCACACAACACTGACGCCGCACACTGTGCGCAGGAGCGAGCGGCGCGCCTGGACAGGCTCCGCAGTGCGGCGCGCGCCATGGCGCAGCGCGGCGCGGCCGGGTGCGGCCCCCAGCAACCGACTCACAAGTCGGCATGCAAAGTGCCGTATGCCGTACTGCCCAAGGCTGCTACTAACGCGCCCGCGCGCGCACGGCAGGGGCTTGGGGTCCGACTCGCAGTACCACTTCGAGCTGGAGAACCAGGCGGGGCAGGCGCTCGCGCTGGCGCCCGCCGCGCGCGAAGCGCTCGTCACCGGCCTCGCGCTGCACGACCGCGCGCAGCGCTCGCTGCAGCAGGTGGCGCAGTGTGATATTCATGCTGCAAGACTAACCGCTGACTTGTTCGTGAGGAGGCAGCAGTGCCGCAAGGTGGAAACGTGCTGCCATGCGCCCTCGGCCCCGTCCCTGTCCGCGTGACCCGGCGGCAGTGCCGCGGAAGCAGGGCAATGCGTCTTGCTGCACTCCCTGTCCGGCGCGTGTGTGCACGGCAGGGCGGCGCGCGGGGGCGGGCGCGGGCGCAAAAGCCAGTCACAGAGGTGGGAGTGGCGGAGCGTAAGGGTAGGGTTACCCTACCTTATCCTGATGCCCGACAGGGCGCCTACCACGACGCCCTGGAGGAGCTGGCGCTGGCGGAGGAGGCGTGGGCGCTGGCGCCGCCGGACGTGCTCGCGCTGGTCGACAACCCCGGCCTCCTGCAGCTCGACACCGTCTGGTGCGCGCGCGCCCACGCGCGGCCGCGCACCCACCCTGATGCGGGTGGGCATGGGAGCTGCATCGGGCGCGCATGGCCGCGCTCTGGTACGCACTTTTATGGCTAGCTGCTATTCCGACACAGCACACCCAAGCGCATGCTCGTCCCCTGCGCGCGCCAGCTGGCTACCACATGACTGCTGCAGGCGCTTGCCGACTCGGGCGACTGCTTGTCATGCCATCATCCGCGCATTCTGTGTTTTGGCACAATTTACCAACACGCATTGAGACTTTGACACCCATCACATTAGCCCACGTGAAAGCCTTAGAGCAGCTCCCTGGCGGCCGCCCTGCAGGTGCTACTTCAAGCTGGGCGACCACGCGCTGCTGGGCGCGGCGCGCGGCCGGCTGGCGGCCGCGCGGCGCGCGCTGACGCGCGCGCACGGCCCGGGCATGGAGCGCCTGCGCACGCTGCACGGCGACTTCCAGCCGGAGCTCGCGACGTGCGCGCGCCTGAAGACCCTAACCCTACCCCTAGAACCCTTCCTGTCCACCCCCTGTCAGCCTGTGTGGGCCGCGTCTGCCTGCCGGGTCTGCGGTGGCGGTGGCGCCGGGGGACCCTGCCGCGGCAGTTGCAGGCTCACACGTATTTGCGTCCTGCTGTTGCTCGACTCTACTAGTCGTGGAGGATGGCCAAGGAGAGTAGTCGAGAGGGGAGGTAACTCACGAGAGCATGCCTCGCTGCATACACCCCGCCACTACACAAGGCATACCTGCATCACTGTGCACAGGTTGCGCAGACCGCAACGGTGGACCGCAATGGGGTGAAGCGCAACGTGCCGTGCCTCGCAGGTATGTGCGTCTGCACCTGCTCGAGGGCGTGGCAGCCTTCCACGCCGGTGACGCGCCCGCGGCGCGCGCGCGCCTGCTGGTGCGGCCGGCTGCCGGGCGCGTGTCAGGCAGCGGGCGTGTGCCTGAGCGCCTGTGGTCTCCATGAGCGTGCGCTTCTGAGCGTGCGCTTGGCTTTGCCGTCCACCATGAGGCTGCCTGAGTTGCCATCAGCTGGACGCCGGATGACTGCGTCTGCTTGTCAATTGGCGCTTGGCAAAAGGCAGAAGACATCTTAATAGTGTGCTTACACTATGCGTGGTGCCCAATTGTGCAAATGTGCGATGACCGCATGCACGCAGTTGCATACGTGGCAGTCACGCCAAGAGCTGGTCACAGGGGCGGGTGGGGCGCGGGGCGCCAGGCGGCGCAGGGCAAGTGGCGGCGGCTGCAGGTGGATGATGCCGCGGTGGCAACGCTGGCCGGCATGGGCTTCAAGTCTGCGCTGGTGCGTGCGCGCGCGGAGCCAGCGCCTTGTCATGCATGCATTTAACTGTGCACTACTCACCATGCATGCACGTCCACTATGCATCTGTGTGCGTGTGGCGCACCTTGCGAGCATGCGCCGCTGTGCTGGACGGGCCTGCCACATATTCGCAGCCTGTCAGCACCCACGCAGCTTCGTTGTTTCGCCAGGGCGAAGCGCTGCAGCTGTACACACTGTGGGGGCGCACACCCGACCCCAAACAACGCCGCGCTGCCTGCAGGCCGTCCGCGCGCTGCGCTTCTGCGCCGGCGACCTGCCCGCGGCCGCCGCCTTCGCGGCGGACGAGCGCGCGCGCGCGCGCGCGCGCGGGGGGGGGGGGGGCGCCCCGCGCCCCCGCGGGCGGGGCCGCCCGGCCGGCGGCGCCGCGGCCCCCCCCCCCCCCCGCGCGCGCGCGCGCGCGCGCGCGCCGCGCGCAGCAGCGGCGCGAGGCCGCGCTGCGCCGCGAGCAGGTCATGTGCGCGCCCGGCCAGCATGGCTGCCACGGTCCATGCGCTGCTTGTTGCGGAGCTCGAAGCCGATGTGGACAGCCTGAGTACCCTGCAACTAAGTCCTCAAGTTGTACTCACCGGTGTGGGTTGCAAAGAGGGCGCAGCACTGTGAGCATGCACACCTTGTTGGCTGTCTTGCCCGCACGCACTCAAGATGACCCACAGGCGTTTCTGACCGCGTGCAAGCCCGGCCCCCGCGCGTGTCTGCATGCGCTGCCACGGCCGGCGCGGCTGACCGGGCGCCGCGCGGCGCGGCGCGCACGCTCCCATCACCGTACCTCAGAGGCTCGGCGGCTGCAGGTACGGGCGGACGGCGGCGGGCGCGCGCGTGGACATGGCCGCGCTGGACCGGCTGGCCTCGCTGGGCTACGCGCGGCAGCTGGCCGCCGAGGCCCTGCGGCAGGCACGCCGCGGTGGCGCCTGTCCTGTCACCGCCACGCCCGCGCCGAGCGCGCAGCGTCACCGTTTGTGGCTCCTGCATGGCGAGGCCAGCGCCGCGCCTGTGCTGGACTGCCTGTGGGGATATGTGGCAACCATGTCCAGCTCTGAATCCCCCGCAGCTGACTTCCTGCTGCTGCCCCATACACAGCCATGGGCACAAGCCGCCCCAAAACCTAGACAACAACAAAGAGCAGCAGCAGCCCTTCTGGCAGCGTCCATGCGGGGCATCTTTGATCCAGCAACCGTGCACGGCGGGTCCTGAGAGCCGCTGCCACCCACCCTGCGCAAACCCTGCGCAGGCAGGCAACGTTCAGGAGGCCGCGCTGGACCGGCTGGCGAGCCCGGCGGCCAACGCCGCGCTGCAGGCGTACATGCGCGCCGCCGCTGCGCAAGTGCCCGCCGTGCGGCCCCCTCACCCGGCTCTCTGCGCGTGCTTGTCATCACTTGCAGACACACGCCCTCTCCGTCGCCGCGGGATCCGTCTGGTTTTTGCGTGGTCATGCGGGGTCTCACACTGCGCTGTTGCCAAGCAATGTGGTGCCTCATTACTGTGCGGTCCATGAGCAGTGTACCGTCAGGATGGCCTCCCATTGCATGGCCAAGCCTTTGCGTTTAGGACGGCGACCGTGCTTAGTATGGCCGCCAGGCAGACCTGATGCGCTCACGACAGCGCTCTCGCTTCCCCGCAGGCGCTGCCCCCGCTGGAAGCGCTGACCGCGGCGGGCTTCCCGGAGGCGGCCGCGCGCGAGGCGCTGCAGCGCGCTGCGGCGGAGCACGCCGCCGCCGCGCCGGCCGCCGCGGCCGGCGCGCCGTGCCTGCATCGCGTGGCGGAGCTGCTGGCGGCCGGGGGCAGCAGCCCGGACGCGTCCGCGCTCGCGCGCATGCTGGCGTCGATTGGGCGAAACCCCGCCTCAGACCCTGAA
>JAABUY010006073.1_pt1 | contig 11905 bp, 19 predicted proteins | sample 5560271 | NCBI WGS metagenome assembly JAABUY01 (sample SAMN10711886, study PRJNA513374) | rock metagenome | isolation source: Antarctica rocks | place: Antarctica: Victoria Land, University Valley
GGTCGCTCGCGGGCCAATCGTATAGAGGCGGATGCGCCGGTGAAGATTTTTGGGATTGCATTGGCCTCGTCGCGTGGGCCTATAACGCCGTTGGCGTCCCCGCGCTGTTCCTGCCCAATTATCGTGGCCCTGGCCGCAACGCGGACACAGGCCCAGAGGGCGCTTTCAGCTACTTCCTGGCTCACGGCGCGCGTGAGATTGCCGTCGCCGACGCGCAGAAGGGCGACCTGCTCTTTATCTACATCAAGACGCTGGCGGACCAACAGGGCTTCGCGCACATTTGTTTCCAGTGGGACCCCGGCCTGAACTTCGGGGCCAACAACCCAAACATGGGTATTTGCGTGTCTCCCATCCAGGGGTATCTCAGCGACTGGCCGGGTCAACCGAAAACACAGATCAACCGTGCCCTCGACCTGTCGAGATACAAGCCATGAATGACCTCGACGCCCTCATCGCCCAGGCCCGCCAGCAGGGGTGGACCGTGGAGAACGCGGGTCTGGACATTTCATGCTCGGCCCGCCGAATCGAACCGACCCGCTCGTCGTCGCCAACATGCGCGGCCAGCTACGACGGGCTGGCCTGCGCCTAGACACGAGGATAACATTATGACGACGACAGACACGACCACCCGACGCGCAACCCTGGCCTGGGCGCGAGAGCGCGACGCCGAGATGCAAGCGAGGGGCGCCGCCCTCCTGCGCATCGGCAACAGCCTGACGGTCTCCCACGCCGCGGGCCAGCCGGTCAACCGTGAGGACGTGCTCATCGCCCTGGTGCGCGCGACGGCCCTAGCCGCCGATGTGATGGCGCTCTCGCAACAGGTCATCGCGGCGTGCGCCACCGCCGGCCCGGCGCAGGGCGAGGTGTAATAAAAATGTCAAAAAGGTGTCAAATCCGCACGAGGAGGGAGCCATGCCCCGCCTACGTCTAAGCGACCCCGGCGTCAAGCAGCGCATCCAGAACATGCAGGCGGCGGGTATGTCCAAGGAAGGAATCGCCTCCGACCTAGGCATCACGCGCCAGACCCTGTACGCATGGCTCGATCAGGTCGGAGGGGAGATGCAAAGCGCTGTGGTCGCGGGGAAGGCCGACTACGCGGCCCGCCTCACTGAACGACAGTTCCACCTGTACGACGAGCTCGCTGATAAGGCGCGGGGGCTCAGTGAAGAGATAGACCAACTCCGCGCCATGCAGCGCGAGACGCCGACGCCGCAGACGGCCGCGGTCATCTTCCGGGGCTACAGCGTCGTGCAGTCCTACCTCGAAAAGATGGGCGAACTCTTGGGGCAACTCCAACCCGCTCAGGCCGCCAACATCCATCTCACACGCATCGAGCAACTGCTCAATGTGAGCATGCCCGAAGAGCAGATCCCGGCCAGCCTACGGTCGGTCGTGATGGCAGGAGGACGTGATCGTGATGATAGCACCCACGACTAACGCCATGTCTGCCAGTCCGCCGGCGATACGGGAGAGCGCCACGCTGTTCTCGTGCTACGTCGCCGGCGTCACGCCGCATCCGACGCAGGCGCTGTTTCTCGAATGTCGCGCTCCCGTCAAGGTCGCGGCCTGCGGTCGCCGGTGGGGCAAGAGCACGGCCGCCTCACTTGACGTGATTCACCTGGCCGTGGCAGGTGACGCGCAGGGGAAGCCGACGCGGCAAATGATTGTCGCGCCGTCCTCGGACCAGACGCGCATCATCGGTGATGAGGTCGAGCGCTTGCTGCTCACCGGCCCGCTGGCTCCCGTCGTGGCCAACGTCGTCCACGCGCCCTTCTTCGAGGTAGAGCTCGTCAACGGCAGCATCATCATGTGCCGCTCGGCGGCGAACGAGGGCAAATACTTGCGTGGGCGCAGCGCGCACCGTGTGGTCGTCGATGAGGCGGCCTTTGTCTCGGAGCACACGCTACAGGAAGCGATCCTGCCAATGCTGGCGGACACAAACGGCCAGCTCGTGCTCATCAGCACGCCGTTCGGGCACAACGCCTTCTGGGAGTTCTTCATGCGTGGCCAGGGGGGCGACCCAGCCTGCCGCAGCTTCCAGTTCCCCAGCTACGATAACCCGCATGTCAGCCGGGCCTACATCGACGCCCAGCGCGTGACGATGACCGACCTGCAATTTCGCGGGGAATGGTTGGCTGAGTTCCTCGACGACCAGGCGACCGTGTTCCGCTGGGCGCTGATTGAGCAGGCGATCCAGGGGGAACTGGCGCAGCCTATCCCCGGCCACCGCTACGCGCTGGGGTGGGACCCGGCCAAGTACCATGATCGTTCCGCCGTCATCGTGCTCGACACGACCTTTGCGCGGTGGCGCGTCGTCGCGTGCGAGACCCTGGAAGGGCGCGACTATGGGCGTCAGTTGGCGCAGGTCGGGGCGCTGGCGCAGGCGTATAACAACGCGTTCGTGGTCATGGATGGGACAGGCAACGTGGCGCTTGCCGAGCAGGTCATGGCGTCCGGGCTGGACTGTGAGGCGGTCATCTTCACGAACCCGGTGAAGCAAGGGCTCATCGACAACCTCGTGCTGGCGTTGGAGCACGGCCTGTTGACGTTCCCACACCTACCCGCGCTCATCCAGGAGCTGCGGTTCTACGAGTTCAGGCTGACGGACGCGGGCAACGTCAAGCTGGGCGCGCCCGATCGCGCCGGGGCGTTCGACGACTTGACGACAGCGCTGGCCCTGGCGGTCAAGTCAGTGATGCAGCCGCCCGAGCGTGTGGAAGTCGTCAGCCTCGCGGAGCAACTCGGCGTCGCCGGATACCAGATAGACCCGCGCTACGGCCACCAGCAGGGTATGAGCGCCCCCTCTGGTCCGTCTGGCGGCGTCAGTCCTGGCGGCCATGACCCCTACGACATGAGCGCCTTTACTAACGACGACGGGGCGGGGGCGTCCTACGGTGGCACGGGGGACGACCCGCTAACGGACGGCTGGACCATCGACCCCCGCTACTAAATATAGCTGTACGAATGAATGAATGAATGTAGGAATGAATGACATAAAACACGATACGCATGAGGGCTACATTGTCTCCTTGAGCGCCACGGGCGGGCGCCTTCGGCCCTTTCGCCGCCGCAACGACCTGACGTTCGAGCGGGAGCAGGCACCCGATTTCGACCAGTTGCAGCGCCACGCCATCGTGACGTACCGGGTTGGCCCTATGTCGATCCTCACAGGACGGCGTGGCGCTGTCGATGTGCGCCTGCTGACCCCCCAGACCCCGCCGCGCGTCCTGACCGACCCAGGACTCCTCGGTTCCGCCGACCATGCCGAGCAGGAATGCCTGATGCGCCGGGCTGGCATTCAGGCGCGCTGGGAAGCTGGCGACCTTTCGATACAGCAGCGGGCGGCGTTGCTCATCGACTGCGAGTTTGACCGGGCAAATCGTCTATCACGGCTTGAATCAAAGGGCGTCCGGCCCCCAGACACCGCCGACAATCTAATCGGCACGAACACAACAGACCACGGGCAGGAGAACGGGATGACAGATAGGCAGACCGGCCGCATCGACAGACTGACTAACAGAGGGTACGGGTTCCTCTCTGTGCCTGGCACGCACGGAGCGATGTTCTTTCATGCGCGGGCTGTGCCGACCGACGGTGGCCACCGTTTCGATGACCTGGCGGTCGGGCAGGACGTGACGTTCATCCTCGACCGGGACGAGAGAGGTCGCCCGTGCGCGACGGATGTACGCCCGGTCGCATCAGCGAGCCTGCCCGACTGGCCCGCGGCCCAAGGCGCTCAGATGGACGACGACGGAGATAGTACGACGTACGACTGGGGGCAATCGGCATGACAGCAGCAACACAGCAGACCGACGACAGCGCTGATGATGCAGCCCTACAGCGCATCCATAAGTGGGAGCGCGATGCGCGCGACGCCGTGCTGCAGAACTTCCGGTACCCACGCTGGCGGGTCTCATTGCATGCGCCAGACGACGCGGCTCCGCTTTTTCGGCGCGTGAAGGCTGACCTGCGCGCCCTCCACCAGCAGATCGACGCCGACTATCAGGCCCGCGTCCAGGACGCCCAGCGTCAGTACGCCAGCGGCGACGTGACGCCCAATCAGCGGTCGCTCCTCCTAGCCGAGGCCACGCAGGAACGCGCCACACGGCTTGCACGCATCGAGGAGCAGTATGCGGGCCTCGACGAGGACGCGGCCCTTCAGCGCGCGCATGACGACGCACAGGCAGCCATAACGGGGACGTGGCGGGACGCGATCGCTACCTACAATGCGACCCATCCCGCCTAATGAGAACGAACGACAACGAAAGGACGGACAGGATGACCCTACGCCAACAGAGCCCGCTGCCGGCGACGCCCGATGTGCTGGCCATGCCGGCGTCCATGCAGGCGCGCGCCCACCAGATAGCTGTGGCGCGCGGCGCGCGCATGGAGCAGCTACGCGTCGCGGCCGAGGGGCGGCACGCGCAACGCTGTGCGGAGTATCGCACGCGCCTTATGGACGGTGACTGTGAACTCGCGTCCTACCGCGCCAGCATCGCGCAGAGCGTGGCCCAGCGTGACGCCGACGTGGCCGACGCGCCCGCGCCGGTCGATCTTGGGCTGATGTCTGCCCGCGTTGAGGCGCGGGCGCTTGATGCCGTGGCGGGCTGGTGGAGTGACGAGCTTGACCGGAGCGCCCAGGCCCAACAGGAGTGGACGCCAGCGCACAACGATGGCGCCGATAGCGACGAGACCGAGGAGCAGGGGGATGGCGACGGTGAGTAATCGACAGAGCGCCGGCCTGGTTGACCTGACCGATGAGCAACTCGGTCAGGCTCTGGGGCTCCGTGCGGCGCCACGCCCCCAGCCGTCCCCGGTGTTGCAGTGGTTCGCCGTTAACCCCGGCCTGGTGACGTCACCCTCCGCACCAGAACCACCCCGTGGCCCGCTGCTACTAGTGACGCTGCCGGCAGGGGTGGAGTCCTTCCTTGACGCCCGGCAGGCCACAAAGGCGCACGCGTCCGCGCAGGTCGAGGCCGATTACCGACGTGCGCAGGGCAAGCCCGACTACCAACGCGCGCAGGTCAGGCAGAACGCCTGGGACGCACGCCACGATGCATTCGCGCGGATAGCTGACCGCTACGCATTCGATGACAGGGCGGTGGAGGACCGCGCCACCTTACGGGCGGCACAAGCGGTTGAGGCGGCGCATGCCGCGACGCTAGACAAGCTCAGGGCACTGTACCCCGATTAGCCCACAGGGAGACCATCCCCATGATTGACCAAGCAACGTTTTACCGCGAGCTGATGGGTCCGGCGCTCGCACCAGCAACCACCCCAGCCACACCCAGGACTGCCAACAGCAGCACTATCACTGGCGTCGTCGTCCGCGAGTCGGCCCACGACGGTCATCACCCGAACCGCCGTCGCGTTGTGTTCCTTCGGGTCGGCCAGGGCAATGCTCGCCACGGCAACCGCTACACCGAACAGGCCGCGCGGGCGCTCGTGGCAGAGATTCAGCGTCGCCCCAAAGTCTACCTGGGTCATGCCTCGGAGGCGGCTATCCATGCCGGCTCGGAACGCCATTTGGGCGACATGACGGCCGCGGCCGTGCGTGAAACGGTCCATTATGACCCTGCGACCAAGCAGGTCGTGGGTGAGATTGAGTGTTCGCCGGCCGCGCTCCAGGTCATCGACCTGGCCCACGCCGTCGGCGACACCATCGGCGTCTCCATCGAGGCCGTGGGCCAGCGCGCCAGTCATGGCAGTTCAGATATCGTGGGCTGGCTCACCTATCGCGGAGCCTGCCTGGTTCCCGAGGGCGGGGCGGGCGGGATGACCGTGCGCGAGGCCGCGACGACCGCGGCCTATAACGACGGATATACCTATGGATATGGAGAGACAACCATAAGCCCTAGCGAAGAGTTTTTGCGTGAGCTTTATGCCCCGCACGCACAAGCCGCTGCCCGCGCCGCCGCTGTGCGTGAGACTGCGGCCTCGGATGGCCCCTGGGATGCGCTCGTTCGTGAAACGTGTGCGGGACTCCGCGCCTATTATCCGCAGTTGACGCAGGGCGGGGCGTCGCTCATCACGACGCGCGCGAAGGAGACCTGGGACCCAGACAGTCTCGTGACCTGGGAGGAGACTGTCACGCGCGAGGCGTACGCCTACGTCGATACGTTGCCGCCACCCCTGGGCCGTGAGGGGAGCATTCAGTTTTTTGACGCACTGATTGAGGCGCGGGGCGGCCGCTGATGGGAGAACGCACTGACCTGGCCTACGGCGGCACGTCCGTCCGCGTTGAGGGCACCACGCTCGGCGAGGTGCCCGAGTGGGGCATGACCTATAACAACGGCACGAGTACCGACGTAGCATTGAACAACATTCAAGCTGTCTTGGTTCCTGCCGGAGCGCGTACAGTCGCGCCTCCTATCGCCACGCAGGCATGCTTAAATCACCGTGGCGTGCTGCTCTTTCTGAACGTGACGGCCTCGCCCGCTGTCGCAGCGGCGTCGCTCACGCCGCGTCTGCAAGCCATCGAACCTGTGACGGGGGCGGCGACCGTCGCCCTGTTGTCGGGCGCCGCCATCGTCGCCAGCACGACAGCCAACTCAGCCGTGGGCCTCTACAGCTACGCCTACTATCCCGGCCTGCCCAACACAGCGGCGGCGCTCGGCGGGCTGACGTTGGCGCAGAACGGTGTTTTGCCGCGCGTCTGGACGGCAAGCGTGACGCCAGGCACGAGTGACAGTTGGACCTACTCGTTAAGCGCCGCCCTGCTCCTATAAGCCACAGCGACACAGGGGGCCGCGATACAAGGCGCTCCTTGCACGCGGGCCAGGGCGTCGTAAGCCCTAAGGGGCGCTGGGGCGCGTCATATGTCCGTGAGTGGCTCCGTACCCCACGATGCCAAAGAGGCCCCCAGCGCAATGCTGGGAGCCTCTCTGTGTGCTCTGGCGTGTCGCCTGTGTCACGCGCCTGCATGTTGTTTAGGCGTCGCGCCGCTATTCAGTGTCAGCCTCGGGCGCGTCCTCGACCTTCCGCGCGTCCTTTATGGCCGTACCCACGGCTGCGACGAGATCCTTGTCCACCGCACGATAGGGGCTGGTGTACCCCTGGCCATACGGGTACTCTCCGCGCGCGCGTTTGAGGTCGTGGACGCGCTGGAAGATCAGCGCGCCTGCGGTACTCGCCGCCTCGTGCAGCGAGAGGGCCAACCACCCGAGCCGCTGAAAGGCCCTGCCCGCCTCGTCGTCCTGTTCCTCCTCACGGGGCACGTCGCATGTCGTGACGGCCTGCCTGAGCCCCCACACGAAGCCCTGCACACTCTCGTGCGAGAGTGTGACGCCATGGTCCCGCATGTCGGGGTCGGATAGCAGAATGTTGAGCGATGCGCGCAACTCATCCACGCTGCCCGCCGGAGGTAACACGGTGCGTCCGGCCGGCTGCTTGACCCCCGTGTGATAGCCATGCCATGCGGTCGCCAGCCGTGCGAGCCCGACCGCCGTGGTGGCGAAACCCTCGTAGTCGCCGGCCTCCTCGATGCTGGCCGTATCGCGCGCGGCCAGCGCCTCGATCAACCCGTCAATGGCGGCGAGGGCAGACAATTGGTCGATGACGACGGGGGACGTGATCGTGTCGGTGGCGTCGCTCGCGTCGCTCGCGTCGGCTTGGGGTGTCGCGTGCTGCTGCTGCTGATGCATTGTGATTCTCCTGTAATGAGATTGATTGATGGTGGGGACGCCAGGAACGCGGGTATTAGCGGGGGCTTGCCGGTGTGGGGATGCGCCCCTCGACGCTTTTGAGGCTGTGAGATGCCTTGTACGGGGCGAGACACGTCGAGTGTAGGAAGTAGAGGCTGGAGCACGCCGCTTGCGGCGACACGCGCCAGAGCGCGCCGTGCTCCGTGGTATCGAGCTGGTGGCAGTACGCGCATTTGTGGACAACCGGTCCGGCGAGCCCCCCGCCGGCGAGGCGAGGCAGGAGCGCGGGGACCGTGACAGCGGTGGCTGTTGGTGATAGGGCGCGCATCAGGCGGCCCGCACGGCAGAGGCGTCCAGCGCGGCCATGGCGCGCTCGCTGTGGTCCACGGCGCGCAAGAGCGTCGCATACTCGTCGGACTGGGGATGACAGTCTGCGAGTGCCCGGCGCGCGACCTCCAGGAGCTTCTCAGTCGCGGCGAGCTGGGCGTCGATGTCCGCGACCGGGGCGGCGGCGCGGGCCGCCTTGCGCTGCCGCTCGGCCTGGTCGCGCAGGGCCTGCACGCCGCGGTCGAACTGCTCGGCGAGCTGTACGTGATGGCACCGCTTGTTGAACTGGCCGGCCGTGCAGGAGCAGCGCCCGGTCGCCACATCGACCTTATGCCCCGTGCCAGGCCGCGAGGACGACTCCACGAGGTACATGAATTCGGAAAGCCGGCGCATCCGTGGGCGGAAGGTAGACTTCTTGGTGGTGGATGTCTGAGTGGTCATGTCGTGACTCTCCTTGGGTGTCTACTAGCCGGATCGGGTTTGCATCACCCGATCCGGCCTCTTGTGTTTTCTAGGCGCTGAGCGCGTCCGACTTCTCGCGTGGGTAACGTGCATTACGGATGGACCGGCCACGCGTGAACCATTTGGGGTGATTCACCTGGTCGATGGAGTCGATGTTGTGCGCCGTGGCCACCTCAATGGCCCGCGCCTCGGTCGCGCATATCTCGCCGGCCGGCGACACCCGCGACCCATCGGCCCGGAGATGGTCCGTCCCATCGTCGTTGAGGAAGAAGGCTTCCGCTTCCCACCCGTGGTTCACGCAAACACCCTGCCCCCCCACGCCCGTCGTCGCCTCGTAATACACGCCGACGCGCGCGCCCGACGCGGCCAGCGCCCGTAGTGTGGCGATGCTCTTGTCCTGGTCTGCCTTGGTGTACGCCATCTCTGTTGCCTCCTGTCGGTGGCGCGGGCTCATCGGCCCTTTCTCCACCTACTTTGAAGTATAGCAGATGTTACCTAGCAGCGCAATAGCTATTTAGAGGATGTATTATTGCACGAAGGGTGCAGCCATGATACAATAGGGATAGGTTTGGTAGAGTAAATGGAGGCGGTTATGGTCGAAGCACTAGCAGTCGTAGAGGAATCTGTGGCAGAGAAGAAGCGAGAGCGCCTGGCCAAGGAGGGCGAGACATGGATCGCCGTCCGCGTGTCTGAGCCCATGAAGGAACGGCTGGAGAGTTGGGCCGAACAAAACGGGACCAGCGTGTCGTTTATGGTGCGCCGCCTGATACAAGAGGCGTTGCAGGCAGACCGTGACAAGGACGGCATGCCGTGACCAACCCCACCACCATTACGCCGCCCGAGTTGCCATCCCTGTCGCTCGACCAGCGCACCGACATTGGCGATATCCTCGACGACGGGGCCGAGGTCGGGTACACCCCCAGCGAGGACGAGGCGTTGCTTTTTTTCGTCAAGGACCTGCCGGATAGACGCGAACGGACCCGACTGCACCTCCACTGTCTCGCGCGAGGGTACTACAGTAGCGCCATGTGGTGGGAGTACAACGGCTGCCAGGGGAGCGACCCAGACGTTGACGGGCCGGGTGAGTGGGAGCCGCGCGAGATGCCGTGGCAGTAGAGAGGGCACAGATGAGTAAGACAGCGCGACCACTCGCCGAGGCGGAGGCCATCGCCAGCGCGATCGTGGCCGACCTTGACCCGTTCTGCATGCGGATCGCCACTGCTGGCTCCATCCGCCGGCGCAAAGAGATGGTCGGCGACGAGGAGTGGGGGGAGACATGACGCTCATCATCGCGGTGGCTGGCAGGAAGGGCGGCAGCGGCAAGACGACGACAGCCCTTAACCTCGCCGGTGTCCTTGCCGAGCAGGGCCAGCGCGTGCTGCTGATCGACCTAGATCCCCAGGCGTCGCTGACGCGCCTTGTGCTGGGCGGCACGGTCCCGGCGGGGGACGGCATCGGCCAGCGCATCCTGGATCCACAGCGCGGGCTAGACGGCCTCGTGCGGCAAGGGCGCGGGGGGCAGGACCTCCTCCCCGGCGATCGGGGCATTGAGACAGCCGCCCTCACGTTGAGCGACGACCCCACCGGCCCGCTCGTGCTCCGTAAGCTGCTGCGCGGGCTCGTGGGCTACGACGCCGTGGTGCTCGACACACCGCCGGCGCTCGGCTTCGCGCTTAACTCCGCGCTCCTGGCGGCGTCCATCGCCGTCCTGCCCACAATGCTCGTGCAGCAGGACCTCGACGCCCTCACGGACACACTCACCCTGCGCGACCGCCTGTCGGAGCTGGGCGCGGCCGAGCGCATCGTCATCGCCCCAAACGCCATGAGGCAGGATGGGAACGACCGCGCCGCCTATACCATGTTGCGCACGTTGTACGGCGACCAGGTGGCCGAGCCAATTCCCGTCAGCGTGGCGATCAAGTACGCGCTCAACGCGGGCGTCGCGGTCGCCCAGTCCGACCCCACCGGTGTCGCCACCGCGGCCTATCGGTCGCTTGCCGCGCGCGTGCTGGCCACAGGGTCCGAGGTGGCCCGTGCCTAAAGTGAAGTTCACGCCCCCGACGTTTGGCACGGCCCAACCGGGACGCCCTAACGCCTCGGAGCAAGCAACGGCGGACGTGCAGCGCCCGCGCGCCCTCGTCAACGCTTTGGCCGTGCCCATCGACCAGATCGAGCCCGATCCCGGCCAGCCGCGCCAGAACGTCGGCGGGGCGCGCCTCGACGATCTCGCGGCATCCTTGCGGGCCTATGGCGTGTTACAGCCCCTGTTAGTCCGCGAGGATGGCACGCTGCCGGATGGACGCGCCCGCTACCGCATTGTTGCCGGAGGCCGCCGCTACGCCGCCGCGCTCCTGGCTGGCCTTCCGCGCCTGCCCGTCGTGGTGAAGGATACGGAGGGCGCGGCGCTACGCCTCACGCAGCTCGTCGAGAACATCCAGCGGCAGGATCTCGCCCCCCTGGAGGAGGGCCGCGCCTTTCAGGAGCTGATGGACGCCGACGGGTTGACGGCGGCCGCGCTGGCCAGTCGCCTGCACATCTCCCCACAGAAGGTGAGCGACCGCTTGCTAGTGCTCGCGGATCAGATGATGGCCGACGCGGTGCAACGTGGCCAAATCGGGCCGACGGTCGCGCGCGACATACTGCGCACGGCAGACGAGCCGCAAGCTATCCTGCGCGACCTCATCGACGCCGGCGAGGTTGTCACCAAGGCTACCGTTAAGGAGGTACGTGAGCGCGCCACGGCCGCCGGTGTCAAGAACGCACGCGCCAAGGGCGGGGGGCGCGGTAAACGCCAGACCCCTCCTACAACGACGCAGGCGCGCGCCGTGCCAGGGATGGAGGATCATAACGGTTATGATCTCGCCACATCGGACCAGGCTGACGAGGACCTTCAGGATGCCCTACAGGGCGTGGATCGCATGGCCTTGGCGCGGGTCCTGGCGTATGGCGCTGCCCGTCAGTTGAGCTGTGAACGGCTCCTAGCCATGGTAACGGGCACCGTACCACCGACGACGTAGCTCGCCATTCACCGCAGTCCCCCGCGCGCAGGTGTGAGCCAACCGCTTACGGAATTATTTCCGTAAGCGGTGCAGTGACCCCGCGCGCGGGGTCACTGAGCGGACAGAGCCAGAAGCGGCGATGGAGGAGGGTGGGGACGTGGAGGAGGAGGGCGTGGGGGATGGAGCAATGCCAGGTGTCCCAAAAATGGGACACCTGGGTAAATCCAGTCGTCAGGCGGCGGCGCGAGGAGTAAAACATTCTCACCGGCGAGAATGTTTTCGCAGCCTTTTTCCTTAAAGAACGTTTCGTATATCTGCGCATTTCGGTAGATCGTATTGCGAGAAACGCCAGCCGGTCGTCACCTATGCTCCGAGCTCGCCCGTCGCGCAGTCGTACAACGAATTGGCCCAGGAAGTCGAGGGGGTGGCGTCCGATGAGCGGATCTAAAGCGACGGGGCGGCCGGCCATCCCCG
>JAABUY010006074.1_pt1 | contig 11905 bp, 18 predicted proteins | sample 5560271 | NCBI WGS metagenome assembly JAABUY01 (sample SAMN10711886, study PRJNA513374) | rock metagenome | isolation source: Antarctica rocks | place: Antarctica: Victoria Land, University Valley
GTGCAGAATGTCGAGTACGCTGATGCTGTCAAGGGTTTATCTCCATGGGTCGGTATTGGAAGAACTGCATCCGAAATTCTTGTTCTGACTCGAAAATCAGTCGGCGGGATACCTCAAAGTGTACCTCTGTTTAGCCCTGATTGCTCTAGCAAGTACCATGAACGGCTACGACGGTTCGCTCATGGGCAGTATCAATGCTCTGCCCTCTTATACCAAGTACTACGGCCTTGGTGATGGCGGTAGTGCCTCCACTGGAATTGTTTTTGCAATCTATAATGTACGCCAATCTTCCACTTGAATGGATCACCCCAGCGATGTTGACATGATTCAAGGTTGGTCAAATGGTCGGAGCACTTTTCGTCTGGATCTCGGATTGGCGAGGCCGCAAGCTGGCCATCTTTGTCGGCTGCCTTGGCGTCTGTGTTGGTGCTGTTGTGACCGCCACAGCTCCGACTTTGGCTGGCTTTATTGGAGGTCGATTTCTTTTGGCTTTCTTCTCTTCAATTGCGGTTACTGCTTCTCCGCTCCTTCTTATTGAAATTGCTCCGCCTCAGTACCGAGCGACGGTGTCTGGTATTTACAACACACTATACTACCTTGTAAGAGCAGCAGCCCTTCCTCACTATCTGACACCCGGTTAAGAAAGTCTAGGGTTCCATTCTTGCCAGCTGCAGTGTGTACGGAACTTTCAACTCCAAGGCTCTGCAAGGGCAGCTTCTCGAATGGCGCCTACCCCTATGGATCCAAATGATCTGCCCGGGACTCGTCTGCTTCGGCGTCTTCTTCTGCCCCGAAAGCCCCAGATGGTCTGTCTCTCCTACCCCGCTCTCAATTAACCCCCTTAGACAAACCCCAGACTAACCCCGGGACCCAGGCTCATCGCCAAAGGCCGCGTTGAAGAAGCCCGCACCTTCATCGCCAACTACCACGCCAACGGCGACTACAACCATCCCCTCGTCCGCCTCGAAATGCACGAAATGCAAGAAGCCATCCGCACCGAAGGCATGACCTCCTGGAGCACCATCTTCGACCTGCGCGACATGGTCAAGACCCGCAACCGCCGCTACCGCCTCATGCTCAACGTCGCCTTCTCCTGGTTCGGCCAATTCTCCGGCAACAACGTCATCAGCTACTACCTGCCCACTCTGGTCAAATACGTCGGCATCACCGACACTTCCACCAAGCTGCTGCTCAACATCGTCTACGCCATCACCGGCTGGATCTTTGCGGTCATGGGCGCCTTCTTGCATGATCGCGTCGGCAGGCGCAAGATGTTCCTCTCCGCGACCGCAGGCATGATCGTCTGCCTCGCCATCACGGCCGGCACCGCAGCGGGCTATGTCCGAACGGGAAGCAAAGAGTCCTCAAGCGCCAGCATCGCCTTCATCTACATCTTCGGCTGCGTCTTCGCCGTCGGCTACACGGCCATGCAACCCATCTACCCCGGCGAAGTCATGACCAACGACATGCGCGCCAAGGGCATGGCCATCTTCCAGCTCACAGCCGGCACCGCGGGGTTCGTAAACACGTTCGCTGCACCGATCGCGCTCCAAAACATTGGATACTGGTTCTATGTGTTTTTCGTCTTCTGGGACGTTTTTGAATTTGTGTTTATATATTTCTTTTTCGTGGAGACAAAGGGGCGGACGTTGGAGGAGCTGGATGAGGTGTTTGAGGCGAGGGATCCGAGGAAGGCGAGTACGGCCAAGGTGGTTGTGAGGAAGAGGGTGGTGGTTGATCGAACGGGGGGGCGGAGGGCGGAGATCGAGGTTGTTTGATTCTTGCTAGTTTCTAGGGGTACACCCCGGCGTTGGTGGGTTTCAGGACGAGGAATATACCCGATAAGCGATTTTCATGGGGCCAGCCCGTTCAAAATTTTGGTTTTTTTCAGCTATTACATATCCCTCCCTTCGACCCCTTTCACAACCAAGCTGCCGCCTACAGCATCGACATACTGTACCTATCCCACATCACCACACTCAGCCACAAACCAACCCCACGGCCACGTTCCCTAGACCATTCATCCCTCCCATCATTCCCTTCCCCCCCCCCCCACCCACATTCCTCACGAACCCGCACTACACGTACTCCCAAACCTCCCCAAAACATCAAGCTAGCCGAGATAAATGGTGTGGAGACGAGTGGGTATGGCTGTAGAGCAAATAGGAGTGGTGGGAGCGGGGGGATAGAGGGGATGGAGATGGAGATGCGAGGTGTGAGGGTGGTTGGTGGTGAGCTCGATAAAAAAAAAGTGGCGGAAGGCGACTGACCAAGGTAGTGAGGGATGAACCCAAAAAGGCCGAAGAACGTTGAAAAAAGAAACCCCCCATAATGAAAAACTCTAGCCCCCTGGGGCCGGGTTGGGGGGGGGGTGGGATGATACAGTAGAAAGATCACCCCCGACCGCTTATAACTACATATCTATACCCAAACCCCCCAAAAAACAATCATCTTTCACCTTTCTTTCATATGAAGTAGAGGAAAGAAAAAACCAGAACCTTTGCTAATGTGCTGGAGAGTTGAAAAGCCACACCCCCCCCCCCAAAACAACAACAACGGATGATCCGAGAAACCGATGATTAAATCATGGGCTAATAACGAACTCAGTCAATGGGCTAGCTAGACATGTCCTGATCGGACAGACACGAATTGATTGAAAAAAACCCTCCTCTGCTCAGTTGCTTTTTTTTTTTTGGAAATATCGCGCGTGCTTTGGAATGGGGAAAAGCGGCGGTAAGGGTGATGGATTGGGGTGGGGTGGGGTTGTTTTTATTCAACTTGGGGGTTTTTTGGATTTATAAGGGGGATGTGGGACTTGGGGGTAATGAGTCAAGCTTTTCTGAGATAGGGAATTGGTAGATCAAGCGTTTCCTTTCATGAATGGTATGGTTCGATGGCTGGGAATGACCCATACATATTTATTGATCGGATATGAGGGAGTCATTTGGGGGGGGGTGAGTGATTGTATATAAATGGTGCTCGCTGTTCAATTTTGGGGTTTTTTTTTCTTCCTTCAACAGCACCACGCTCGATCCAGTAGCTTTAAAACTCAGGTTCTCTTTACACAACATCGATTTTTAGCAGCTGCGAGGTCGTAAGTCAACAGTAACGAGGTTTGATCAAACAGCCCAGACCTTCCGCTTCTTGATACCAAACCCACACTCGACTGTTCAAAGATTACGACCCAATGGATTCTTCTGAGAGCATCGTGGATGCCATGCAACGGTAAATTCCCTTTTGCCCTTTGTAAATCCAAGCTCCCACATCCTCTTCCTCTTATCTACAAGGTAGGTATGTGTAGCTAACACGAACCAGAGCGGGGTGTTTCAGCGATGCTGCAGAGGGTCAAAACGGTATTCGGTACCACGCCTGGCTTCAAATGGTCGTCGCGCGTCTCTACGTCCGCCTCTCGTACGAAGACATCGCCCTCATCCTCAGCGTCAATGACCCCGACCGAGACCGGTATGAACAGCGGATAAACGGCGAGCCGCCGACGCCGTTTGACGCCGACAAATTACGGAACGAATGTGAAGAGCTTTCAGCGCGATTGACCTCGGAGAGGAATCGCAATGACTTTTTGTTCGAGCACTTTTACAACGAGTGGGTGGCAGCAGGGGTGTTGGTAGAGATTAGAGCGGGCATGGAGAGAGCGAAGAAGCCGGTGGAGCAGCACAAACTGGATCTTTGTTGCAAGCAGTATATTGATGAGCTCCCCACGGCCGAGATAGAGGAAATTTACGGGTGGGCTAATCGCCAGGCGAGGGTGGAGCTAAATTGGTCGGTTTGAATAAGATGTCGTACATCATAGAGAGGGCGGATAGAGGAGTCGGTTCAGTTGTTTACTAGCCTGTTGCATGCATGTTAGCGAAGTCTGATGAATAGAAATAGCCGAATAAAGGGTATTCAAGCCTTGCTTCTGGAATGAAGAATTAACCGAGTATAGTAAATGCATTGGTTCATACTTGCTGGTCCCCTATAGCCAGCTTTGCTCACAGATGCCCTAGATATGTGTGCATTTTCTCATGCAACAATGATCACAAAAGCATTATTGATGAGCTTGCGCGTTTCCATGGCTGTCAGGTAGGGGTCAAAAAGCGTCAGATTGATATTCGGAGGTGCAGATCTCTAGCCATCGTTCAACGAAATTCTTCTGATTGAACCCATACCAAGATCTGACGAAGCGGATACCGATGACCAACGACTATTGAATGAACTCGAAGATTGTAAATCGGTAATTATAGTCTTCATCACCGACGGCGCAGCTGAATGGGTAGGTGCTCGCTGAGCAGCAAAGTCATAGATACCGACACCCGTACCGTCAAGATCTGGTTGCGGGTCTTCTAGAACAGCTCCTGGCGTTCCCATGGCTGTAACCGTGAAGCGCCTTCTACGGATGTTTGATCCTTCTCTTTTGCTCTTTGCATACTGTGTCTTTCTGGCACTTCCTGGACGAGACGCTGCCTCTTCCTCAAGTTTCAATATGATGCCTACCGCTTTCTCATCCTCAACAACTTTGGGATGGCGCTTCGCAAAGTATTTGGCATATTTGTAGATACTGTAATAGCAGGATGCGATATTGACAAAAGTCAGGATGGTTTTGTAAGGCATGTAGTATAGTAGGCACAAAGCCGTGACAGCTTGTCTTCGGGAACGGAGATGGACCTATCCAATTTTATCAGTCAGAAACCCGTTACATGGGGCTTGATAATGTAAGCCAGAAGAAAAAGGAAACACTTACATAATTGAAGATTACAACATTGACCATATACAAGCCCAAGGTAGCCACAAACATGTATGCCGTGAAACGTGGACGAACGTAAAATGATATGGGAAGGACGAATGGCGCTAGAAGATAGAGCAAGGTCTCATAGACCTCCTGGAACACAAACAGTTTCGTACCGATTTCCCACCACCCCAGCTTCCAACTGAAAAGTATGTACGACATATCGTAGTAGATTCCGTTAACAAAGAAGAAATTCCATCGGTAGAATCTTTGCTTCCATACGGTCATTCTGAAGAACGTATCAGCTATGATGAAAACAATTCGACGTTGTTTGATTGTCCCTTACTCTCCAAACCCTCCTCTGGCACCACCACTGCCGAAGAATACAGCACTCGGTGTCTTGGTCTCAACAAAGACAGATGTGCACATTTGGATCCGACTGCCCAGTTGGCGAGCCACATGTCCGAAAAACCAATCTTCGCTGACCGAGAACCCAGGATGCTCTTCAAATGTCCTGACGAGCAACTCTCTATCCCAGATACTTATAGCTCCATGAGGAAAGGTTGCACTTCCCAGTTTACCCGCAAACGCTCTTTGTACACCAGAGATCTTATACTCTATATCCTGCGCTTGCTGACAGAGCGTTCCTCTAGTGCGATTTGGGCCAACACTCTTAATGGTATAACCGACACATTTTACGTCGCCTACTAGTCGATCTGAAACAATCGGAAAGTTGGGAGGTAAAAGACAGTCGTCATCGATCAGTAGAACGTATGGGAAACCCTTTGCAACGTAGCAACCGACAAATTGCGCGATGATCTTGGAGCCCAGCGGAGACCACGTATGAGACACACCATACCGTTCGCATACTGAGCTAGTACCATCCAAGGGTGTCGGAGAATTCCCGTTAGCAATTACCTACGCGTTCGTCAATCAATGTTTTTCATGTACATCTTTGACATATTGTTGGTGAACCACCTACAAATATGCTTTCTGCTGGGAATATCTTGAGAGCAGCTTCTAAGGTCGCACCAATGAGGTTCTCCGACTTGTAGCATGGGATGAGCAAGGCTGTGTCATTCAATTTTCCATGATCAGCTCGAGCAGCTGCCTGGAACGGGGTTCTTTCAGGGGCGGTCTTTTCGAATGGGAGCAATAACGGTAAGTACGCGTAGCTGTGTGAATCCGTCAGTGCGAGACATGAAGGGAATGCAAAGACAATATACAGAAACCCTACGCCCAAGAATACCGCCGTTCCTGTAGAAACAGCTAGCTTACTGTTGAATAGTATATAAATCCACCATACTACCCCTTTCCAAAGAGGTACGCCAACCATCAGGAAGTAAATAGTTGCCAAGATAAGCAAGTAGAACATATACTGAAACCCAACCTGTGCGATGGTGCTCCGCCTCAATTGAACTTCCCGCACCTTGGCTTTTTCGTAGACATCGCTTAGGCTACTACGGCGGACGACGCTCGAAATATTTTCGACGGCGGTGCTGGCTCGGCGAATGAAATCAAGACCCGGTACCCACGATCTGGCCCCAGAGCTGCTCCGCCTACCACCTTGAGATTCCTCGGGAGCACAATTTCTGCCAATAAAGATGGGTAGAGGTGCAGTCACGTCATCTGCGGATGCAGGGAAACGATAGTTGTTGAGACTTTGGAAAACATAGGCATTCTGTGATGACTGGTTGGGAACCGCAACCAGTTGAGGTCTTCTCACTCCTGGCAGTTCAGCGCTTGGGGGTCGAAGGTTGGACTCAATCGATGTTCTACGACTCGTGACATTCGACCTTGCGAGGGTACCAATACTTATAGTCGCTGATCGTTGCAGTCTTCTGGTCGAGGTAGAATTGCGAGGGTCGACCGTCGTCTCGTCTGTCGTGGAGCTTCGCCGAGTTCCAAGGATTGGAAAAGCATTTGCCTTTGTCTCTAGACCGGTCTCCCTAGTTCTTCCAAGAGCTCCAATGCTGACTGATAGGGCCCTTCTTGCTCTACCTATAGCTACCTGCTGAGCATCGAACGTTTCCGTTGCATCGTTGCTACTGGATGTAGCGTTGGGCTGGACGCCTCCCCAGATATCGAGGAGTCCAAGGGGTATAGTAATATATTCTGAAGTCATCGCTGCTACCAATATTGGGCAAGATCAAAGACATAGAAGTAGGAAAGGATGATACAAGAGCATCTGGAGAGCAGGGAACGCAGCAGCAGCGCATCATGCTAGTTTTAAAGTCGCTAAAGCAGGCCAGGGTGGCCATGATGACCCGAAGACCCAAAGAACAGTCTCGGCAGTGTGCCTGAAGGAAGCGCGCCATAGTCTTTCGAAAGAGACCCGACATATTACGAAAACGAGTTTGTCATAAGGTAACAAAAAACGAAAACGCACCGCCACGGGAGGTTGCCACCAAGGTTATACTGTACTGCAAAGTCGGAGATCTGGGGGCCTGTATGCAGATTAGCGAGGGTCAGCGATGAGCTAGATTCCATCTTTATTAGCTATTGCCGGGTTCCGTGCACGGTGCACAAGTTGATCGGAGGCTGTTGATGGTATTACCTATTCCAGCTTTTCGTAAGGATAGAGTTGGTGATGTGGAAAGCTTATTCGCCATGGTGCGTGAGCGGCGTCACCCAATTAAGAGGAGGCTTGGACATAACCCTAATCCGGATACGCCATTAGTCTACCGTGCGAATGCAGATGACTCTTGGTTGACGGCAGGCGTACCAGCTTAGGTGACAAGGCTGCCTTTACCAGTGCATTGGCCGGAAATCCTCACGTGGATATGTTGGAATGAATCATCAGTTCATCGAATTCTGAAATGGATAAATGGCCAAACTCGGACTCAAATCCTTTGCGGGGATCAGACAATGATAGCTATGGACAGCGTAGACTTTCGTCTCTCGATTGAAGTCCTTTGACCCATAGTATGATTGACACGGTGACCGTTGAGAACCTGTGGGAATCGATAGCCCTAGTGTTGTCAAACATGTTCCGTTGCCGCTAGGAGTGTCCTACAAAAAACTTATATATGTATAACCCATTCTGTCATCATAAAACAGATCACAACTGCTCATTAACAAACAGAGCTGCCATTCCTTGTCCAGTCCCAATACACATGCTCGTCAACAAAATCTTCTTCTTCTGCCTCCGGCACTCACTCAAACCCGTGCAGATCTGCCGGGCGCCTGTAGCACCGAGCGGATGACCTAAAGCAATAGCACCACCTCTGATGTTCATCTTTGCATGATCAATACCTAGAACATCTTTGCAATATACTGCCATTGAGGCAAAGGCTTCGTTGACCTCGATGACATCGATGTCGGTAGCCAGATTGAGGTTGAATTTAGAAAGCAACTTAGGAATGGCTAGAGAAGGGCCGATACCCATAATCCTGGGAGCAACACCAGCGACCGTAGCTCCGCAGAATTTTGCAAGGATTGGCTGCTTCATGGCGAGAGCCTTGGAGCGTTTCATGAGGAGGACCGCCGCAGCTAGAAGGGGGGTTTAACACATGAGACATGGAGAAAAGCACATGAAGGTATGGCGGGGTTGCTTACCTCCGTCTGTGACTTGACTGGAATTCCCGCCTGTGCTCTTGTCGCCGTAGTCTGGGAACGCAGGCCGGATCTTACTAAGGCTTTCGAAGGTGGTGCCATATCTCGGGCCCTCATCTTTGGTCAGAGTGACTTCCTTCTCTTCACCGGATTTGGGATCCTTGATGGTTGTGGTAATAGGGACTATCTCATCATCGAACCACCCCGCCTTCTGCGCCCGTTCTGCACGCTGATAGGATTCAGCAGCGTATCTGTCTTGTGACTCTCTTGAAATGCTGTAATCTTTGCCAACGTTTTCCGAGGTCTGGCCCATTGGCTGCATGCAGTCTGCCGCATCCTGGTTTTTGAGTATTTCTTCGTGGAATGGCTTAGGCGCGCCACCACCGTGCGTCATTGACTCGGCACCAATGGCCACACCGATCTCAATGCTCCCTGAGCTTACCTGATTCGCGATATCTTGGACGGCTTTGAGACCTGACGAGCAGAAGCGGTTGACCGTAGATCCACCTGTAGTGACTGGGAAACCTGCGGCAAGAGAAGCAGCACGGACAATGTAAGCAGCGCTTGCATCACCAACCTATACATATGTGAGCGAGTGTTGAACGTTAACATTCCTGATGAGAACATACATTTCCAAGGCAGACATCCTCTACCATCTGAGGGTCAATGTTCGATTGTTCAATGACTTTCTTGAGCAGCGAATAAACCATGTAATCTAGCGGAGTATCTTTAAAGCCCCCCTTGAAGGCCTTGGCCAATGGCGTCCGGATTGCAAGTGTGATGACTACATCATCCGGGTTTTTCTGCGTACTGTTGCCAAAGGGTACAGAGGTCAGCGTGTAGAATAGGTCATAAGAATGGGGAGCCTATTTACATAGCTGAAAGTCCACTTTTGCCGGGTGTAAGGTGGCTGAGGATGGAATTGAGTCTCTCGGTCGCCATTTTGGTATATATATTGATATATGTTTTGACAAGAGGAAGATTTGAGGTGGAAAGGTGGAGAGGTGGAGAGTTGTACTTTCGAGAAACGACGTAGTGTGGGGATTCTGTGACCGCGTGCCTCGGTACCGGGCTACCGGCTAGAGTACTGCTAGTCACTTTACCCACATAGGTACTCACGTGGTACTTTACTGACACAATGCGAGCATTGTTCGCCAAAGCTACTATGAGGCTGGCTAGAAATGTCTCTATATCGTGTCGTGGTAATTATTCCCCCAATGTAAAGCATTCAATGCTCTAAGCTCTGGAACAGGCCAACCGATTAGTGAGGAAGAATTGTTTCAATACTCCAACGGTCGTTTCTTGGTAGATGAGAGACAGCAATTGTTGAAACGATAAGTCAAATTTGATGTCCAAAAATTGTGCGATGCAAGATCGACAAGATGGAGGGAGGATTCAGCAAATCCTTTCTGATGACTATAGACGATGGAGCAGAAGTGGTGGCCAAAATTCCCTGCCCAATCGCTGGCAGAGCTATGTACTCTACAGCCTCTGAAGTTGCTGTTTTTCAATATGGTCTAGAGATTTCCTGATTACAGAAGCTATTCAAAGCTAACATCCTAGGGACTTAATGAGCTCTCATACAACAATATCTGTTCCTAAGGTTTTGGCATGGAATGCAGATTCGTCGAACCCAGTCGGTGCTGAATATATTATCATGGAGAAAGCTCCTGGTGTTCAACTTTTCAAGGTATGGAATGACATTACAGAAACCGACCGTCTTGAGCTTATTAAACGCTTGACCCAATTGGAGCACCAGCTCACGGATATTCGGTTTCCGGCTTATGGCAGCTTGTACTTTCGGCACTCGATCTCGAAGGCATCTGAACAGATATCACTAGATTCGTCAGAGGATCCAAGGGGTTTGTTTTGTGTTGGCCCTGCATGTGGTCCAGCGTGGACTGATGGCGCTTCTCCGGGCGATTTGCAGCCCGATATTGATGCCGGCCCCTGTAAGTAATATCGCTGCTCTGTAACACTACTTTTGTGTTAACTTTTGAAATTTACAGGGCCTACTCTCATGCAATTTGGGCAAGGGCTTGCACAGAGATGTATCGCTCGAACTCGTCTCCCCACACCAGAAAACATCAATCCACTTCTTCACGGCGCAGTACAAGACCACCTCTCCACACTCAACGTAACTATGGAGTTATTACCGAACCTAATGAAGTATGATCCGTTGGTTGAAAGATCAAGGCCAACAATATGGCACACAGATCTACATACGGGTAACATATTTGTATGATCGCAGGACTATACTCAAATAGTCAGTCTCATTGATTGGCAATCTACATCCATCTCTCCTCTATTCTTGCAAGCTCGGTGGCCTGTTTTCTTAAACTCCTTCAGAGAAGTACATTGAAGGCGCGAAGCTTCCGAAGTTGCCATCAAATTTTCAAGACCTCGACACCGATAAGAAGGAGATAGCTTTATTTCAAAAATATCGGGCTATCTGCGCAAAAGCCTACGAGGTCGCAACGTACCTCAATAACCATGACGCTTATACTGCAAAACGGAAATTCGCCGAACCATTACGAGAGCTATTTAGGAGGATTGAAGACACATGGGACGATGGTATTGTTCCTCTTCGTACCTGCCTCATCCAAATATTCGAGAAATGGGAGGAAATGCAGTTTCCGGACCAATGCCCAATCTACTTTACCCCCACGGAAGTCGCATCTCATGGACGGGAATTCTTGGAGTACAGTCAGTGGCACGAAGTACAAAATTTCGCAAAGAAATATCTTAGCAGAGATGCTGAAGGTTGGGTGCCTCCAGAAGCAGACTGGGATAAGAAACAGTTACAAAACAAGGTGCTTCTGGATTTTATGGTCGAGCGCCTGGAAACTCAGAAGACTGCAGAAGAAGTGAGGCAAATGTGGCCTTTCCCAACGTAATAAGCATCCTCTCTCCTCAGACTTCCAGAATCCGGAAGCAATGCTAGGGGTCAGTTTGTGCCATGCAAGAGGGATCTTTCCGCCTCTAGCCCAATTCACAGCAAGACACCAGATCTCATATTGTCCGCATGAGGTCCATCTGAAACACCCGATTTTAAAGTCGCCTATCCTCCCGGAGAATTTATCCTAGTTCAATTGGTCAGCAGCTGTTCGAGACCGCCAGGATGCAGAATGTCAGTAACAATGACCGGGAGCCAAAATACGCCAGGCTGGCTATTGGACTGAATGACAGTTTGAGTAAAGGAATTCGAGATTGATCATTTCCATATGTTCCTTTATCCAATGCCTCCTGCCGCACCGGCTTTGTAATAGACTCGAGCCAACGCTTGTGGTTTTTCAGGAAAACGACGAGTCCAGCTGTCCCTTTGGATCTTTATGAAGACCGGTTATTGTTCACTAACTTTCTGCACCCCTGGTGGATCGTTCAACAGTACTTATTGGTTTTCCATATCGGAAGGGGATGCGTTATCTCTACGAAGAGATGGCATTATAAGTGATTATACCCCTCACACAAGCCATATCTTGGCCTGCCCATCCTCAGGCCTCCACATATTTTTAGGTACCTCTTTCAAGTCCCTTTCCGGTGTTTTTGGATCGGTCGTAGTTGTAGCAAGGTTTGCGTATCATTCACTCTTCTCTTTCTTCTGAGGCATCATGCTTGGCTTGAGGA
>JAABUY010006076.1_pt1 | contig 11902 bp, 15 predicted proteins | sample 5560271 | NCBI WGS metagenome assembly JAABUY01 (sample SAMN10711886, study PRJNA513374) | rock metagenome | isolation source: Antarctica rocks | place: Antarctica: Victoria Land, University Valley
AGCAGGCGCACTACATCCGCGCCGAGCGCGCGCTGCTCGACCAGCTGGCGCACCCGGGCATCGTGCGCCTGCACTTTACGTTCCAGGACGCCGCGTCGCTGTACCTGGGCCTGGAGCTCTGCCCCAAAGGTGCCGCCCCTGTCCGGCTCCCGGCCCTGCTCCTGTGTGAGCTATGTCGCTGCGTGCGCCGAGGACACCACTGCTGCGCCCGTCAGCAGCCAATGTTGGCTGATACACGGTTGCAAGTCATTCATTCCTTCCACCTGTCGTTGCTGCGACGCAGGGGAGCTGTACGACCAGATACAGCGCAAGGGTAAGCTGGCCCTGGACGAGGCAACGTTCTATGCTTCGGAGATCGTCGACATCCTGGTCTACTTGCGAGAGCAGCGGGTGCGCACGCCTGCCGACGCACATAAGCTTTTTATCTGCACGGCGCTCCCTGGTCGCGCGCTGTCAGGCTGTGCAGCCGGTGGGCAGCATTGCGTCCCTGTGCCGCCTTGGCACATCGCATGGAACAGACCTGGCAGGTGGGCGTACGGCGGTTAGCTCTCGCCCTGCATCGTCAGGCTCAAGGCAACGGGGGCAGGTGGTGCACCGCGACCTTAAGCCGGAGAACCTGCTGCTGGACGCGGACGGCCACCTGGTCCTGACTGACTTTGGCAGCGCCAAGCACCTGGACGCGCCCGCCGCGCCCGCGTGCCCGGCCGGCGCCGCGCGTGGCAAGGACCTGCACGCCGGCCGGCGCAGCTCGTCCCTCGTGGGCTCGGCCGACTATGTGTCGCCAGAGGCGCGCCCGGGCCTCGCGTGCTGCTCGTGCGCTCGCCTGCGTACTTGCCTGCACATGTGTTTGTTGCAAAATCGGGTGCTGGTGCATACCTGGCGTGCAGGGTCTGCTCGCTGGGGTGGGTCATGCCCTGTTGGCTCGCGCCTTGCGCTTCCCTCGCTGCTCATGGTCTCGCCTAGACATGGCCGTGCCGTGCATACAGGTCAGCTACAGCGCAGTGTGCCGGGCGGCGCAGACGCTGCGGAATGAGCCCGTGGGTCCGGAGGCCGACCTGTGGGCGCTGGGCTGCATCATCTACCAGATGCTGGTGGGCAAAGCGCCCTTCCGCGCGGCCTCCGAGTACCTCACCTTTGAGCGCATCGCCTCCGGCAAGCTGCGCATCCCCCCCGGCGTCGACGCGCATGCCGCCGACGCGATCAAGCGCCTGCTGCGCCCGGAGCCTGCCAAGCGGCTGGGTGCGCATGGACGGCCTCCTGCCGGTGATAGGAGTCTTTGCTCGCTGGCTCTCCAGGGCTCTTGATGGTTGTCGCCTGACCATGCCGTGCACATGTGCAGGCGCGGGCAGACGAGGCTTGCCGGACCTCATGAGCCATGCGTTCTTCCGGGGTGAGTTGCCGCTGCGCTCGCCACTGGACCACATATGTCCTGCCGTGTCCGCTGCGCGCCCTGCATGCTGCTGGGCCTTGCAGCGCCGGTGCTTGGGAGAGCCGACTGGAGGTGTGTGTGGAGCGCAGGCGTGGACTGGCAGCGCGTCCGCGAGCAGACGCCCCCAGAATTGGTGCCGCCGCCGCCCGGCACCGACGATGCCGAGGACCTGAACTGGGAGTTCACGTCCATGCTCTCCGCGCTGCCCATCCAGTACAGCTACTCCGACTCGGCGCCGGACCTCTTACCCGGCAGCGGGGCAGGGCGCGCGGCGGCCGAGGACGGCGCGCCCGCCGGCGCCCGCCCAGCGCACGACGACGAATGCCTTTCGCCGCAAGGCGAAGCATCGTCTGCCTCGGGCAGCAGGGTGCCCGCGCCAGGCGAAGGCGCGCAAGTCCGCGCGGCCGCCGACGAGGGGTCGGGGGAGGCCGCGCTGGCCTGCGCGTCGGCAGGCGGCGGCGGACTTTGCAGGAACGGCATCGCAGGTGCAGCGGGGCGCGGCGCGCCTGTGCTGCGCGCGGAGGCCACTGCTGTGGAGTGTGGCGACGCCAGGCCTCCCGGCTGCGAGGGTCTGCAGCCCGGCCCGCCTGCGGGCCCGCTGGACATCAAGTGCAGCTAGCCCGCCACGCACATGCAGGCGGCGGCGCGCGGAGAGTGCTTTTATTTGTAGCAGGGTAGTATCTGAGTGGGTTGGAGCGTAACGCTGCATGGGACCAACAGCTGCGACTGCAGTGCTGTGCGTGTCCGGTCATAAGGAGTGCACACTGGGAAGGGGGCACCACAGTATGTTTTGGTCCAACATGGCAGGTTCTGAAAATTTGAAAATAGGGGGTGGTTGGGTGTGGGACGCCAAATGCAGTGGGTGACCGAAAATGCATGTCCAGAGCTGCTCGCACACTTGCCAGTATGTTTGTACAGCCCAGTTGCAGCAATTTTGATCGCCGCGTGTGCCTGTACTTCAGCAAGGCGCCTAGCTGCTTTGCCTGTATTGCATTTGGTCCTCTAGACGCATGCTGAGCCTTGATATTTGCGGCAGCAGACTCCTGTCGCTCTATGTTTGACTGCTCAGCATGCTTACTGGCTAATTCTTGGGTGGGACTAGGAAAGGCCATGGCAAGGGGAGACATATAGCGTGCAGCTAATGTCTTGCCTTGCTGACTCTCCTATTTAAATAGCACAAGCATCATTGCAAGACTTCCAGCATGACATGTCAGGCGTCCAGTCGTGCTTGCTTGGCAGATGACATGGCTTGTAATGTGTCAGCACATGCAACAGCCACAGCGCAGGTGCATCGGTGGCAAGGCTGAAGGCAAGGCTGACCAGACATGCTTGCTGTTCAGCCTTGCCGCCCCTGACAGAATGCTTTCACCTGCGGCCCGGCCGCTTGGCGCGCACGACGCGCCGCGCAGCGCGCTGCTGGTCGCCTCCGCCCATCGTGAAGCCTGACGCGCCAGCGCTGCCGGCATGCGCCAGCGGCGCTGCCTGCTCACAACCACGCCGACCATCACACTCAACCAGACAGTGCTGATGTGATACCGGGTCAACACGCAGCCTGCGCTAGCAAGGAGGACACTCAAGCAGCGCATGGCTGCGTCAGGCAGACAGAGGACGCGCCTGCGCAAAGGCCGCGGGCCCCCCGCCACCAAAGCCGCCCGCCTGGCCAAACCCAAACGGCTGCGGAGCTGGCGCGGCCGCCGGCGCCCCGCCAAAGGCGAACGCGCCGCTGCCTGACGAGCCCAGCCCGGAGAAGCCAAATGCTGCCGCCGCAGGATTGGCAGGCGCGGGCGAGCCGGCCGGCTGTGCAGCACCCCCGAACAGTCCTTGGCCGGCGGCGTCCCGGCCCACCATGGGCGACGCTGCAGGTCCGCAGCTGCTCATTGCAGCAGGCATGGCGCTCGCCGGCAGGCCACCGACACTGCCCAGCGCTGGCGCGGCCACCGTGGCCGGCGCCGCGGCGCCGCCAAACCCCAGCGTGGCCGGCGCGGCCGAGAGCGGCATGGCGGGCGCCTGCGCTGCCGTCGCCGACGGGGCCACGCTGGCGCCGAATGCAAAGGCCGGCAAGGCCGCAGACAGTGCTGGCCCGGGGGCGGCGGGCTGAGCGGAAGCTGCCTCGGCCCCTGGAGGCGCCTCGTTGCGCTTGCCTGCAAGGCCTGCCGAGAAGGCATTGCCAAAAGGAGCGTGCCCGCCTGTTCCGCCGCTGCCCAAGCCCACGCCCCCAGGTGCACCGGCCATCGCGGGTGCCGCCCGGCTCCCCGCTGCTGCCGCAGCAGCAGCACCGCCCGGCTCGGCGCCCTTCGCTGGCGCGCCAAAGTGGAGCTGCGCCACGGCGGAGTCATCGCCGCCGGCGCGCTCGCCGGCCGGCCCCGACAGCGTGCGCGGCGCCGTGCGCGCCGCCTTGGCCCTGCTGCCGAACGTGGCCTCCGCCAGCGCGGCGTCGCCCGGCCGCAGCTCGCCGGGCGTGCGTGCAGCCTCGCCGCCCGCGGCCGCGGCGGGCGCTGGCCGCGCCGGCGAGCCCGGCGCAAGCGCCAGAGGCGCCGGCTGTCCATCGCGCGCACGCAGCTCTGCCTCGCTCATCTCCTCCAGCTCAGGCGCCACGTACAACAGGCTGCCAGCCGCGTCGGAGCCAGCGCGCGGCGCGGCCGCCGCAGCGCCGCAGCGCACAGCAGGCGCCGCCGCGCGGGCGCCTTGTCCGGCGGCGCCACGGCGAAAGCGCCAAAGCGCAGGCCGTCCAGCGGCGCGAGGCCGGCCAGCGCCGGCGCGTGGGCGCCGGTGCGGCGCCGCGTGCGCCGCGCCCCCACCAGGCCGGGCGGCACGGACTCGTCCTCATCGCTTACGCCGCGGACGGCCTTGCGTTTGGTGCCTCTGCCGCTGGCGGCCTGCGCACGCGGATGGGCTTGGCGGCCTCCGGCCTGCCGCTGCGCACTCTGCCGGGCTGGAACGGCACGCACCTTGGACACGTCGCTGCCGGAGGCCGCGCCGGCGTCTCTCTGCAAGCGCGGCTGCGCTGGTGCGCCTGCCTGACTGGCACCAGGGCCCGCGGCGGGCCCCAGGTCTTTGCTGCTTTCCCGGGCGGGCGGGGCGTCCGCGTGCTCTGGCGGTGGGTGGCCCTCAGCCTGCGCTCTGTCAAACCACAGGCGTGCTTTTTCTGCCAGTCCAGAGATCATGTTTTGGCAGCCTTTCTAAGCCGTACGCTCCAGCTTATGGCACGTACCACGCTTTGCCTAGGCAGCACCAGTGCGGCAACTGACTCGGATCCTTGACAAGGTGAGGGATGGGTGAAGCTTACCGGGGCTGTGAATGACAGCTCGGTACCGAGCTGTCATTTGGATCATCCCACCGGTGGATGATCCAAACCAGGACCCCCACTTGGCCCTGCTATTTGCCGCCATGTCTGCATGGCGGTGTTAAAAGAATGCTTGCACTGCCGTGCATGGTGCCAGTGGCGCACACCACCCTCAATGGCCGCACCAGCAGCTCCAAAGGTGATGCGTCACGCAGGTTCGTGTGACAGAGCACGCAGCAGTCACATCGCACAGGCCGTTTTACACGTCCGGTTGAGTGCGCAGGTGTTCAAATCAGAGCCAGCATGTTCTCGACCTGGGTGGGACTGCCCAACACATGCCCGGTATGTACCAGGCACTGGGTGAGGCGTGGGACCGCATGCGCTCAAGCACATTCGTTGGGGAGAGCGCAGCCTGCGGCAGGGCACATGGCTCCAGACAGGGTATGGGGGCCGCATGCGCCCCACCCAGACTTGCTCAAAGGGGGTACAACCGCAACAGCTCAGGCCGCAGCGGAGGCTGAAGGCAGCGCCCGCTCGAAAGAAATACAGGACCAGCAAAAGTACTGAAAACCAAGTCCCCGGGGGCTGCCCAGCGGCGCAGCGCGTGCGCCCGCTACTGGCGCGTCACGGACGAGCGCACGGCGTCGGCGATGTCCTTCTCGGTGATGTCGTCCAGGTCGCAGGCCTGCAGCTCCACGCTGATGCCATCCAGGAAGCTCTTGAAAAAGTCCTTGGTGCTCGCGTACATCATCTTGGCCTTGGTCCGCGCGGTGTCGGGCGCCCTGCGCCGGCCGGGCCATCAGCACGGCGGGCAGCGCGCATGTCAGGCATGGACCGCAGGACGGGCGGGCAGGGCGGACGCAGGAAGCGCGCGCGTACCAGTTGAGGAATACCAGCTTATTGAAGACGCAGCCCTCGCTGTTGGTGAACTGGTAGTCATACACTGCGCAGCCCAAAGCTCAGTCTAGGGGCTGCTCCCGGTGGCTGCCTTGGCTGGCAGCGCTCCAACAGCGCTCAAATTACCAGCAAACATGACGCGACTCACCTCCATACCGGCAGTCGTTCTCTGGGAACGAATCCACGAAATCAGCGTATGCGGAGTCCTTGTCCCCCACTGCGGCGATGACAACCTGCGCAGGCCCGCCATGCTTGTCTGCTTTACATTACGAGTCGCGACAGGCTCCTCTGATTGGCTAACAAAGCACAGTCGCTGGAACATCACCATCATGCTCGCTTGCGAGCACAGCATATCGCAACCTGCGCGCCGAGCGCGAAGCACGCCGGGGGGCTTCACCTCGTTGCCAGCGCTGTTGATCATCCAGGTCGCCCACCGGTACTGCGGCCCGTCGCAACGCCGTCAGCCGCGCTTGCACGGGCAGCACAGCCACAGCCCGAGCCCGCCAGCGCGCGACAGCACCCGACGTTCACACTGACAGGCACCTGCACCACAGAGGCTGGGCCTACTGCGCTAAGACGCTGAGGGGAGCGCCGGACGCACCGTGGACTTGGCCTTCAGGTAGTAGTACATGTTGACAGCGTCCTCGGACACAGCGATCCCGCTCATGGACTTCTGCGTGAGGCCAAACACGAGTGAGGCCAGCGGCTTGAGCGCCTCCACGAGCAGAGCGCTGGATGCAGCTTTGGACACCCAGGCTCGCGGGCAGAGCAGTGGCGCTGCACTGACACGACAGCGTCAAGGTGCGGCTTACCGACTGCGCCTGCTTCGGCCGCCGGCCACCCAGGTTGGGGATGTTGGTCGGGATGTTGGACGCGCCCGACCCCGGACGCACGGGCGACGGCGGCGCGGAGCGCTGCGGTGAGCTGTGCGCCTCGCTGGCTGGCGCCGCGGGCGCGCTCGCCGGCGCCGTCAGGCTGCCGCGCGGCGGCGGCGGCGCAGCAGGCACGGGCCGTGCAGGCGGCCTGGCCGGCGCCGGCGCAGGCGAGCCGTTGCCGTTTGCTGAGGCTGCGCGCCAACGTGGCCGAGGTCAGGCGCTGCACAGGCTGCACTACGAGCGGCCGCGGCGCACGGCGCGCAGCCTGGCAAGCACCCGTGCGCCTGCTCGGCCTGCCCGGCAGACTGCGTCTGCGGACGCAGGCAGGGTACGGGCTCAGAGCCCAAGCGCGCACCGCCGTGTGCAGCGGAGTGCCCCGTCAGGCTCAGGGACTCCAGGAACGCGCGCTTCACGTTTGCGTACTCCTCCTCTTTTATGAAGCCGGCATCCAGGCCCGCCTTGATCTGCTGCGCTCGCAAGAACGAGCACTTGATCTTGTCGTAGTCGGCGTCGTTGATCAGCCCCGCATCCAGCGCGGACTTGGCGGTCTTGAGCACTTCGTAGCTTCCGGCCGCCATGGGGCCTGCAGGGTATGGCGCCCGCCTCCGGGAAACAAGGTCGCTGTGTGAAGGCGCTTCACATCCACTCGCCCGCAGCGTACTTGCGCGTCAGGTCGGGATGTCTCAACAGCCCCTGCTCAGCTGGGCAACAAGAGCTGCGGGCTGACAGAGCTGGGTGTGTGCGCTAACCCAACACAAAACGACGCCCCGGGCTGCGCTAGAAAAAAGGACCGTTTGCTGACCGCTTCACTAGGGTCAGGGCGGTAGGGCAAGATTTGAACGCCCTGATGTTGAGTAGGCTGCAACGCGCATCTAAGCAGGCACTCCGCTTTGCACGATGCGCTGGGGGTGGGTCTGTAATCTTTGACGGCCAACAGGACTGCCTTGTGAGACCACATGCGGCCTCGGACATAGGACGCGGTCCTGCGCAGCCGCGATGGAAGAGATGGACCTGGAGCTGCTGATCTCTGTCACCGGAGGGCTAGGCAGCTGGCAGCAGGACGAGGATGGCATCGCCAGGTACTGCACGACCGCCGATACACTGGGTGCGAACGCACGCGCGGCCTGCTTTTCCCGGCCTGCTCCCCGCAGGGGCTGGAGGCTGGGTGCGCTAAGCGGCCGGGCGCGCAGACTGCCTCAAGGACTTGCAGCGCTTCCTGCGGCAAGACGACCCGGTCAGGCGGGAGGCCTTCTTTGCGCTGGGCCAGTACGGGGTCGCCCGTTCCGACCTCGTGGCCATCATCACAACCTACCCGGAGGACTCCGAGCTTGTTTACAACGCGCGTGCGCCCCCACAGCCTGCGTGAGCCTGTCGCCCGCACGCCTGCACCGAACTGCGCACCGGGCCGAAGCGCAAGCGCTCGCCGCACCGCGCAGTGAAGGTGGTCACTTTCCTGACGCTGCCGCTGGAGCCGGAGACCGAGAGCCCCGCCCTGCAGGTATGCTGCTCGGACGCTCGCCTGCTCACACTGAGCCCGTTCTCCGCCAGCCAAGCTTGGCTGTGCCACGCAGCAAGGCGGCTGTCAGGCTCGTGCACACGCGCAGCGCGCACGAAAGGCTGCTGCCCGAGGCGCGGCCGTCGTGCGCCGGCCTCACGCGCGCGCGCCGCCGCGGTAGGTGGAGTACATGGCGGCCGTGAAGGAGGCGTTCCTGGCGCGCGACGCGCTGGCGGTGGTCGTGGCGCTGGTGGCGGAGCCGCTGCAGCGCCACGCGGCGGGCCGCGCGGGCGCGGCGGACGCCAACACGGTGCAGCTGGTGCTCACGTTCCTGCGCAACCTGGTCGTCCTGCCCGACGCCGCGCCCACCGCCGGTGCGCACACGCCCTGCAGGCTGCGGTGGGCTGCCCCGGCCGCCCCGCTGCCTGGCCGCCCCGGCCCCGCGAGCGGCTGCCTGACGAGCAGGCGCCCCGCCCGGCGGCCCCTGGTGAGGCCGTGCAGTGTCGCCAGCCTCGGCGTTGCCGCAGGGGCGGCCTGCTCGCGCGGGCGGCGCTGCGCCTGCTGCCGACGCGCGGCGACCGATGCGCGCGCGGGTTTGGCCGGGCGCAGGCTCGCGGGGCGCCCATCGGAGCCGGCTGCGCGGGGAGCTGCTGGAGCGTCTGCTGGACGACGGCGCGCTGGAGCTGCTCGCGGTCATGGCGCAGCACACCACGCGGGTGCGGCGCGCCGGGCTTGACACAAAAGACTGCTACCAAGGAAGCACTACCTGGCCAAAGGAGTGGATCGGAACAGCGAAAAGAGCATCCTCAACGCGCCAGCGAGGCGAGACGCGCTCATGCGCGTGCGGCAGCGCTCTCCTCACACAGCCTGAAGCCTGACCTGGCTGCCCCGCCGCCTGCCCGCCGCCAGGCGCCGCTGAAGGCGGAGGCGCCGCTGCTGCTGGAGGTCTGGGACGCGGTGCTGGCCGGCCTGGACGCCGCCGCGCTGCTGGCCGCGCCGGCGGCCTGCTTCCGGGAGCCCAGCGGCGCGCGGCGCGCGGCGCAGCCCCAGCCGGGGCTCATGCAGGAGGCGCGCGCCGCGCTGGACCGGGAGCTGCGCGCGGCGGCGGCCCTCAAGCAGGCGCGCCCTGCGCCGCCCGCGCCCTCTTTGCACAGGCGCGGCGACAGGCTGCGCAAGGGTGTTGCGAGGTGCACCACCTCGGGCCTGCACATCCGCGCACCGCGCTGTGCATGCACGGCGGGCAGGCGGCTCACCGCGGACCGGTCAGCCAGACTCGTGCCGTTCTAGGTGCGCAAGCAGTGTGTTGTCACGCACGCACCAGATTTAACCAGTGATGCCTGATGCTGGCGCAGTCGCGCGGCCCGCCGCGCCATGCGCGCTGGGGCGGCGTCTACAAGCAGCCCGGCGAGGACGGCCTGAGCGTGAAGATCATGCACAGCAACCCGCACTGCTCCGACATGCTGGGGTCGCTGAAGCCCCTGTCGCATGGCAGCAAGCAGGTGCGCCCGCCAGGTATCGGAACACGTGCCAGGGTGCTTGGCGGCTCAGGCTTGCGACGCGTGAGAGCGCACGCATGCTCGACATGCTCACACAGCATTGGTGAGGTGTGCATGACTGTGCAGCAGGGCCGCGCTCGAGTCTGGGGCAGCCCTGACATGCTGAGCAGGACACCCTGTTGTCTGCAGAGAGCGGGCGATCTGGGCATGGAGGGCCTGAGCGCGCGCCTGCGCGGCCGCCTGGCCGCGTACGTCGCGCACGTGCTGGAGTGCAGCTACGAGGTGCCCGGCGCCCTGGCACAGCCTGCGTCCCAGAGTCCCGAGCGCAGTGCCTGCACCACTTTCCACCCTCCGTTCCAGCGCTCAAAGCCAACAAGCTGACAATGCCCGCATCAGCGTGCGCCATGCAGTTGCTGGTGCCTGCATCAGCGTGCGGCCATGCACACACGACGCGGCGACCGCCGCGGCACCAGAGCGGCGCACGTGGCTGCGGCAGCAGGCCCACCGCGCCGCCGGGCGGCAGGTGCTCATGGGCGTGCTGCGCAAGGAGCTGGAGCCCGGCCTGCACATCAGCCGGCGCTCGCGCGACGACTTCTATCGCTTCCTGCGCGTCGCGCGCTTCTTCACCTGCTTCGTCCGCCTGCGCGAGGCAGGCTGCGCAGCTCCCTGGGCATGTGCACTCGCGCATAGGCTGCAGGGTGCTGCCAATGGGAAACGCCTTGCTGGAGCCGCACAAATGCTCTATCGCAGCAGGTCGACGCGGTTTTCTGGAGCACCGCCTCGACTGTGACCAGGTCGGAGCAGCTTCGCCCCAAACCGGAGCAGCTCTCGCGCTTGAAGAGCTGCTCGCAGCCTCCGGCAGGCGTGGTGGTTGGTCTGGATGAGTGTGACCATGCGGGCGCCACAGGAATGAATGTGAGCATGCATGCGCCACAGGAGCGCCAGCACAAGCAGAAGCTGGAGCGCAAGGCGGCAGGCGACGCGGCCGAGCCGGCGCCCGCGGGCGGGCCGGAGGGCGGCTCGCCCTTCGCCGTCATCTCCGCCACCATGGGCTGGGAGACGTTCTTCCTTGTGCAGATGCTCTGGCTGGGCGCATCCGACCTGCCCGTGCGCGCGCCCGAGAAGGACTGGCCCCTGCAGGCGCGCGGCCCTGCCAGCCCGGCTCTATCGAGCTTTGCGCGGCGCGGGCAGCGGCCCCTCAGTGTCGCCATGCGGCGCTAGAGGCTGTGCGGCCGCACCGGACGTGAGCGGGAGCGCAGGCCTGCTGCAGGAGTCACGCATGCAGCTACTGCCCATGCATTGGGCTGCGCCCGCGCAGTGCGGCCCATGCGCGTGTCTGTCAAAGCCTCAAGCAGGGCCGGGGCGCAGCATGCGAGCCTGGCGCTGCTCAAGGAGATGCTGGCCACGCTGGACGTTGCGCAGCGCACCGGCACGCCCGCCGACCGGAAGGCCGCCGACCGCCTGCAGCGCAGGCAAGAACCCTGCATGGCCTCGTACGCTTGCCTCTCCGAGCCTCAGCGCGGTGCTGCATGCATGTCGTCCGGCGACCGGCGAGAGCCTGCGCCCAGTTTGCGTGGCCCACCAGAGGTGGGCCCAGCGCGGGTCGGCGGGTCTCCCTGCCATCCTGCTGGAGCGCAGCGCCTCCGAGTGTGCCTGGGCAGGGAGCCACACCACGTCCCGCGGCTGCGCCAGGCTGCTGCACGACGACCAGAAGGAGAGCGGCTTCCTGCCGGTGCTGGCGCGCCTGATCAAGGGCTTCAGCCACAAGCTGCAGCCGCTGTCGCACGCGGGCGACCTCGTCGAGACGCTGCACCTCGTCCTGCGCCTGCTGGAGCGGCTGTCGCGCCAGGGTGCGCTGCCCGGATGCTCGCGGCGCTGCACCGGCGAACACCATGCGTCCCTTTGACGCAAGTGCAGCGGCACCCGCTTGCATGCGGGCGGGACTGCAGGCCGGCCGTCGACTTTCAACCCATGCATGATGCGCTCCGCAGCTTGCGCTCACGCCTGCCCATAGTCCGCACGCAGAGGCAGGCGAATTCCTGGTGAAGCGCCGGGCGGCTATGCGCGCGCGCCGCCGCGCGCCGCCGTCGGACAGCCCGGCTGCTGCGGCCGCGGCGCCCGCCACGGAGGGCGGCAGCGGTGCGGGCGCGAGCGGGCGCAGCCCGGGCGATCGCTCGGCCGCCGGCACGCCGGGAGCGCCCGAGCGGGGCGAGGCCGGCGGCGGCGCCGGGGAAGCCGCGCAGCGCGGCGAGCAGGGCGACGCGGCCTCGGGCGGGTCTGGCAGCGCGGTCGGCGCCAGCGGCGCTGCAGGCGAGCAGAGCGCGCACGGCGGCGCGGCGCACGGCGTGCGCGGCGGCCGGACTGGGGACCCTTTCGAGGAGGCCGAAGACGAGGCGGTGCGGCCCCCTTGCCCTGCATGCGCGCTCT
>JAABUY010006080.1_pt1 | contig 11900 bp, 11 predicted proteins | sample 5560271 | NCBI WGS metagenome assembly JAABUY01 (sample SAMN10711886, study PRJNA513374) | rock metagenome | isolation source: Antarctica rocks | place: Antarctica: Victoria Land, University Valley
GCACCGCGGAAACTGCGGTGATCAGCCGTTGCGACCGCTACAAGCGATTGCTGGGCCGTTAGCGGCCATGATTTCCAACCGGGTTGCGCGACATCGCCCGAACCTCACTCCGACAGGCTGCTAGCCCATCCTATTCAGCGGCATGGCAGGGATTCGGCGGCGGGTGTCGCGTAAACTGCTGTTTGTGTTTACGGATTGGGTGTCGAAGCCATCCATTCACGCAATCACGCCGAGCCACACCCGCCATGTCGGACGATACCGTCACGCTGTTCCTGTTTCCAGCGGTCGGCCGCAAGAAAGTCACCGCGGCCTTTGATGGCGGCAGGATCACCTCCGATGGTGGCGTCATGCTGTTGGCCGCTGCGGAGCGTCGTATTGGGATGGCTGATCGCCTCGCCCGGCTGATCGCCGATCCGCGTAACCCGCTGTTCGTGACACACAGCGTCGCCGACATCCTGCGCGCACGCATGTTGGCCATCGCGTGTGGCTACGAGGACGCCGACGACCTCGATCACCTGCGAACCGACCCCGGTTTCAAGCTCGCCTGCGGCCGTCTGCCGGACAGTGGGCGCGATCTATGCTCGCAACCAACCGTGTCGCGCTGGGAGAACGCACCGACTCTGCGTGAGGTCGTGCGCCTGAGCTACGCCTTGGTCGATGCTTACTGCGCCAGCTATCCCCGCCAACCCGTCGCGGTGACGCTGGACATCGACGACACGGTCGACGTCGTGCACGGCCATCAGCAGCTGTCCTTGTTCAACGCGCACCATGATGAACGCTGCTTCATGCCAATCCATGTCTACGACATCACCACCTCGCGCCCGGTCGCCGTCCTGCTGCGGCCCGGCAAGACGCCGTCTGGTCATGAAGTCCGCTGCCATGTCCGGCGCCTGATCCGCCGCATCCGCAGCCATTGGCCGACCACGAAGCTGACGATCCGCGGCGATGGCCATTATGGCCGTCCCGAGGTGATGGCCTGGTGCGAGGCCAACACCGTCAACTACATCTTCGGCCTGCCGGGCAACGCCGTGCTGAGACGACTTCTTGACGAGGCTGCCGATGACGTCCGGGTCCGACGCGCCGAAGCCCAAGCGCCGGTGCTGCGCCGTTACGCCGAAATCCGCTACGGCGCCAAGTCATGGAGCTGCAAACGGCGGGTCTCTGCCAGAATCGAGGCCACCACCATGGGGCTCGATATTCGCTGCGTGGTGACCAACCTGCGTGCTGGCAGCGCCGAATGGCTCTACGACACACTGTATTGCGCACGCGGCCAGGCAGAGAACCTGATCAAGCTGCACAAGGGCCAGCTCGCCTCCGACCGCACCAGCTGCCGGTCCGCACTCGCCAACCAGGTTCGCTTGGTGCTGCACACCGCAGCTTACTGGCTGATGCTGACGGTGCGCGATGCCATCCCCAAACCCCAGCCGCTCGCCACAGCCGAGTTCACCACGCTGCGCCTGCGCCTGCTCAAGATCGCCGCACGCATCACCGAGACCGCGACACGGGTCCGCATCGCGTTCGCCGCCACGTGCCCCGAAGCCGAGCTGTTCAGCGGCGTCGCACGCAGCTTGCAACCGGCCGGGCCGTGACGCCCGGGGCTGTCGCCCCAGAAGTCACTTCAATCCTATCACCCCCAGCGCCCACCACCTTTGAGCCAAAAATCACGCCCGGTTGTAGCGCGATCAACCACGTCCAGCGGTCAGAGCACTGACCAATTCTCGGTCCGCTGAATAGGATGGGCTAGGCGTCGGGAGCGATGCTGCGCCGGACTTCCATCTCGCTGCGGAAGCTGCCGGTCGTGCTGGTCGAGACCAGCACGATGCCCTGCAGCTTGAGCACGCGGGCGAGCCGGACCACGAAGCGGCCGACCCCCTCGGGCGGGCCGTCCTCGCGGTGCATCCGGCCCAGCGCGCGGCCGATCGCCACGATCGACGGCGCGTAGCGCCCCATGTCGCGGAACGTGAACACGCTCCGCTGCTCGGGCAGGTAGCCCCACTGCCAGGCATACGCCTCGGCTTTGCGGTCGTCCGTCTGGCACTGGAAGCGGAAGCCATCGAGCCGCAGCGTCTTGCGGCCGTCGTTACCGAGTCCGAACACCTGGTAGTCGCCGTACTTGTGATAGGTCTGTCCGAAGGTGCGGCTCATCGCCAGGGCGTCGAAATGCGCGTAGGCATCCCCGCCACTGACGGTGCCCAGCCACGGGCGGATGACCAGCACGTCGCGGCGGTCACTGTTCTCCATCATGGTCGTGAGTCCTCCTGACGCCGACAACTGGCCGGGCGTGGCGATGGTGGTGGATGTCGAAGTGCCCGCTGCTTGCAGCGAGGCGGGCTTACGGGAAGCTGGACTGACCGAGTTGCCGCCTGGCCGCGGCGCTTACGGCACGCCTGCCGCGTCGAGCGCCAGGCGTGCGCGCAACCGCCACTCGACGAACCACTGCAGAAGATCGGCCCCGGAGATCGCGCTGTCGTCGTCGAACTGTCCCGTCCACGCCTGCATCGCCTCGACTAGCAACTCGGACATCGTCTTGCTGGCGGCGAACAGTCCGTCATTGGCGTGTGCCTCCGCCTGCTTGGCAGGGCTTGACCCGATCGCGTGGGCCTTGCCGACCCACTGCCCGGTCTCCGCCACCCTCACGCCCCAGGTCGGCAGCACGGTGCCGTCGTGGGTGGCCTGCGTCGTCGCAGACCACCTCCACTCGCCGCCGGTCGGCCCTGCCGAGCGGATTGCCCGCCGGATCACGGCCGCATCGTGGCGACCCGCTGGCGCGTCTGTACGGGCACCGTCGATGCCGCATCGGTCAGCAGCCCCGGCGCCGCCAGGAGTGCGTAGATCGCAACCGCGAACAGCGCGCTTCCGAGCACCAGCTTCAGCCTTCCCATCGCTGTCATCCCGCCTACCTCCTTCTGGCATCTTCATTCCTCGAAGACCCTCTGCGGCAGGCGCGGCGGTGGCGGCGGGGCAAGGGCGCGCAGCGGGCCGCAGGCCGAACCCTTGCGGCGCCGCCACCGACCGTGACAGCCATTCTTGTTCAGAAGTCTTCTTGCTATCCCGTTTTCGGCTATTCGGTTTTCCCAAGCTCTTTTCGGAGAACCGCCGGAGGGCGAACTCAGGTGTCATCCGGTTCTCCATCTCGTGTTCCTTATTCGTGTTCGATGCTGTTACCCAGCTTCGGCCTCAGAACCGCCGCAACAGCTCCATCGCAGCCGCCGCTGGTATTCGACGTAGACCCGGCCCGCCAGGCGCAGCCCGGACGCCTCGATGGCGGCGCCCGCCGCGTTGGCTCCCTCGATCACCGCCTCGATCCGCTGCGGCGCCTCCTCGGGCGGGATCAGGTTGTCCTTGAACTTGCCGATGCGGTTGCACAGGATCTTCAGCGATTGCTTGTCGCGACCCTCGTTGCTGGCATCCCCGTCGCCGCCGGCCTGCATCGCCGCCAGGGTGCGGCGGACCATGCGCCTGCTGTCGTCGGCGTCGACGATCTCGAAGCCGCCACGCAGCCCGGCGATCTCCGGCTCGGTGCGCAGCTGGCGGGCGGCAAGGCCGTGGAAGGTGCCGACCCAGCTTGGCAGCGACTGGCCCGCCAGCATGGCGCGCAGCCGCGCTGTCATCTCGCTGGCCGCCTTGTTGGTGAAGGTGACGGCCAGGATGCGGTTCGGTGCGATCCCCTGCCGCGCGATGCGCCAGGCCACGGCCGAGATCAGGGTGCGGGTCTTGCCCGTGCCTGCTCCGGCCAGCACCAGGATCGCCCCGTCATGGGTGGCCGCCTCGGTTTGAGCCGGGGTCAGCCCCGCCAGGATGGCGGCGTGCGGGTCCATCACCGCACCTCCGTGACGCAGCACCAGCCGTTGATCTTGACCAGGGCGCCGTCCTCGGTGCGGAGGGTGAACACCCCGTCCAGGTCCCAGCTGCCGTCCTCCTCACGCATGCCGCCGACGATCTCGCCTTCCAGGTGACCCATCCCGTCGCCGCTCTCGACCGACACGAAGGTTGCCCGGGTCATGGCGGGTTGCGGGTAGGGCGCAACGCCGGCACGGCATGGCGGCAGTTCGTCGGCGGCCTGATCGCGCAAGTCGCGCAGGGTGTCGAGGAACAGGCCCGCCGCCAGCTTGGGCGGCCACGGCTGCCACGGCCGCATGCCGGGTGGGGTCGCGACCGGGTCGATCTCCAGCGGCTCGGCGCCGACCCCCAGGCTGTAGCTGATCTCGGAGCGCGACCAGCCGACGACGTGCGCGGCCTCGCTCGCCGCCGCCAGCCGGTCGGCACGCTTGTGCGCGGCGTGGCTTTCCGCGGTCCAGTCCGGCAGCCGGTAGCGGTGCGCCACCGCTTGCGTCAGCCGCGCCGTCAGCAGCCGAAAGCCTTCGCCGAGATACGGCTTCAGTGGCGAGATCAAGTCAAAGCCGCCGATCAGGGCTTCCTCCGCGTCGTGCAGCAGCTCACGCAGGCGTTCACCCGCCGTCAACGGCTTCGGCGCCTGCGCTTGGCTCAGCGCCAGCACGGTCATCGAGTGCTGCGCGACTGAGAGCGGCAGGTCCCATTGCGAGTGGCCGCCCCAGCGGTAGGTGCGCGCCAGACCGGTCGCCAGATCGTCGTCGTCCCAGGCCATCGGGAGCGGGTGCAGCAGGTCGAGGCGCTTGCCGGATTTCAGCAACACCCAGGCTCGCGGCGGCAGGGCGCGCCGGAGCACGTTCATGGCTGCATTCCCGGACTGGGCGAGGACGTCTGCCGGCGCTCCTGCGATGGCTGCGCCGCGCCGGTGTTGCGGGACGCGATCGCCTCGGCGGCACGCAGCGCGTCGCGTTCCTCAAACGCTTGTACGCGCGCCGCCATCGACACCGGCGCCGGCTCCCACAGCGGCCGGGTGGCCGGCTCCGGGCGCTGCATGGCGCGCGCGATGTCGGCCAGGGCGGTCGAGAAGCGGGGGTGGCCGGGAGCCGCCGCTGGCTGGCCGCGCGCCTTCAGGACGTCGTTCCAGTCCTTGTGCCCGGCCGGAGCGGCGCGCTCGGCCGGGATGCCGGCCGCCTCGGCCATGGCTGTCAGCCGGGCGGCATACTTCTCTCCCTGCGGGTCTGCGTCGCTCGCAGCCACCAGCACCGCGCCGGGACGCGCCTGCAGGGCGGCAATCTCCTGCCCCAGGCTCGCCAGGGTGCCCGGTCCCATGCCGCCGGCCGTGGCGACATACAGGGTGTCCTGGCGCAGGCCCTCCAACGCGGCCAGGCTCAGGGCGTCGATCGGCGCCTCCAGCACCGCCAGCCTGGTCGGCGGCTCCAATCCCGGCTGCAGCCGGAACAGCGTCTTGTCGCCGTCCTCCGAGAAGCCGCGGTAGTTCGGGCCGCGCATCTCGATCCCGGTCAGCGTCCCCTCCCCGTCCCGGTGCGCGAACCAGGCGCTGGCATACGGACCCTCGCGCACGGCGTCGGCACGAACCGCGGCCGCGATCACCTCCGGCGTCAGGCCACGCTCGTCGGCCAGGTAGGTCCAGGTCTGCGAGCCTAGGGTCACGGCAGGGCGGGCGTTCCAGCGCTGCAGCGGCGGCTGCACCAGCTTCTTGTCCTTAGCCGCCCGCTCGGCCGGGGCATACGACGGCGCCACCCCCACCATCTCACGCAGCGCCCTGCGGACCTGGCCGAAGTTCAGCGACGGGTCGAGGTGCTGGGCCAGGTTGAACACGTCGCCCTTGGCGGTGCTGCCCGGGTCCCACCAGCCCTTGCCGTCGTGGTTGACGATGATGATCTCGCCCACGCCGCGGCGGTATTTCAGGTTGTGCCGGCTGCTTTCCCGCTCGTCGAGCCGCCAGCCGCCGCCCATCCTTTCCAGCAGCGCCACGCAGTTCACGCCCGCCTTCAGCTGCTCGATCTCCGGATCGTATTTGCTCACCGGGTGGCACTCCCTTCGGGGAATGTCCTGGTGGAGCCGGCCGGAGCCCTTCTCCGTCCTCCCTCTCCTCCATGATACCCGTTGCCGTAAAAACTGACCTGCTTGCCACGTAAATTCTCCCCGGAAGAAGTTGGAGAAGTTAAAGCAAAGGCACCGGCAAACTTGGGTCAAAACTTATGGCAACTGGTATGACATCTCCGGCGGAGCGCCTGCCGAGCGCGGGGCAAGGGCGGGTGCGCGGCACCCGGGAGCGCAGCGACGCACCCTTGCGGCGCGCGCAGTGCAGGCGGTATCGCCATTTCGGCATCCTTGCGGTGGTTGTCCTCACCTCCGGTTTGCCGGCCGATCTTGCGAACGCCGCCGCCTCGTTCGCGCGGCCGCGATGTTTTCCGCTCAGGCGATGCCGCTTGTTGTTGGGAGGTCGGTGAACCGGCCCGGCCGGTGCGATCGTCAGCTCAGGGAGCGAGCGTCAGCCGCGTTCGCAAGCGGCCTGGCCATGCTGCGGCCATCGGCTCCGGCACGGGGTCGCCGACAAACGGCATGGAAGGGACAGGGCGGTGCGCAAGGAAGGGTATTACTGGGTCGAGTTCCACGACTACGGCGGCATCGACGCTGTGCTGTTCAAGGACGGCGTGTGGGTCAGGGAAGACCCGTTGGCCGATGCCGACATCACCGTGCTCAGCGACACGATCGCCTTTCCCACGCCCGAGGAGCTGGTGGGGCACGCCGCCCGGCTGGCCCGGCTGGCGCAGGAGATCTGGGACGAGGACGGCGCCGACCCGTGCTGGGACGGCGTCCACATCGACGGCGCCTACTGGGTTCAGCGCGACGTCATGCCGCCCGAGCTGGCCCGCAGCTTCGAAGGCGGCTGGACCGCGTACAACTGGCCCAACCCGGATGGCCAGTGGCATGCCCTGCCCGGCGAGCCGCTGCCGCCGGTCCTGTTCGGCCCGGTCGACAAGCCACGCGGGCGGCACTACCGCAGCCGCTTCCTCCAGGAGCTGCTCGCTCATGAGAACCGGCAGGAAAGGCAGGCCGCGGCAGAGGCGCGCAAGCCTGCCCGCAAAGCCAAGGCCGCTCGGGTCAAGGCCGGCAATGCAAAGGCTGGCAACGCCGAGGTCGCACCACCCAAGGCAAAGCTACACTGAAGGTTGCAGTCTGTCTCGCTCGCCTACAGCAGCCAAATCGCGTTCGCAAGCCACGGTGCCATCGTTGGTCGCAGACCAGACTAAGGAACCAGCCATAGCGATTTTTCACTTCCACACTTCCCTCGTGCAGCGTTCAGCCGGCCGCAGCGTGGTCGCCGCGGTGGCTTGGCAGCGAGGGGTCAACCTCGACGATCGACTGCTCGGCCGCACCCACGCCTTCCGCGCGTGGGCCAGGCGTCTAAAGCGCCGTCTTGCTGCCCGCCGGCGCGGATTGTGCCTGGATCGATCCTGGGCGGCTTTGAAACGTCGTCGAGCACCGTGAAGGGAGGCAAGACGCTCAGCTGGCCCAGGCGATCAAGCTGTATGAGCTGAACCCTCAGCAAAACATCGATGTGGTGCGCAGGTTCGTGCAGAATGCCTTCATCAACAATGGCATGGTGGTGGACGTGACCGTTCGGCTCGTGAACGCCAAAGCCGAGATCTGCCCAATTAACTGCAGCGCCCTCGGCGCCCGCTCGCTTAACATCGCGCCGCCGGCGGCGCTGAAACCGCCCAATGAGTTTCGCGTGGAGCGGTTCGGCCAGACGTGTTGCGCAGGCGACAAGGTCATGCAGGTGGCGAACGACGACCCGGCCTCGATCTGTAAAAAGGCGAACTCACCGTCAGCTTCGACGGCCACCCCCTAGCCTACGACTTCGGCGAGCTTGACGAGTTGGTGCTCACCTACCCCGCTACCACCCACAAAAGTCAGGAATCCGAGTATCCGGCCGTGGTGATCCCGCTGAACACGCAGTCATGCGCCATGGTAGCGCACAACTTGCTCTACAACGGGGTGACTCGAGGCAAGCGGCCCGTGGTGCTGGTCGGGCAACGGCGAGCGCTGGCCATCACGGTTAAGAACGGCGGTGGGATGCCGGCGCTGGTCCAAGCTGCAAAGTGGCTTGCAGCTGGCCCCGCAACACCGAGGGTAGCGGCCGGACCTCAATGGAAATGTGCGACAGGGTGGAAAACGAGGTGGCAAATGACCACAACATTCCAGCCCGCCCAACTTGGAAAGTGGCGACCGCGACGATGCCGCCGAGATGCCTAGGGTCGAGCCGTCTCCATGTATGTCGGTCAAGCGGTCGCAGTCGCCTTATGTTGCAACACGCATGCCCTTGACCACATAACATTTCGGAACTTTGTCAAGCACTTTTGCGGCTTACGCCACGCGCCAGGCCACACAACCAGCAGGCGATCATGCAGACGCCTAAGACACCTAATCGGCGAATTTACGTATAGGCAGCAAACGGCGTGCGCCAGGATCAAACGCGGGCTTGCTAACCGCCTTTTTGCACAACAACGTCAGAGACCGTTCCGCATGATCCGACAGGTCACCTACCAGCTTTTGAACGGTGCTTCGCATCGCTGTCACGAGCACTTCTTGTATAAGAAAGAATTTATCAGTCTTTCTATAAGTATGTATGTGCGAATATGCGTGAGTAACCCGACTCGGGATGTGTGATTATGCGTAAACGGCTACTACTGTGCCTGTGCAATTATGCGTGTAAAGCTGTGAGACTATGCGTGGACAACTCAGCTTTGAGAACATGTGCGATCATGCGTGGACAAGTTGTTCTGAACGAGACATGTGCGATCATGCGCAGGGACTCGCGCCCAGATGGATACAAACGTCTCACGGCTAGGAGAACCGTTTATGGACATCGCAAAACAGCTTGAGATTTTAGGTCTTGAAGAGACCAAGCGTCAGGTGAGTGCCTTCACCTCGTCCACACGCGAGCGCGAAAAGTTGCTTCGTCGAGTTAATGCCACCCATGAGATCATGTCGGAACTACCCGAGGCTGACGATCTAAGCTTCCTGCACAGCGGCCTATGCCAAACCTGCCTTCCACACAGCAAACCTACGCATAATCACACGGTCTGGCGTCGGACCAGCGGGCGCTTCACCCTGGCAATCACGCCAGGTACCATCAGCAGGGTAGGTGCCGAAGGTCAAGATGGTTACGTCGGCGTGCCCTACGGCACCAAGGCGCGACTGATTCTAATTCATCTTCAGACCGAGGGTCAGAAATCCCGCCAAGTCAACTTGGGGCCTTCCCTAAGTGCCTTTATGCGCAGCCTGGGCCTATCTGTTACCGGAGGTAAAAACGGCTCAATAGCCTCTACCAAAGAACAAGTTTTGCGGATCGCACGGTGCAACTTTTCATTGCAATGGTCAGATACTGATGTTGGCGGCACCCGCACCCATATCAGCGATCACCGGATTGTGGATGGTCTCGAGCTTTGGGAAGCCGGCATGGGCGATTATGCGTGGAACGGGAGCGTTCAGTTGTCCGAGAAGTTCCACGACGACCTGCGCAAACATAGCGTTCCGCTCGATAAAAGGGCGATCGCTGAACTTAAAGGCAACAGCCTTGCGCTCGATCTGTATACGCTTTTCGCATACCGATTGCCTCAACTGCGAGACAGCCTGCACCTGCGCTGGAGAACCTTGCAAAATCAGGTTGGTAGCGAGGAGACCGACATGTTTGGCTTGTCGCGCCGTGTGAGAGCGGTTTTACCCGAGGTTTTGACCGTCTACCCTCATGCACGCGTGGAAGTCACGCCTACTGGCCTGACTTTGCGGAAAAGTGAGCCCGCCGTTCCGACTCGGGCAGTGCGCGGTTGGCGCATGATTGAAGGATCTGGCGCATAATCATACATCCTACGCATAATCGCACATAATGTAGTATGCTGCAGAAGCTACATCATTGCCAGATTACAAAGATTGCGTTGTTTACAGTGTAGAAGTGGATCTCACCGGCATCCGACCTGTTTGACTTAAGGTCGACGACACTGCCGTTCTTGGGACCCGGATACACTAGGCCACATAAGCTTGCGCAAGATCACCTTAACCGACTCCTCTTCCCACCCTCTCCAGTTCCAGCAGGCTCAAGAAGGTTTTCAGTCAAACCATACATGGTGTATCCACTTAATACGCACGAACGCACGAACGCACGACCTTTCGTAGTTATTAAGTCGGCTTGCTGACATCGGGCGAGCTGACCGAATGCAACCATCTACTTCGTATCCTTAAGGCCAAGAAGCTTAAGGTTTAATCTACCTGTTTGCGTCTCAATTGAGCCGATTGCCTCTTCATAAAGATGCCGGCTTGCACTTCGACATCGGCTTGGCGGATGAAATCGGCAAAGCCATGGGCCGCTAAAGCCTCAAGTATTACGGACTTCATTGATGCAACGGACCGGCGGTCAGGGTCGTCGCGTCGTCCGGCCACCTCTCCCTGCAGCGCACGCTTCAAACGGCGAGGAACTTCGATAGTAAGACCCTCCATCGTATCATCAGGGTGGACACGTTGAGGGATTTTGGCCTCTTCAACAAACCCTGGGGCTAGAACTGAGTCGATTGCCGCCTCGGTACGTCTCGCCGGCGTTCGGAGGTTAGGTCTTGGAGCCGGAGCACCGCTGTCTTCAGAACCCTCGTCGAGGCGCCCAAGCTGAGGTGCCACGAGCTTTGTAGCCATATTAGCCACCCTCAGCGATGGCGTGCGTCACGCCGGCCAAGATACTGCGGATCTCAGCATAAACCGCACTGATATTCTTCGCAGCCCCGCCTTCGGGATCATCGAAGATCGGAGCGATCCGGCTGAAGCTTGCTCGTTTGAAAGCTGTGCGTTCGAAAACAGGAGTCTTGAGCCGTGGCAGGCCGGCGCTTTCAAGGGCCTCCTCAACCACCCTCTCCACTTCTGGTTTAAAGCCTGTTGATGCTCGGCTAAAGACGACTCGATACGCGATGGTCCTGCGAGCGCTCTTCCCAGCATGAATGACGTGCTTGGCAGTCGAGTGGCAGCTCTTCAGATCATCATTTGACGGCTGAACCGGTATCAACACGAGGTCTGCATAGTGAATGGCATGGATCATAGCTACGCTTGCCGATCCCTGGAGGTCACAGATGACAACATCTAGCGCATCTGTGAGCGCTTGGATGATTTCGCCTATCGAGTCTTGGTCGGCTTGCGGTGCGAGAACGATCCTCGCCTCTGGAATCTTCGCGACGCTACGATCCCATACTTTTATCGTGAGTTTGGGCACGTCTGTCCGAGCGACCCATACCTCTCGGCCCCCTTCCCTTCCCCTGTCAGCGAAAAACTCGGTTGAGTGCTGTTGAATAAGGTCTGCGTCAACGATGCCGACACGATACCCATCCAAGGCGAAGTGAATTGCCAGATTGCGTACAAGCGTTGATTTTCCAGAGCCGCCTTTTTGACCAGCAACAGTTAATACCGACATAAGCCATGCCACTTTACGACCGTTCGAGCGTTCGTACTGATGAACGTCAGATCGGTCAAGCTTACTGAATAATCTGAGGTCCGTCGCTGCACTCAGCTTAAAAGACTTTTTCATTGCGCAATTCCAAGGGGCGGTGACGGCCCTCCTCTCCCTGCCATTCCGCCTTCTCCCGCTGATTGACAAAGCGGCCGTTTATTCGACCGCGCTCGATTCGAACCAACGGAGCACGCGAGCGTCAATAAGCTCGGACGCACGAGCGTCCGAACCGATGCGCTCTTGTCGCTTTTACCGAGCTTTGTCGGCTTCGTGATTTCACATATGAAGCTAGATTCGGGCGAGCCCAAGCTGTTGAATTGACATAAGGCCGTAAGGTTGGCGTTTAGCCGTCCGAATGTCTGAACGTCCGAACGTCCGAACGTATAAAAACTGCATGGTGAGCGACATGCCTGCCAGATGAAAGTACCTAGCAGCCTGTCGGACTTAACGCGACGCGGAAGCGGGTGGTAGCAGTGGGTCACAAGCGGCCTGGACATCCCGTATGAGCAATTTCCGCCTAATCGATCGTGCAACGGGTTTTCTGATGCCGCCC
>JAABUY010006083.1_pt1 | contig 11896 bp, 16 predicted proteins | sample 5560271 | NCBI WGS metagenome assembly JAABUY01 (sample SAMN10711886, study PRJNA513374) | rock metagenome | isolation source: Antarctica rocks | place: Antarctica: Victoria Land, University Valley
AGGGCTGTGCACATGCGCGCCAGGCCGGCTGGACGGCTGACGATGCGCTGGCGGCCGAGGGCCTGTGTGACGCCGGCGCCGCGCCGCAGCCTGGCAGGCGCGCCGCAATGGCCGGCGCGGGCGGCGCGCTTGCTGCCACCAACCGCGGCCCCGGCCCGCTCTCCGCCATGGGCGCAGGCAGCGCGTCCGCCGCGGCCGGCGCTGAAGAGCGCGCCGCGAGCACCGTGCTTGTTGACGCCCCCAGTCGCGTTGGCGCCGCCCCCGAGCGTCCCGGCGATGCGGGCGGCGCGGCTGCAGAGGGCGCGCTGGAAGATGCAGAGTCATGGGACGGGCGCCGCGGCCCTGGTGCTGCCGGCGGAGCGGATGCGGCTGGAACCGGATCTGCAAGCTTGCAGCGCAGCAACGGCGCCATGCCCGGGGCGGCGGCAGTGCCGCCGCTGCTGCTGGTGGCCAATAAGGCGGACCTGGTGGCCCCCCCGGGCGGGGGGCGACATGGGGGACTCGCCGCGGCGATGCCGCCGTGGCCGGCGCTGCCGAGCGGCCGCGCGCCTGCGGCCGCGGTGCGCACGTCCGCGGCGACCGGGGAGGGCCTGGAGGAGCTGCGCGGCGCGCTGCTGCACGCCGCCGGGCTCGCGCAGATCGCGCCAGGCGCGCGCCCGCGCCGCGGGCCCCCGACGCGCAGGCGCCGGAGCGGACGGGCGAGCCAGCCGCCTGTCTGCCGACGCACCCTGCGCGGCTGTGCCAGTGTTGTGCAGCCCGCATGACGGCGGCATGGCAGGCGACAGTCAGCCCTGCTCGGATGGGTTAGTTGGCAACCCTTATGCTGCCAAAGGGTTGCCCCACGTCACGAGGCTGTTACACGGGGGCAGCAGCGACTAGACGCGCACTGGCTGGGCAGCACTCTGTCTGTCTGGTCAGCAGCATCGGCGCGCCCCGGCGGTGACCCGCTGCCATGAATGCTTGCCGCGGAGGCCGACGGGCGCGGAGGGCGCGCGCGCAGGCGGCCAGGCGTGGGCGGTGAACGAGCGGCAGGCGGAGGCGTTGACGCGCGCGGCCGAGGCGCTGCGCTGCGCGGCGGCCAGCGCGGCCGGTCGGCTGCCGCTGGACTTCTGGGCGCTGGACCTGCGCGGCGCGCTGCTGGCGCTGGGCGAGGCGCGCGCGCCCGCACGCAACCCGCCTGGGGTTGGCGGAGTCACCCGGGTCTCTGCGCCTTGTCAAAGCGGGGCCGAGGGAGATCGAGGCAAGCAGGTCAAAGCGTGTACAGGTTGAGGGGCCAGTGCACGGGGGTGTACTTGCTGGGTGCTGTTTGTGGCCCTCTGTACTATTCACAAAGGCCATGCTGCGCACTACAGGGAGAGTATGTGCGGGCGGCAGTGGAGGGCACACTTTCACATGAGGGCAGCTCGCGAGCTTTCAGCTCGCTGAGCTGGTGTGCAGTTTTGCACAAGCTATGCGTGTTGATGTCGGCAAAGAGCATGCGGTCAGGCATGTTGGCCGCGCTGCGGCGCGCAGGTAACCGGCGACGAGGCGAGCGAGCAGGTGCTGGACGAGGTGTTCTCGCGCTTCTGCATCGGCAAGTGAGCCGCGCTTGTGAGTGCCTGTGTGTGCAGGGTTGGCATGACTGCAAGCGGGAGGAAGCACAGCTTGTATCTGTTGTAGAGGTTAGAACAGCGCATCGTGCATTATGCACGGCGCCGTGTACAGCGCATGCAGTGATGCATCGCGGCCTTCAGCTTCAATGCCATGGTTTGTGCAAGCCTGACCGGGTGCACGCGCAAATGAATACGCACCAATGCCTCGACCAGTGCGCAAGGGCAACACCACTGATCCAACCCTGGAATCCCTCTCAGCTGCCTCAGCACTTGGGCCCCACTGCCTGCCGAGCCGCAGCGCACGACGTCAGTCCCCATCGTCCTCCGCGCCGGGCACGTCGCACAGCTCCGCCTCGCGCAGCGCCGGCACATAAGCGGCGAACGTGCCCGCAGCAAAGGACCCCTGCGCGCGCATGCGCGGCTCGCCCCCCCGTCCCCGATCAGCGCCACCACCTGGCCACAGAGCATGCTGCAGGCGCGTCAAGACGCTGTCATGCGCAAGCCTGAGGACCTGGAAACCTATCTTACACCTGGCAAGAGACATTGCCACTGCTCAGGTGAGCCTCTGCCGTCTATCTAGTGGCGTGACAGGGTCCTGGAGACATGCTGATTGTTGCACGCCGGTCCTCTTAGGGGCAGGGCGCGGGGAATGTGACCCATTAGCCCGTACGGCAGCCGTCGCGTCTCCCAATCAGGTGATGGCACACACAGCCTGGCGCTGCAGCGGCGTACCGGGTTGATGCACACGGTGCCCTCAAAGGTGAAGTGCGCGGAGGGCGCAGTGTCGGCCAGCAGCAGCGCGTCCGGCAGCGGGTACAGGCGCAGCCCGGTGTCGTGCGCCCAGACCACCGGCTGCGCCTCCAGCGGCAGTGGGCACAGGTGCGCCTGCTGCAGCAGCGTCGCGCACAGGTGCTCGAACATGGCGCCCGGCGCGCCGTCGCCGCCTGCGCGCGCACGCGCGCGTTCGCGTGCTGTGCGTGCTGCATCGCACCTGGGGCACATGTGCCTGCTGCAGCAGCGGCGCGCGCGGTCTGCTGAAAGGGAGGCGCCCAGCGTGCCGACACCCGCGTGTGTGAGTGCGGGCATGCGGCCGCTGCAGTCTACACATGCGGGCGCTGGCGCGCCTGGTGCGGCAGCATCGCGGACAGGTGCTCAAGAGCACTGCGTGGGGCGCCCACAGTGCCAGTCATGCCCTTCAGCTGGGGTCATGGCGAGTCACGGCATGGCGGCATGCGCACGGGATGTGGCCGCCTGATGGTGAGGTCCCAGGCTGTGCGGAGCGCTGGCGCAGGGGTCGCGCCTGCGGGCGGCCGCAGGCACATGCGGCGCATGCGGTACTCCAGGTCGCCACGGAAAACCACGATCTCCTGCGCGCAAGCCGCCCGGTCCGCCGCCGCACTGCGAGAGCTGCGCATACCGGGCTGCGGGTCGCATCCCATGGAGCAACCCAGACCAGACATCCATGCATGCTGCCACTGCCTGCCTGTAGTGTAAAGGACGAGAGCCCCACATCACTGAGCAGCTCCGCGCTGGGCATCCGCGCAAGGCTGGGAGACGCCCAGCGTCTCTGCACCGCGCTGCGGGCACTGCGGGCCGCAGGCAGGCCGGGCAGAGCCACCGCACCTGGCTGTAGTGGCGCAGGCGGCAGGGGTTGCTGGCAAACACGGCGCTCGGCAGCGCCGCGCGCAGCACGCCCGTCAGCGCGGCCGGCAGCGGCGGCCGTGGCAGCAGGTCGCCGGGGCCCGGGTCGCCCGGCCCCGGCACAAACACGTAGCGCGTGTGCGCCTGCCGCGCGGCGTGCCGCTGCAGATGTATGTGCCGTTATGTAACCGTGGCAAGCGCCATACAGACACGCATGAGGGTCGGCGCGCTGGGCGCCCGCAGGTTCCAGACTTGATTTTGCTCTCATACTGCATGTGCAGGTCGCCGGGGCGCTTGCATGTCGCCAAGGCGCATGCGATCTGCGCTCACATCAGCCTGGCAGGCTGCGGCAGCCACCCGCGGGCACGTCACGCGCCTGCCACCGTCTGCCCCGCAGCGCACGCGCAGCAGGCCGGCCGGGGAGGGGCCCCGGACGCGCGCGCCTGCAGGCGCGGGAAGCGCAGGAGCGTGGCGGCGAGCGCGGCGAAGTTGTCCCTGGCGGCCGCCGCGTCCGCCGCGCAGGCCGCGCTCTGGAAGTTGCCCATGAGCAGCATCAGGGTCGGCAGCTCCTCCAGCTGCTCGTAGCCTGCCGCGCGCGCCGCCGGTCTGCGGGGCGGCAGGCTGCGGGGCGGAGCTGTTCCAGGCGTTGAGGCGTCAGCCATGGTGGTTAGGCGCTGTCTCCAACATCGATCAGGTTTGTCTGCCATCGGGCTGTGTCATTAGTCGTCGAACCCTCACGCTTGCACGCCTCTCACTCATTGAGACCTCACCTGACGGCCTGACGCATGGTTACAAACACTAGAGCTGTCTGGTATGGATTGGTGACAGTCCATGCCCGAGTGTCTGAACCACTGCAGGCTCGACATGCAACCACAGGAGTGCAGACTCTGTCAGATGCCAGCGGTCCTGGCGGCCCACCCGCCAGCACGCGCGCCAGCGCGTCCAGCGTGTCGGGGCGGTCCAGCCACAGGTCAGCGAGCGCAATGATGCGCGCGTCCGCGTGCCGCGCCTCCCACTCCGCCGCCGCCGCCGCGGCCGCGCCCCGCAGCGGCTCGCCGCCAAAGAAGTCCAGGCCCTGCGCGGCCGCACGCCGCCCTCGGCGCCTCGGCGGGCCTCAGCAGGGCGGCGCTCGGTGGGCGTGGCGGGCCGACGCACAAGCGTGAGACCGCCATCATCACTCTGTGAGGCTAGGAGGTGTCCTTGTGCGTGCATGTACTGCGACAGGCTTCCAGGCGTCCAGGCGCATGGCCCCACGCCGGGCGACGGCGCGCCTTGGCCGCGGCCTGCGACTCGGCGCGCGGCTCCACGGGCGGGAAGCCGAGCGCGTTGACGCGCATGACGCCGTTGTGGCCCAGCATGCCCTCCGCCACCACTATGCAGTTCTCTGCGCGCCTCCGCACCCATGCCTGTCGAGGACACATGTGGCAATTCTTGATAGCGGGGTGTGGTTGTACCTGGCAGCCAGGCAACATCCATGCAACATCCACGCAGGGCGTGTTTGCGCCGACGCATTGACAGATGGCAGCACTTCACCAGCATCGCCAGGCGCAGAAAGGGTTGGATGGGTTAGGGTAGGGTTAGGGAAGGAGCGAGGCGGGCCGCGCCTGTGTAGAAGCCGGAGGCCGTCTCCGCCTCCGACAGGTCCAGCGGCAGCGCGTCGCTGAGGTCCTCCAGGAAGAAGCGCCCGTCGTCCAGCTGGCTGATGCAGCCCAGCACGCAGCGCGTCTGGCCCACCACGCCCAGCAGCGCCTTGAGGTCCGTCAGCTGCCGACGCCGCGCGCCGCGCCCGTCAGCGCGCTGCCGTGCACGGGGCGGATGCACACGGCAAGCGCGAGCATGTCTGGCCCATCATGCCAGGCACCGCCCCGTTGTACGTGTGGTCGCACGCATTGCAGCATGCCGTGCAAGCACCCTTGTATAAGCAGGCGCGGCTGGCAGCGGCGCGGGGGCGGGCGCGCGGCGCGCCTCGCAGAAGTCGCGCCGCTGCGCAGAGAGCCCGCTGTACACCGGGCGCGAGAACAGCGGGCTGCGGCGCACGCGCTGCTGCAGCAGGTACAGGCGCTGCAGGTACAGCTCCAGCTTGTCCTGCCCGCATAGGCTTAGGCATAGGGTTAACCCTGATATGCACGCGCTGCTGCAGCAGGTGGAGGCGCTGCAGGTACAGCTCCAGCTTGTCCTGCCCATGGCGGCGGCATGAATTAGTGCCGACACTGGAGTCGGCCCTTCCATGGCAGGGTAAGCTGCCCGCGCGCGCAAGCGCGGGCCTGCTGTTGACTGTCTCAGAGCTGCGCGCGCCGCCTGCTGGCCGCCGCTTTGCGGCCGACGCGGCGAGGCGGGCGTGGACAAGGAAAGAAGGGGGGTTGCTGCTCCAGGCAGTCCTGCCAACAAGGCTCGCGCAGGACCCAGGCCAGCCTCTTGCTCTGGCCCAGCGCCCGTCTGATCCACACGCCGGCCGCTATAGAGCCAGCACAGCGAGATGTACTGACGTAGGAGCACGCGCATGTGCGGCACAGCTGAGCAGGCCAGGAATGTGCAGCAGGGGCTGCAGTTTGGACACATCTTGACGAAATAAGCCTTTCTAGACCTCAACAGGGACACAGCGGCGGCCCCTGGCTGTCTCAGCAGCGGGGCTGGTCCAGACGCCAGGTGGAACGCGCTGCAGGCAGGGCGTCCAACAGGATGCAGGAGACCGGGCCACACGGGTTGATAGCAACCGCCTATGTGTGACTTGGACAGCAAAAGGCTGCCCTGGGGCTCCGCAAAGAGCGCTGGGCGGAGCGGCACCTCGGCAGTCCCCAGCAGCGGCGCTGGGCCGGGCGCCAGGTAGAAGGCGTGACGGATGGGGTCGTACTTCACGCGCGGGACCTGGAAGGCGCTGATCACTTGGATTGGCTCCACGCCCTGCCGCGCCTCACCGCGCAGCGCCGCCACCAGCTCCGCCGCCGCCGCCGCGTCCAGCGTGCTCACTTGCGCTGCCCCGCGGCGGACACCCGGCCTGAGCCGCGCAGGGCAGAGCGCTGGAGCGCACAAGCATGCCAGTGGAAACCTAGCCCGCTTGCGTCAGGCAGCATAGAGAGCTGCGGCCCCGTATTGGCACCATACCGGCGCGGGGTCTGCACACCTTGCAGTGCCGCATCGAAGAGCTGCGCCGCCGTCTGCTCGGCGTCGGGGCAGTCCGCCAAGAAGTCAGCCAAAGCGTTGAGGCCATCCTTACGCAGCGTGACGCCGCTCTCCTGGTTGAAAACGCCCTTGAGGACGCCCTTGACGGAGGGCATTGCGCTCGCAGTCACAGCGGGGTGCACAACATAACAAGATGAGCGGCACTTGTGATGTGTTCCGGCTACAGCGCCAGGCAGCACTGCGTGGCTGCCGGCAGATATCTGAAACTGTTAAGTAGCGCTTGGTAGCATGTCGTTGATGACAGGACGCTTCGGCAGTCAGGCGTGTGCGCATTGGGGGATGCTCAGCTGAAACACAGGTATGCTAAACACAGTGTAGCGCTGCGCGGCATCATCGTTTGGTCGCTCATCTGTCACCTTTGCTCAGGCACTCTTCTTGCTGGTTTGTCAACCCTTCATAAGCCTGGGGAAAAATAGGCGGATTCCCGGATATACAATTTGGCCTCATGATTATCCCAGGAAACATGAGTTCACTGTGGACTGCAAAGCTGTTTGCACAGGGCAGACTTCTCTCCTTTAGTGCAAACGGCTTACAACGGGATGCAGTTCGTCTTCATAACGTTCTCATGTGTTCTGACCATCCGAAGCAGCATCATATTTATTTGCATGCATGAACATCCCCACCCAATATTTTCAATGTATTCTTAATTTCCCCCTCACTCCAATGCAAAGTTGGGGTTGACTGCAAGCACGCGCTCGGCCTGCACGCGGCGCGCAAAGTCGCCGTCGGCCTCGCCCTCGCGCCGCGCGGGCTCGTCCACCGCCAGCAGCACCGCCTGCTTGCGCACCAGGTGCCCCAGGATGCGCCCCGCCAGCACGCCCTCCGCCTCCACCTCCGCCTGCGTCGTCAGCGCGCCCCTGCGCGCGGCGCCCACAGGTTCGAAATCCTAGACAGGTTCCAAAAACCCTGGACAGCCACGCCCACTTGAGACTGACTGTCAGCATGCCCCGCCGCCGTGCAGAGCCATGTCAGGCGCGCCGGCGCTAGGCTGGCCCCCGCTGCGGCCCGGTTGGGCCTCCGTGCTGCCCGGCCGGCGGAAGCCGCTGCTTGACGTACACTGCCAGCACAGTCATTACTTTTAAATCTGGGGGCTGGGGAAGCCCCACAGGCATGCGGGGAGGTATTGGGGCCGGTGCGTGCCTGGCCGCCTGCTGGTCCAAATACCAGGCCAGCAGCTCCGCCTGCGGCAGGCCGGCCACGGGCGCGCCCAGCAGCGCGCGCGTCGCGCCGCCGCTGCGCTCCAGCTCGCGCAGGTGCAGCACGACCATGTTCTGCCGCGCGGGTATAGGGCTAGGTCGGCTCGGGGTCAGGGCGCCGCAGGAGTCATCACAAGGCGGGCAGATCAGCGGAGCACGCTTGAAGGTGTGCTGCCTGAGCAGCGTCTGCACATATCTTGATGCGCAGACGGGCGAGGTCGGCTGCGGCGTCACGCTGCGGCAGTGTGCTGGCTGGCGGCTCACTCGGCCGCACTCCCTGCTCAGCCACGTGTCTGGGCTTGCATCCAAGTCATTGTCTCACACGCAGTCATGCATCCGCACGACCCCATGGCAAGACTGCCAGTGCTTGCACACACAGTGTCTTTCAGTGCATGCCCACTGCTTATGCATGGCCCTGTCTGGGGAAGGGTAGAGTTGAAGCTATGCCAGGGCTTGCCGGCAGTGCTTCTGTCGCTCGCCCACCACCTGACTGGCAGGCTGTGATCAATGCGAGTGTGCGGGCAGGGTGCGCCAGCGCTCGGCCGCACCTTGACCTGGTCGATCTTGCGCTGGCTGACCTTGATCGGCGCCTTGGGCGCTGCCGCGGGCTCGCCCGCGGGCGCCTGCGCCGCCGCCGGGTCCCCGCCGCGGTCGCCCGCGCCTGCGCATGTGCAGGCAGTCTGTGGGCGGGTCGGCGCGCCCGCACCGCTCTGTCTCGCGGAATCGGTAAGAGCGAGGACGGCGTGCCAGCGCGGCCTAGCAAGCACGCATGACATCGCTGCTGTACACCAGCGAGGTACATGAAAAAAAAAACGCACCTGCATGGCCATCGGGTGGAGCCGCGTTGGCCTCCCGCGGGGCGGGCCCGGGCGCGGCGGGGTCGGCGTCCATCGGCGCAGCCTCGCCAGCCGCGCCGTCGTCGGGCGCTGTGGGCCGCACCTCTGGCACTGCGTGCGCCGCGTGCAGAGCCTCGTTACCATGCCCGCGTGCCAAAGCAGGAACCCAGCCGGTCCCATGCCGGATGCCACTTTGTCAGTGTGCAAGGCAGCCTGTGTGCCTGATCAATACGCGTGCTTTTCTGCAGACACAGTTGCCTACTTGGCGCTCGAACGTGGCTGTGGGCAACGCGGCTTGGCTGCCGCCCGCGTGGCGCCGCACGCCGTGCTGCCTCGATGGGCCGCTGCGGCATCATGCCTGGGCAAGGGCGCCCACCCGCGCCTGCCGCGCCACCGGCGCCGACCTCGCCGGCGGCGCGCGCCGCGGCTACCGCTTCGGCGGCGGCGCCCGCCTCGTCCGCCCACTCGTCCTCCTCCAGCTCCTCGTCCGGCTGCTCGACCGAGATGATGCTGTTCTTGACCAGCCGCCGCGCCTGGCGCGCGCGAGTTGCTCGTGAGTGCGGGCACGAATGCCTCGCGCATGCACTTTGCAAGCAGTGTCCGTCGCCGGTGCCAGACCATGGTGGAAGGCATTCAGGAGTTTGCACATGCATGCTCGGTGGACTGTTTGAGCTACTTGCGCCAGGTTCACTGCCTTTGATTACCACAGGCAAAACATGTTGCCTGTGGTTGCCACCGTTCCTCAGGCCCCCCCATCAGCTCCGGGTAAAGCGCCGCCCAGCTCTGAGGCGCACGGCCCGCATGGCGGCGGCGCCCGCCGGGCCGGGCGCGCACCTCGCGCACGTTCGCCGGCGTGATGGTCTCCGAGCAGCGCAGGCGCGCGAGCGCCTCGCTCAGGCGCACGAGCGCCTCCAGCTGGCGCACGGTGATGCGGTAGCTGCTGGCGCTGCCGGGCGCCGCGTCCTCCGCGCGCAGCCGCTTGTAGGCGTCCACCAGCACGCGCTGCGCCTGCGCGCCCGCGCGCGCGCCGCGTCAGGCCGGCCGCGCCGCCGTGCCGGCCGCGCGCCGTGTTGAGTCGAGTGCGCCGCCGCCACGTTTGCGCTCTGTCAAACTGACTGCGCCGCTGCAGCGCGCACGCCATGTTAGCTGCCGCGGCAGCAGCACGGCGCCGGCCGGCTGGTTGGCGACTGGGCGTGTGGCTTGCAGCGCCAGACGCCGGCTGCAGAACGTGAGCATGCGAGACACCCTGTGCGCCGTACTTGCTCACAGTCCCTGCATGGAGGTCCCCTGCTTGCAATCAAAGTCTCCTGGATGTCCGACATCCGGTGTGCTGTAGCCCAGAACCGTGCACGGCCCTCTGGCGCGCTGCTGCGAGCGCGCACCTCCGGCGTCATCTCGGGCCGGAACGCCCGCGCGTACTTCAGGTAGCGCTGCACCTGGCGCATGTCGTACGGCACCGCGAACGCCGCGTCGCGCCGCATGTGCACGCTCACGATGTGCGACGCGATTTGGTAGTCCAGCGCGTCATGCGGCTCATCGATCATGATGTGCAGCAGGTCGAACCTGCGCGGCGGTGCGCGCCACTCCGCGCTCCTCCCACACGCCTCGCAGGTGGTGTGACCCCGCAGCCCGCCCGCGCGATTGGAGAGTTCTGGGCCTCTCAGGGATGCAAAAGCCTCCCGGCGGCCGCGGCCGCCTCTGCCCTGGCTGGCGCAGCATGCGCGCCGCCAGAGGCGGCGCAGCACACAGCCGCGCCGTGCGCATGAGCACTAAAGTCCTTAGACAATGCTCGGCCGCACTCAAGATCCCTGCATACATGGCGCCGGGACCCACACCGCGACAGGATGGCAGGCGGCAGGCCCACGTTGTAGCGCAGCGGCTTGGAGCGGTCGTAGCGGCCGCCCACCGGGTTGGCCGCCGCCAGGATCGCGGTGCGCGCGTTGAGCGTCGCCTGCGCGCGTGCGCAAGCGGAGTGGGCACCGCGACCCTGCAGTGTGCGGCTGCGCCGCAGACTGTGGACGCGGCGGCAACTCTGTGGCAAGGCATGGTGTGAGGGATGCAGCGCACGGGACGCAGCAGCATGTTGGGGGTTGCATTTGCGTGCGTCTGCATGTACAGCCCAGTATGGCTCCTGCCCTGAGGCTGAGGCTCGAGGAGGTCATGGACGAGGCAGTGCATGGATGTTGTTGATGCCCAGGTTCAAGCATGTTTCAGTTCCCCCCCTCCTCAACACACAAGACCCTGCCCAGCCGTGGCGCCCAATACACCGGCGCCCAGCGGCGGCACACCCAGGCCCGCACGGCAGCTGCCCGCTGGACGGCAGGGAGGCGCCCGGCACAGCGGGGCCCGGGCGCGCGCCGGCACGCCAGCCCCAGCGCCAGCAGGGTGCGTGGCGGGCCTGGATAGGGTGGACGCAGAGTTATGGCGCGCACAGGTTTAGGCAGGGTGAGGGTAGGGCCTGGCCGCGTGCGCGCCTGGATGCCGGCCTTGGCGATCGAGATGGTCTGCTGCTCCATGGCCTCGTGGATGGCTACCTGGTCCTTGACGTCCATCTTGTCAAACTCGTCGATGCAGCAGATGCCATTGTCCGCCAGCATCAGCGCGCCCGCCTCGATGCAGAACTCGCTGCTGTCGGCCTCCTGCGCACGGCGCGCACGCATTTCCGCGCCGCTGCGGGGCCGCCCCCTGGCCGCCCTTGGCGGCGCGTGAGGTGCCGCGGAGCACTGGGCCCAGAGGGGCGCCGCCACAGGGCAAGGGCTACATGCGTCCAGTGATGCCTTGTCATGCAAAGGGACGGCTTGGTCATGCCGGCAACGCTCACTGTGTCAGCCGTGCAGCCTCGCCGGAGCACACAAGCGCATGGAAGGCCACCGGGAGGCGCGCAAGCATGCGCGCCGCTGCCGCTCTGCGCCGACCAGGCGCGCGCCTTGACAACCGAGGCGGTGAGGCCGGCGGCGGAGGACGAGCGGCCGGACGTGTAGACAGCGCGCGGCAGGAAGGCCGCCACATACTTGAGCAGCTGCGACTTGGCGCACGACGGGTCGCCCACGATGGCCACGTTGATGTCGCCGCGCAGATTGATGCCCTGCGGCAGCCGCCGCGCCGCTTGGCTGCCGCGGCGCGCTGGCCGTCCCGCGCCTCGGCTCGCAAGCCCGGCAGGGCACACGCGCGGGCATGCAACATTGAGGTGGAGTGATGTGCTGCTCCTGTGGGAGGCGCGCCTCGAGGCTGACACACAAAGCCTCCTGCATTCGCCCATCGAAGAGGGTCTGAGGCCCACCCTACCCTAGCACGCACACGCCCTCAACCTGGCTGGCTCACTTGCAGCGCCGCCCCGCCGGCTTGGGCCCCGCGCGCGCCTCCGCGGTCTGCTTGTGCACGCCGCCGAGCAGCATGAGCAGGATGGCCTTCTTGATGTCCTCGTGCCCGAACACGCCCGGCGCGAGCGAGC
>JAABUY010006084.1_pt1 | contig 11893 bp, 10 predicted proteins | sample 5560271 | NCBI WGS metagenome assembly JAABUY01 (sample SAMN10711886, study PRJNA513374) | rock metagenome | isolation source: Antarctica rocks | place: Antarctica: Victoria Land, University Valley
CGGCATGAACAACGAAGGCGTCACGCCGCAGTATAGAACGCTCATGACCCAAGGCAACGCCCTGCTGCAAACCAACCTCGACAAACTGCGCAGCCTCCAAACCCAAATCGGACCAGCACGGCCGTAGCTATGCGTAGCGACGGTGTCGTCAACTTGTAACGTCATGGTCAAGCGGATGCTCACGGCGCGGAGTGGGTGCGTTGACGGCTATGCCACACGGGCAACGCCGGTGATCTCGGCCGAGAAGCCATAACCGGCTTAGCTCAGGCAAACTTGCATTGTTACTCCGTCAGGCTACGCAACCCAATCTGGGCCGGCAAGTCGGTCGGACACCAAGCTAATGATGCCATTACCGACTAGAAAGGTCACGAATAATGGCATTGAACGACTTGAATGGACGATGGGTCCTGGTGACAGGCGCGGCTTCCGGCATTGGACATGAAACCGCGCTCGCATTCGCGCGCGAGGGTGCGAACATCATTGCAGTTGACCTCGACGAGGCGCGGCTGGCAGACACCTTGCATCTGGTCGGGGCGGCGGGCCGGCGCTGCCTGGCGCTTGGTTGCGACGTGAGCGACATGGCGGCGGCCGACGCGCTGGCCACGAAGGTCGCGGCCGACATCGGCTCGCCGGACGTGGTCGTGAACAACGCGGGCGTCGGCTTTCTCGGTCCGTTTCTCGATACGCCCATAAGCGCCTGGAACCAGGTGATTGGCGTAAACTTGATGGGCGTGGTTCATATCAGCCGGGCGTTCCTGCCGGGGATGATCGATGCGGGCGGCGCGCGGCATCTGGTCAACGTCGCGTCCGCCGCGGGTCTCCACGCGGTGCCGAACCTAAGCGCCTATTCAGCCTCGAAGCATGCGGTGCTGGGGCTTTCGGACGCGCTGGCGATGGAGCTTAGGGAGACAAGCGTTGGCGTGACGGTGGTGTGTCCCGGGGTCATCAACACGCCAATCATCCGCAACCGCCGTGCGGTCGCGCCGAGCGTGCCCGCGTCGGCGCTCGACAAGATCGCGCAGCAATACCAGGCGAAAGGGGCGCACCCATCGGCAGTCGGCGCGCGGATCGTGCGCGCGGTCAAGCGCGGCGAAGACATCGTGCTGGTCGGCCCTTCGGCGGCCGCGGTGTTCTACGCGCGCCGGTTGTCACGCAGCTTGTTGCGCAAGGCCAGTGTCTCGGGCGCACGTCAGCTCGGCTATATCTGGTAATACCGGCAGCCCTTTGGGCTGATCGGTATGCGCGCGGGGTTAGTGGGGCAGCCGCGCGCCAAAAAACAACTCTGATACCGGTCGCCTCAGAAGGCCGCTGGTATAAGACGCCGCCCAGCCTAGCCCAGCGCCGCCTTTACGATCGCCTCCGCCTTCGCATAGGGCGCAAAGAAGGCATCGAAGTGGTCCCCCGTTCCGCGTACCACCACGCCGCGCTGGTTGGAGAACTCCCGAAAGCCCTCGACGCCGTGGTGACGCCCCATGCCGCTCATGCCGACGCCGCCGAACGCCAGGGACGGCAGGGCACCCTGGATGGCGCAGGCATTGACCGCCGCGCCGCCGGAAACGACTTGGCCGAGAACGCGGTCGGTGAACACCCGGTCATCACCGAAAACGTAGAGTCCGAGCGGTCGTTCGCCTGCATTGATCATCGCAATCGCGCCATCTACGTCGTCATATGGCACGACCGGCAGGATCGGGCCAAAAATCTCCTCCTGCATGATGCGCAGATCGGGCGCCGGGTCGACTACGAGGGAGATGGGCATGCGGCGCGTTTCGCGGTCCGTCCGGCCGTTCGGCTCCAGCTCGACAATCCGGCTTTGCCGATCGCGCGCCTCTTGCAGCAGCGCGGCGAGACGGTCCAGATGGCGGAGGGATATAATGCCGGTGCAGTCGTCGCTTTGCGAATAGTTCGGTGCGGCGCGCTGCATGAAGTCGACCGACAGCTTGACAAAACTGTCTACCTCGGCCCGGGGTACCAGACAATAATCGACCGAGATGCACATCTGCCCATTTTTCACGGTCTTGGTGCCGATGATGGACTCGACGTTGGCCGGATTGACTGAGCCCGGCGTCAGCACGGCCGGGCACTTGCCGCCCAATTCGAGCGTCACAGGCGTTAGATTGCGTGCCGCCGCCCGCATAATCTGCCGGCCGACATTAGGACTTCCAGTGTAAAGCAGGTGGTCCCACGGCAGCTCGGAAAAAGCGCGGGCTAGGTCGAGACCGCCCACCGCGACATGAACGAGCGTCGGATCGAAGGTCTTTTCCACCATCTCACGCAGAAGCTCAGCCGAGGCAGGGGGTATACTCGGACGGTTTGACGATCACGCGGTTGCCCGCGGCCAGCATCTCGATCATGGGGCCGACAGAAAGGTCGAAGGGAAAGTTCCAGGGCACGATATTGCCGATCACGCCCTTCGGCTGGCTCTGGATGTAGGCTTGCGCGCTGCCCATCATGGCGGGATCGACCTCGCGCGCGGACGGGCGCATCCAGTCCTCGAGCTTGCTCAAAACGTATTGCGCCCGCGCAACGGGGCCCAACACCTCGAAGGTCGGACGCCGGCACTGGGTGAGTGCCGAAGTCTTTGCTAAGCGCGGCGCTGATGCGCTCGCGATGGCTCAGCATCATCCCGACGAGCTTGCCGATGCGCGCCTTCCGCTCCTCGAGGCTGGGCTGGCGGTCCGTGTGGAACGCGGCGCGTTGCGCCCCGAAGGCGGCGTGGAGTTCTGCGATGGCCGTCTCGTCAGCCGTCGAGGACGAGGTGAACGCTTGCGTCGCGCTTTCCAGAATAGACATGCTGCCATCTCCGAATACGTGCTTGGCCATTGCCTGTCTCAGTTCAGCAAAAGGCCGGAGCCTCGTGACTAGCGGCATCCCGCGCTGTTTAGAAGCGGTATATTTGGCGTAGGTGGACGAGCCGTCAGCGACCTTAGGCCATCACCGTCCGCGCAGCATCTTGGCCGTCGCCACGCCGGAGATGCGCTCGCCATAGCAGCGTGGCCGCGATCGCGCCGTTCATCAGGTTCCATGCGATCCCATTGGCGAAAGCGAGGCGATACGATCCGGTATGGTCAAAGATCGCTCCGGTCATCCAGCCGCCAAGCGCCATGCCGACGATGGTCGCAGCCAGCACAAACCCCACTTTCGCGCCCACGCCGCGCGCCGGGAAATACTCGCGCACGATGATCGCATAGCTTGGCACGATGCCGCCCTGGAACAATCCGAACAGCCCGGAGATCACATAAAGCGACGTAAGCGAGTCAAAAAACAGGAACAGCGACAGCGACGCCAACTGCAGCACAGAGCCCGTGAGCAGGGTCGGCAGGCCGCCGATGCGGTCGGCGACCCAGCCGGACCCGACACGGCTGACGATGCCGAGCCCAAGCATGAGCGACAGCATCTCCGCGCCGCGCGCCGGGCCGTAGCCGAGATCCCCGCAATAGGCGACGATATGCACCTGCGGCATCGACATCGCGACACAGCAGCCGAGGCCCGCGGCCACGAGCAGCGTCAGCAGCAAGCCCGGGGTCAGCCCCAGCCGCGCTTGCGGTGTGGCCGCCGCAGCATCGGTGCCGACGGTGCCTTGCACGGGAGATGGGGCGCGCAGCAGCCAAGCGAGCGGGACGATCGTGAGCAGCATGACCACGCCGATGCCGAACTCGGTCGAGCGCCAGCCGAAGGACTGCGTCGCCCCTGCCACGATCGGCGGCCACACCGCGCCCGCGACATAGTTGCCGGCCGCCGCGATCGCCACTGCAAGGCCGCGCCGACGGCGGAACCACAGCGACGCGTCGGCCATGATCGGCCCGAACAGCGCCCCTGAGCCCAGCATCCCGATCAGCACGCCGTGCACCAACGCGTAGGTCAGCAGATCGTGCGTGCGGCTGGCGAGCACGTAGCCGGCTGCAAGCATCGCCCCGGCGACGGCCACCACACGCGCGATGCCGAAGCGGTCGGTTGCCCGCCCCATCACGACGCCGCCGACGGCAAAGCCCAGCATCGTCAAAGTGTAGGGCAGCGCTGCGCCGGCCCGTGCCACGCCGAACTCCGCCTGCACCGCCGGCAGCGTGACCACCACGGACCACATGCCGACACCGCCGATCGAACTCACGAGCAGCAATAGGCACAAACGCGCCCACGATGCGCGACTGTCCAGCATTTCTCTCCCCAAGTATCAACCGGAGCACGCTAGATCGGGATGAGCTTTGCGGCAATCAGGCCGCGGGGACCCGCCAAGGTGCAAGATCAGCGGATCGGCCGGACATTCAGAACACTTTCGTGTCGTGGCCGTGGATGAGGTCGGCCAACGCTGACTTCATCCGGGCGGTGCGTCCATCGTCACCGCAAGCGGACGTTCAATGCCTCGACCGTCTCGGCTTGCAAGGTGATTTTGCCATCCACAAGCGAAAGCGCCCGGGCGGGAACTCTCGCCTGATGGCTGCCGGGCTCGAAGTAGGAGCCGACCATGATCACCGCAATCCGCCCATCGTCGGCCAGGGCACGGACGCTGCCGATGACATTGCCCCGCGGGTCGTAGAGCCAGCGCCCGACCGCGGTTGCCGCCGCGAATGGCGCTCCAGCTTGGCTATCGGCGGAGTGATTGGCATTTTGAGCCATAGCTCCGCTGCCGATGGACAGGGCCAAGGCGGCCATGAAACTGACAAGACTAGTATTCATGATCATAGGCTTCCTCGGTGAGGCGCGCGAGGCAGAACGCCTGACGCGCCGTGTGGCCCGGGGTCGATCGCCTGCGTCGCGGCTCCAACTCTCAGCACGCGAGGCGCGCGGCTTGCTGCTGGAGACCGCTGCAGCGTCACGCGGCGTTTTTACCCGCCGCAAGCGCCTTCACGTCGGCGGTGGTCAGCGGCTGGCCGCCGATGGCCCAATCACCGCTGCGCACCTCCTGGATTGTCACCCAGGTCACGCCGCGGAGCGCCTCGCCCTCGACCTCGACCATTGCATCGGTCAGTTTCCGGACGATTTGCTGCTTCTGCTCGGGGGTGAAGACCCCTCGATTAGGCTCACCTGGATCAGCGGCATCGTTCTCTCCTGTTTGTCTGTCCTGGAACTCCCGCCGTTATGCGAGAAACATCAGGCTAGTCACGGCCGCCGGGCGGCGCATGATCGGACCATGAGAAAAGAGTGAGAAGCGACGTTAGCCCCGCGCAGGTCGGGCCGATTCTGCCATCACGCGGTAAAGGTAGCCAAATCCGCGCACCGTCTCGATCGCACCGGATTGCCCGCCGAGTTTGCGCCGGAGCGAGGCGACGACCGCATCCACCACATTGCTGCCGGGATCGAATCTCAGACCCCACACATCCTGGATCAGGCTGTCGCGCGCCACCGCATCCCCTTCCCGTGCGACCAGGTAGGCCATCACGTCGAACTCGCGCCGCGTGAGTGACACCAGTGCACCGTCCACATGCAGCGCGCGCTTTGCTTGGTCCAGCAAGCCGGTTGCCGTCGAGATGCCGAGTTCCTCCGCTGCCAACCCTAGCAACCAGCCGTCCACCGATCCCGGCCCCATATCGAGGACCACGGTTTGCATTACCCGGTTGCCCATAGCGACGGACCCGGGCAGCGGCGTGAAGCCGAGTGCGCCGGCCACGGCGGCGTAGGGCCCGAAATCTTCGGCCACAGTGTAGACGAGACGCAGCCATGGTCGCCGCTCCAGGTATTGGCGCTTGATGTCGAGCCAAAACGCAGCCTGAACAGGCGAGGGTTTCTCGCCATGTTGCCGGCTGAGCCAGCGGCGAACGAACAGCGCCGTCTGACGTTTTGGCATCGGGTGCTCTCGCAGGTCGTGCGCAAAGCGGGTCGCGACTGGATCATGCCGCAGAACGGCCTCAGCCGAGATCGCCGCCGCCGCGTCGAGCAGGCAATAGAACCCCTCCACGGGCTGATCGGACGTGCGCGCGACGAAGAACGCCTGCGGGACGGCTTGCCACCACAGCTCCATGGACGATGCAGCGGCGTGGCCATCATGCGCCTGAGTGATGTCCAAAATGGCCCGGCAATCTTCCGGCCGCGCCGGCTCGACGGCGAAGCGTAACGCATTGCGCGGGAAGAAGGCCTCCCGCACTACCGGATTTTGCAGCAAGTGGATCAAGTCCGCGGTGCAGCGCCATAGCTCCCTGAACGGCGCCGTCCGGGCCTCCTGGCTGAGGTAGCGCCATGCCTGCTGCCGGAAGCGCCGGTGGAGTTCGGGGTCGGACGCCAGCAATTCGGTGGCGAGCGCTTCCCGCACCGCCTCATGCACGGCAAGGCCGTCGCGCCCCGCTGCCACGAAGGGCAGCGCCGCCAGCTTTGCGTAAAGCGCGTCGGCATCATCCTCCGGCGACAAAGTGCGCAGCAGGCCGCGGGTGATGCGCCGGGCGACGCACGCTGCCCTCAGCGTCTCGCGTGTTATGTTATCGGGGATCCCCGCGAGGTAGCGCCGGGCAAGCTGCGGGATTGCTGCGTCCATCGGCTCCGGCGAGGCGCGTTGCGCTTCGGGCAGGCGCGACGCTCGCGCGGCGAGCGTCAACGCGAGCGGGTGCCCCGCGGCAAAGCCGACTATGCGAGGCACGTCTTGAGCAGGGACATCGAGGCGGGTCAGCAGTTCGGTCGCCGCGCCGTCCGACAACAGTCCAAGCGGCATGGCGTGGAACAGGCCCTGCCAAGCGGGCGCTTCGGTCCAGGCATCGGGAGGTGGCAGACGGCTTGCCAGCAAGACCAGCACACGATCGGGCAGCGCCGGAATCAGAACCTGCCGCATCCAGGCGTCCAGCAGGCCAAATACCTCATAGGCGTCGAACACCAGCAGCGCCGGCGAAGGGCGCCCCGCGAGTGCTGTGGCCACATCTTCCCGCCGTCCGTTGCAGCCGAGCTGCCGGCCAAGTTCGTCCAGCAAGCCGCGCTCGGTCGGCTCAACCGCTCCGCATTCGACCGTCAGGGCGGTCGCGCCGTTGCTCCGGACCTCTTCCGCGAATGCCGCCGCGACGGCCGACTTGCCGATGCCGGGCAGGCCATGCAGGTGGACGACAATAGGGGCTCCCGCGGCAAACGCTTGCCGCAGCGCGCCAAGTTCGTCCACGCGCCCTATCAGTTGCGCCCGTGCATTGAGCGACAGGCGATCGCGTATGGTGCCACGCATTGCAAAGCTCCCCGCCGCATCTCCTCCGCCAATCCTGCAGACCGCATACTACGCTGCGGGGGCATGTCGATCTAGGTGTTGGTCCCGGGAGCCGTCTTGCCTGACCCGAAACGGCCCTTGGTGACAAGGGTGTTGGGTCGCGGCTAACAGCCCATACCACAGGTATCAGCACGCCTCGTGTGACCTCAGTCACACCGGAGGGCCGCTCAGATGGCGCATGATCCTTGTGACAGGACGATTGGTCAGCCGGTCAATTTCCGTCAAAGCTGACGGCCCGGGCCAGACATCCCGCGCGCCAGACATCCCGCGCGATGGTGCTGCAAGCCCGGGCGCTGGAGTTCTACGGGCAGCTCGGCCTGGCGGACGCCATCGTCGAGCGTGGCATCCGGGTCGAGACCGCCCACTTCCGCGAGCATGGGCAAGAGATGGCAACGCTGCCGTTGAGGGACGTCGGCGCAGGCACCAGCCCTTACCTGGCCGTCCTGCCATCTCGCCGACGAACATTTCAACGGCTAATGAACGGCTGGGCTTTTCGGACGCATCGAACAGGGGCTTGCAGGAGGCTTGTTCTGACCTGAGATTGCCTTCCATGCCCGGCCTGCCCCGGTCGCGTTCGATGGACGCAAGATCAACCGACGGACTTTAAAAGACCTTGAGCGGAGGCTGATGTGCTCTGAAACGCGCTGAAGCCTGAGCGGAACGCTTATCATCGGCGTACCGCCGATGCCGTCCGTATCCGGGATCATCGTTTGCCCTCGACATGGAGGTTGCCGATCGGCGCCGATGCCGCTGACAACCTACATGGCCGACAAAGGTCCGCTCTGGCACGGGGGCGGCACTGGCAGCATCCGTCAACGTGGTGGAAAACAGGCTGGCGGCACCTCGAAAATGGTTCGCGGCCGTTGCTCACAGGCCATCTGCGACGGCAGGCGGCGGCAGGCATTGATTTGGGAAGCTCCACGCAGGATTGCGCAATAGGGCAGCGAGGGCGTTGCCTCCGTTCGGGTTCAAGGCCGCCTGGTAGGCGCTGACGCCGGCTGGCCAGCGGCTCTTTACATATTCCAGGACTGCATCGATCCCGTCGGCGCCGAGCCGTTCCGCGAAGGCCGGCATGCTGGGCCGCTCAGCCGCTAGGGCAGCGGCGCCGATACCTCGGGCGACGATTGCGTTCAGCTCGGCATCGGAGTGCTGCCAGGCGTGTCCGTTCGCGCCGAGCGGCGGCGGCAGTGTCTGGGCGCCCGGCGTCGTCGGTGCCGCCCGGCCTTCTAACCCTGCGCCATGGCATCCCACGCAATTGGCGGCATAGAGCTGGGCACCCCGGGAGATGGTTTGGAGGCTGCGGTGCGGCGGCGTCCAAGCGACGCCGGCCCACACCAAGCCGGCCCCGGCTGCAAGAGCCAAGGCCGCGGCGGCGACGCTCGCGGCCAGGCGTGGAGCGGAGCGCGCGGGTGCCGGTGGCACTTCCTCGCTTGCCTCAGCAGGGCACGCCGCCTCGACAGCCGCGTGGTCCCTCATCGAATCTGCGTCTGCATCTGCGTGACCAGCGCCGCGTGGCTGGACGTGCCGGCCCCGTGTCGATACTCGGCATGTTGCAGGCCATAGTAGGTGGTAAAGCAGATACTGATGGCGGTCGCGAAGGAGCACCCCGCCCTGCTTGCCTCGGCCAGGAGGCCGCGCCGGGTGTCGTGCAGCCAATGGTGCAGCAGTGTCGGCCCATGCAGGAACATGGCGGCCAGGGACACGATGGTCGGCAGGTGCCCGATGGCGTCGAGCTTGCCGAAGTCCAGGATCGCCGCCACGAAGATGAGGCCGAGCCCGCAGATGCCGAGCCGCAGGAGCCCAAGCCCGGTCAGGATGTAGAACGCCAGCGCGAACTCGACGAAGCCCGCCACGACCATGAAATCCCCGGGCGGGATGCCAAGGGTGAGGTAGGGACGCGCATCGAGCAGGGGGAATGTCCATTGCGGGTAGGCCCATTTCTCGATGGCGACCCACATCAGGCTGCCGCACACCGTTGTATAGAGGGTCGGCATGCGCAGCGCGCGCAGCCGCTGCGAGGTGCTGGACGTCAGGGCCATGTAGGCCGCGATGCCAAGGAACATCGGATAGTCGGAAAGGTGAAACACGCCATAAAGTGCCACCCCATAGATGTAGAGCACCACGATGCCGACGCCGCCGAGGACGCAGGTGCGGGCCGAGATCATGCTGGCCGCGATGCCGAGCTGCAGCCAAGCGGGCCAGCCCGCGTCGGTCCGCAGTTCCGGAGTGAGAATGATCCCACCCATGGTAAACAGCGCCATGAAAAAGGCGCCGATACCCGCCCGCATGATCTTCTCTTCGGCCGCTTTCCACCGTTCCAGCCCGGCGATCCGCCGGCTCGAGCGCGACACGAGGCGGTCGAGCAGAAAGCCGCCAAACACCAGCAGCGCAAAGCCGGCGAGCACCACGATGAAGTGAGTGGTCATGACCCCCGTAATCGGGACTGGCGATTGGGCGACGTCATAGGGCGCAAACCATTTCACGTGCGCCCACGCCCGGGCCGGATGCAAGGCAGCCACCACCGCGAGGGCCGCCGCCGCGTGCAGCAGTATTGGCGCCAACGCGCGGCAAGCGCCCTGCAGCATGGCGCGGCGGGCCATACCGGTCGGCTTGCGGCTGCCGCAGGGAATGCTGCGCCACCGAGTTGGTCCGAGCCCGCGTGCATGCCGGGGACATTTAGCAGTAAGTTCTGGAGCGTGCATGGCCCGTAACTTCCTTTTCTACTAACCATTACAGTGCGTCCGCCGTTCCATGCAGGGATCGGACCGGCCTGGAGAGCACCCATTCCCGCCGATCTCAGACCAACGGTATGGTCAGCAGTAATAAGATGAGCGCCAACGCCGCGCCTCCGCCCGGCAGACTGGCTTGCAGGATCGGCGAAAGCGGCTTTGCGAAGAATTTGCTCATGTTTGCCTCCTCGGATTTGCGCACAGGCTCGATACCTGCTGCGGCGCCGAGTATCGTGCTTGCTCCCCCGTTCAACTGTGCGGACCGTCACACGCCGGCACGACTATTTAGAAGGTTGTTTTACTGTCACGACCGGATGGCGCTGAGCCGATTCTTACTCCGCGCCCATGATCGGACGGCGGCGCGGTGACCTGCGCCGCAATCATCCCTGCACCCGCTCAGCCGAGCTTGAGCGCGTGTGATGACGCCTTTGTAAGCTCTTTCGCTGGCCGATCAGCCAACGTGCAGGCCCGAATCAAGCCGTCGGCGATGTCCAGCCGGCGCTACGGCGTAACCAAGGACGTCTTTCATAAGACGAAACTAAGACCTGAGGCGATCAGCAGCAGGTTTACGGCTAGCGCATGGCGACGATCCGATAGCCGGCGGAAGCAGGTCATGGCGAGCGAGGTGCCGAGTAGCGACGGTTCCGCTCAAGATCGCCATTCCGGGCCCCGAAACCGATCTGACGTTCCAGGACCTGATTGCAGCCGGCATCGTCAACAACCAGGCGGCGCTGGTCCAATTGAGCGAGGCGTTGTTCTGGGACATGCAGGCAGGCAGCGACGGCGTGCAATCCTGCGCAACTTGTCATTTCAGCGTGGGCGCCGACAACCGGTCGCGGAACCAGATTTCACCGGGGCTGCACGATTCGAACTTTAGCGGCGCCTTCATCTCCGGCGACAACCATTTCGGCAATTCGACCGTGCCGTATACCGCCAAGGACCCTCATACGCCCGATCCTCCTGGTCCGAGCGAGCCCCCGCCGGCTAACCTCGACATGCCAGGCTTTCCACAGTTCAAGCCGAACCATCAGCTTGCGGCGGCGGACTTCCCGCTTAACGGCTGGCTGCGGCCCACCGCACGTACGCCGCGCGGACCGCACACCAGCTTTCTCGAGGAGTTCGCGAACGTCAGCCGTGACACCAATGACGTGATCTCCTCGAAGGGCGTGCGTCACACCATTTTCACCGGGGTCACGCCCGGAAACCCGGTGGACAAGGGCACACCCGAGAAAGACATCTTCAACCTTGCCGCACCCGGCGAGATCAGCACCAACAAGCTGGTGCGGCGCGTCGAGCCTCGTAACGCGCCAACAGTCATCAATTCAGTTTTCAACTTCGATAATTTCTGGGACGGCCGTGCGAGTTTTATCTTCAACGGAGTCAATCCGTTTGGCTTCCGCCATCGCCTCAGCACCCTGAAGCAGGTCGACAACGGAGCGCTGCGCGATGTTTACCTGCGGGTCACCAACTCGGGTCTTGCTTCACAGGCGGTAGGACCGGCGACCAGCAACTTCGAGATGTCGTTCGAGCACCGGACTTTTCCGGATATCCGTCAGGTCGTGGAATTCTATACGCGCGGTGGGAATTTCCCGAACACCAATTTCGGTGATCTCGACCCCGATATCGAAGGTATTCCAGGCCTGAGATTCCCTGAGTTTCTGCCCTCGTCAAAACGTAACATCGAGGACCTGGTGAACTTCGTGTCGGAAGGTCTGACCGATCAGCGGGTTGCTCAGGAGAAAGGCCCGTTCGACCATCCGCAGCTGTTCGTTCCAAACGGAACGGGGGATCTAACGCCTGGCGTGGACAGTTTCTTGGAGGTCCAGGCCGTCGGCCGGCGCGGTCGGTCAACGTCGGTCGGCACCTTCCTCAACCTAGATCCGCAGACTCCGTGAGCCCAACGCCGTTACGGCGGGGTCCGAAAAATCAGCAGCGAGTGTTCCGCCGAAGCATGAACCCGCCAATGGCGAGGTGAAAACACTAAGGAACCAATCAA
>JAABUY010006086.1_pt1 | contig 11892 bp, 10 predicted proteins | sample 5560271 | NCBI WGS metagenome assembly JAABUY01 (sample SAMN10711886, study PRJNA513374) | rock metagenome | isolation source: Antarctica rocks | place: Antarctica: Victoria Land, University Valley
ACGCTGTTCCAGCGCGACGTCGACTACATCGTCCGCGACGACAAGGTGGTGCTGATCGATGAGTTCACCGGCCGCATGATGGAGGGCCGCCGGTTCTCCGAGGGGCTGCACCAGGCGCTGGAGGCCAAGGAGGGCGTCACCGTCCAGCCGGAGAACCAGACGCTCGCCAGCATCACGTTCCAGAACTATTTCCGTCTGTATCCCAAGCTCGCCGGCATGACGGGCACGGCGATGACCGAGGCGGACGAGTTCGCCGAAATCTACAAGTTGGAGGTGATCGAGATACCGACCAACGTGCCGGTGACGCGCCAGGACGCCGACGACGAGGTGTACCGCTCGGCGGCGGAGAAGTACGAGGCCGTCGCGACGCTGATCGAGGAGGCGAGGGGCCGTGGCCAGCCGGTGCTGGTGGGCACGACCAGCATCGAGAAAAGCGAGGTGATCAGCGAAATCCTGACCCGCAAGCATGTGCCGCACGCCGTGCTGAATGCGCGCTTCCATGAGCAGGAAGCCACCATCGTCGCCCAGGCCGGCGCTCCGGCTGCCATTACGATTGCGACCAACATGGCGGGCCGGGGCACCGACATCAAGTTGGGCGGCAACGCCGACATGCGTATCAAGCTGGAACTCGCCAACGCCGAGCCGGAGGCGCGCCCGGCGTTGGAAGCCAAGATTTTGCAGGAGGTCGCGGCCTACCATGAGGCGGTGAAGGCGTCGGGCGGCCTGCTGGTGATCGGCACCGAGCGGCACGAGAGCCGGCGCATCGACAACCAGCTCCGCGGGCGCTCGGGCCGGCAGGGCGACCCTGGCGCCAGCCGCTTCTTCCTGAGCCTGGAGGACGACCTGATGCGCATCTTCGGGTCGGACCGTATGGGCGGCATGCTGCAGAAGCTCGGCCTGAAGGACGGCGAGGCGATCGTGCATCCCTGGATCAACAAGGCCCTGGAGAAGGCGCAGAAAAAAGTGGAGGCGCGCAACTTCGACACGCGCAAGAACGTGCTGAAGTACGACGACGTGATGAACAACCAGCGGCGCGAGGTGTATGCGCAGCGCCGCGAGTTCATGCGGGCCGACGACGTGTCCGAGACGGTGCAGGAAATGCGGGCCGAGGTGGTGCAGAACCTGGTCGCCCGGCGCATCCCCGAAAAGGCCTACGCCGAGCAGTGGGAGACCGAGGCGCTGGGCGAGGACCTGCGCCGATTGCTGAACCTTGACCTGCCGGTCGTCGAGTGGGGCCGGGAGGAGGGCATCGACGAGACCGGCATCCGCGAGCGGATCGAGGCGGCGGCGGCGGCGCACATGGCGGCCAAGGTTGCCAACATGGGTCCCGAGGTGATGCGGTTCGTCGAGAAAAGCCTGCTGCTGCAGATGCTGGACGCCGTTTGGAAGGAGCACCTGCTGGCGCTCGACCACCTTCGCCAAGGTATCGGTTTGCGCGCCTACGGCCAGCGCGATCCGCTGAACGAGTACAAGAGCGAGGCGTTCGCCATGTTCAACGCCATGCTGGACGACCTGAAGGAGCGCGTCACGGGCATGCTGGCGCGCGTGGAGCTTGGCCCCGAGGCGCCGCCAGAGCCGGTTTTTCAGCCGGCGGCGCAGCAGTCCCTGCAATACTCCGACCCGGCCGCCAGCGCGCCCTATGCTGGAGGCGACGTGTTGGAGGCGGAGCGCCCGCGGATGGCGGTGGGGTCACAGGCCGCGGCGGCGATCGACCCGGCCGATCCCTCGACCTGGCGCGACACGCCGCGCAATGCGCCGTGTCCTTGCGGGTCCGGCAAGAAGTACAAGCACTGCCATGGCCGGATGGCTTAGCTCAACGGATCGTTGGCCCTTACGGAGTTGGACCCCTACTCCCCTGACAGCTCCCGCCGCCGCTTCTCCAGCTCCTCGCTGTAACGGCGGAGCGCGTACTGTTCGGTCAGCACGCCGATCACCCGCATGGTGTCGGCGTTGTCCACCACCGCAAGCTCGTCGCTCTCGGCCGTCTCGAATATCTGCACGGCCTCCTTGATCGTCATCTGCGGCAGCAGCACCGTCTTGCGGTGATGCACGACCTCGGACAGCTTCGTCGCGGTCTCAGGCGCGGCGTAGCCCTCGGAGGTCGCGAGGATGCCGGCATAGCGGTCGGAGGCGTCCACCGCGACAACGCGGGCGACCGCGCCCAGGGCGAACTCACGCCGGAACGCGGCCAGCGTCATGTCGATCGGCACCCGGCGGTACTCGCGCCGCATCATCCGGCCGACCGTCAAGTTGCGCATCCAGCCGATGTCGACGGCGCTGCGGATCGCCTCGCCGCGCAGGTGGAAGCGCCAGGTCGCAAAACTATAGCCGAAAGTGCGGCGCACCGTGATGGTCGACACGACGCTCGCGGCCAGCACGGCGACGGTCATCGGCAGCGACCCCGTGCTCTCAAGCGCCAGGAACGCCATGGTGAGCGGCCCGCCGACCACGGCGACGGCCAGGGCGCTCATGCCCACCAACGCACAGATCACCGCCGGCAGCGCCTGCACCACAGTCACCAGCGCCAACGCCCCGGCAAATAGCTTGCCCACCAGCGCACCCAGGAACAGCGAGGCGAAGAACAGCCCGCCGCGGAACCCGGACCCGATGCTGATCGCCGACGCCAACGCCTTCAACAGGATCAAAAGCCCAATCTGCTGCAAGCTATAGGGCGCGTCGAGCGCAACCCGCAGCGCCGAATGACCGGAGGAGAGCACCGCCGGGGACAGCAGCGCCATGGCGCCCACCACGAGCCCGCCCAACCCTGGCCGCAGCCAAACCGGCATGCGGCTGCGGCGGAACAGCTCCTCGACGATTGTGACGCCGCGCATGAGGGCGATCCCGCCCAAGGCGCAGAGCATGCCGAGCGCCAGGATCGGCACATAGTCCACCGCCTCGATAGCGGTCGGCACGCGGATGTCGAAGCCGTCGCCGGGTCCGGCCAGCAAGCGCACGACCGACACGGCCGCGATCGCCGACATCACCACGGGCGCCAGCGTGATGAGCGAGTAGGTGCCGATCACCAGCTCGAATGCATAGAACGCCCCGGTAAGCGGCGCATTGAACGCCGCCGCGATGGCGCCGGCTGCGCCGCAGCCCACCAGTAGCCGCAGGTCGGTGCGCCGCACCCGGAACGCGCGGCCCAGCCGGGAGGCGATCGCCGAGCCGATCTGCGCATAGCCGGCCTCAAGCCCCACGGAGGCGCCGACGCCGTTCGACCACACGGTTTGCGCGACCACGATGACGCTGTCAACGAACGACATACGGCCGCCATACAGCGCATTGGCCTCGATGGGGTCGATCGTCCGGCGCGGCAGCCAGCGGGCCAGCGCCAGCCCAGCGGCCCCCAGCACCAGCCCGCCCAGGCTCGGCACCAGCAGCGCCCGCAGCGTCGGCACCGACGGCATGGCGGACAGGAACTCGCCCGGCCCCAAGCGGTACAGCACGCGGTGCATGAGCTGGGCGGTCATCTCCATCACGACCACAACCAGGCCAGCGCCGATGCCGACAAAGGCCGACAGCATGACCAGCCAGATCTCGTCCGCCCGCACCAGTGCGCGCAGGGTTTGCGGGACATGCGCCACCACCTCCCCAATCGGGCGGCGCTCCCGCTGGGCGCGCGGTCTCGCTGCGGTGCCCACACCGGAGAGGCTCGTGCTGCTGGGAAGAAGGGACATGGCGAGGGGTCAGCCAGAAATGGAGCTTCGGGGCCCCGGCCAGCCTGGCCGGGTGTTGCACTACTGCCGCTGCAATGCCTGATTATCAGCCAGATAACGTTGCCAGTGCGTTAAAAACACCGGCGTTTGGTCAGTTATTTGCATTTCGTTCGTCGCGTGTGTTTTCCAAGTCGTCATCGATGAATGCCTGCACCAAGTCGGCCAAGCTTTCGTGCGCGGTGAAGCCCAGGGCCTTGGCGCGCACCGGGGCGAAGGCGGCGGGCCAGCCGCCGACGATGGCGGCGACGGCCGGGTCAGGGCGGCGCTCCACCAGCGCGGACGCGCCGGGCCGCACGCTGTCCAGCGCTTGCAGCATCTCGCCGACGGTCGCGCTGATGCCAGGGGGGTTGATGCCACGGTCGAGGCCCATCGCCCCAATGCCTTTAGCCGACGTGTCCATGGACGCCGCGTGCAGCAGCCACTCGACCGCCCGCCGCGGGCTGCACACCCACACGGCAAAGTCATCGGGTACCGGCAGCGTCGCCGGGAGGCCCAGCAGCGGCTCGCGCAGGATGGCGCTGACGAAGCTGCTGGCGGCCTTGTTGGGCCGGCCGGGCCGCACGATGACGGTTGGCAGCCGGATCGACACCGCATCCAGCATGCCCCGGCGGCTGGCGTCGGCCAGGAACAGCTCGGCCGCCGCCTTCTGCGCGCCGTAGGTGTTGGCCGGCACCTGCCGCGCGTCGTCCGGCAACACCGCGCCCTGGCCGCCGCTGAAGCTCGCGACCGAGCTGGTGAACACCACGCGGGGCGGCGAGGCAAGCCGGTGGCAGGCGTCGATCACCGCGTCGGTCCCGCGCACGTTCACCCGGCGGCCCAGCTCGTAGTCGGCCTCGGCAGCGGCGCTGACGACGGCGGCGAGGTGGAACACGACGCCAGTGCCGGGCGGGATGGCGGCGGCCGGCAGGTCGGCCAGGTCGCCGGCCAGGCTGTGGACCGGGAACCGCGCGCCGGAGGGCGATGGCGGGGCGGCGAGGTCGAACAAGGTCAAGCTGCTGACCGGCTGTCCGCCGAGCGTGCCATCGGCCGCCAGCCGGGCTGCCACCTTGCGGCCCAGGAACCCGGCGCCGCCCAGGATCGTGATGTGCATGGCATTCCCCTGATTTGTCGGTTCAGCACTAGCCGCGGCACCGCCGCCGCGCAATTGTGCCGGGGTGACAGCCGCAGTCCCGCTTCGATTCCTGCCGAACCCGCGCCGTGGCGCTCCGGGCATTGTGGTGCTGCCTAGCGGCGGCTTCCGCCGGGCGCGGGCCGACATCACGAGTTGGCCGGGCTACGCGCCTACGCCGCTGCGCCCCCTGCCGGCGGTCGCGCAGGAGATCGGCATCGAGGCGCTGTGCATTAAGGATGAGGCCGGGCGGTTTGGGCTGGGCAGCTTCGAGGCGCTGGGCGGCGCGTATGCCGTAGCGGGCGTGCTCGCCGCGGAGCTGGCCCGGCGCGGCGTGGCGCTGTCGGCGACCACGGCTGACCTGCTCGCCGGGCGCTACGCGGCGGACACGCGGGACATCACGGTCGCCTGCGCCACCGGCGGCAACCACGGCCGCAGCGTCGCTTGGGGCGCCCAGCGGTTCGGCGCGGCCTGCGCCGTCTTCGTCCACGCCGGCGTGAGCCAGGCGCGCACCGACGCCATCGCCCGCTACGGCGCCGCCGTCCATGTCGTGCCCGGCCCCTACAACGACGCGGTGTGCGCCGCCGCCGACGGGGCCGCGCGGCACGGCTGGCTCGTCGTGTCCAACACCTCTTGGCCCGGCTACACCGAGGTGCCGCGCGAGATCATGCAGGGCTACCGCCTGATGGCCGACGAGGCGCTGGACCAATGGCCGGGGCCGCCACCCACCCATGCGTTCATCCAGGGCGGCGTCGGCGGCGCCGCGGCGGCGGTGTCCGTGCAGGTGCGCGCACGGCTCGACCCGGCGCCGGACGTCGTGGTGGTCGAGCCGGAACGCACCGCCTGCCTGATGGCTAGCGCCGCGGCCGGGGAGCCTGCGCCGGCCGGCGGCAAGCCTAGCCTGATCGCGTGGCAGGAGCTGGACCGCGGCGCTGCGGCATTCCTGGCCATTCCGGATGCGGCGGCCATTGAGGCGATGCGCGTCTTGGCCGGGCTGGGCATTGTGTCCGGCGAGTCGGGCGCGGCCGGGTTCGCCGGATTGCTCCTAGCCGCGCGGGACCCGGCGGCCCGGGCGGCGCTGGGCCTCGGCCCTGCAAGCCGCGCGCTGGTGTTCAGCACCGAGGGCGCGACCGATCCGGCCCTCTACCAACGCCTTGTCGGCAGTGGATGAACTGCCTTCGGCCTTGTGGCTGCACGGGCCGCCGCCGATGGACGTGATCGCTGTGCCGGTGCGGCGATGATCCTGCATGCGGTCGAGGCCGGGACGCAGCGGGGCGAGGACGCGCCCGTGGTGTTGCTGCACGGGCTGTTCGGGGCGGCAGCGAACTTCGGCGCGGTCCAGCGGTGGCTGGCCAGCGCCGGCCGGGTGATCGCGCTCGACCTGCGCAACCATGGGCTCAGCCCGCACGACCCCGCCATGTCCTATGCCGCAATGGCGGGGGACGTGCTGGACAGCCTTGCGGAGCTTGGGGCGCCGCGGGCTGCGCTGGTCGGCCACTCCATGGGCGGCAAGGTCGCGATGGCGGCGGCGCTGCTGCAGCCGGGCCGCGTCAGCCGGCTGGTCGTGGCGGACATCGCCCCGGTCCAGTATCCGCCGGCATTCCGCGGCTTCGTGGATGCCATGCTCGCCTTGCCACTGGTCCCAGGATTGAAGCGCGCCGAGGCCGACGCGGCGCTGGCGCCCGCCGTCGCGGATGGCCGCGTGCGCGGCTTCCTGCTGCAGAACCTGCAATTCGGCCCGGCGCCGGCGTGGCGCATCGGACTGCGGGAGGTCGCGGCGAACCTGTCGGCGATCGAGGGATGGAAGATCGCGCCAGGTGCGGAATACACCGGGCCGACCCTGGTATTGCGCGGCGAGCGGTCCGACTACGTGCGGCCCGAGCACCGGGCGACGATCCGCGCATTGTTCCCCGCCGCCCGGTTCACCTCGCTCAAGGGCGCTGGGCACTGGCTGCACGCGGACGCGCCTGACGCATTTGCCGCGGTTTTGCAGGCGTTCCTGGAGCCTTGAGCGTGTTGAACTTTGGGCTAAGCGGGTCCTGCTGGAAAGACGGGTTTTGCTGGGCGTGAACTTCGGTCAATCTTGGAGCGGATCGGCCCTGGTTCTTGTCCGGGACAGGACCTTGCCTGTGCCGGGAACATTGGCAATCATGCGCCGCGCCCGTAGCCGCGTGTCAGGTCGCGCAACACCCCGAGCACTTGCTCCTGTTCTGGTGTCGCAGTTTTGCGTGCGCCGCCCTCCGCGATCCCGGCCGCAGTCGCAATCAGCGGAATGTCCACCTCGCCATGCTCACCGACGTTCGCCATAGCCCAACGGGCAAAAGCTCGCGTTTCGACCTGACGCGCCTCACGGACATCGAGCGTGTCATGCCTGGGATCGGCTTTGATGTGGTCATACAGCCGTTCAACCGTGTCCTGCGGCCCTTCGAGAACCTGGGCGAACCAGTTGTCGTACATCAACAGCGCTCCGGTCACTCCCCGTTCAGCATTGTTGGCGCGGGATGTGCGGAGGATTTGGCTGAGCTGTTCTTGGTTGGCGCCGTTTTCAATTTTGCTGCGGCTTCGGTAGATCAACCGAAACGATGGTTCGTTCATCACCGCGGCATTTGGCAAATTCAGGGCGTCACTCACGATGCCTCATCCTCCGAGATTGTCACCGCTGCACTTTGTGCGATGTTCTTTGTTCAAAGCACGGTCTTCTGACGCTCGTTGCTCGCCAAATGCCTGGGTTCGCAACCCGTCACGTTGCAAGTGTGAACGAGGCAGGCGGGCATAAGCAAGTTAATTGGAGGGACAAAACATTCCACTCCGGTGCAACGCGATCGGAAGGTGGACGCAGACGTCTGTGGGGCACGCGCCGTATTGAACAAACTCGTTCAAAGGCTGCGCGCGCGTTCGCTCCGCAGTGCGTCGCGGCTGACGCGCACCGCCTCGTCCAGCGCCGTATGCGGCTCCGGCCCGATCAGGGCAACCAGCCGTGCGTTGTCCAGCCGCAGCGTCGTTCGCCATAGGTAACGCATCTCGATGACCTCCCGCAGGAAGGTCACGAACGGCGCGCCTAGATAGACCGGCAGCCAGCGGAACGGGCGCACCGGCAACGCGCCGCCTGTCGCGCGCTGCACCGCCTCGGCCATGGCGCAGCCCGTCAGGTAGTGGCCGCCAAAGTGCAGCCGCTCCTCCGCCGGCAACCGCTCCTCTTGGTCCGCCAGCCGCGCTATGCTCTCTGCCAAATCCGGAAGGTAGGCCCAGGCGTGGCCGGCTCCGGGCACCTCGGGCGTGGTGATCGCGCGCAACTCGGCGCCGTCGCGCAGCACGACCTTGGTGAACCATGAACTCGGGGCACGCGGCCCAAAGAAGTCTCCGGCCCGCACTGTCAAACTGCGCAGGCCATGGCCCACGGCGTCATGCAGCATCGCCTCCATCTCCACCCGTATCTGGCCTTTGCGGGTTTGCGGGCGCTGCAGCGCGGTCTCTGGCACCGTCGATCCTGCGTCCGGTCCATAGACGTAGACATTGCCTGGGTAGATCAACCGGGCGCCCGCCGCCTGCGCCGCGTCGATGGCGTTGCGCAGCATGGGGACCGCGAGGCCCCGCCAGTTCTGGTAGCCCGGCGGGTTGACGCCGTGGAACACGACCGCGGCGCCACGGGCAGCGGCGGCGATGTCGGCCGGCCGCATGGCGTCACCCGCCACCCAGTCGACGCCCTTGGGTCCGACCTGCGCTGCCTGGACCGGATCGCGTGCCATGGCACGGACTTTCCAACCGTGCCGCAGCAGCGCCGCCGCGACTTCGCCCCCCACGCCGCCCGTTGCTCCAGTGATCAGTGCTAGCCTGCTTTCGACCATGTTCCACTCCTGTTTTCGGCTGCCGCAGCGAAGATGGCCGTCGAGTAGGTAAACGCATATTGCCGAGTTACGTTGAATTGCCATACATAAATGCATGGCCGAACCGGACTAGCAGCTTTGGCGCTCCTTCTTGGCTGTGCTGCAAACCGGCAGCCTTTCGGCTGCGGCGCGGCGGCTGCGCCTCACCCAGCCAACACTTGGGCGTCAAATCGCGCTGCTGGAGCAGGATCTCGGCGTTGCGCTCTTCACGCGCTCAGCCGAGGGGCTGCGTCCGACAGAGGCGGCGATGGAGCTTGCCCCGCACGCGCAAGCTATGGCAGCGGCGGCGGCGACCTTGCTGCGCGCGGCGTCGGGCGGCGAAGGCGAGCTGCGCGGCACAATTCGGCTGGCCGCGAGCGAGTTCATCGGCGGCGTCGTGCTGCCGCCGATGCTGGCGCGCTTCCGGACGTCTCACCCCGCCGTCGCGATCGAGTTGTCCCTGAGCAACCAGATCGAGAACCTGTTGCGGCGCGACGCCGACATCGCGGTGCGGAACACGGCCCCGATCCAGGCGGCGCTGCTGGTGCGGCGGATCGGCGAGGCGCCGGTCGGGTTTTTTGCGCACCGCAGCTACGCCGCGGCGCACGGCCTGCCGGCCACGTTGCAGGACTTGCCGGCGCACGCGCTGATCGGCCGTCCGGAGCACCTTGCGCAAGCAAGTCCCGTCGCTGGGATGGCGTTGCGCTTCGGTTTCCAGTGCAGCAGCGACCTGGGGCTGTTCGCAGCGCTGCGGGCCGGGCTCGGCATTGGCTACTGCCAGGCCGCGGTCGGCCGGCACGATCCCGAGCTTGTTCCGGTGCTCCCTGGTTTAGTGCTGGCGCGCGTCGGCATTTGGCTCGCGACGCATGAGGACCTGCGCGCGACCCGCCGTGTCCGGGCCTTGTTGGACCACCTTGCCGGTGAGCTGACGCGCTATGTCGCGGACACCTGACCGCCTCGAAACGGCGGCGTTGGCGGGACCAAGGTCAGTTCGACTGCTTGATCTTCTTGCCCTCGTCGGACGCGCGCCACAAGTACCAGGCCGCAGTCGAACGCCACGGCGCCCAAGCCTCGCCGATCGCCGCCAGCTCCTTGGGGCGGGGCTGGACGTCGAGTTGCTTGATCCGCCGCCACCCCTCGCGCACGCCGAAGTCGTCGACAGGCAGCACGTCCGGCCGGCCGAGCGTCGAGATCAGCACCATCTCGACCGTCCAGCGGCCGACGCCGCGGATGACGACCAGCCGGCGTATCAGCTCGTCGTCGGACAAGGTGGCGGCGGCCTGCATCGTGGGAACCGTGCCGTCCAGGGTGCGGGCGCAGATGTCCTGTATGGCGGCGATCTTGCTACCCGAGAAGCCGCAGGCCCGCAGCGTGCCCGCAGGAGTCGCCGCGAGCTGCTCCGGCTGCGGAAAAGCGTCGCCCGGATGCAGGGCAGCCATGCGCGTAAGGATGGCCTCCGCGGCGCGGCTGTGCAGCTGCTGGTGGGCGATGGCGCGGACCAGCGCCTCGAACGGCTCCCGTGGCTTCGGCGTCGCGGTGCAGGGGCCGATCCGGGCGATCAACGTGGCGAAGGCCGGGTCAGCGGCGGCGAGGTGGGTGGCGGCGTGCGGCATTCCGCTTTTCTAAACCCGGCGGTTGCGGCTTGCCAGCCCACCCCGGCCGTTCCTACATAGAGACATCGGTGATGGCATGGCCATAGATGCGGCGCCGATAATTGAGGGAACGCCTCATGAGCAGGATGCGGCTTGGTGCGGTCGAGGACGAGGCAGCCGAGGAGAACCGCCTGACGGCGAGCCTGGCCGGGCTTGCCGTGGCGTTGATGCTAGTGGTGGCCGGCTTGTTCCTGATCCAGCACCTACGGGACAAGGCACGGATCGAGGATTGTCTGATGTCCGGCCGGTTCAACTGCGACGCGGTGGCGGCCAGTCTTTCCCGTTGAGTTACGTTCGTTCTCCATGGCTGCGCCGGGAGACTCTACGCGCGGCCGATCCGTCAATGACGCGGCTTTAAGCGCGGATCAATCCTGTCGTCGGGACGATGGCGCCGCTGCCTGGGAAGGCTTGCAGCAGGGCCGGCGTCGAAAGACCAAGATGCGCGGCCAGCAGACCTTTTGCCAGCGAACGGAGGTCGAGCGTCGGGGCGAGGTCCCGCCCGTCCAGCAACCGGCCCTCGCCGAGGCCGGGCCAGTCGGCCAGCACCCAGCCGCCCTGGACCGCGCCGCCGGCCAGGAACGCCACGGTTCCGGTGCCATGGTCAGTGCCGCCGGTGCCGTTCGCCCGCGCGGTGCGGCCGAACTCCGTCATAACCAGCACTGCCGTCTGCGCCCAGGCCCCCCCAGCCCGTCCCGCAACGCAATCAGCCCGGCGTCAAGTTGGCCGAGCGGACCCAGCAGGCGCTGTACCTGGCCGGCATGGGTGTCCCAGCCGCCGAGTTCCATGGCGGCGATGCGCGGCCCGTCCACCGCCGCCAGCAGCCGGCCCGCCGTGCCAGCCAGGGTGGAGAACGCATACTTGTCGCGCGGCGCTTCGGTTCCCGCCGGCTGCGCGCCCGAGAGCTGGGCATAGGTGAACCCCCGCTCGGCCAGGCCCTCGCGCAGTGCCGGGCCGGTGATCGGGTCGGCCTCGTGCAGCGCCGCGAGCCGGGCATAGAGGTCCGCCTGCGGCTGGGCGAATCCCGTCGGAGCATAGGCGCCAACCGGGGCCGGGCCGCGCAGCAGCAGCGGCAACGCCACGCCTACGGAAAGCGGGGCGCCTGCCGAGGGCCGCGGCGGCATGGCCAGCACGGCACGGTTCAGCCAACCGCTGGACAGGCGCTGGTCCGCGCCGCTCTCCATGAAGTCTTGCGCCTCGAAGTGGCTGCGGGTGCGGGCGTGGCCGGCGACGGCGTGAACCGGCAGCAGTTGGCCGGCTGAATACAATGCATGCATGCCAACGAGCGCCGGGTGCAGCCCGTAGAAGCCACCGAGGTCCAGCGTCCCGCCCTCGCGGCCGGGCTGTGGCGGCAACAATCCTGGGCGAAGCGCCTCAAGCGCCGGGTCGCCGTAGGGCACGACGGCGGCCATGCCGTCCAGCGCGCCGCGCAGGATCACGACGACCAGGCGCCGTTCGGTCGGCGCCGCGGCGACCGCGAGCGACGCACGGCCGAGCGCCACCGCCGCGCCCAATCCGAGCAGGGCGCCTCTGCGGCCAACACGCGGACGGATTGG